>Ga0307992_1000002_pt1 | contig 190251 bp, 168 predicted proteins | sample EllFjometagen133_FD_203162 | JGI IMG/M metagenome (GOLD analysis project Ga0307992, IMG submission 203162) | Marine microbial communities from Ellis Fjord, Antarctic Ocean - #133 | ecosystem: Environmental > Aquatic > Marine > Unclassified | place: Southern Ocean | collected 2014-10-08
TTCTAACATACCCTAATTATACCAAAAAACCAGGCTCAAATGAGTCTGGTTTTTGTTTTTATAAACTTTTCTTACTTAGACTGTTTTTTTACAGCCCCTTTTTTATACCTTTGAGATTTTTTTTGCATGTTCAATAATGCGTTTATAACTACTTTTAAATACTGATAAAATTATTTTGAGTTGTATATTTAAATCTACTGTATTTTTAATCTGTCCATCTTCGACAGAAAACTTGTATATTTCTTTCAAATGTTCTTTGTCTGTTTCTAAAATGCCAGGTAATTCATCAGTATTATAGTTAGAAAATGAATGAGTTTCATTGACCACAATACTTCTTGAATTAAATGCATAATTATAGATTAAACTTAGAGACTCTTCTTGCTTCTGATAAACGAAACGAAAGACTAGAAAATGTTTCTTACGATTCAAAGTATAGAAATCATGATATTCTAAACTCTCTTGATACCGATTATTAGAATGCTTATACCTTAGATTTTCAGCTTTTTTAATTTCCTTTAACTCACTTTTTATTTGTTTCAGTATCGCTTTCATCAGTATCTCCTACATTTGCGGCTTTAATTAGTATCTTAACCATCTTGTTAGAAAAACCTACTGGATCTTTGATTTCAAGTCCTTCGATCAACAATGCTTGATTATATAATAAATTCGCATAATCTCCAATACTTTCAGGATTATTTTTGTATACTTTTTCGATTGCTTTGAATAATTCGTGTTGAGGATTGATTTCTAAGATTTTCTTAGCTTTCATATCTTTATCCCCAGGCATTTGACTAATAACTTTTTCCATTTCAAATGATAACCCTTCACCAGATACTAAACATACAGGAGAATCTGTTAATCTAGTAGAAAGTTTTACTTCATCTACTTCTTCATTTAATGATTCTTTTATTTTGGTTAGAAGATCAACACTTTTTGTTTCTAAATCTTTAATTTGTGCTTTTTCTAGATCGTCTGCGATGTCTAAATCACCTTGATTAATTGATTTAAATTTTTTCTTATCATACTCATTTAAAATTTGAATCATGAATTCATCTATTTCGTCTTTAAGAACAAGTACATCATAGCCTTTAGATTTAAGTGAGTCCATTTGAGGAGTCGCTACTAAAGCTGCTTTTGTGTGAGCTGATCCATAATAGATTTCTTTTTGTTCTTTTGGCATCTTTTCAATGTATTCCTTAAGAGTTAACGGTTTTTCTTCATTAACTGTTTCAAAGATAACTAAATCTTTTAATATGTCTTTATTAGCGCCGAAGTTATCATATATACCATATTTGATATTAACTCCAAATGCCTTCCAAAATTCTTCATATTTTACTCTATCATTCTTGAGTGTTTTTTCTAATTCATTGATAATTTTCTTTTCCAAATTCTTTTGAATTTTAACTAATTGGCGGTTATGTTGAAGTATTTCTCTAGATATATTCAGATTTAAATCTGGAGAAACTACTAAACCTTTAATAAATCTAAGATAGTCTGGAACTAACTCTTTACATTTGTCCATTACAAATACACCTTTAGCATATAGTTGTAAACCTTTTTCATACTTGTCTGAGTATAAATTTTGAGGAGCTTTTCCAGGAATGAAAATAATTGATTTATAGGTTAATAACCCTTCCACATTAGTCCACAGGTGCATCATTGGATCATTATAATCGTAATATTGAGCTTTATAGAAATCAAAAAGTTCTTGGTCTTTAACTTCAGTTTTGTTTTTCTTCCATATTGGAATCATTTGATTGATAGTTTCGTCTTCAATTACAGTATCATATTCGTTTTCTATTTCTTTACCTTCTTCATCTAATCTAGGAATAGTTTTTTCTCTTTCCATCATGATTGGGTATTTAACATAATCTGAATATTTTTTTACTAAGGCTCTAAGTTTAAAGTCTTCTAAAAAGTCATCGTAGTTTTCATCTTCTTCGTTTTTCCTTAAGAAAAGGGTTATTTTAGTGCCTCTAGTGGTTTTTTCTGTCTCTTCAATGGTAAATTCATCTTCACCTTTTGAAATCCATTTATAGGCAATATCACTGTAAGCTGATTTAGTTATCACTTCAACTTTTTTAGCTACCATAAAGGCAGAGTAAAATCCTACTCCAAATTGACCGATTAAGTCTGAGTCTTTCATATCTTTACCTTTAATATTAGCTAAAAATTCAAGAGTACCACTTTTAGCAATAGTCCCAATATTTTCGATTAGTTCATCGTGAGTCATACCTATACCATTGTCTATGATGATGATTTTTCTTTTCTTCTTATCTATTTCTAGATTTATTTCATAGTCATTGGTTTTTTCTAGTTTATCATCGGTTAAACTTAACAGATGGTACTTGTCAATTGCATCACTCGCATTAGAGACTAATTCTCTTAAGAATATCTCTTTATTAGTGTAAATCGAGTTGATCATTAGGCTTAATAATTTTTTCGATTCGGTTTTAAATTGTTTAATTTCTTTACTCATAATTTCCTCCGTTTTTACTTATGTCAAATATATTATAATAAAAAACATTAGCAGAGTCAAGAAAAGAGTGCTAATGTTTTAATATATATGATATTTTTGTGATAAAACAACTATTTTACTGTTTCTAAATGGTAATCCCAAATATTACGATTATACAACATTAATCCTAATATTAGGCAGAATCCTAATGAAGCAGCCATATAAGGTAGGTTATAAACGATGAATGAATAGAACCAAGGATTTAATCCAACAGCTTCTGCATAGGTATACCATACTAGCACCCCTGATAGCCCATGACAAATGTATCTAATAACAGAAGCCACTACTATTCCTAGAACAAATGATTTCCAGTTTTTGAATGGATTTTTGAATAACCCAGCTACGCCTAGTAAAGTAAATGGAATAATATAATCCAAGAACAAAACCCCTAATATTTTCCATGGTGTTGGATCAATGATCCAAGTAAACACTCCGGAACCTAAAGTTATTAATTGTAGTATTGCAAATATAAACCCTGCAAGAAGACCGCTTTTCCATCCTCGTCTAAAAGCGATTATAAAAATCGGTAACATAGCTGGCGATATTGACCCACCATACTTAAATGGTGAAAATAAACCCGCTATTATGTCTAGGACTATGGCTAGACCAACTAATGTCGCAACTTCTGCGATGACTCTAATTTGTTGCCTTTTCATCTTTTTCTCCTTTATTTATTGAGGACAAATGAAAAGTCCCCTAAATAATAAGGGACCTAATAAGTAGAAATATTCTCCTACGCTGGCATTATCCAGATCAGGTTAGGTCTATAACAGATTAGTTATACTCTCAGCCAGGTACTCCTAGCTCCCCCCATTTTGTGCATCTTTATTATAACACTATGCTATCAAATTAACAATCAATATTACCCGATTATTTTTTGAATAGTTTCTGGTGTTTCAATTACTTCATCAACTATAATATATGCATCATTCAATAGTTTGATAATATCATCAGTTAAAGGCTTGTTGCGGTAAATTTGGAGTAAAACATCACCTGATTTGACTAGATCTCCAACTTTCTTTGTAAGTACTATACCTACATTTGGATCAATGTTATCATCCTTGGTTTCTCTACCGCCACCAAGTTTCATAGACGCTAAACCAATATTTAAAGCTTTTATCTGTTTGATGTGTCCATTTTTCTTAGCTAAATATGGAACAACTTCATCAACTTTAATGAAATTATCTAAATCAATATTTTCAGCTCCTTGTGCCTTAATAAATTGGTAAAACTTAGCTAATGCTTCACCATTGTTAAGTTGTTCTAACGCTAACTTCTTAGCTGCTTCTACAGAATCAGCTTTCTTAGCATAATAAATCATATATGAAGCTATATCTACACATAGGTTTTCTAAATCTTTAGGGCCATTACCTTTTAATGTATTAATAACTTCCAGTATTTCCAAGCGATTTCCAACAGCTAGCCCTAATGGTTGATCCATGTTAGTTATAAAAGCCGTTACTTTCTTACCAAAAGCATTACCTATAGAAACCATAATTCTTGATAGTTCTTCTGCATCTTCCATGGTTTTCATAAAAGCACCATCACCGATTTTAACATCTAAACATATTACATCAGCACCGCTAGCTAGTTTCTTAGACATGATGCTTGAAGCTATTAAAGGGATAGATGGTACTGTTCCAGTAACATCTCTTAGCGCATATAATAGTTTGTCTGCAGGTACTAGTTTCTTTGTTTGACCAGCAACTGCAATGTTTATATCATTCACTTGTTTGATAAATTTATCTTCAGGAATAGTTATGCTTAATCCCGGTACTGATTCCATTTTATCTAGTGTACCACCAGTGTGACCAAGGCCTCTACCAGAAAGTTTAGCAAGTTTCGCTCCTAGAGAAGCAACTAATGGACCAAGGATTAATGTAGTTTTGTCTCCAACACCACCAGTTGAATGTTTATCAACTTTAATTCCATCTATCATGCTTAAATCAATTATATCTCCACTATACAGCATAGCTTTAGTCAAATAAAATGCTTCGTCTTCGCTCATGCCTTGAAAGTAGATAGCCATTAACCAAGCGCTAACTTGGTAATCTGGTATATTTCCTTTAACATAGCCATCAATAACAAACTCAATTTCAGTTTGGGTATTTGCTATATCCATTCTTTTTTTCTCTATAATGTCTACCATTCTCATAATATTACCTCACTTTGTGTAGTAATATTATACTACCAAATATAGACAATGTAAATAATTTAATCTCATCATTGAAAACCTTTACAGTAATCTTTTTGTTTCATAACTCATCTTTTTTGTTATAATACAATTGGTGATGATATGAATGATATTATATTGATGAGACATGCTCAAACAGAAGCTAATAAAAATTTCATCGTACAAGGTAGAATGGACAACCCATTAAATGAAGATGGAATCAGACAAGCATATAAAACTGGAGTTTATTTTAAGGAAAATAAAATCAGTTTTGATATGGTTATTAGTTCTCCTTTAAAAAGAGCTTATATAACTACTGAGTTAGTTAATAAAGGTATGGTACTAAGGCGACCAATTGTTCTCGATAAAGGACTTATTGAACGTAACTTTGGTGATTATGATGGTAAAGAAATCAATGATGATTATTACTGGATGATTAAAAGAGGTTTAGTTCCAAACATGGAAACCAATGAAGTGTTGGAAAAGAGAGTATATGATGCTTTAACAGATATCTGTAGAAAGTATCCTAATAAAAAACTACTAATAGTTACTCATTCTCATGTTATTAAAGCAGTTCTAACTAAATTAGTACCTGACTTTACCTGGAAATCTCAACTACATAATTGTTCTTTAAATCATTTAATTTTTGATGATAAAGATATTAAAGTTGTTGATTACAATATAAATCCATTAGAAATAAAAACAACTTAAATTTTAAGTTGTTTTTTTGTTCTCATTTTTTGAAGTATTTTTAGAATAAAATTCAATATAGGCCCAAAACTCAAGCTTATAAATACTGTACCAAGATTAATTTTACCAACTGTGTTAGAAACAATTCCTATAATAAAGGCTGTTAATACAATAAATACTTCCAGTATTACTCTCGTTAATGCAAGTTTATTAGTTTTAAATAGTCTCATCAGTGTTAACATCAATTCTTCATATATTCCAGCAGGGAAAGATGAGATAATCATGAAACTTCCTCCTAAAGCTAATGTAAATAATCCAGTAGCGAAAAGTAGATAGTTTACTAAAACAGTTTGATAGTCTGCATTTAGTAATAGATGTGCATTAAATAAATTAATCAATCTTGTTACTAAAAAGATTGGAACTAACACAAATAAATATTTCCACTTCTTTTCAACCAAGGTAACAAATAGTACAAAGATTGAAGAAACAACAAAATTTGCATTACCATAGGAAAGTGGTGTTATTTGGCTTAAGCTGTAATTTAAAGTATCCCATGGGCTAACTCCTAGATCACCTCTTAGAATCAAGACTACTCCAAGAGCTGTAAACACAATTCCAAATGTATAGAATAACAGATTAACTACTGTTATTTCTATGGGCTTTTTTTCCATAAAAAAACTCCTCTCTGATAAGAAATTCATCAAAAGTCGATACTTGGGACTAATCAATGTCATAACCTTATCTTATGAAAAGAATTTCACTATTATTATAGTTAATTTTTATACATAATGCAAGTGTTTAATACTCCTAATAGATATATTAATAAAGTGTACTCAAAATATTAATGAGTACACTTTAACTTATATATGTTTTTGCATTTAATTAAATATTAAACTTATAATTAAATCTCTATGGTAAGACGGGTCGTAAATGAAACTTACATCTTGATAACTTGTCCCACTGTATGGATTAAATGCACCAATAGTAGCTAACAAGTCTTCTACTAGCAAATCTCTCATTAACAAAGTGGTTTGAGTTATATCTTGACCATCTAGAAAAGCATTATCTGTTTTATCGAATATGTAGTCTACGGCTCCAATTATATATAATGTATTAGCTTCTAATTTAACTCCATCGATAAATAGATCATTCCCATTATAGGTTAAAGAATCATCAAAGATAACATCGTATGGATTATCTTCATAAAAGTCTAGTAACTGTTGACCTGTTAACTTACTAGTTTTAATATAATTATCAAAAGGATAAATTCCAATCATATCTCCCATCGTTAGAGTACCGTAAGGCATATTGTTTCTGAATCCGCCACTATTGATAGCACCAATGTCTACACCAGCATAATCTCTAATAACTGAAGCTCCCCAGGTAGCTAAATCATATCTATTATAGGTTGAAGCTACATTCGCTAGAACTTGAGATACAAAATTTGTATACACAGTGTCATTTTGGTAAGCATCTAGTATAGCTGATATTGATAAATCATAATAACTTTCGATTTCATCTAGGCTCACAGTCCTAGAAGACACATCGATTACTGCTTCGGTTTGAGTATCATATACTAATGAAATTTGAGCGAACAATGAGTCTTCATCATTATGTGCTTGTGCGTATACTAGCGGTAACCCACTGGTTCTACTAATTGTGCTTGCTTGGTCAGCATGAGTGTGTCCGTTAAATACTGCATCTATATAATGATCTCCAGTGAAACCACTAACTTCGTAATTAAAACTGCTTCCATCATGAATATATATAACTACAATATCACAGTTTTGTTCAGTTCTGAGTTCAGCTGCATAATCATAGGCTACGTCAGCTGGGTCTAAGAATTCAATGTTTTGAACTCTTGAAGCTGATATAGAATTAATAACTTCTCCAATCAATCCAATTATGCCGACTCTTACTCCATTTACTTCTTTTATTATATAAGGTTGAGTATTTTCTAAAGGTTGTTGTGTGTCGATATAAACGATATTTGCGGCTAGTATTGGATAGTCCATTTCGCCATTTTCTTCTACACCATCACGATATTTTAAGACTTCATCAATACCCCAATCAAATTCATGGTTACCGACAATGAATCCATCAAACCCAATATTATTAAATACATCTACTATTGGTTCTCCATAATAGTAGTTTGATAAAGCAGCTCCTTGGAAAATATCACCGTTAGAAAGAATTATTGTATTGGCATTATTGGCTTTTTGAGCCTTGAAGTAACCACCGATGTATTCTAGTGTTGATATATCACTATATGTCCCTCCATGAAAATCATTCATAGAGAAAAGGTTTATTGTTTGATATCGTTCTATAGTTGCTTCGGTTGTAGTTTGTGTTTTAGCTTGTTCTGTTGTAGTTTGTGTTGTTGTTTGTTCTGTAGTAGTTTGTATAGTTGTTTGTGTAGTTGTCTGAGTTGTTTGTGTAGTTGTCTGAGTTGTTTGTGTAGTAGTTTGAGTTGTTGTTTGTTCTGAAGTAGTAGCTCCAGATGTTGTATCAACTAAATCCGTAGTAGTAATAACGGTAGTCGTACCTTCTGTGGTTGTCCCTACAGTAGTTGTGCCTACAGTAGTTGTACCTGTATCAGTTGTATCTACAGTGATTGTTCCATCTGTTTCTGAAGTATTTATAGTTGTTTCAGTTGATGTTGTAGTTGACAAGAAATTATCACAAGCTACAACAGATACTGAAAATAACAGCAGTGTAATAAATATTAGAATTTTTTTCATAATTATCCTCCACGAATATAATATTGTGCTTTATATTATAACATAAAAATAAAAAGAGGAAAGCAAATACTTTCCTCTAATAACATATTAAATTAAGCCATAATGTGTTAATACACTGTTGATGCCCGCTTCAGTCAAGAAATGCGCTGGATTACTTAATTCATAATCCGCATTAAGTGGCCAATACAAGTCTAGTGGATCATCAGCTAACATCATTGCTTCTAACTCTATTGTCAACTTATTTCTAACAATCATTGAGTCTAATACTTCATTACGGTCGGCAACACTCAGGCCTGCAATACCCGCAACATTGAAGTTAATACTATCAAATGAACCAGTTCCTAATACATTAGCTGCATTAATAAAATCAGCTAATTCTGTTTTCTTAGTTACTGTTATTCCATAACTAATTTCTTCTGCTAGGATAGGAATACTACCTGATACTGAAGCATTACCTCTTAACATGTTATCCATTGTTAAGTGAATTGAATTACTTTCAAGTGCAGTAGTCATATCAGCATCACTTAAACTGGTTATGTTGTTTGAATTCATGGAATCAGTAAAGTTACCCATACCAAGAATTTCTAAAGCATTCATAAGCTTAATTAATTCAGGTTTTAATATTTGAGTATCTGTACCAATACCAACGTTAATAACTACTCTTTCAGTGGTTGGAACTAAAAGTTTTGTGGTTCCAACTGCTGCTGTTTCATCATCAGCTTGGTCTAAGATGTATTTAGATACAGTCGCTTGCATAATATATGACAAGAAGAAATCATCTAAATCTAAACTGAATATATTACTAGGATCCATATCAAATGTGTCAAAGTCACTTACCCCTAGTAGGTTGATTGAATCTATAAAGTTAACAAGTTCAGTTTTTCTTATATAGGTTACATCAACTAAAACAATTCTAATATCCGCCACTAGTTCATCTTCATTAGGTATAATTAGATTACCAGATGAATTTGTGATAATTTGTTCAGAAATAGTTGCTTGTAAAGAAGCTGATTCTACTATTTCAGCAGCATTATCTAGGAATAGTGATGAAGAAATGTCTGCGGTAATATCAGTTACGTCAACTATTCCCATTGCTAGGAATGCATTGATTAAATCTTTAATTTCTGTTGCAGCTACAAATTCTGTTTCGTTTCCGACAGAACCAGTTTCAATTCTTACTTTTGTTAATCCATCTTCTTCAAACTCTGGTATTGTTATGAATGAGCCAACATCGAATAAAGTTTTTGAAATTGTCGCTTGCATAATAGCTGAGTTTAATAGGATATTTTGATTTGCTTCTGTACTTATTGCAGATAAATTAAATATAGATGAGAACCCAGTTGGATCTCCAATACCTAATAAATCTAAAGCATCAATCATTGCGTCTAATTCGGCACTATCTATATATGTAGTTAATCCCTGTACTATTAAAATAGGATTTCCTAATGCATCTTCTTCTGGAATTGTTACAGTAGGAGATAAACCTAGGATTTGTTCTGATACTGTTGCATGAATAATACTTGAAACCAGTAAGCTACTTAGATTATTTAATAATAAGCTAGTATCTTCAAAATCCATAGTGTTAAAATCAATGATATCTATGCTGTACATCGCTTTTAGGATATTTGATATCTCAGCTTTGCTGATATAATCTAATGCTCCTACGCTGTATTTTAAGGCGTTTCCTGCAACATCTAGGGCAGGAATGTTCAATGGCCCAGCATTTGATACGTCTAAAGCTACTATCATATCAGAAACTGTTGCATAAACAATGTCAGATCCTAATAATGTAAGGATTTTAGCGTCGTCTAATTCGTCCCCGGCACCATTTTCCAAAGTGTTAATAATTGATGCATCAAAGCTCATTGTATCTAAATCCGTTATGTCTAATACGGATAAAGCTTTTAGAATACTTATAATTTCTGCTTTCGATATTACTGATTGACTCGCTGAGTCAACTAGTACTGTAGTAATTACAGCCGCAGGCACTACTAAAGTGCTTGTGCCTAAGTCATATATTTCTTTACCAATAGTTGCTTTTATAATATCTGATGCCAATAAGATATTGATATCTGCGTCTGAAAGATCTAATGCCTTCATAATATCAAAATTTACACCTGCATCTTCTAGTATTAGTTTTACAGATTTTACAACACTCACTAATTCAGCTTCTGTAAAGTAACCTTGGAGATCATATACACTATCAGGGAATACAAGTGGAACATCTCCTAAATCTGTACCAGAGATAATATCTGATATAGTAGCTCTTATGACGTAAGATGCAAAGAAATCATCTATTGCTGAATCATCAATATCAGTTAAAGTAGTTACCCCTAGATTATCAAAATCTAGACCTCCAGGTAGAGAAGTTAAAGTGTTTAAGGCATTTAGGATTATTCTTAGCTCACCGTCTTCAGTTATAGAATCTCTCCATTCAATACCAGCTGGTATTGTAAGAATATCTAATCCTTCAACGTCTGTATTACCACTTAAAATATTAATTAGTGCTTCAGTAACTATTTGTGAACCAAGTAAAACTGTTAAATCAATTTCACTCACAGCCCCCAATAGTACTGATACATCAGCGTCAGCTAATTCAGAAAACTCAATATCTGCTTCAATTATCTCTGCGAATATTTCTCCTAGAGCATCAAATTCATCTTCCAATATTAAATTATCAGGTATTGTCAATATCGTTGAGAAGCCTTCTTCACCTTCGTCTAACATTGGAAAGACAAGACTCTCTACTATCATTAATATAACTTCTGAATCAGCTATATCACCAAATAGCTCTCTTGCTGTATCTCCGGTGATTGTAATCTGTTCTCCAGCAACATCGCCACCGATAAATCCTAGACCGTTTAGAATATCAAACAAAGATCCTGCAATAGAACCTATATTAGCTAATTCTTGTTCATAGTCTTTTGCATATAGTTGAGTTGTTGTCATACTTAAGTCTATCTCATACATATCTGCTGCGACTTCAATCGCAACTGGTACTAAACCGACAATAAGATTTGATTCAGATAAATATCCGAATACATCTCTAATTTCATCACCAGTAAGGTCAGTTATTTCATTAGTAGTCATAAAATCTGAGTCTAAAATTACTGATGCTGCACTAGAAAAGACAGATAACTCGTATCTTATTCCTATATTGCTTTCATTATATTCAAACGATAATACTCGATCAAATAAATCCAAATGAAGTGGAACTGTTATATCTTCATTAATAGTTGATGTTGTGGTTATACCGTTTGCTAATTTAACAAAGATGTTGGTATTATAACCATCAATCATTGCTTGAATATCATCCAACATTGGATCTAATTCCGAAGTTTCCGCTAACGGAATAATTGTATGAGACCCCTCAAAATCATTAAATCTACCTTCATATGATAATGCTGGTATTTCGGTATCTTGAATTAATGTTAATGTTGATTCCAAGACAGACATGGTTCCACCAAATACAATCATCATAACAAACACAGCCATTATTCCATTAAAGACACCTACTAAAGCGCCAAATCCACGGTTCTTTGAAGCATCTTTGTTGTTTTTCAAGAAGATAGCTCCAATGATTAAACAAATTAGTTTGTAGATTAATAGGATTACTGTGAAGTAAACCAAGGTCCATACAATCTTTAAGACAAATTGCAGAAGTCCAGTTGCCAGCGCAATTACTTCCGCTGAGCTGCCTGTGATATCTACAGTCTCCCCTATACCAAGTTGTATGAATGAATTGAGACTTCCTTCAAATGAAGTGAAGTTACTTAGACTTGCATCAACATTTCCTAATACTCCGCCTAACCAAGGCATTTGCATTGTCCACAATAGATTAACAGCCTGGTCAATAGTTACGAAGAATATAACATAGAAAATAGCCATCATGATAAGAGTAAAGAGTGATTTCTTTAACCCTTTTACAAAACCAGCTAGTATAGCTAAGCCTAAAATCAAATAGAAAATAAAGTTTACATTGCTTAAAAAGCTTAAATTCGTTGCTAAAAACATTTTAGTCCTCCTTATGTAATTTATATATATCATAACAATTATACTATACAAGGTTTGAATTTAAAAGCATGTAGCATAAAGAAAAAGCGATGATTCCTAAGAATCACCGCTAATTTTATATTACTTATACTACTACAACAACGCTAACGCTAGTATAGCTGATGTATATTTCAAACAAACTGGTGAACCAATTTCTACTGATTCATAGTCTGTAGGAGAATACGGTGTTAAGTTGATTGCCATCACTGTTACAAGCTCAGGTGTCAATTTACATCTTGCGATATATGACGACAATACAGTTTGTTGATCAGCATAGGTCAATAAGCCAAGCGCACTTGATGTAACATCTCCACCGATGTCTCCGCCTAATACATTAATAGCTAAAATGAACCTTTCGACTTCATCGACATGAACAATATCAGTTACTAAGTAATATGAATCTATAATAATTACTTGACCAGTAACATCTGGAATAAATGTATTAATATTTCCGTTATCTTTAATCATTTTTTCGACTGTCAAGTGCATTGATACACTTTCAAGAATTTTGTGAATATCAGTTTGTGAATAACCACTCAGTGAACTACCTGATAATGTTACTCCAAATCCACTTAATCCCATAGTGTCAAAGGCTTCGATTAAATTAATTAATTCAGTTTTGTCAATCCATTTACTACCTACTGTGTTTATTGCTATATCTTCTCTTAATGCTACTGGTACAATAAAGTCTCCAGGTGTTGCTAGAGTATATGTGTCAGCCGTAGGTAAGATTTCACCCGATATAGTTGCTTGTAAAGTTGCTGAGGCTAATAAAATATTCATATCTTGTCCATAAATATTAGAAATGTCTAATCCCATAGAATTAAAATTAGTTAATCCCAACAAATCAAGTGACACTAACAATGCTTTCATTTCGGTTTTCTCAATAAACTCAACTGTTGATTGTGTTACCCTAATTATTACTGCTCTGTTTATATCTACATCAGGGATGTCTAGAGTTGTGTTAATGAGCTTATCAGATAATGTAGCATGCATTATAGCAGATAATAATAATATGTTTTGTGAAGCAGGTAACGCTATAGCTGTTAAATCGATTGAACCATCAAATGCAGCTAGATTACCACCAACTCCTAAAATATCCATTGCATCAAACAAATGTTTAATCTCAGTTTTATTAACAAAGAAGTTTGTAGAGACTACTACATCAATATCTGTGCCATCTATATCTGTACCAGGTACAACTAGAACTGTAGCTCCTAAATCTGAAATTTGATCTGTAATAGTTCTATGCATAATTGCACTTAAAAGAACGGTATCTTGATTTACTTGATAATCTACAGGTTCTGAGGAAGCGAATAAGGCTGTTAATCCAATGCTTCCATCAAACGCCGCTAGATTACCGCCAATACCTAATACTTCTAAAGCATTAAGTAATGATTTAATTTCTAGTTTTGTAATAAAATTATTTGTTGATACTGTAAGTTGAACTAGATTACCTAGAACATCCGTTGATGGTAATACGATTGCTCCTCCATCTAATCCGGTTATTTGATCAGTTATAGTTGCGTGCATAATAGCTGATGTTAATAAAGTATCTTGATTTTGTGTTGTATATAGATTTGACAAATTCACAGCTCCACCAAATTCATTTAAATTTCCACCAATTCCTAATACTTCTAGAGCATTAAGTAATGATTTAATTTCTAATTTTGTAATAAAATCATTTGTTGATACTGTAAGTTGAACTAGATTACCTAGAACATCCGTTGATGGTAATACGATTGCTCCTCCATCTAATCCGGTTATTTGATCAGTTATAGTTGCGTGCATAATAGCTGATGTTAATAAAGTTTCTTGATTTGGTCCTGAATAAAGTGTAGTTAAGTTAACATCTCCACCAAATTCATTTAAATTTCCACCAATTCCTAATACTTCTAAAGCATTAAGTAATGATTTAATTTCTAGTTTTGTAATAAAATCATTTGTTGATATTGTAAGTTGAACTGGATTATCTAGAACATCAGTTGTTGGTAATACGATTGCTCCTCCATCTAATCCGGTTATTTGATCACTTATAGTTGCGTGCATAATAGCTGATGTTAATAAAGTATCTTGATTTTGTGTTGTGTATAGATTTGACAAATTCACAGCTCCACCAAATTCATTTAAATTTCCACCAATACCTAATACTTCTAGAGCATTAAGTAATGATTTAATTTCTAGTTTTGTAATAAAATCATTTGTTAATACTGTAAGTTGAACAGCAGCTCCTAGAACATCCGTTGATGGTAATACGATTGCTCCTCCATCTAATCCTGAAATTTGATCAGTAATAGTTGCATGCATAATAGCTGATTTTAACAATGTTTCTTGATTTGGTCCTGAATAAAGTGTAGTTAAGTTAACATCTCCACCGAATCCACCTAGGTTACCACTAAATCCTAATAAATCCATCGCGTTGATAAGTGATTTAATTTCTAGTTTAGCAATAAATTCATTGGTAGATACTGTAAGTTGAACAGCAGCTCCTAGAACATCATATGAAGGTAATACAATTGCTCCTCCATCCAATGCTGCTACTTGATCTGTAATAGTCGCATGCATAATTGCACTGTCTAACATAATATCTTGGTTTGAATCATATTGAGCATCTTGAGATTGTAGCAATGGTGCTAATCCTAGGTTTCCATCAAAGTTAGTAATATCTGTTACACCTAGTAAATCCATTGCGTTAATCAATAATTTAATTTCATTAACGTAGATATAGTCAGTTCCGGAAACTAATACTTGTACTGCTGTATCAGTTACATCGGTTGTAGGTACAATCACAAATCCACTAGTTTGTAAATCAAGGATTTGTTCTGAGATAGTTGCTTGGATTGATGCGGATCCTAGTAATATATTTTGATTTGCATCATATTCAACTGTTACTGATGGTAAGAATGTATTCAATGAGATGGTTCCTGAGAAGTCATCTATTTCATCCATACCTAGTATTTCAAGTGCTTCAAATAATGCATGAATTTCTGTTTTCATAATATATTCAGTTTGGAATCCTAATGCACCAACTGTTTTTCTTACATCTGTAAGTCCATCGTCTTGTTTAACTGGCACTGTAATTGCTGCACCTAATCCGATGATTTGTTCTGATATAGTTGCTTGCATTGTACTTGATGCTAGTAGAGTATTTCTACTTGCTACATCATAGAATAATGATAGGTCAACTGCTCCATTATAAGCTGATGGGTCGGTTACGTTTAGAATATCTAACGCGATAATTGTAGCTTCTAGTTCAGCTGCCACAACTAATTCATCTGTATTTCCAACCGGACCAACAGTAACTCTTATTGGAGTTGTTCCATCGTCAGCCATATAAGGTACTTCAATAGTACCGGAAACATCTAAATCTAAGATTTGTTTTGATACAGTTGCTTGGATGATTACTGACTCAATAATAACTTCTGCGTTGTTTCCAGTTGCGAAGATTGAGAAATCAATATCATCGTTGCCAAAGTCTCCTACGTCAGATAATCCTAGGATATCTAATGCTGTAAACATATCAGATAATTCTATTTTAGCAATATAAACAGTTTCAAATCCAACTGGACCTACTTCTATTCTTACTGCTGTTGTTGTATCTTCTTGATAATAAGGAACAATGATTGCTCCATCAACATCATCTAAATTGATTAATTGTTTTGATATTGTAGCTTGGATAACTGATGAAGCAAGTACTGTATTTTTAGTTGCGTCATCGCTTAATAAACTAAGATCTATGGTTCCACCAAAGGTTTCAACATCAGCTATACCTAATACATCTAATGCATCGATAATAGCTTTGATTTCAATTGAGGTTATAAATTCAGTTTCAAAACCTAATGGACCAGTTGTAACTCTGATAGTTGTTAAAGAATCTTCTGTTACGAATGGAATTATTAATGTTTCATCATCACCAAGATTAATAATTTGTTCCGAAATTGTTGCTTGTAATATTGATGAAGATAATACTTGGTTAATAGTTGCTTCTTCTGTTAATAAATCAAGATCAATACTACCACCAAAGTCATTAACATCAGTCATATTAAGAACATCCAATGATAATACTAAAGCTTTTAATTCGGTAACTTTTACATAATTAGTAGTTGTAAGACCAGCATCTGCATCAATACGGATTTCCGTAATGTTGTCATCTGCCATATAAGGAACTATAACTGCATCTGTTAAATCATCTAAGTCAATAACTTGTCTTGAGATAATCGCTTGTACCATTGCTGAAGCAAGTACAATATCTGCGTTATTACCTTCTGCCAGCAATCCTAAATCTAAATCGTCATTTCCTCCAAAAGTTTCAACATCTGTAATGCCTAGAACATCTAGTGCATCAAAGATTGCTTCAAGTTCAGTTTTTACTACATATTCAGTTTCATCCCCTAAAGGACCAGTAGTAACCCTTACTTCAGTTAAATTGTCTTCTCTATAATAAGGAACTATAATAGTTAACCCGTCATCTAAGTCTATCAACTGTTTTGAAATTGTTGCTTGAATAACTGATGATAGTAAAACAGTATCTACAGTTGCATCATCACTTAATAACCCAAGATCTACTGATCCACTGAAATTCTCAATATCAGTAATACCTAATACATCTAATGCATCAAATATGGCTTTTATTTCTGTTTTAACTATATATTCGGTTTCTTTTCCAACATCACCAACAGTAAGTCTAACTAAAGTGATATTATTTTCAGCTCTAAATGGCACTACCATGATGCTATCTCCACCACCATCTGTAAGGTTGATAACTTGGTCGGATATAGTTGCATGGATAACTGCACTTTCAAGTAATATATCTACGTTTCCAGGAGTAGATAAAATTGATCCGAAATCAATAGAACCATCAAAGTTGTTAATATCAGTAACACCTAATACATCTAATGCATCAAATATGGCTTTTATTTCAGCTTTAATAATATATTCGGTTTCTTCACCTACACCACCAACTGTTATTCTTATATCACCATTTAATTCATCTTTAAATGGTACAGCTAATAAACTATCTCCACCATCATCTGTAAGGTTGATAACTTGGTCAGAGATAGTAGCTTGAATAATTGCACTTTCTAGTAATATATCAACATTACCTGGAGTTCCAAGAATTGTACCAAAGTCGATATTACCATCAAAATTATTTACATCAGTAATACCAAGTAAATCTAAAGCATCAAATACCGCTTTGATTTCTGTTTTTTTAATGTATTCAGTTTCTTCACCTACACCACCAACTGTTATTCTTATAACACCATTTAATTCATCTTTAAATGGCACAGCTAATAAACTATCTCCACCATCATCTGTTAAGTTAATAACTTGGTCAGATATAGTTGCTTGAATAATTGCACTTTCTAGTAATATATCGACATTACCTGGAGTTCCAAGAATTGTTCCAAAATCAATGTCTCCTGAGAAACTATTTACATCAGTAATACCAAGTAAATCTAAAGCATCAAATACTGCTTTTATTTCTGTTTTAACTATATATTCAGTTTCTTCTCCTACATCACCAACTGTTATTCTTATATCACCATTTAATTCATCTTTAAATGGTACAGCTAATAAACTATCTCCACCATCATCTGTTAAGTTAATAACTTGGTCAGAGATAGTAGCTTGAATAATTGCACTTTCTAGCAATATATCGACATTACCTGGAGTTCCAATAATTGTTCCAAAATCAATGTCTCCTGAGAAACTATTTACATCAGTAATACCAAGTAAATCTAAAGCATCAAATACTGCTTTGATTTCTGTTTTTTTAATGTATTCAGTTTCTTCTCCTACACCACCAACTGTTATTCTTATATCGACATTTAATTCATCTTTAAATGGCACAGCTAATAAACTATCTCCACCATCATCTGTTAAATTAATAACTTGGTCAGATATAGTTGCTTGGATAATCGAACTTGTTAAGAGTATATCTACATTTCCTGGAGTTCCAAGAATTGTTCCAAAATCAATATCTCCAGAGAAATTATTAACATCTGTAATACCCAATAGTTCAAGTGCATCAAATGTAGCTTCTAGTTCAAGTTTAGTAATATATTCAGTTTCTTGATCGCCAGCACCAACAGTAACTCTTACATCACCATCTATTTCACTCTTATAAGGAACAGTAATAATTTCTGAACCTAAATCAAATAATTGTTTAGATATTGTTGCATGTAAGATTGATGAGTCTAATAAAACATCAACATTATCAATAATCACGTTTAAATCAAGGGTATCAACAGCATTGAAGTCATCAATATCCAAAACTAATACTGCTGTTAAAATACTTGTTAACTCAGCTTCGGAAATAATGTTTGTTCCATCAGCTTCTACGGTTCTAACAACTGTATTATCTTCTGCTAAATAAGGAACAACAATTATAGCTGAATCACCTTCTGTAAAGTCAATCAAGTATTTTGAAAGTGTAGCGTTGATAATGATTGAACCAAATAGTATATCTGATTTTGCTGTATCTAAGGCAGTTGGATCTCCATCCTCAGCTAGATTATTTAAAATAGTAATATCTATAGCTACATTATTTATATCTGTAATACCTAAAACTTCAAGTGCTTTAAAGGTAGCTATTAACTCTGCTCTAAATATAAAGTCTACCTCGTCGCCAACAGGACCTTTTGTAACTACTGTAGAAGCAGGTACTTTAATAACATCTGTTAAGTCTAATAGTTGTTTAGCAACTGTTGCATGTAGGATTGAAGAGTCTAGTAATGTTTCAACATTAGCAGTTATTACTCCTAAATCAAGTGTATCAATTGCTTCAAAATCTTGGATATCTAGGATTAGTACTGCTTTTAATATATTTGTTAACTCAGTTTCTGAGATAATATTTGTTCCATCTGCTTCTACTGTTCTTATTACAGAATCGTCTTCTGCTATATAAGGAACAATAACTAATGCTGAATCACCTTCTGTAAAGTCAATCAAGTATTTTGAAAGTGTAGCGTTAATAATTACGGAACCAAATAGTATATCTGATTTTGCTGTATCTAAGACAGTAGAGTCATCATCCTCAGCTAGATTATTTAAAATGGTAATATCTATAGCTACATTATTTATATCTGTAATCCCTAAAACACTTAGGGCATCAAATGTGGCTTCTAATTCTACTTTTAATATAAAATCTACTTCGTCGCCAACTGGACCTTTTGTAACTACTGTAGAAGCAGGTACTTTAATAACATCTGTTAAGTCTAATAATTGTTTAGTTACTGTTGCGTGTAGAATTGATGAATCTAATAAAATTGCAACATTATCAATTATTACGTCTAAATCAAGCGTATCAATTGTTTCAAAATCTTGGATGTCGAGAATTAAGACGGCTTTTAATATATTTGTTAACTCGATTTCTGAGATAATATTTGTTCCATCTGCTTCTACTGTTCTTATTACAGAATCGTCTTCTGCTATATAAGGAACAATAACTAAAGCTGCGTCCCCTTCAGTAAAGTCAATTAAGTATTTAGAAAGGGTAGCGTTAATAATTACGGAGCCAAATAGTATATCTGATTTTGCTGTATCTAATATGGTTGGATTTCCATCTTCAGCTAGGTTGTTTAAGATTGAAATATCTATAGTAACATTATTAATATCTGTGATTCCTAAAACACTTAGGGCATCAAAAGTTGCCTGTAGTTCCGCTTTTAAAATGAAGTCTACTTCATCTCCAACTGGACCTTTATTGATGACAGTTGAAGCTGGAACTTTAATTACATCTGTTAGGTCTAATAATTGTTTTGATACTGTTGCGTGTAGAATTGATGAATCCAATAAAATTGCAACATTATCAATTATTACGTCTAAATCAAGCGTATCAATTGTTTCAAAGTCTTGAATATCTAGTATTAATACAGCTTTTAATATGTTAGTTAACTCAGTTTCTGAGATAATATTTGTTCCATCTGCTTCTACTGTTCTTATTACAGAATCATCTTCGGCTATGTATGGAACTACTACCATCGCAGCGTCACCTTCGGTAAAGTCTATTAAATATTTTGAAAGTGTAGCGTTAATAATGGTTGAACCAAATAATAAATCGGACTTAGTCGTATCTAAAACAGTCGGTTGACCTTCAACCGCTAAGTTATTTAATATTGATATATCTATAGCTACATTGTTTATATCAGTTATCCCTAAAACTTCTAGGGCATCAAATGTAGCTTGTAGTTCTGTTTTCAAAATAAAATCTGTTGTTAGTCCTACTGGACCAGTAGTAACTATTGTTGATGCTGGAACTTTAATTACATCGGTTAAATTCAACAATTGTTTAGATACTGTTGCATGAAGTATTGATGATTCCAATAATGCAGAAACATTATCAAGAATTAAACTCAAATCAAGAGTTTCTATATTGTTGAAATCAGATATGTCTAAAGCAAGTACTCCTTCTAATATATTTGTTAATTCAACTTCAGTTATATATTCAGTTCCATCTAAAGCATCGATTTCTCTTATCACCGTGCCGTCTTCAGCTAGATAAGGTACAACAACTATCGCACCTTCACCTTCAGCAAATTCAATTATATAAGAAGACAATGTAGCGTTAATTACCATTGATGCGAACAATAATTCAGCTTTATCTGGATCCAACGTGGTTGAATCATCTTCCAAAGCAAGATTAGTTAATATTGAAGCATCTACTTCTATATTGTTTATATCATCTATTCCTAAAACCGAAATTGCTAAGAAAGCACTTTTGATTTCTTGCTTGCTAACAACATCCATATCAACTTTATCAACTTTAATAGTTGTTAAAGCTGAACCAGGAACTGTTAATACATCTCCACCCATTTCTAGTATCAAATTACCAACTGTGGCAGCTAATATATCAGAAGTTAATAGTATATCGATATTATCTCCAGACAAAGCTAACATTCCAGCTACATTAAATCCTAATTCAGCACATTCATCATCACCAACTGGACAAACAAGTTCAGTTACTATCATATGAACAGCAGCTACTACGTTCTGCAGTTCAGATTTTAGTAAATAACCATCAACTTCATCAAAGACTGAATCTGGCATAATAATTGTGAACTGGTCACCTAGGTCTAACTCGGTTATGTATTGAGTAATAGTTGCGACTAGAATCTTTGATTCAAACAAAGCATTTATATTGTCTGGGTCTAGGTCAGCTATGAAATTAATATCCATGTTTTCTAAGTCAAAAGAATCTAGATCTCCAGCAAGAGCATTGATAGCGAGTAAAATGTTGCGTAATTCACCATTTACTAGAATATCTCCATCTGAATTTAATTCGTCTAACCATACTATATCATCAGGAATATTTAGAAACGATAATTGTTCGCTAAAGGCATCCCCACTTAATATATTGATCATTGCATTAGTAATAATCTGTGAACGTAATAAAACAAGAAAATTAACTTCCGAAAATGATGACAATAAAGCCATTGCATCAACTTCTTGGAAATCTCCGATTGTTAAGTTAGTATTTAAAATTTCTCCAGCAACAGCACCAATAGCTGCGAATTCATTAGTCCAGTTTATGTTTTCTGGAACAGTTATAATCGCAGATACTTCAGCCCCTGCCATTTCTAGAACTGGGGCTATTGCTACATAGGCAGCTAGGGTTACTAGAGAAGACTTACCTAATTCAACAAATAACGCTTCTATTTCATCACCATCTAAAGTGATGGTGTTCAAATCCATTTGATCATTGAGAATACCTGCTGCATTAACAATATCTAATACAGTCGCAGCTATTCCTCCTAATTGCACTATTTCTTTTTCCCAATCTATTTCGTATAATTCATCAGTGGGAATATCTATTTCCGTATCAAAGAAATCAGCACCTATTTCTACTCCAATTGGTAAAATTGAAGTGAATAAGTTAGATTTAGATAAATCAGTAAAAACACCTCGAATTTCTGCACTAGTTAAATCACCAATATCACTAGTAGAAAGAAATTCAGATTCTAATACATTAGACGCAACATTGGAGTATATGCTTAGTTCTTCTCTTATCGCAATTTGTTCATCTTGATAGTCCATGGATAAGACCGAGTCAAATAAATAAAGATTTAACGGCATTTCCTCGCCAGAATTTGGACTAGTCATTGTTAATTGGCTTTGAGCAGTGACTATAATATTTTCGTTATATCCATCTACTAAATCGTTTAAAAACCCAAACGCTTCTTCAACGGTTTGATTACCTACTAGACCACTAACATCCACTAAAGGAATTATGGAATCTGTTGGTATATCAAATTGATTAGTATATTCAATTTGTGCCATAGGTGTTGCTTCAGGCGCTGGTAAAGCTGTTAGTAGACTTTCTGAAATACTTATAAGCCCCCCAAAAATTATCAGAGTAACGTATAAACTAATTCCTCCAGACATAAGTCCAAATAAAGCGCCAATACCTCTGTTTTTTGATTTATAACGTTCTGTTTTTTTCTTAGATGGGAAGATTATCATTCTTACAATCCAAAAAATCAATCTATATAATATTTGTATTACAGTAAAATATAATATTGTATAAATAATCTTAACCACAAATATAGCAAGCGAACTTACTAATTCTAGGAAATGCACATTTGTTAAAGTGCTCTGCAATTCGACCGGCAATAATTCCGCCAGTAATAATGGTAGAGCTTCCTGTAAAGATGTAACACCAGATAAAGAAGGCATAATTCCGCCGAGTGTACTACCTAAAAATGGCAGGTTCACTGACCATAATAAATTTACTGCCTGAGTAATCGTTAAAAAGAAAACTGCATAAAAGATGAGTGTTAGTATAAACCCCCACATAGATTTTTTTAGCCCTTTTAAGAACCCAAACAATACTCCTAATGCTAGGGCACTAAAAAAAGCAATATTAAAGTATAATGCAAAATCCATATCTTGCGACATAAAATTCCCTCCTTCTTCCTGTATACATAAATATATCTTATTTTCTATTATACATAATATGTATAACATTTTGTACACAAATACTGAAATTGAACTGTTTTCACCTGATTTACTTGGAATTACCAATAAATATAGTATAATATGCGTATATTTAAAAAGGTGATAACTTATGAAATTAAAAAAACTACTAATATTACTGGTGCTTTTGACATTAATGCCTATTTTAGTAAGTTGTGATTTATCGTTTGATTTTTTTACATCAACCACAACTGAAATTATACAGATGTCATCGTTACCGACCGCCATTAATGGCACTATTACATTTGAAGATACCGATTATGACGATCTACCAGTTTACATATCTCCAACTTACTCATTAACCAATATAGATGAATATAACAATATACTTCTTGAGACTCAAGACTTTGCTAGACATGCAAATATTGAAGTTCTAAACACCATGAAAAATGATAGAAATCGCGTTGAAGGTTCAAGTAGCGGCTCGGGATTCATCTTTATGGAAGATGATGAATTCTACTACGCTATTACAAATTATCATGTTGTTGATCCAGGTGAATTTTCATCGACTTATGACATTAAAACCTATGAAGATGATATTTTCAATAGCGCTACCTTAATAGCTTATGATATAGACATAGATTTAGCAGTCTTAAAATTCCAGAAACTAAGTAGAGAAGCTGTGACTATTATCAACATCTACGAAAGACTCTATTATAAGTTTAATAGAGGAGAGTTAGTTATAGCCGTTGGTAATCCATTAGACTTAACTAATAACGTTACTTTTGGTGAATTTAAAGGCATGGAAGAAATTGACAACGTTGATTATAGTGTCATATACCATGACGCAAAAATATATTCAGGCTCCAGTGGAGGAGCCCTAGTTGATGTTGATGGTATCCTTTTAGGAGTCAATACTTGGGGAACTGGTGAAAGTGAAGTTTACTCATTTGCAATTCCAAATTATATTGTTTATATTTTCCTAATCAATTACGGAATATTAGATTAAAATTCTAATATTCCTTTTTTTATGCTTAGTTCTAATTTTATTTCTTTATGGCTGTTGGACTTGATTTTTATAGTTGTTTTTCCAATTTTACCTGTTGTTTTAACATAAAAACCTATACTTCCAGCAATAAGTGCTAAGCTACTTGGTCCAATCAATTCTAAATGCTCAGAAGTTTTGATGCTTATTATTTCATTTGAATAAAGTAAATCATTTTCAAACTCATCTTGCATAGCAACTACTACTCTTGTTGCATCATAGGTAAATCCATGTTCTAGTTCTAAGCTATCAGCTTTTGCAACTAAATGGGTTTCTTTTGACTGGCCTCTTCTTTTGGTTACAACCAATTCATCATCAAGATAACCTTCAAACTTAAATACTACTGGGTTTGTTTCTTGCATCGCAAGGTATTTTTCATTTAAATCAAAAAGGATTTCATCATTGATGATTTTTCTGGATTTAAGATTTAAATATTTAATTTTGTCTCCAAGTGGCATATTAAAGCCATTTCTGTTATAACTCAATAATAATTCAGTAATCCTTTTAGCATCCTTTGGTTTAAAATCTTCATTATCTATAATTAAATCCCCAATTAAATCATCAATTATTATTGGTGCATTAGGAATATCTGAGTAGATTTTCCATTCACTATAATATTCATCGATAAATACATCGTTTTTATATACTTTTACAGAATCGCAATTGGTAAATATCACTGTTTCTGGTAATCTAAAGTCTTTGAAATCTCCAGGTATCATATTTGAAGCAACAAATAGAACTGGTTCAGTAGTTTTTAAAGCTTTGTAAGCATAGGCAGCGTATTTTGGTATTCTAAACATATCCATTACACCATGATGACAAATTCGATCATTTGATCCAAATTGCATATGGGTGTTGTAGTCAGCTAAACACCAACCAATAGCTCCTGATATTCTTTTACTAGAATACGCTGAGTCAATTACGTTGGTATGTCTAATTGCTTGTTCAACTCTTCTAACTTCTGGGTCAGTTTTTTTCGTTGGGAAAACATGACCATTATGCTCTGTAACTAAATAAGGTACATAACCTTTAGTAACGTTTTTAACACTTTCTAACCCCAGATTATTTCCTTTATGACTAAAATCGTTATAAGAATAGATATCTTCTAAGAAATCACCCTTTTTAGTATTCCTAACTCCACAAGTTTGTCTTGTTGGGTCTAGACTTCTAGCTAATTCATTAGTTTTTTCGTAAAACTCATGATCATCAAGAGACTCATTAATTCTTACACCCCAGGTAATAATTGATGGATGATTATAATGAGTATTTATCATCGTTTCAATATTTTGATATGTCAACTCTTTAAAGTGTTCACCACCAATATATTGCCAACCAGGGGTTTCTTCTAGAACTAGCAAACCTAATTCATCACATTTGTTAAGAAAATGTTCGTCTTGCATATAATGAGAAGTCCTAACAATATTACATCCAAAGTCCTTCAAGATTGAAGCATCTGATTCTTGAATTTTTTTAGGCATTGCATAGCCAACATATGGAAAACTTTGATGTCTATTTAAACCAATAAGCTTAACTGGTTTATTGTTTAGGAAAAAGCCTTCTGGCATAAATTTGACAGTTCTAAACCCAAATCTTGTTTTAAAGGAATCAATCATGGTATCTCCATCAAAGATTTGAATTTCTAAATCATATAAATTAGGATTTTCAATGTCCCAACGTTTAATACCACTTAGTGATGATGTATAGTATTCACGGTCTATAACTTTATTCTCAAAAACTGACTCAAAAGTTTTTACACCGTCTAAGTAAAACATTGTTTTTACTGTATATTCAGTTTTTTCAAGTTGATTTATTTTCAAATCAATATCTATAATCATTTCATCTTCATGTAATCCACTGGCTTCGGTCGTTGATACATGTACCATATCAATATAGGCTTTAGGAAGCACGCTTAATGAGACTTCTCTGTAGATACCACTAAAGGTTAAGTAATCTATTAAATGACCAAATGGCGGTATATCTTTGATTTCTGAAGAATCTACAATCACTTGCAAAAGATTAGTTCCTGCTATTGCTTTATTTGTAATATCTACTTTAAATGGTGTGTAACCACCTTCATGAATGAGAAGCAATTCACCATTTAAATAAATTTTAGATACATTCATTACACCTTGAAAATCTATGAATAAGTTACTATCCAATAAATCCTTATCAATAATGATTTGTTTTGAATAGGTACCAATAAACTGATAATCCTCATCATTGAAGTAATTAAGTGGAATTTCTTTCATAGTGTGAGGTATCATTACTTTTTTTGTACCTTCTATACTTAGATTATTAATATATGATTCTTTAAATTCTGGAATAAAGTCCCACTCATAATTTAAGCTAATTAACTTTCTCATTTTTCTCCTCCGTTGCTTTAAAATAATATAGTCTAGATCCAAAATCTCCCATTAATCTAATTTCGTCATTGATTCCAGATCCGATAAAGTTTTGTTTAGGTATAAACCCATTATTTACTAGTTTATCTCCGCTTATTTGCATATCATCTTTTTCAATTTCATATAAATATCGATTTTTCAATATGTGAAACAATATTCCATTTGGATTTAGTTTAATTGGTAATGCATGTTTTATTAGGTAACCAAACTTTCCAAGACCGTGATACTGTTTGCGATTATTTACATCGTAGGTGTAGTTTTTATCCAACATACTCATATCTATGACTTCAAATCCATCGTTTGGTTGTTCAAGTGTTTTGAATACACCTAGAATGCACTCTTTTTTGTCGGTGCTTGTTACAGCTATATACGTGTTATTTGTATTGAAAGGTGATTTAATTCGATAAAATTGTCCAAACTGTAACAATTTTCTATGTTTTTTATAATATGTAATTTGGTTCTTTATCACTGTTTTTTCAAAACTAGTCAAATGTGATATATCTAATTCATAGCCTAACAAACCAAAAGCGCTGATATTAAACCTAGTTTCTAAAGGCGTTTTCCTAATCACTTGTTGGGATGGTGAATCTGACACATGTGCTCCCATTACTGATTGAGGATAGCCATAGCTTGTTCCATATTGAATAAGTTGTCTTACATATCCATCAGTATTATCTGACGCCCAGGTTTGGGGCATATATTGTAGCATAGCCATATCGAATCTATTACCGCCTGAAGCACAAGACTCAAATAGGACTTTTGGGTATTTAGTAGTTAAAGTGTCGAGAATCTCATAAAGACCCAATTGGTAAAGATGGAGAAGCTTACCTTGATTCTTTACAGTTAATTCAGATGCAAATAGGTCACTGAAATTACGATTCATATCCCATTTGATATATTTGATGTTAGCTGACTCAATTAGCTCAGATAACACATTTATTAAGTAATCTCTAACTTGTTTTTTTGATAAGTCTAAAATTAATTGATTACGACCAAAACTAGGTTTCCTTTTCGGATGTTTTATAGCCCAATCCGGATGCAATCTATATAAATCACTATCTACGTTAACCATTTCTGGTTCAACCCAAATACCAAATTCTAAACCGATTTTATTAATTTTTTCCGCTAGTTTATTAATCCCTAAAGGAAGTTTCTTTTTATTTACAATCCAATCACCTAGTCCAGAAGTATCATCGTTTCTTTTACCAAACCACCCATCATCTAAAACAAACAATTCTATCCCAAGCTTTTTCGCTTCCTTGGCTAATTTTAGTAGTTTTCTTTGGGTAAAATCAAACATTGTCGCTTCCCAGTTATTAAACAAAACCGGACGCTCTTTGTTTTTCCAGTCCGGTTTAATTATATTATTATTTATAAGTTCATGGTAATTTTGAGATAACCTGTTTAGTCCTGTGCTTGAATAAGAAAGAATAACTTCTGGTGTTACAAATTGTTCTTTGCTCTTTAGTTCCCAATAAAAGTCAAATGAATTAATACCCATCTGTATTCTTAATATATCATAGGGATTCTTTTCAATTATAGCTTCAAAATTGCCTGAATATACCATACCAAATGCATAACACTTACCATACTTTTCATTTGTTTTATCTTGCGATATTACAAAAAATGGGTTGTGATCAGCTGAAGATACACCTTTTTTTGAATCAATTTTAACGATACCAGAACCGATTTTTTGAGAATTTACCATTCTCTCTCTAATCCACGCTCCATCAAAAGTAGTTAAATGATAATCGTCACTTTGAATATCTAGATTCATACTCAACGCTTTTTCTATTGTTAAAGCATTCTTTGATACATTTCTAACAACAGCTCTTCTAGCAAGTGAATCTGAGTCTACAAAAACAGAATAATGTAGATCAACTTCAATTTCAGCTACATCATCTCTCAAAGTTATAACTAAAGTTTCAATATCTTCGTTATAAGCTTTAGTTTCCGGCATTTCTTTAAATTCTGGTTTAGATAATATTACGTGTTTTAAATAGTGAAAATCAGTAATTCTTGAGCCATCTTTCAACCTTAGATGTAACATTGGTTCTCTAAAATCGCCCTTTCCATAGGTTGGCATTTCTAAGAAAGCTAGATTCAGATTAAAGGTTTTATCATTCTCCTCGTAAACAACATGTCCACCTACTTCTATATTATGTTTTACTTCAATATTATCAATGCCGTTATTAATATCTAAAATGTCTCCATAATAAAGATGTCCTAAATGTTTACTAGCTAGGACATTCATTATATAAGAAGTGTTTTTTGTTTGAATATGAAATACTAATTTATCTTCGTCAATATAAATCATTTAACAGAATGTTCTCCTTCTTCTGGAATAGAATACAGTAAATATGATTTAAAATACGGACGTATTACAAATCTTGATAGTAAAACAACGTAAACAATTGGCAAAAGAATAGAGAAAACTATCAGCCATTCAGAGCTAAATGCATAGTCCAATACAATTTCTTGAAATAAAACTCCAGACAGGTAAGCAGGTGAAATGATTAACACATATTTAAAGAATTCTGGTATTAATCCACTTGAATAGAATATTGGAGTAACAGAGAAAATAACTATGTACGCAATATAAGCTATGGACATAATAGACGTTGATTTACTTATTATAGCTAATACAACACCAACAATCATGTGAACTACAGCTGATAATAGGTAGACTAGCAAAAATAAAATGATACTATAGCTCATGTTTAAAACAAAAACCATAACTAAAGTATATAATACAAAAGGTATTAATAATAATATCAATGCACTAGTCACTTTGGCTAGAATAATTTCAAAGGTGCTACAGTCACAGATAGCTAATGGTAATAGTGTCCTCTCTTCGTTCTCGATAAACACAGATGTTGCAAATATTATTACCGGTAAAATGAATACAGTTACATAGACAAACAATAACGGATCAATATTTGGCAAAAAAGCCATCGCTGCGGCAAATAGAATTGATAGTACTAATACAATTTTTAAAATACTGTATTGCATATAGTTTTGAAAATCATTTTTAAGTATTGCTTTGAAATGTTTCAAATTAAAACCCCCTCCTAAGACAAATCGCTAGCTTTTAATTTAATAAAGCTATTAATTTGAATGATTTGTTGCTTTTCAATTATTTCATATATTTGCTTGTTTTGTTTTTTAAGTCTTTTTGTTACTGGTAAGTTTGCATCATTAATATATTTAATTACAATAGTTTCATCTAGGTCTTTGTAATCATTGATATTGATTTCAACTACTTTTGATTGCTTTATACAATAAACTGTTGAGTAAATTGGCAGTGAAAGGTAAATTGAAGGCTCTATTACTATTATTTTACTAATTTTTGATAGTTTTGGCAATATATCTAAGTAAAATGAACTAAGGTCACTATAATCTGTTTTCTTCAATAAGTTATTCATAACAATTACATCTTCACCTATAACGGTATAATAAATTGCTAGTAATACAATTTTTTGGTAGTAAGATAATTGATGAAAACTTGTATTACTAAAAGCAAGATTTTCTAATGGCAATAAATGTTTCATGTCTTTAAGGTTACGTTTTAAAGCTGAATTTATTACATAGGTTAGAGTGACTCTAGGTATCTTTAGTTTCTTCTTTATTTTATCTAATACTTCTTTAGGCCTAATTAATTTGTCCGCCAAATTTAAGTGATAGTCTTGATCATTTATTTCTATATCTTCTGCAAGAACATAGTTTAAAGAACCTTTAAATATATCTAAATTAAGCGGTTCATTATCTGTAACTCTCATAAAAGAAGATTTTGATAGTCCTTGAAATAAATATTCTGCTAGATCATCAATATAAGTAAAAGTATCACTAGATTTTATATTATCAAACGCAGAAAAATATAAACCAGATAACATTTTACCAAAAATTAAAAGTTGATTATCGGTATATAACTTCTTTAGAATGGATTGGATCTTATTTGTCAGTCTTTCGTATAAGGACTCAATACATCCTTGACGGACAATTTCTAGATGTTCTTTTGATTCTTTGGAAATTGTACACAGCAAATTAACATACCTAAAATCTATTACTCTAAGTGAATGAAGATTTTCAAACATTAGCTTAATAATTTTTTTAGGATTATCCAAAGATTGCACATCAATGTTTAACGAATTAAACAGTGATATTTGTGTAGTATAAACATAGTCAATTAGAGCAAAATAGATTTCATATTTAGTTTTAAAGCGATAGTAAAAACTACCCTTATTATAATCGGATATTTTAATTATTTCATTTGTTGAAGCTAGTTTAAATGGTTTAGAAGAGAATTCATCTAAAGCGGCTTCAAATAGCGCTTCATTCTGTCTTAATAAATACGTTTTATCACTAATACCCATTATAATATGCCTTTCTATACCAAATGGTCTATACCATTTGGTTTAGCAAAAAATATTTTTTGAATTTTTTTATAAATGTAAGATTAACCTCTATGTTTTTTCTTGAACATAGTTCTGATAAAATCATCAAATCTAACCTTTTCTGTTTCAGTATCGAAACCCTTAAAATCTACAAGATAGGTTTTCCGATCCTTTGATTGTAATATATAAAACTCCTTAGAAATTTTTAATTTGACAATATCGCTATAATTAGCTGTATATGTTTTAATATTACTGATATCAAAATCATTGTCTCTAAAAATATATGTTTGAAGTACTGGTTGTTCTACTAATGGAGATTTTTTTAATAATCTTTTAGTTGTTAGTTTTTGCATCATAAATGTCATAAGTAAGTAAAATGCTAGGATACCAACTAGTAATAACGCGTACCACCACTCTTGTATAACTAACATGTAGATTATAAATACTAATGAGATTGCAGTAATAACCATGAAGTTTCTAATTATATATGAAGTTAAATAGAATTTATTATAGTTCATAATCAAGTCTTTATCATATAGTGTTTTGTTTCTAATTTCCATAATTTCCTCCTAAATTTTTATTTTCTTAAATAGTTTCGGATATATTCCTATACCTATTAATAACATTGCTAAGTATCTTATATAGTCAAACAATATAGCTAGTATCGATTTGAATCCATCTCCGTTTGTTAATGCTTCTGGATCTACGATTAAACCAAATACAAACTTCAATAGGTACCTAGTTCCTAGTATTATGGCTAGTCCTATTATAAAGCGGATAATGTTTTTTTTCAAATTACGGTGATTTGAGAAGTTAGTATAGCGCTTTTCATAAAAGATAGCTAGTATAAATCCTGATAAGGTTCCACACATTTTAGCTATACCTTCTGAATCAAAATACAATTGATAGGCATCGATAACTCCACTGCTAGTGTTTCTAAAGAAATTTATTACTATAACTACAATAACAGCTAATATAGATAAACCTAATAACGCTAAATATATCGGTTTTAGGTTTTTAACTTTTTCAAACAGTTTAACCATGAAATATGATATTCCTATTCCCAAAGCAGCTCCTGCTAAAACATCCGTAAAGTAGTGAACCCCAATATACATTCTACTAATCGCTACTAGCGTTGTAATTACAATAGCTGCAATTAGGAGCCAGCGTTTTTTAAAGAAGTAATATAGACTAAAATACGAAGTTGCTGCTGTTTGAGTATGTCCACTTGGAAATGAATAACCTCCAGCTGTATCTGGTCTAAGATTAGTAATGTTATTATCTACTACAAAAGGCCTAGGTCGCATGACCATAAGTTTTAATACACTATTCAAGCCAAGGGACACAAATACTGTTAAACCTAGTCTCTCGCCAATTTTTTTGTCAATACACCAATAAACAAACCCTAAAACAACAATTAGAATTAGTTCTTCACCAAAAATCGTGAATATTTGAAATAATTCATCTAAAAAATCATTTCTAAGATTTTGAAGCCAATAAATAATTTCAATTTCAAAATTCATATCTTCTCCTTATTTAAAGTACGCCATATATTAGCAACCCTAATACACCTGAAATCGCAACTAGGTATATAGGATGAACTTTTTTCCATTTTTGTGATATCGCAAAGATTACTGCTAGAATTAGGATACTACCCCATTCCAAAGTAAATGTGCCGAATTCGATACCTTCAATTTTAAATACACTCTTTAGTATAAACGCAACTCCTACAGAAAAGATAATCCCAGGTACAACTGGTCTAACACCAGCCAAGAAACCTATCACATATTTATTAGTTGCAAATTTAGTAAATGCTTTAGCTATAATTAATATTATAATAAACGAAGGTAATACTACTCCTAAAGTAGCCGCTATAGCTCCTATAACATTAGCTTGTTCAAAGCCAATGAATGTAGCAATGTTAATAGCAAAAGCTCCAGGTGTTGATTCAGCTATCGCGATAAAATCAAGTAATACGTCAGTAGATTCAACCCAATTATTTTTCATTACCTCTTCGGTTATAAGCGGAATCATTGCGTAACCACCACCAAAGGTGAAAACTCCAATTTTAAAGAAAGTATAGAATAACTTAAATAATAGACTAAACATCTCCATTCACCTCTTTCTTGTGAATGAATACATGAGATACTATACCAATTACCCCGCCGATTAATATAACAAAGACTATTGGTACTAATTTAAAATATATTGTTATAAAACCAAATGCAATCAATATATAGCTTAATATGTTTTTATTAAGCTTTTTATATATTCTTATGGCAGCATTAAATATCATTACAGAAACACCAATTCTAATACCCATAAATGCATACTCTACCCATTGGTTGTCTTTGAATTGCATTAAAAAGGCAGCAATTATAATTATTATCATTAGTGATGGGAGTACCACCCCTACTGTAGCGGCTATACTACCTTTTACACCGTTGGTTTTATACCCTACGTAGGTAGCTGAATTTATCGCAATTGGCCCAGGAGTTGATTCAGCTATCGCAATAATATCGATAAACTCTTCTTCCCCAATCCATTTAAATTTATCAACTGCATAAAAATGGATTAATGGTATCATTGAATATCCACCGCCAAAGGTGAATAATCCAATTTTAAAAAACGCAAAAAATATCTTTAACATAATAACTCCTAGCTTTTCTTGTAGATTTCCATTTGATTATTTAAAACGTCATATACATTTTTTGATAAAGTTACAGAATTTAAGTCTTTATAATCTTCATATTTAATTACTGGTAATATATGCATATAAACTTTTTTTGGTAAAATTCTCCATTTTCGATTTAAATCATGCATTTTATATAAGCAAACCGGAGAAATATCGGCTTTAGCTTTTTGGGCAACTTTAAAGGCTCCTGGTTTGAAAGGTATAATATCATTACTATAAGTTCTTTTTGCTTCAGGAAAAACACCCATAGGTTGACCATCTTTTACTTGTTTAATAGCTTTTAATATAGTTTCTAAAGCGCTTCTATCTGCGAATCTAGTTATTGGAATACAACCCATACCATTTAATAGATTTTTTAACACAATAAATCTGTATAAAGGATCTTTAGCTATAAATCCTACTCCATATCTATAATACTCGTGTAACAAGAAGATTGGGTCAGTATATTCTATGTGATTCGCATATAAAACAAAATTTCGGTTTTTAGGTAGGTTTTCTTTACCTGTAGTTATTACTCTTACTCTATATAGAAATCTAAACATGTACATAGAATATAAATTGATTATTCTAAATTTCCAGATTTTTCTAGGATCAACTTTTTCTGTTATATAAATAAAAATAACGAAAATAAGTATTAAAGCTAAAATTAATATAACATTAACAACTAAAAATATAAGTATTATTGATAGTATACCTATAAAATCAATAACTATATTGATATGTATGGAATATAAAATTGTTAATAATACTGATAGTAAAACTTGAATTATTGCTAACATATTATTATTTCCTTTCGTATACTGCGAAGATTAAATCGTCAGTTTCTCTCGAACTCATTAATTTATAGTCATCTAAATTGAAATCTAAAAATACATTACCCTCATGAACCTTCTTAATATGAGTGATGTATAATCTATCAGCGTATGGGAAAGCAAGTTCATAAATAGTTTTTCCACCTATAACAAATATTTCTTCATCACGTTTTTCCTTTAGATAAGTTATCAAATCACTTACTACTAGTACATTTGGATAGGAAAACTCTTCAAGTGAAGCTACAACAATATTTCTTTTAGGCAGTGGTTTACCTAGCATATTGAAAATTGAGTGAAAAGTATTTAAACCCATTAATACGGTTCTATTCAAGGTTTTTTCTTTAAAATATTTCAGGTCCTCGGAATAATGCCAAGGTAAATTGTTATCAGAACCAATTAAATGATTTGGATCAGTTGCTAAAATTATCGATATCATTAGACAGCCACCTTTCCTCTGATTAATGGGTGAGGATTATAATCTTGTAAATCAAAATCTTCATACTTATAATCGGTGATATTATCACGGTGCTTAATGACCATTTTAGGTAGTTTTCTAGTTTCTCTAGATAATTGAAGATTCACTTGTTTGAAGTGATTCGAATAAATATGTGCATCTCCTATAGTATGAATAAATTCATAGGCTTCAAGGTTACAAACATCTGCGACCATCATTAGTAATAGTGCATATGATGCAATGTTAAATGGAATACCTAAAAAGGCGTCAGCTGATCTTTGATATAGTTGAAGAGATAGTTTATTATCTTTAACATAAAACTGAAACAATAGGTGACATGGAGGTAAAGCCATATCTTTTAGTTGTGGTGGATTCCAAGCTGAGACAATCAATCTACGACTATTTGGATTAGTTTTTATTTCACTTATAATGGTTGTCAATTGATCATAACCAGAAAAATCACGCCATTGTTTACCATAAACTGGACCTAAATCACCGTGTTTCTTAGCGAAAGAAGGATCTTTTTTTATTTTTTCAATATACACTGTCATCGTTTCCCCTTGGAAATCTTCTGACTTAGTGTATTCTTTATAGGGCCACTCATTCCAAATTCTAACGTTGTTATCTGCCAAGTATTTAAGCGAAGTATCCCCACTTATAAACCATAAAAGCTCATGAATGATGGACTTTAGATGCACTTTTTTAGTTGTCAATAATGGAAAACCCTCGTTCAAATTAAATCTCATTTGATAACCAAATGTGGAGATAATACCCGTATTGGTGCGGTCTGCTTTATTTGAACCTTCGTCTAAAATATGTCTTAAAAATTCTAAGTATTGTTTCATATAATCACCTAATAAAAATTATATCATTATTTGGCGTTTTTTTTAAGTACTATTAAAAAAAACTATGATTTTCATCATAGTTCTTATTGTTCTTATTACTTTTACTTAACTTTGTTGATAAAAGTCACTTGTTCAGCGATAATTTCAGGGTAAGAAAACATTTTCTTTTCTGCTTGAATGAAGTGCTTTTGTTGCAGTCTTGCTTTAACACCAACCGTATAGCCTTTCTTGCAGTAACTAACGGTTGCTTCAGCAATCCCACTCCATAGAGTACACTTTAGAAAATCTGTCTCATAATCATTGGTCTCTCCACTTTTGAATGGTCGCTTTATAGCTAGTGTTATTGTAGTTACTTTTAGACCGTTATTTAATACTTTTAACTCTGGATCTGCTACTAGTCTTCCTACTAAAATTACTTGATTCATATAATCCTCCTATATTTATGAAGATTATATCAATCAGTTTGAATATACCAAACCTATACTTTTAAACAATCAGAATTTCTAAATCACTAATAATTAAGCTAATTTTAGTAACAAATAAAAAAACAAGCAAGTGAATGCTTGTTTAAGTTATTTATTTCTAATAATAAGTAACAAATTAAGTTTTTTTAGAATTCAAACTTAACATCTTGTTTTTTAGCTTCTTCAGCTTCAAAATAAGGTTTTCTTGCCATTTTAATTTGTTTAGCAACAATACTTTTTGGGAATGTTACGATAATAGTATTAATTCTTGTAACATTAGCGTTATATAAACGTCTAGCTGCTTGAAGATGTTCTTCTGTATTAACTACAGCTGCTTGTAAGTCTTTGAAAACTGTGTTTGCTTTTAAGTCAGGGTATTTTTCAACGACAACGTTAATACCTTGAGCAACTTGATTCATTTGATTAAAAAATTGTTCTTTGTCCTTTAAAGTTGCGTTTTTAGGAATCCCTGAACGCCATTTTACAACATTTTCTAATGTTTCTGCTTCATGTTTAGCATAACCTTTTGTTGTTTGTAACATTTTTGTTAACATATCAAATCTTTTTGTTAATGCTACGTCAATTCCTGATTCAGCTTCATTAACTTTTAAATCTAACTGACGTAATTGATTCATTATACCAATGAACCAGAATACTACAATTAGTATTAGTGCTAGAATAACAAGTCCTACTATTCCGCCTGTTCCTAGTGCTGCTAGTGTGATCATTTTGTTTCCTCCTATTTTTTAAATAAATTATTGTTAAGTTTTAAGGTTATTATAAAGTCTTTGATAACTAGTAAATCCCTTTCAAACTCTTTAATCATTTTATCATCAATTTTTCTAAACATTTGAACTTCAAATGTGTCTTTATTATTATTGATTGCTACATATAATTGTTCTCCATGAAAGCTAAGTCCAATTCTTCCAGGATGATTTTTTTCTAACTTAAAAATTGATTCCATAATATCTGGAGTTAGAATGTAGAATGCTGTAATATCTTCTGTAGCATAAGTTTTAAATTTCTTATTGAAGTCAATAGACTCAAGTTTTACCTTGTTATAACCCTTTGATCTAGGTGATCCAGCTTCTAATACTTGTAGTGAACCTACAAAGTTTTTATTAAAAGTAAATCTAAATACCCTACCAACAAAGTATGCAACATAGTAAACTCTAGTTCCGTTTTTAGTATGTTGTACATGTCTCTCTTCAAGTTTAACATCTGAAGATTCAAATTTCACACCGTCTAACTCACCACTTAGGTAATCTTCTGAATGGTAACGGTCAGCTTGTTTTAAGAAATCTGTTGAATAAACCACGCTTTGTGATAATCCACGATTAGGACTATAGTTAATCCCAGGAATTGCTTCTTCAAACATTTTTGTTAAAACTGTGTCTTTGAAATCTTTTTTTAGTTTAGAGAAAGATGACATTCCTATTACTAGAAATACAAGTCCTACTAACCCAATGACTATTCCAATAGCGATCAACGCAGTTCCACCTGATTGTCCTAATAATACCAGTATAACACCTACTGCTAATATTACTCCTCCAATAATCACTTTTTTCTCTGTTTTTTGCTTTTGTTTGTTAAATTCTACGTATTTTCCGCTCATAATGTCCCCCTTTTATTTTGCAAACTTAATAGATGCCTGCAATGCTTTTTTCCAATCTTTGTATAGTTTTTGTCTAGTATCATGTTCCATTGCGGTTACATAATACCTATCAACTTTCCATTTGTTCTCTATATCACTTTTAACCCAAAAACCAGTTGCTAATCCGGCTAGGTAAGCAGCCCCTAATGCTGTTGTTTCGCTAATTTTAGGACGATAAATGTTTGTGTTCAATATATCTGCTTGAAATTGCATAAGGAAGTTATTTTTACTTGCTCCCCCATCAACTTTCAAGGTTTTTAATTTGATATTTGATTCATCTTGCATAACATTAATAACATCTTTTGTTTGATATGCGATTGCTTCTAATGCGCTTCTTGCTATATGAGCACTGGTAACACCTCTAGTTAATCCAAAGAAACAGCCTCTTACATCTTCTTCCCAAAACGGCGTTCCTAGTCCTGCAAATGCGGGAACGAAATACACTCCTAGATTATCTTTAACTGATTCAGCTAGCGCTTCAGTTTCAGATGCAGTTTTAATTATTTTAAGTCCATCTCTAAGCCATTGGATAGCGGAACCTGCAACGAATATTGAGCCTTCTAAAGCATAGGTTATTTCGTTATTAATACCCCAAGCAATCGTCGTTAGTAATCCATGTTTAGATATTCTTGGTTCTTTTCCTGTATTCATCAAAATGAAACAACCTGTCCCATAGGTGTTTTTAACATCACCTGGGTTAAAACAAGTTTGTCCAAATAAAGCTGCTTGTTGATCACCAGCAATCCCTGAAATTGGAATCTTGGCTTCAAAGATTGATTCATCTGTATATGCGTTTATCCCTGATGAAGCAACTACTGTAGGCAAAACACTTTTAGGTATTTTTAATATATTAAGAAGTTCATCATCCCATTTTAAATCAAAAATGTTGTAGACCAAAGTTCTTGAAGCGTTTGAGTAATCTGTAATATGATATTTCCCATTGGATAATTTCCAGATTATCCAAGTGTCTATGGTTCCAAATCTTAGTGTACCTGCATCAGCTTTTTCTTGGGCTTGTTTACAGTTATCTAGAATCCATTTTATCTTAGTTCCTGAAAAATACGGGTTAATAAGTAGTCCAGTCTTTTTCTTAAATATTTCTTCATGACCTTGAGCTATTAACTCGTCACAAATATCTCCAGTTTGGGATGATTGCCAAACAATTGCTTTACAAACAGGTTTGCTAGTTTCCGCATCCCACATAACCGTTGTTTCACGTTGGTTTGTAATACCTATGGCTTCAATGTCTGTCATTTTTATGTTTGCTTTTTGTAAGGCACCATTTAAACAAAAGACTATTGATTCCCAAATTTCTTCCGCATCGTGTTGTACATATCCGGCTTCTGGAAAATACTGTTTAAATTCTTTACTTATAAAAGACACAATTTCACCTTCATGATTAAAAATTATGACTCTTGAAGAAGTTGTCCCTTGATCTATTGCTAAAATGTATTTTTCCAATTTTATCACCTTTATATATTATACCAAATTGTGTTTAATAATTAAACTATTAATGATATAATTATAATATAAAGTAAATGGAGGTAATTAAATGAAAAAAATTGTTTTAAAGGATTATAAAGAAAATTCTATTCACGTTTATATCTATGAGCCAGCTACCGAGATAAAGGGCGTAATTCATGTTGTTCATGGTGCATCTGAACATTTTGCCAGATATGGTATGTTTGCTGAATACTTGAACAAACAGGGATATCTTGTTATCGGTTGTGATTTCCTAGGACACGGTTTATCTACAAACACTCTTGATTACGTACATTTCGCTGATAAAGATGGAGATATATTAGCTTATGAATCAGTTGTATTAGTAAAAGAATATATTGAAGAAAATTATAAAGATCAAGACGTTTTTATTATCGGTCATTCAATGGGAAGTTTCCTAGCTAGAAAACTTATATTAGATTTTCCTGATTTTTATAAAAAAGCAATTATATCAGGCACCGCTTTTTCAGCTAAAATACTTGTTTCTGTTGGTAGATTTTTAATTCGTGTTATTAGATTATTTAAAGGACCAAAACATGTTTCAAAATTAATCCAAGATATGGCTATTGATGCTAATCACAAAAAAATGAGAAAAGACGGAATTATTTCTGGCATTAATGAAGAATGGTTAACTAGAGATGAAAAAATCCAACAATATTATAAAAACTCAACTATGTGTGGACAACCATTTACTATCCAAGCAAATTTCGACATGATGAAATGGATTCAATTTGTAGATAGTCTTAAAAATCTTAATCAAGGTCGTAAAGATATGCCTATCTATTTCATGTCTGGTGCTAACGATGCACTTTCTGATTATGGTAAACAAATAGAAAAACTTTATTCAGAAATGGGTAAATTAGGATATACTAATCTTAAAATGAAGCTTTATTCTGAATGTCGTCATGAAATTTTAAATGAACTATCCAAAGATGAAGTCTACAAGGATATGTTAGATTTTATAAACGAATAATATTTTAAGCACGATTAATCAAATCGTGCTTTTTTTTATGTCATTATTTTATAATTTAGCTTTGTTTTCTGCTTTGTTTTTATACATTAAATCATCAACAATATCAAATATATCATCAAACTCTAGTTTTTTATCAGAGTCAAATACACTAGCACCATAGCTAAATCCCACGGTTTTAATATACTGATTGTCTTTTGATTCTTTGATTGCTTCTGTAATTAGATTCTTATAGTTATTAATAATGTTTATATCGACTTCATTACAGATAATCAAAAATTCATCTCCACCAATTCTTGAAACAAAATTTTTCTTACCGAATGTGACAAATATAATTCTGGAAAATAGAACTAATACAGAGTCTCCAGCGCTATGACCATAGTTATCATTAACTTCCTTAAAGTTTTCTAGGTCAATCATGACCGCTGAAAAACTTTCTTTATTTTCCAATTTTTCTCTTATTATTTCTTCAATCTTCTTTCGAGAATAAAGACTTGTTAGATAGTCTTTAGAATTGCCAGCCATTTCTATTAAATAGTATGCAAACACGATTCCTAAAGCGACCATTGACCAAGTTAATATTAATCCATATACGAACATTTGGATAAAAGATGCAAGAACAGGTAAGAATGCAAATACTGTTATAAATATAATCATACTGTCACTGATTTTCTTTCTGTTTTTAATTGCTAAGATTACTGTATATAAAACAAGACCAAAAACAAATATTAAACTAAACCATAATAGTGGACCTCTGTGATAAACATTGTTTTCATCTAGAGTAAAAGCTAGTGGTTTAAAAATATTTATAATTAAAAGGACTCCAGCGAATATAGACGCATGCAAATAATATAGCCTTTTCTTTAGGCGATCAATTGAACCATTTATTTTATAATCTACATAACTAAGCCACATTGAGGCCATTATAGGCTCCATTAAAATCAACGCACAATTAAATGCATAGTTAAAAACCAAGGCAGATTGGGTATCAATTCCATCAAACGCCCATGCTAATATTTCAACTATTAATAGGATCATATTTATTATTATCATACGATAAAACAATTTTCTTGGATAATCATAAATATCCTTTTTTATCATAATGACTATAAGTAAAATAGCTAGCAATAAAAACGATATTATATTATTGTCAAACATATGTATTTGTTCTATGGTCATTTTTCACCTCTACTTAGTATTATTATACCATTTTATGTAAATATATAATTACAAAATAAAATAAAATAACCACAATATTCTGTGATTACTTTATAATAAATGTTTTTGTTTTTCTATAATACTTGTTTTGCTAATAATTCTAAAATAACTCTAACAAAATATTAATTTAAATATTTACATTATTTATTAACATGTTTCCTCATTATACTCTTTTATTGATAGGTACTTCTCCCCGGCAATGATTACATGATCTAACAAACTTATTTGTAACATGTTACCCGCTTCAGTAAACCTTTTTGTAACTTCTATATCCTGTATTGATGGTTCAGGATCACCTGAAGGATGATTATGTACTAGGATTATCGAATAAGCTGAATACTTAACCGCAAATTTAAACACTTCTCGTGGATGAATTAATGATTGGTTCAAACTTCCAATAAATATTTTTTTCTTAGCTATTAAATTACTCTTAACGTCCAAAAATAGCGCGACTAGCACTTCTTGTTGAAGATTCATCATATCATACTTCAAAAGTTGATAAACATCATTAGGCGAGCATATCTGACTTTTTTCAGGTGTTGGCTTCAAAACCCTTTCTCCTAATTCTATAGCAGCTAACAGTGTTATAGCTTTGGTATTGCCTATACCTTTGATTTTAACTAATTCTTTTACTGTTTTATCTCTTAGTTCCGATAAATCATTAGTTTCATTAATAATAGTTTTCGCTAAATCAATTGCTGATTGATTCCTATATCCAATCCTTAATAGTATCGCTATTAACTCATAGGTGCTTAAACTTTTTGGCCCTAATAACATAAGTCTTTCTCTAGGTCTTTCATTTCTTGGCATATCTTTAATTGTATACATAATAATCACCCATTATAAGGTTACTTACAAATGAGTGATTTTCTTTTATTTAACTAGTAGTTTTCTGATTTCTGAAATGAAATATAAAGAACCAGTAACTATTAATACTTCATTGTCATTTAGATTAGTTAATTTCTTAAATATTTTCTTGTGATCTATAAAAATTCTTTTGTTTGAATTGTGAGATTCATTAAATAATTGCTCTGCATCGGCTCTTCTTTTATATTCAAACTCAGTAAAGTATATTTCATCACAAAAGTTATCAAGAATTTCTATTATCTTTTGATGTTCCTTATCAAACATTATGCTGACTAGACATTTAACGTGTTTTCCTTCATAAAGCCTAGTTACAGTTTTTCTAAGAACTTCTATACCGCCAATATTATGAGCTCCATCCAAAACTATATTGTGATTAAATATTTCAAAGCGTCCAGGCCATTTTGTATTTCTTAAGCCGTTTTTAATGTGATGGTCTTCTATATTTATGTTGTTAATAATTTTGAGCTTTTTAATGGTTTCAATAGCCAATGTGGCATTCTTCACTTGATGATAACCAGTTAGATTCAATAAGTAATCTTTTCCTTTATATTTGAATTTAACAGTTTCTGTTAATTCAGTATCAGTTACTTGTTTAAAATCTACTATCGTCAATTCAGAATTGGCTTTATTTGTTATTTCTTTAAATAAAGGAAATAACTTTTCATTTTCAGCTGAAGTAACAAGTGGCACTCCTTCTTTAACTATCCCTAATTTATTAAGAGCGATTGATTCTAGTGTATTACCAAGAACGTTCATATGGTCATAGGAAATATTAGTTATTACTGATACTTCAGGAACAATCACATTTGTAGCATCTAATGTTCCTCCAAGACCTACTTCTATAACAGCGTAATCCACTTGTTTATCTTTAAAGTATAAGAAACAGATAATTGTTAAGACCTCAAAAAAAGTAACTGTTATTCCAATACTATATAGCCTTTCCCAGATAGGAAAGACTATATTTGCATATTCAACTACTTCAGAATCAGAAATATATGTGTTATCGATAACTATTCTCTCATTAAATTTCACAATATATGGAGATGTATAAAGTCCAACTTTATACCCAGCATCCAATAGAATATTTTTGATAAATGAAGAGGTAGAACCTTTTCCATTTGTCCCAGCAACGTGAATTGATTTAAAATGTTTTTCAGGATTTCCAAGTTCATCTAAAACCTTAGAAATTCTAGTTAGATCTAGTCGTGACCCAAACTTTTTTATATTCTCAATCCAGTTTTTAGTTTCTTCGAATTTTTTAAACATTTTACCCCTTTAATTCTGTTAATCTATTTTTTGTTTCTCTTAAGTTATCTTGATAATTTCCGAGTTTTGTTTTTTCTTCCAAAATTTTGTTTTCAGGTGCTTTTTTTAGGAAATTTTCGTTTTTAAGCATTCCTGTGCAACGCTTAATTTCGCCTTCTAAACGTTTAATCTCTGTTTCTAACTTAGTAATCTCTTCTTCAATGTTAACCAATGATCCAAGTGGAATATATACTTGAAGATTTGGTAATATCACGGTAACTGCATTTTCAATACTGTCAAATGATTCTGAGATTTCAAATTTGTTAGGGTTCAGGAATTTTTTAAAGAATTTTTCGTTAGTTAGCAAAAATTCCTTATCAGCTTTATTGGCTTGAATATACATATCAATTGGTTTAGACCAAGATACTTGATAGTCATTTCTTATGGTTCTAATTTTTTTGATTAAATCAAAGAACCAATCTTTGTCTTCTGCGTCTTTTAAACTGATTCCATTATTGTTTGGCCATTCAGACACCATGATTGAAATTTCCTTGTTAGGTAACTTTTGGAAAATTTCTTCTGTTACAAATGGCATAAATGGATGTAATAATTTAATGATGCTATTAAGTATATGGATTAATACTACTTTAGTTTGTTTATTTTCAGATAATTTTGACATTTCGATAAACCAAGATGCAAAATCATGCCAAGTGAAACTGTATATAATTTTAGCTGCTTCACCAAACTCATATTTATCAAAATAATAGTTTGCTTGATCTAGCACTTTATTAAATTTAGTCATAATCCATTTTTCAGGAAAATTCATCTCATCTGGATTTAATACAATATCTTCAATAGTCAAATCAGTTGTATTCATAATTACATAACGACTGATATTCCAAATCTTATTGATATAGTTCCAACTTGATAATACTTTTTCCTCATCGTATCTTAAATCCATACCAGGACTTGAGTTAGTTGTTAGGAAATAGCGAAGTGAATCTGTACCATAATCCTTAATTACATCTATTGGGTCAACACCATTTCCAAGTGATTTCGACATTTTTCTACCACTTGCGTCTCGGATAAGACCATGTATATAACAATGTTTGAATGGTGATTTGCCAGTAAACTCAAGGCTTTGAAAAATCATTCTGGCTACCCAGAAAAATATAATATCATAGCCTGTAACCATAACGTCATTAGGAAAATATCTTAGGAAATCTTCCGTTTCATCTGGCCAACCTAGTGTGCTAAATGGCCATAAAGCTGATGAGAACCATGTATCTAATACATCTTCATCTTGGGCCCAGCCTTCTTCTTTAGGAGCTTCTAATCCACAATAAGTTTCTTTACCTTTATACCATACTGGTATTCTATGTCCCCACCATAGTTGGCGACTAATACACCAGTCTTCAATACCTTCCATCCAGTTAACAAAGATTTTTTTGAATCTTTCAGGAACAAATTCTACTAAATTATCATTAAGTGCATTTTTAGCGAGAACATCCATTCTAACAAACCATTGTTCTGATAACCTTGGTTCTACTATAACATTGGTTCTTTCACTATGACCAACCGCGTGAAGAATTGGTTCAACTTTTTGTAATATGTTTAGTTCTTTTAAGTCTTCAACTACTTGTTTACGACACTCAAAACGATCCATGCCATTATATTTTCCAGCTAGTTCATTCATAGTTCCATCTTCATTCATGCACAGAGGCATTGGTAATTTATGTCTTTTACCAACTTGAAAATCATTTGGGTCATGTGCAGGAGTAACTTTAACAACTCCGGTCCCAAATTCTTTGTCAACATATCTATCAACGATTACTTTAATTTTTGTTTTGGTTGTCGGAATATATAATTCTCTTCCGTGGAATTCTAAAAATCTTTCGTCTTTAGGGTTAACCATAATTGCAGTATCTGCGAACATAGTTTCTGGTCTAGTTGTCGCAACGGTTAATCCTCCTTCACCATCAACGAACGGATAGGTATAATAATACAATGCACCTTCAACATCTTGATGATCAATTTCAATGTTAGATAAAGCAGTTTTAGCTTGAACATCCCAATTGATTATTCTTTTCCCTCTATAAATGTAACCTTTATTAAAAAAGTCAATAAAAACCTTATTAACTGCTTTAGATAATCCATCATCCAAAGTAAATCTTTCTTTTGAATAGTCAAGTGCTAGACCCATACTGCGCCATTGTTTACGGATAAACTTAGCATAGTCTGTTTTCCATTCCCAGGCAACTTTTAGATATTCTTCTCTACCTAAATCATAGCGACTTATCCCTTGTGCCCTAAGTTGTTGATCAACTTTTGCTTGGGTTGCGATACCTGCATGGTCCATTCCTGGTAAATATAGCGCATCGTAGCCTTGCATTTTCTTTCTTCTGATAATTAAATCTTGGATTGTATTATCCCATGTATGTCCTAAATGTAATTTTCCAGTTACATTTGGCGGTGGAATTACAATCGTAAATGGTTTTTTTGATTTATCTCCACTTGAAAACAGGTTATTTTCTAACCAAAAATCATATTTTCCTTTTTCAACTTCAAGATGATTATATTTTTTATCCATTTCCATTATAATACTTCCCTTCTACTGAATTATATTTATTACGATAATATGCATCTATTATATCCTTATTATCTTTTGAATGTATCACTGGCATATCCTTATAATCAAAATACTTTAATTCCAAAGATTCTGAGTCGTTAATTCTAAGTTCTCCACCAATAATTCTACCGACAAAACCAAATCCATAGACTTTAGCTTTATCACTTTCTCTCCAACGCATTAATGGGTTTACAAACACTCCTATATAATTGATTATTTCGATATCTAAGTTAGTCTCTTCTTTTACTTCTCTAATTGCACATTCTTCAATGGTTTCATCTAACTCAATTAACCCTCCAGGTAACCCCCAAAGTTTATTGTCAGAACGTTTTTGTAAGAGAACTTGATTTTCAGTGTTTACAATAATGACAGCTGCGCCGATTAGCATAACCATCTTGTCTCCAATCATTTCTCTTAGATACTTAATATAAGATTTTTCCAAAATGTTTTCCTCCTAAAAAAAAATCGCCCTAAAAAAGGACGAATAATCGCGGTACCACCTTAATTCTAGATTTCTCTAGCTCTCAGTACTTTTAACGCAAGCTTACGGTTTAAACTAATTAAATTCATCTAAACTACTCCATGGCGACATTCATCAAACAGAACATAAACTTCCACCAAACGTTTACTCTCTTTTCTTCTGTGATTGACTACTCTTCCACTTCACTGTATTTGATTTGTATTTTATCAAAGATTCTTCAAAATGTAAAGCACTTTCATAATATTTTTCGATTATCAATATTCCTGTAAAACTATTTAATTCCATAAAACTTAAAGCTAATAACTCATCAGTTCTATTTACTACTTCAGAAAATGTATGATAATAGTAATTTGGGTTTAAATTTTCTGGATGGTCTGTTAGATAAGTATTTTTACAGGTTTCATCTAAAAATAGAATGTCCCCAATAAATATTTTTCCAAATGGCGCTAAAAAATTTGATAATAAATTAACTATATTTATCAAAGAATCACTGTCAAAATGTTTGAAGAGATAATTGATAATAATGTAATCGTATTTTTCCTTTAAAATGTCTTCAGGGACTCCCTGTAGGATATCATGATTTATTAATTTAGCATTTGGTATTCTAAGTTTAGCTACTTCTAACATTCTTTTACTAATATCAATACCAGTCAAATCTAATTTCTCGGGCATGATTTTTTGATATAGAGATGCAGTCCCAATACCAACATCTAGTATTTTAGCTTTAGTTATATGTTTGTTTTCATAGATATAATCAACGATAATATCTTGTAAAACATCATAACCGGCATAGGGAAAACTATCATTCTTAATATCCTCTTGAACTAATTGATCATATTCACAAGCGATTTGATCATAAAATTTATTCATTAGAATACCTAGAAACATTATCTTCTATTATGTCCCAAACTGTATCTCTGTTTTCGAATGTTTCAGAAGAAAAAGTAATGATTTTATCTTCATTTCTAGCCTTAAGCGCAGCTTTAATTTTTTTGATTTGATTAAATTTTTGATTGTTTGATAGTTTATCTGATTTAGTCAAGATTATTAAAACCTCAGAATTCATTTCTTTAAAGTACTCATACATTAGCATATCATCTTGATTAGGTATACGTCTGATATCCAATAAAAGCACAGTCAGGCTTATTTGGAAAGAATCTAAATATGCCTCAATCATTACTTGGAACTCTTCTATCATCTTTTTACTGATTTTTGCATAGCCATAACCAGGTATATCTACGAAATAAAATTTTTCATTAATCAAGAAGAAATTAACTAATCTAGTTTTACCAGGCGTTTGTGACACTCTAGCAATTTTTTTTCGGTTTAACATCGCGTTGATAAATGATGATTTCCCAACGTTTGAACGTCCTGAAAAAACAACCTGAGGAAGATTGTTTTGTGGAAATCCTAATTTGTCTACAGCTGAACCTGTAAATTCTATACTTCTTAAAATCATTTTAACACCTGCTTATATATATTATATCATTTTTTTTGATTTATTTAACTGCTTTTAAATACTTAACTGAATAGATGTTTTCTTTTGTAAATAGTGCTTTAATAGGGTCTAGGTCTTCAATTTTTATATCTAATACTTGATCCAAATATGTTTCTATATCAATACCTTCACATACACAGTTGCATAGGAAGTCATGAATTCGAGATAATGAATCAAATATAGTTATATAGTTACCCATTATCATCTTTTTGTCTAGATTAAACAATTCTTCATCTAATGGTAATCTACCAATATTTAATATCATCTCTTCAATTATTTTAGAATATTTTTTTACGTGTTCTGTCTGAACATAAATATTGATGAAACCATAATCTCTTTCAATAGTCGAATTAGCTGAGAATGATACATTCATTAGTTTTTGTCTTTTCATAATATCAAAGTTTTTGGAAGCTAGTCCAAAAGCATTGCTGATTATGGTGCCTACTGCAATATGAATAAATTCACGGTCGAAGTCTATAAAGGTTTGATTTGGTATTTTTATGCTATAAGCAATAATGTTTGTATCGTTTAAAGGTATAGCTTTTTGATAGTTATGAACTGTTCTTTTAGTATCAGTTATGATTCTTTCAGCACTTTTATATATAGGCCAGTTGTAGAGATTATAAGAGTGGTCTTTAATTTGTTTAAATAGTTTTTCTGGAGATACATCACCGGTAATAGTTAAAGACATATTCATCGGATGATAGAAAACATTAAAAACATCATCTAGTAAATCACTATCTAGAGTAAGAACGTCTTTAACGGTACCACCAACATCAGAAAATATACCTAGATCTGTATACATCATTTTTTTTAGTTTTCGATGTAAATCTTGATGAATACTATCGTCAGACATATTCAATTCATGTTTAATTATTCTTTTTTCCTTTTGTATTGATGCTTCACTAAAATCAGGTTTAATAAAGGTTTCTAGAAAATACCCCAAAAGGTATTCAAGATTATCAATACAGTTGAATTTGTAAGCCGTAATACTTTTTGATGTGTAAGCATTGACAGAAGCTCCATGTTTGGAAAACTCTTCAGCTAGATTTCTACCATTATTCGAAAAGAAACTATGTTCTAAAAAATGTGCCACTCCTGTAGGAATTGTTTTTATTTGGTTGTCATATCTATAACAAACATCGATTCCGCCAAAGTTAACTTGCAATGAAACCAAAGTCTTTTTATAGTTCTTTTTTGGGTGAATCGCGACTTTAAGTCCAGATTTCAACGTTTCTTCATAGATAAATTCATCCTTAAGTGCTTTTTTCTTAATCATTAGATCCACCTGCTTTTGTGTACATGTATATAGTATCTAGAACAAGTGTATTAGCTACTTTAATAACCGCTTCCCTAGTTACAGATTTATATTGATTTATTCTATCTTCTAAATCATATTTTTTATCTGTTGTATGGAATGCTTTGATGTGCTGTAAAAGATATTGTGATTGTGAATCGCTTATCCAATTTAATGAACTTACACAGCTATCTTTAGCTTGTCTAAACAGTTCATCTGTAAAATCACCTTTTTGGATTTCTTCTAAAATAGATTTAATTTTCTCAACCACTAAAGTTTCATTCTTTACTTCACAACTTAGCGAACAAACGACGATGTTTTCATCTGGTATATATGTTGAGTCAACATAATAGGCAAGATTGCTTTTTTCTCTGATTTCCATAAATAGTTTCGATTGGTCAAAGCCACCAAAGACAGAGTTAAATACAGCCATCGCTGGATGAAGTTCAGAAAAATATTCCACATTAGTTAGGTAGGCAATAAAGACTCTAGATTGGCTTACCTCATCATATTCTTTTATAACTTTTACTTCATTATTTTTATTGTATGGATATTGTTTCTTTAGTTTTTTTACTAGGTGATTTTTGATCATCGGATTAAGATTGTTTTTAATAATTTCATCAAATTTAGCTTCACTAAAATTACCGGTAACAAATATCGATACGGCATCATTACTGAATAATGATTTGTATGTATCCATCAAGGAAGTTTGGGTTACGTTATCAAGTAAATCATTTTCTGGGAAATTGTATTGTAAATTTGGTTTGTCTTGATAAAAAACTTTACTAAATCGGTAATAAGAATACATATCCTTTATCGATTTTAGAATTTTATGTAACTCTTTAGCTTCATCTAAATTATCTTTCAAAACTTTTTTTGTTAGCATACCATTTCTTAATTTCGGATTCGTTACCATCTCATTAAGGAAAATAAATGCTTTTTTTGATAGTTCTGTTTCTTCTGCAAGATAAATTTCATTTGGATAAGTTATCACAAAATGATTAACAATATTAGCTCCAATACTTGTAGCGCTACCAAAAGCATCTAACCCATAAAGAGAGGATAGATAGCGATATTTAATCACATTACTTGGATATTTCTTCATATTATCAACTAAAGCGTTACTTAAGAAATAATATTCATTAATTTTTTCTAATCCCTGGGGATGAGTAAAAACTAAAGACCAAGTGATGGTTTTAAATTTATCTGAAATTATATAATACACATCAATACCATTGATGGTCTTTTTGATTGGATTTTCCATGTTCACCTCAGTAAAAAAAGGGAGTATATCCCTTTTTATTCAGCTGTTTCTAATGCGATCTTCATCATATTTGTGAAAGCTGATTGTCTTTCAGCTGCCGTAGTAACTTGGTTAGTCACTAATGAATCTGATACCGTTAGCAAGCAAGCTGCTTGTTTATTAAGAACTCTAGCGTTATTAAATAATGCAAAAGATTCCATTTCAACACCTAAACATTGGTGCTCTTCATATAGTTTTGTAAAATCTGGATTCTCACGATAGAACACATCCGAAGAATGGATTGTACCTTTATGAATGTGAATTTTTAACTTATTAGCGATTTTTTCAAGTTCTGCGTCTAGTTCAGGTGATGAAGGTAAACAATCCTCTTTGCACCCGCTTTGAACTAGAGCGTATGATGACTCTGAATACGCGGCGGTAACTAAAAGTGTATCATATAATTCTAAATCTGGTGAATAGGCTCCACAAGATCCAATTCTAATGATTCTTTCAACTCCGAAAACTGAATATAATTCGTATGAGTAAATACCGATTGATGGCATTCCCATTCCAGAACCCATTACTGAAATTCTTTTACCATTATAGTAACCGGTATAACCAAACATATTTCTTACTTCATTAAATTGAACAACGTCTTTTAAAAATGTATCTGCGATATATTTAGCTCTTAATGGATCCCCAGGCATTAATACCGTTTTAGCGATAGCTCCTTCAGGTGCATTAATATGTGGTGTATTCATTAAATCACTCCTTCTTTTTTTTCGATTAAATCAATTACTTCTTTTATATTAACAATTGAAAATTGATATTCTGAATCCATAAGTCTACCTTGATAATTGATAATATTTGGGTTATTGTCAACTACAAATAGGTCCAGAACAAAGTCTTTTCCTTGTTTTATTGAAATACTATCTTCTGGTCTTGCTTTTGATTTATTTTGATTAAATGCTTCCATGTACAATTCACCTTTATCGAAATATAACCCAGCTTTCTTTAAAAATATTCCTTGACGAGTCTTTTGGAAAATAGGTATAAACAAGTCTACACCATGTTTCTTTTCTTTTAGGTAACTATGGTATGAATGCATCATTTTTTTTGTATATCTTGCCATGAAGAAATCTCTAACAAAGCTGTATATAAATGATATTAGTATTGCAAAACTTATAGAAAATATATCTACAGGAAATGAAAACGCAGCTAATAAACCTACTATAATCGCTGCACTTACGACAGTATATAGTAATACCCTAGGAATTGAGAATTTTCCAACTAGATTTTCTGTTGCTTCAAATACTCTCTCTTGTAATTGTTTCATTAGTAATTTGTTCTCCCTTCGTTATTCATAAGCTTGACTCCACTAGTAGTTCCTATTCTAGTAGCTCCAGCTTCTATCATTGCTTGTAATTCTTCTTGAGTTCTTATACTACCAACAGCTTCAACTTCTTTACCGCCAGCGTTGTCTTTTAATATTTTTACCGCTTCTTTAGTAGCTCCACCAGTACCAAAACCAGTTGAGGTTTTAATAAATGCTGCTTTAGTTTTACCAACTAATTCAGCTGCGATTTTAATTTGTTCATCACCTAAATAAGATGTTTCAATATTAACTTTAACAAGATTATTCATTGCAGCTTTACATACTTGTTTAATTTCATCTTCAACGTAGTCATAGTTACCTTGTCTAAATTCGCCCATATTGATTACCATATCAATTTCATCAGCACCATTGCTAACAGCGTTTAAAGTTTCAAACACTTTTGCTTCTACTGTATTAGCACCTAAAGGAAATCCAATTACTGTGCAAACAAGCACTTCTGTTTTTGCTAGAGCTTTACTACAATATTTTACATGAGTTGGATTAACACAAACTGACTTGAAATTGTATTGTTTTGCTTCATCTAAAAGTTTGTCAATTTCCATTTTAGTTCCAAGCGGTTTTAGATAAGTATGATCAATCATTTCATTAATTTTCATATTACTTCCTCCAAAAGATGCTTTTATTAATTATTATTTAATTCATAAGCAATAAAATTATACATTTTTTTTGTTAATTTTGCAAATACTATTAGAGAGAAAAAAGCCGATTTTTAAACAATCGGCATTCTTATTATTCTAAGATTTTAGCACATCTTGGACAAACACCATCTTCATTAACTTCTGGTACTACTTGCCAACATCTCGCACAGGTTATTCCTGGCGCTTCTAAAACGTCAATTGAAACATCATTCCCTTTGTATTTTCCAAATCCATCTTTTTTAATATCTAGTTTTGAAACAATAAATAATTGGGCTAGATTTTCATCTAGTTTTTCGATTAAATCTAATATTCTACCTTTAGGATATAGTATTAAATGTGCCTTAAGGCTTTTACCAATAATTTTTTCAGTTCTAGCGTTCTCTAAAGCTTTTAGAACGTCTTCTCTTAGTCCTACAAACTCATCAAAGATTACTTCAACCGAAAGGTCTAAGTTCTCTACTACAGGCATATCCAATAGGTAAGCATCTAAAGCTTTACTGTTAGGTATGCAAGAATAACTTTCTGATGTTGTATGCGGAATAATTGGAGTTAATAGTCTTATAAGTGTATCTAAGATTTTGTATACAACCGTTTGAATTCTTCTTCTAGATAATGAATCAGCTTTTTCAATGTATAGAACATCTTTAGCTGGGTCTAGATAGAACGAAGATACAAATGTTACAAAATTAGTAACTTTACGATAAACCATATCAAATCTGAAGTCTTCGTAGGCAGCTAATACTTCTTTGATTAGTTTGTTATTTTTTATCAAGATGTATTTATCCATGTTGCCTAGGTTATCAAATTCTATTTTGTCAGTCTCATTATTGTAATCATAGGTATTACCTAACAAGAATTTAATTGTATTACGGATTTTTCTATAAGATTCAGATACTTGTTTAATAAGATTATCAGATAGTCTAACATCAGCTTGATAATCGACTGAAGATACCCAAAGTCTTAGGATGTCAGCACCTAACATATTACATACTTTATTAGGGTCAACTACATTACCTTGAGATTTAGACATTTTTTTACCAACGCCATCAAGTACAAAACCATGAGATACTAAAGTTTTATATGGGCTTTGGTTCATAGTTGCGATACCTGTGATTAGACTTGAATTAAACCAACCCCGATATTGGTCAGAACCTTCAAAGTATAAATCGGCTGGATAAGGTTGTCCTAAATCCATCATCGCTCCGTGATGACTTGAACCTGAATCAAACCAAACATCCATGATGTCTGTTTCTTTTCTGAAGATTCCATTAGGTGAGTCTGGATGACTATAACCTGCTGGTAATAATTCATTAGCTTCTTTTTTGAACCAAGCGTTTGATCCTTCTTTTGCGAATATGTCAGCTATGTGGTCAATAACTACTGGATCTAGAATAGCTGTATCATTTTCGGCATAAAAGGCTGGAATTGGTACACCCCAAACTCTTTGGCGAGAAATACACCAAGATCCTCTATCTTTAATCATGTTACTCAATCTTAGTTCTCCCCATGAAGGGTACCATTTAACTGATTTTATTGCTTTTAAGATATCATCTTTTATAAGTTCTATAGACGCAAACCATTGTGGAGTAGCTCTGAAAATTACTGGTTTTTGAGTACGCCAGTCATGTGGATATGAATGAATGATGTCTGTTCTTCCTAGTAGTACTCCTAATTCTTCAAGAGCAAGAATAACTTCGTCATTACATTTATCAACAAATAATCCTTCAAAACGTGGTCCTGCTTCGGCTGTCATTATTCCTCTACCATCAACTGGGCAGAATACTTCAAGGCCATATTTTTTTCCAACTATAAAGTCATCTTCACCATGTCCAGGTGCTGTATGTACTAAGCCAGTACCATCTTCAACGGTTACATGATCACCTAAAATAATTGGTGAGATACGTTCGTAAAGCGGGTGTTTATATTTCATGCCTTCTAATTCCCAACCAAAGATATTTTGTAGTAACTTAGGGCTTTCCCAATTTAATTTCTCTGTTAAAGTTTCTAGAAGGCTTTTACAAACTAAGTATTTTTTATTGTTAACATCAACTAAAACATATTCAATTTCAGATCCTACTGTGATAGCTAGGTTAGCAGGAACTGTCCATGGTGTTGTAGTCCAAATTACAAAACTAGTATTCTTTGGTAATTTACCTAAAGTATCAGAAGCTGGCATCGCTACGAAGATTGAAGGTGATGAAATATCATGATATTCAATCTCAGCTTCGGCTAGTGCTGTTTCGCTTGATGGTGACCAGTAAACTGGTTTTAACCCTTTATAGATTAAACCTTTTTTAACCATTTCACCAAACACTCTTACTTGAGATGCTTCAAATGCTTTGTCTAAAGTAATATATGGTTTGTCCCATTCAGCAAGAATTCCTAAACGTTTAAATTGTTCTTTTTGAATTGAGACTTGTTTCAATGCATAATTTTCGCATAACTCTCTAAAATCAGCGACACTCATCGCTTTACGGTTAACTTTCTTTTTCTTAGTTAAGGCATTCTCAATTGGCAAGCCATGAGTATCCCACCCTGGTATAAATGGTGTTTGAAAACCAGACATATTTTTATACCTTAATACAAAATCTTTCAAGATTTTATTTAAAGCATGTCCTGCGTGAATAGCTCCATTAGCATAGGGAGGCCCATCATGCAAAATATATGAAGGTCTTCCTTCATTCTTTTTCAATATTTTATTGTAAAGATCCATTTCATTCCATTTTGCTTGAATTACTGGTTCTTTATTTCCTAAATTTCCTCTCATTGGAAAATCAGTTTTTGGCATATTCAAAGTATCTTTATAACTCTTCTTTTCCTTTTCCATTTTCATTTCCTCCTTTAAAAATAAAAAAATCGCCTTAATAAGGACGATTTAACCGCGGTACCACCTTTGTTCTAGAAGAATATTCTAGCTCTCAAACCAGTTAACGCCCGGGATACGAGATAATCTAAATATCGATTATCCACTCAAAGGTGATAATAATAAAAAATCAATACCTGCTTCCACCAAACTCAGACTCTCTGTTAATTACTTTTTTATTATATTATCCTTATCAAAGATTTTTATTCTAATAAATTATACACAATTACCTAGGTTTTTTCAAGTAAAAACGTAGCTTTTTTGATTTTAAATAGCTGTTCCTACAAAGTAAAGTAACACTTGCAACAAGATTAACCCTACTAAACCTCCAAAATCCATATTAGATATAACAAGTTTTCCTCTAAATATTCGAAGATACGGATCACATATTCTTCTTAAAACATCATAAAACTTAGATTTTACCAGCGGTGTCCAGCTAAGTAAAATGTAAACAAACATTATGTACACATAAACTTGGATTATTTGGTATACTACCTGTAAAAATATTAACAATTAATTCACCTATTTCTTTTTGTAATCATTTATGAATTTAGTCAGCGTAGTTCCCAATAAATCGGATTTTTGAGCTAACAAATAAATTTTGTCTTGTATCTTAACAATTTCGCCATCACATGCATAAAGAACTCCTGATAAAAACATCAATACCTCATTTGATTCTGTTATTAAACAATCGGTGAAGTTTAAAACGATTGGATAACGATGCATAATCATTTCTGCATACTCATAGATTGATTTAGAATCAGTTACTCTATAAAATTTCAATTCTTCAAAATCTACATCAGTAGCTTCAATTTTGTTTTTTTTAGAAAATAATCCCATATTTATTCCTCATTCCTAAATAGTATTGACCCTAGTCTTAAATGTGTAGCTCCACATTTAATTGCGATTTTATAATCATTTGACATTCCCATTGATAGATACTTTAAATTAAGTTTAAATTCGCTATTTAACTTAGCTTTTAAATCAACTAATTTATTAAATTCTGATTCAATTTCTATTTCATCTTCAGTAAGTCTGGCCATTCCCATTAAACCTACTATATGTATTTTATCATAACTTTGTAGTTTTTCACAGAAACTATACACATCGCTCACATTTAGCCCATATTTCGACTGCTCATCGGAAATATTAACTTCTAAGAAACATTTTAATGGTAATACTCTGTGTTTTTGAATCTCATCCGCTAAACTAATTCGATCTAATGAATGAAGGTAGTCAATTTTATTTATGACCTTTTTAACTTTTTTCGACTGTAAATGTCCAATAAAATGCCAAGTAATATCTAAATCGTGCAATATTTGGTATTTATCTAAAAACGCATCTACTCGGTTTTCACCTACATTAGTTACATTTAAATCAACCAACTCTTTAATAGCTTCTACGCCAACATATTTGGTAGCAGCTACTATAACTTGTTTATCAATTTCCTCGTACACTTGTTTAAGATTTCTTTTGTTAATCATGAATACACTCCCTTATTCTTTCTTGCGATTACTAAAGATATATATACTAGTAAGGAACAATAGATATATCGACAGTAATATATTAAGAAATTTATTACTTGATATAAATATAATTACAACAAAAACTCCGATTATATTAATTAGGTAAAAAATTAGAAACAGTAATTTATTGGTTTTCACTCCTAATCACCTTATTTCTTAATTCTTTTAACCCATATTCAGTTTGGTTACCAAACTTCAATGGTGTAATTGAAATATAGCCGTGTCTTACAGCGTAAAGATCAGTTCCTTCTTCTGGCTCATAGTTAATGATGTTTCTTTTTGCCAGATATTGATTGCCATCTTTAATATAATAGTGTTGCATTGGTCTAAAACCAAGATCAGTTATTTTTATACCTTTAGGTTTTTTAACACTTTTTTTAGTAAAGTTTATATTTAAGAGATATTTATTTGAAATCAGCTTTTTATTAAGTATATAATTCATCACATAATCTAAGTCTTTTTCCGCGTTGGTAAAGTCATTATAATCCGCAGATAAAGCTATCGCAGGTATATCAGCCTTTATAGCTTCCATACAAGCACCGATAGTTCCTGAATATACGGTATCAGTTGAAATGTTAAATCCATTGTTTATTCCAGACACTACTAAATCAGGACGAATATTTAGTCCATGAAGAGCTATAACAACTGAGTCAGCTGGTGTTCCATCTACTGAGTAGACATTCTCTTCATGTTGCTCTACTTCAATATGATCCCAAAAAGCTCTTGACATGCTGGTCCCTGACATGTGGTTTTTAGGAGCCACTAGGATTACATCTCCATATTTCTTTAGTCTTTTTAAAAGAATTCTAATTCCTTCTGCGTTGTACCCGTCATCGTTTGTTAATAAAATCTTCATTACAGTCTAATCCTATCCTTTATTTTTTTGTTTTCTTTGAAAAGGATTAATACTTTACCGATTTTATATATGACTTCAACACCTAATTCTGTTAGGATACTACTAACTTCTTCCATGTCTTGAGGGCAATTCTTAAGAACTGATATTCTCCCAACTTCATGTTTGCTTAGATTGTCTAAAATATTCTTTTTTACGTTATCGGTAACCCCGTTTTGGCCGATTTGAAACATTACTTTTTCTTTTCCTGCTAAAGCCCTTAGTTGAGCTTTTTGTTTTCCTGTATAATCCATTTTAATTGTGTATTACCTCTAATTAGATAATACATCCCCTTTCTTGTTATTTCGTAACCAAGATTCTATATCTTGTTTAATTTTTTTTGGCGCTGATTTTAGAGCTTTTTCTAATAATTTTTCATCAAGTTTAAAACTTGTTTCAAAATATTTTTTTATTAATTCAACCTTGCTAGTTCTTCCCGTTAGCATATACAGAACTAACCAGTCTTCCAGTGAAGTGTAGTAAATTTCAGTGTTGTCTATAATTTCAGAATCTATTATCTTTGAGTCATCAAAATTATAGTTGTAAATCCCTTGATTGTCAATCATAAATTCACACATAACATCTACTTCTATTAAGTCGATAACATATTCATAAAAATAACTTGTTTTATAGATGCCTTTAGGAGTAATTTCTTGTATTGATCCTAGTGAGTCTAAAACTGCTTTGGCTTTGGTAATATCCACTCTAGCTATAATTATATCAATATCATTGACCTTTTCAACTATATTATGATGTTTTAATATTAAAGAGCCACCTAAAGCCCAGGTAATATTAGCTTCATTTAGTTTTTTAGCTAGCTTAATTAACACTTTTTTCAATGAACATCACTCCCTATTGAAATAGCGGTAATAATATCAAAAGACTAACAGAATAATAGATTGAAAGTGTAATGATATCAGAAACGGTAGTAATAAATGGACCCGAAGCTACAGCTGGGTCAATTTTAGCTTTTGTCATTAATAGTGGAATAATCGCACCGAGGATTGTTGATACGGAAAGAGCTATGAAGATTGAAGAAGCCGTTACAGTTGCGTAGATTAGATTCCTACTATCTACAGAACCTTGGGCTACAAAAGTTGATAGATTTATCATTCCGAATATTAATACTCCAATTATAAGTCCTTGTAATACTCCTGCTCTCAGTTCTCGATATAAATGGATTCTAATTTTAGTTTTGTCAATTTCCTCATTTTTGGTTAAATAACGTATCATAACCGCTAAACTCTGAGTTCCTGTATTCCCAGCCATTCCAAGAATTAAAGGTAGATATATAGCAAGCTTAGAAGCCAAAAGAATCGCTCCATTACTTCCTGATAGTTTTTGACTAAAGAAAGAAAGTATTAGCGAAGTTACCAAAGATAGTCCTAACAATATAGTTAACCAAGGTAATCTACTTTTAATTGAGTTTCTTAGCTTACCTGATTCCAAATCAATGTCAGTATCTGAAATCGCTGCGAATTTAGTATAGTCTTCTTCTTCACTTAAAGCAATAATATCGATTAAATCATCATGAGTGATAATTCCCATTATCATATTACTTTCATTTACGATAGGAATTGATGACTCATTGGTTTCAGCCATTACATTCGCAACTGATTCTTTATTATCAGTTGGCAAGGCTTTAGGAAATCTGGTTTCCATTATATCGGTAATTAGTTCATTGGCTCTAGCCACTATAAGGTCTTTTAGTCTTAGGTAGCCAATTAGTTTAGATTTTTGTGTTATATAAATAATTGAGATATAATCTACTAAATGTGCTTCTTTAGTTATATGAGTCATTGTCTCCTTAACAGTATTGTCAATATCTACAGTAAGAAAACTATCAGACATAAAGGCCCCAATTTCATCTTCTTTATAAGCCATGATTTTGGTGAGTTCTTTACGCTTTTTAGGTTCAAGTTTATTTAATAATCTTAATCCTTCTTTATTTAAGTACTTTAGTAAATCAACTGCATCATCAGAATCCATATTATCAATTATCTTGATAATTTTAGGCTCTGGCAAAAATTCAATTACAACTTCGGCTTCGTCTTCTTCTAGATATTCAAAAATGGATGCGGAAAAATCAGCGTTTATATCGTTTAAAAAAGCTGTTAGATTATTGGGTTCTAATTCAATTACAACTCTAGAAATATCATATAGATGATAATCTTCTAATTTTGTTTCAAAATCAGAATCATTATTTAAAATTATCTCTTTTATCTCAAACTGATAATCTTTTACTTCATCAAATAATTCTTCCATGATTTTTCCTCCTTACTTTTAAGCTAGACTACTTATTAATAGGGTTGCTAATCCAAAATAGATTAACAGTGATAATATATCGTTTATGGTAGTTATAAATGGACCTGAAGCAACAGCTGGATCCAGTTTAAATAGATTAATAATTAAAGGTATTACTGTTCCTGATACAGTGGATACGATTAGCGCTACATTAATTGATAAAGCAATCACTAATGCAAACTGTAATCCTTTGGTGAAATCTTCTCCCCTGGCAAAGTTGAAAACTAATACCATAAGGAATAAAATAACGGCAATTATCAATCCATTGACAATTCCGGTTAATAACTCGTTTAAAAGGTGTTTTAAGATGCTTTTTCGCTCATCTAACTGGTTTTTAGCAAAAAGTCTAATAACTATACCTAAACTTTGAGTACCTGAGTTACCAGCCATATTAAGTATCAGTGGCATAAAGATAGCCAGAGTAGGTAATAGTAGTAATGCATTTTCATATTTACTGATAATTCCACTAGTTATTAGATTAATAAATAGTAAGACCAGAAGCCATGGCAGACGTTTTTTGATGGTTTCCCATACCGTTTCACGGTCATCGATACTAACTTCGGAGATACCAGCTAAACTAGAATAATCCATCTCAGATTCATGACTTAATGTATCAACCATATCATCAAATGAAATAATACCAATTAGTTTCATGTATTTATCAACTACAGGAAGTAATTGAAAGTCATAGTTTTGCATTAAAACTAATGCATCTTCATTTTCGGTTGAAGGATTTACGTATAGTAGATTTTCAGACATTAGGTCTTCTACTTTTTGAGTTCTGTCATTACCAGCACTAATTAGTTCTTTTAATGATAGAGCTCCGATTAGTTTATCATTATCAGAGACATAGACGTTATTTATAAACTCACAGTCTGGTGCCTCAGTAACAACTTTTTTGATTGCTTCTTTTACGGTATCAGTTTTTTTGACTTCAATAAAACTGTTATTCATAATTGAACCAACTAATGAATCATCAAAATCAAGGTATTTTCTTACTGTGATCCTTTTATCAACTTTTATTAACGATAGGTAGGTAATTCTATCTTCTTTGTCTTCAACAATATCTATGATATCAACTAAATCATCAACTTCCATTTCGTTGAAGATTTTAGTGATAACACCTAGACTTGTTTCTTCTAATATCCAAAATGCATCTTCCGGAGTTAACTCTTCAAATACATCAGCCAGGGCTTTAGATGGAAGAATAGAGTATAGGATGTTTTTTGTGTTTTTACTCATTTCTTGTAGAGCTTTAGCTATTTCATAGTCATGATATTTATCAATTTCTTCACGTTTAAGATTAAAATCTAAATCAGATTCTAATAGCAAGATTATTTCGGCATTGCTAATTTCGTATTGATATAATTCATTCATGAGTTACCTCCTTTCAATTGGATATTTTATTTTAAAAAAAAGGCTGGTTTCAGCCTTACTTTTTAAATCTCTCTCTTAACCAAGAAGGAATGCTAACATCTGGTTTTTCTTCTTTCTCAGATTTAGATTCTTTAACAACAGGTTTGCGTTGTTTTTTCTTTCTAGATTTCCTCTTGTTAGGAATTTCAATTTTTTGTTCTGGCTCTGGTTCAATTTCTTTTTCCATTGGTTTGTCAAATTTAGAATCCTTAAATATTGGATCTTCACTAAACCCAGTTGCGATTACAGTAACGATAATTTCATTACCTAAATCCGAATTGATTGCGGAACCATAGATTACATTAATATCGGTTGTTGAACTCTTTTGAATTTCTTCGATGATTTCATTTATTTCATATAATGAAGCATCAAATCCAGAGGTGATATTAACGATTGCATCAGTAGCTCCATTAATAGAAGTTTCTAATAATGGCGATCTAATAGCTGCTCTTGCAGCTTCTACTGCACGGTTTTCACCGTCAGCTAATCCGATTCCCATTAAAGCTGTACCTTTGTCCTTCATTACGGTTTTGACATCCGCAAAGTCGACGTTTACTACTCCAGGTACTGCGATAATTTCTGTAATTCCTTGTACACCTTGTCTTAATACATTATCAGCTTCTCTAAAAGCATCTAAGTATGGTGTATTTTTATCTACTATATAGAATAATTTATCATTTGGTATAACGATCAAAGTATCAACATATGGTTTAAGTTCTTCAAGTCCTTGCAAAGCAACTGAAGCTCTTTTACGACCTTCAAACCCAAACGGTTTCGTTACTACACCAATTGTTAAACAACCCATTTCTCTAGCAATTCTCGCAACTACAGGTGCAGCACCAGTTCCGGTTCCACCACCCATACCAGCAGTAATGAATACCATGTCGGCTTCAGCTAGCATATCTTTTATTTCATCTTCAGATTCTAAAGCAGCTTGTCTTCCCACATCAGGATTGGCTCCAGCGCCTAAACCTCTAGTAAGAGATTTTCCTAATTGGATTCTAATATCAGCTTTCGATAATCTTAAGACTTGTGCATCGGTGTTCATAGCGACAAATTCGACTCCGCGAACTTCGTTTTCTATCATTCTGTTGACAGCGGAACCACCGCCACCACCGATACCAATTACTTTAATTGTAGGTTTTTGATTAAATTTGTCATTCATATTGAACATTTTGTCTCCCCCACATCATATTACATAGTATTATCTTATCATATTATTATGAAGAAATAAATATAATAGTCTAAATAACTCACTTTTGGCCGTAATACTTTTTAAAGAATTCAGCCTTAAATTCCAATAATCTATCGTTCATAATTGCTTTTCTTACATCTTTCATTAGATTCTTTAAAAAATATAAATTGTGATATGACACTAATCTTTGTCCAAGAATTTCTTTGCCTTTAAATAGGTGTCTTAGATAACTTTTTGTATGGTTTTTACATACGAAGCAATCACAGTTTGGATCTAATGGACTCAAATCAGCTTCATAGCTTTTGTTTTTGATTACAACTTTACCTTCTGAGGTCATGGCTGAACCATGTCTAGCTATCCTTGTTGGTAAAACACAATCAAACATATCAATACCATTAAGAGCCCCCATAATTAAATCATCAGGTGAACCAACACCCATTAAGTATCTTGGTTTATCTTTAGGCATGATATCTTTTAAGTATTCTAACATTTCATACATTTCTTCTTTGCTTTCTCCAACAGACAATCCTCCGATTGAGTATCCTGGAAAGTCTATTTTTGTAAGTTCTTCAATACACATCTTACGTAAATCTCTATGAGGACCACCTTGAACTATCCCAAACAAAGCCTGAGTTTCAGGGTTTTTATGTACTGCTTTACCTCTTTTTGCCCATCTAATTGTACGCTCTACAGATTTCTTCATATAATCATAATCAGCATGAAATGGTGGACACTCATCAAAACTCATGATGATATCCGCACCAAGATTATTTTGGATTTCTATCGCCTTCTCTGGAGTCAAATGTAAAGTTGACCCATTAAGATGATGTTTGAAGGTTACTCCTTCTTCCTTAATGTTTCTCATTTCTGCTAAAGAGAAAACTTGATAACCTCCTGAATCAGTTAGTAAAGCCCCATCCCAATTCATGAAGCCACGGATTCCGCCATGTTGTTTAACGATTTCATCTCCAGGTTGAAGCCATAGATGATATGTATTTCCTAAAATAAGACCATCACTGACCTCTTTTATATCTCTTGAACTAAGGGTTTTAACTGTTGCTTGAGTACCTACTGGCATAAAGATTGGTGTTTCAAAGCTACCATGAGGAGTATGAAGAATTCCAAGTCTTGCGCCCGAATTCTTATCCTCGTGGATTAATTCATATCTAATAGCCATTAATTAAAGGATAACTCCATATACAACACCTGAAACAGCCGCTGCATTTCCTTCATCCGTATCAATGTGCATAGATGTAGCAAAATCGTTTCTTACTCTAATAACAACATCACCTAGAATTGTTGATCTATTATCAGAATCTATTTTTACTGAAACAACATCTTTATCTTTTAAACCGTAGAGTTTAGCATCTTCAAGTGTAATATGAATATGTCTTTTAGCCACTATAACACCTTCGGTAAGTTCAACTGATCCTTCAGGACCAACTAGTTTACAAGGTGCACTACCTGCAATGTTTCCAGATTCCCTTATTGGTGCAGCTACACCGATACTTCTTGCATCGGTTAATGATATTTCAATTTGAGTCGCTTTTCTAATTGGTCCTAGAATAGAAACTCTCTCTAATGTTCTTTTAGGTCCCACAACAGTTACTCTTTCATTCGCTGCAAATTGACCAGGTTGACTTAACATTTTTTTTACTGTTAATTCATAACCTTTTCCAAATAAAATTTCTAAATGTTCCGCTGACAAATGGACATGTCTAGCAGATACTTCTACAAGTACTTTCTTTTCCATATTTACCTCCGTAATTTATCACCCTATATTTTACTACTTTTTGCGTTTATAGGCAAACTTTTATTGTATTTTTTACTATAGTTTTATATAATGTGTATGTCTCGCAGTTCGTAACCATCCTGCGTTAACAAAACTAGGAGGAAATATTAATGCCAAATGAATTAATTTGGGTGCTATTTGCACTCACCAATTTTGTGCTATTTTTAATTATGTACAAGATTTTCGGAAGAATGGGTATCTTCTATTGGATTGTTTTAGCAACAATCCTCGCAAATATCCAAGTTATTAAACTTATTCCCTTGTTCGGATTAGAAGCTAGTCTAGGGAATATAATGTATGGTACTATCTTTTTGGGTACCGATGTTTTAAATGAGATTTATGGAAAAAAAGACGCAAAAAGAGCAGTGTTTTTAGGCTTTATGATTATGATATTTACCGCAGTTATTATGCAGATAGCTATTAGATTTACACCATTAGAAGGTATGTTAGAACCGAATAATGCTTTAAATACAATTTTCAGTTTTTTACCTAGAGTCGTATTAGGTAGTTTAGTAGCTTTTATTATATCCCAAATGTTTGATGTAAACATCTTTCAATGGATTAAGAAAAAACTACCACAGAATAAGTTTTTATGGATTAGAAATAATGGATCAACTCTTGTTTCGCAGTTGATCGATACAGTTATATTTGTCCCAATAGCTTTTTGGGGAATAGTGCCAAACAATGTATTAGTAGGAATTTTAATATCTACTTATCTCATTAAAATAATTGTTGCTGCACTTGATACACCATTTATCTATCTCACAAAAAAAATCAAACCTTTATATGAAGAATAGATGGCTAATATTAGCCATCTATTTTTTATACAAATTATCTATAAATTCAATATAGTTAAGTCTTTTAATTAGTTATGTTTTTTGCCTAGGCTAATAATGTAACTTATTGGAGCAGTAATTAGACTAAGGACTAATAGAATAATAATAACAGCATTATAATCTAACTTCCACTGGCTATATGCAAAATATATAGATAAACATATTATTAAAGTAATACCAAGGTGTAGTATAGAATAAACAAGATACTTCTTCACCTTATAAATAATAGCTTCTACCAAATTTTCAAGAGGAAAAAATATTAAAAGTGGGAAAAAGCTACCAAACATCATATACACTAAGTACATTCTGTAAGTATCAAAATAACTATTGAAATCATCAAAAAGACTGCTCAAAGCAGCTTCCGTTGCTAGATTATAATAAAATTCTGTTTTTTCTTTAAAATAAAAATAGAAACTAATAGCTATAGTTACTGCTATTATTGATAGAATAATTCTAACTATTTTAGCTTTCTTTTTATTACTCACTATTTCGTCTCCCTGTTTGATATTTATTAAAAACATATATTATACTGGCATTTTTTCAAGTGTTGACAACCTCTTGAATGATTAAATAATAAGCAATGATATTGTATTTATATAAAAGCGTATATTATTTAATCAATTTCATATCTTGTAATACTTTGTGGGAACCCAATTGTTTGAGTAACAACCCAACTATCATCAACGTTTTTTATCCCATAAATCTCATTTATAACATCCAAAAAATCTGTTTTTTCTGTTGTAGTTTCATCTTTGTTAACTGATGTTTCAATAGTAAATGTTAGTCTATTTCGTGTGAATTCATACTTAAATGTTATTAAATCAACATCTATTAAATCAAAGATATCTTTAAATTCATCATATTTTTCTTTGTCTTTCTCTTGCATATCTTCCTTTGTTACAACAATAACAAATATATCACCATTCTCTTTAGTTGCTTTTCCATAATCCGGAACATATATTTCCTCAACGTATTCTGATGTTTCTTCTTCAAATCCATCTGACACATCTTTATCCGATATTTCTTCTTCTGAAGTTGAATTTCTTGTTATTGTGTATTTGAAAAGTTTTTCATCTCTAGCTTCAATGACTATATCTGGAAACTCAGAAGTATTTATATTTGAATTCATACTAAAATATAAATCAACTGTGTCAATTTGTACTTCTATATTTACTAACCTATTCTGTGAGTTTGGCATTTTTGGTCCTATTATTAAAGTACTGGTTGCATTAATTAATATGCATTTCTCGTCTATATGTTCCTCATTAAATTCATTAAGTAGTTTAATTAATGATCTTTCATTCATGTTACTACATCCAGATAGAGAAACACTTATAAATATTCCTATAATCAAAATCAATATCTTTTTCATCCTGTAACCCTCATTTCTTACACACTTTATGTAATTATTATTCTATAAAAAAAGATACAAAAGGAGCAAATAGACATGCGCTTTAACGTATCATTCATTTATTATAAAAAGTCAATAATCTTATACGCTTAAACATATTATCCTTGCCATTTGTTTGTCATATCTTGTATACAATTATACAACCTATTATTGAAAATTGTCAAGCGACAATTTACTAGTTATATCTATCACTTCTTACTACTTCTTAAAAAAGGCATAAAAAAAACACATCCATTTGGACCTGTACTGTTTTTGTGGTTTTTAAATTTGTTTTTTTTGGTTATTTAGCCTTTTTAGCATTTTTGATAGCTTTTCTTCTTAAAGACATTTTCTTAATTTCTTGAAAAAGACTTAATGAAGCATAGTAGAATTCATGGTTATACATATTTTTCCTCCTTTTAGTAAATTTTTGATACACCTATATTTTACTCACATAAAGAAGAAAGTCAATTAGAATTACTCCAAATATTAATGAAAACGCTTATCATTAAAATGTAAGCGTTTATTATTTTTCATATAGCTTTCATAACCAATTTTATTGAAGAAATTAAAAAATTATATATGTTATTCCATCATTTCCTTTTTTATAATCAGAATCATGTTTAATTAGATGATCAAATCTATGTATAACATCGTCAAATCCCATTAGACTATAGATTGCTTCTCCTGGTATATACGCTCTAATCTTTTTAGAGTTTAATTCACTTCTTAACAATTTATGGACAGTTTGTTTAATTATACCCCCAACACCTGAAGAACCATACCCATGGATTATTTTAATGACTTTTTCTTTACCTTTAGATGTGCGTAGAATTTCCATTAGTCTTCGACTCGCTTCAACTCTATCTGGCATATCAGCTTTTATATTGAAATACTTAATTTTACTTGCCACAATTGATACCTCCCTTTGCTAAATAAAAACTATTACTATTTAAAAACGAGATTTTAATCTCGTTTTACTTTTTAATTATCATTGAATCTCCAAATGAAAAGAAACGATATTTTTCTTTCACAGCTACGCCATAAGCATTCATTATTATTTCTTTTGAAGAAAACGCAGAAACCAACATTAAAAGTGTTGATTTTGGCAAATGGAAATTAGTTATTAATGTATCTATCGCCTTAAATTCATAACCAGGATAGATAAATATTTCGGTAAAACCTGAAGCTTCTTTAAATTCTCCATATTTATTAATTATGGTTTCGATGGTTCTAACGGATGTAGTTCCGACAGCTACTATTTCTCTATCTTCTTTTTTTGCTAAATTTAATACATCAGCTGTGGCTTGATCCATCATATAGAATTCAGAGTGCATTTTATGATTCTTAACATCATCAACCTTTACTGGTCTAAAGGTACCTAGACCAACATGCAATGTAACATACTGGACAATAACGCCTTTGTCTAGTAGTGATTTTAAAAGTGGTTTTGTAAAGTGTAGTCCAGCAGTTGGACTTGCAGCTGACCCTGTTACTTTAGAATATACTGTTTGATACCTAGACTGGTCATCTAGTTTTTGATGAATATATGGAGGTAAAGGCATCTCACCTAATTGATCGAGTATATCCTCAAGGTTACCTTCATACTCTAACTTAAAGTGACGAATACCATCTTCCAATGATTCAGTGCATTCTAAAATAAGTAGTCCCTCGCCAAAGTTAACTCTAGTTCCAACTTTAACTCTTTTTGCTGGCTTAACTAAAGCTTCCCATGAATCTAGGCCATACTGGTTCAGTAAAAGCACTTCAATATTTGCTAAAGTATCTTCTTTAATGCCATATAGTCTTGCGGGAATTACTTTTGTATTGTTTAGGACTAAAACATCACCTTTCTTAAGGTAATCACCTATGTTAGAAAAACTGTCATGTTTTATGTCTAAACTTGTTCGATTTGTTACTAAAAGTCGAGAATTAGATCTCACTTTTAGGGGTGTTTGAGCTATTAACTCTTTTGGTAAAATATAATTAAAATCATTTGTCTTCATATTAAAAAAACGATCCTTGGTAGGTTTTTTTTAAATGTTTGTATGCTTTTTCTGTAACAACTCTTCCCCTTGGAGTTCTGCTTATAAATCCTTGTTGAATTAAAAATGGTTCATAAACATCTTCTAAAGTTCTTGGGTCTTCACTGATAGATGTAGCTATTGTTTCTAGCCCAACAGGTCCACCACGATATTTTTCAATTATACCAATTAAATACTCCCTGTCTTTACTATCAAGTCCTAAATCATCAATTTTAAGTTTGTCTAATGCAATTTTTGTTATATCTAAAGTTACAGTTCCATCGCCTAATATATCGGCGAAATCTCTTACACGTCTAAATAGTCTATTAACAATTCTTGGTGTTCCTCGACTTCTTTTAGCTAATTCAATAACTGCTTCTGGATTTATTTCATAATCATATATTTTGGCTGTTCTTGTACAGATTTTTTCAAGATCTTTATCAGTGTAGAATTCTAATTTATGTACAATACCAAAACGGTCTCTTAATGGTCCGGTTAAATCGCCAAATCTTGTTGTAGCTCCAATCAAGGTAAATGGCGCTAAATCAACCCGTATCGACTTTGCACCTGAGTCTTGACCAACTACTATATCAATAACATAATCTTCCATAGAAGAATACAATATTTCCTCAACTATTTTTGGTAATCTATGTATCTCATCAATAAAAAGCACATCCCCAGGTTCAAGCGAAGTTAAAATCGCTGCTAGATCTCCAGTTCGTTCAATGGTTGGTCCACTACATGATTTGATAGTCACTCCAAGTTCATTTGATATAACTTGGGCAAGCGTAGTTTTACCTAATCCTGGCGGTCCATACAATAAAACATGGTCTAAGGATTCTTGTCTTAATTTAGCCGCTTTAACAGATATTTCAATCATTTCTTTGACGTTATTTTGACCAATGTATTCGACAAAATATTTAGGTCTTAATGTCACATCATATTCGTCATCTATAAGCAGATTATTACTAATAATACGTTCGTCCATAACAACACCTCTATTATATTATAACAAATTTATAGAAAAAACACTGTATAATTTTTTAAGTTATGTTGAAATATATATTTATATAATATATAATGAATTATAGAAACATCAATGGAGTGGAAAAATGCCAAAAAAAGAGGATATCTTACTAAAATGCTATTTTGAATTTCCAGAGTATCTTAAATTCCACAAAGACCGTTTAAGGGAACTTGAACGGAGTTTTTTGAATGCAAAAAATGATTACTCAAGTTACATTGATGAAATTGATAAAGAGTTCAGTGTTAAAGAATCTAAACTTGTTGCCAAATACTACCAAATAGAATTACTTCATGAACAAAAGGCTACTGAGATAGAAAATGATTTTAAAGAACGATTTAATTACCTTTTGGATGAGGTTGATTCACACAACCAAAAAACTCAAGATTTTTACAAAGACGAAGATGATGTATATTCAAATATACTTAATCAATTTGAAGAGAGAAAAGGTGAAGCTTTTAATACCTATCTAAGATTGACAAAAGAAACCAATTACACAATAGACAAAGAAATGAAAGTTCACCGTATATTTATTAATGAAGAACAAAGTAAATTAGAATCTAAAAATATTGAATATCAAGATCTTAATGCTACTTTGTCTAATAAATTATTATGGACAATGGAAAAGGCTAAAAATTCATTAGCTAAACTAAATACTTCTCTTACCAAAGAAGGTACAGAGAATAAAGAGTTCCTCGATGAAACAATTAATGACTCACTAGGTCATTTAGTTGATTCTAGAGAAGTTATGTTAGCTCTATTTAGAACATCGACTGCCAGATTTGATGACGAAAAGAATCGAATTCAAGGTATATCTAAAAACAAAAGAAAACCACATTCTGAACTAAATCAAAAAATGATTCATACTTTTGTTAAACAAATCAGAGATGTCAACCAAAAGGGAAAAACATTTGAAGCAATGATAAAACAAGAATTGTCATTGTCTTTATCTATGCTTTATCCAAAAATCATTGAAGCTGATGCAAAGAAAAACTTAGATGCTCTAAGAAAATATATCCTTCAAAAAGAGATAATTGAAAAGAAAGCTAACTATTTACTAAATCGAAATCAAACAATGGCTGATCTGCTAATATCTAAATATCAAAATGAAATCAAAAAGATTAAAATTGATTCCTATAAACGTTTTGAAGAAATCAAACTTGCATACTCTGCTCCTGCTGCTTTCTTCCAAAACTCTATAAATATCTATTCTAACTTTGCATTCTATCTAAATGAGACCTATGAAGATCTATATAGAATGTTAGAAAAATTTAAAATGTATAACCAAGATTACATTGATTTTAAAAAAGACTACATCCATAACTCAGATAAAAGTTTTGAAGACTATAAAATCAAGTTGTTAGTTAAAGTTAACGACATAACTAATAGATTAACAGAATATATATCAAAAATTGACGGATTATCAAATGATATAGTTACACTAGAATCTAATAATCGACTAGAAATAGCTGAAATTCGTAAGAAAATGGAAAATTTAGAGGTTTTTGGTGATTACCAAAAATACATTGGTTCTTTAGAAAATGACCAATATTTTGCGATGTATCAACACAATAAAAATATTGAAAAGATTCAGATTGAATCAAATTATACAAATAGTCTCTACAATGTAAACAAAGATGTTCTATTGCTTAATCAAAATAAACTTGAATACTTAGAATACCAAGAACACATGATTAAAGTATCTAAACACGAAAAGAAAATTCATGATCTAGCTCAAAAAAGAAAAATTGAAGAAGCAAAAGCCAAGTATCACCAAAAAGTCGACCAAGTTGTTGGACTAAGAGAATTAGCTAAACATAAAATTATATTTAATGCAAAAAAAACTAATTATGGCTATGCTCAAGGTTATGCTGAATATCTAGAGGAAGAAAGAAGAAAGAATGGAATTGGCTCAACGGAAGTTATTAATTTTATTCACCATGTCCAAAATCTTATGGATGTTAATTTAAATCAAACAAAACAGATTAACGACTATATTAAAACAACTGATGATGACTACGCTTATCTTCGTTCTTTAGAAAAGAATCGTTTAGATTTACTAACACAAATTGACAATAACACGAATAAGAAAAATCATATATGTGAAACTGCATGTAGACTTTATCAAGAAGACATAAATAAAAAACTAACTGATTCTAATAATCTCATTGATAGATATTTACTTATAATTAAGCAACATCTTCTACTTGAACAATCTATTGATACAACTCAAAATGAAGTTATTGCTAAAAATGGTTATAAAAACGAAATTTCAGCTGCAATTAGTTACGTCTACACAGAAATTGTAAGGCTAGCTTATAAATATCAAATCCCTAAATCAATAAAAAACCTAGATAATCTTGTGGAAAATTGTCTTGCAGAGTTAGTATTTAATAACATAAACAAATTTAAAAAAATAAATAGAACTAAATCTCCTAAAACCTCCAAGAAAACTCTAGTCAGCTATTATATTGAAACTCACACACTATTAGAAAAATTTCAAAGGGGTATCAACACTCAGTTAGAAATAATCCTGAATGAAACAACTAAAAATGACCGTTTGTTCATTAAAAACACAATAAAAAAAGCTGGAAACACCAAGAAAATTATCAACAAAGAGTACGATAACTTAGATAACCAAGCACTAAAAAATAACAAATCACAAAAGAAACAGTTAAGACACCTAAACATTTACTCACATAAAATAAATAACGTTTACAAAAAACAAGTGTCAGACATCAATAAAGAATATCTTGCTAAGGTTAAAGAGTCTTCTGAAATAGCTGGACTAATCAATAAAAACTTTACAAAAATTGTTGAACGTAATAATAGAAAACTCAAAAGTATGTTGAAGTTTATGAATAAACTATTCAAAACGGAACAAAAACACCTAGATATTCAATTTGCTAGTTACCAAAAAGCCATTCAACATATAGAGATTGAATATGATAATAGCCATACTAAAGAAGTTTCCTATATTAAATATCTATATCAAAATAAAGATGTAGAAGCAAACAAAACTATTATGGTGCTAGAAAATAAAATAAGTAGTCTACCAATAGAGAAAAAAAATCACTACATGGTCATTAAAAAAGACCGTAATGACTTACAAATACTCAAAAATAAAGAACTAACAAAACAGTACGCGGAAATAGAAAGAGACAAATTTGTATCTAGGCCAAAATATTTACATGAAATAGAAAAAGTTAAAAAAAGGTTACCTGATGACTATGTAAATCTTTATACCGAAATTCAAGCATTAGAATTTGAATACCTAAACCAATTTGTTGAAATAAACAATGAGTATGACGAAAACTATCAAGACTATATATTAAACCAATCTGGTAATAGTAAAATCCTACAAGAAAACTCGCCTTTATATATGCCTTTTGTAGATATTAACACATACTATGAAAACTTATTGAAGACAACATCTCAAGCATATAAAGAATCTTTATCAAAGAGCAAAAAAACTCGAGATACTTTAAAAAAAGAACTTCAAGATTCCCAGGAAAAACAAAAACGAATAATTAACGTATAGGAGGTATAGATGGCTAAAAATAGCGTGTCAATCAACTTAGACAATTTTAAGAACTACGAAGAAAAACTCAAAATGGCATCGGACAAAGAATTAAAGATGTTTGAAGACTTCTACGCTCAAATAAAAAATCACGCAGAAGGACACAGACACACTACTTTAAATAACCTACATGATTCAAAAGAATCACTATCTAATCTAAAAATAAAAGCTGAAAGCTTAAAAGATAGTGTTTTTACCCATGATGAAACTATAATCGTTGATCGCCAAACCATTATCTCAGAAACAGAACAAGAAATTCATAATGAAAATCGCAACGTTCTTGACAATGAATTCAGACAAGCTGGCGAGGGTATCGATTCTTTAGACTATCTAAACAAAGCTTCCATTCAAACCAAATACAACTTCTTCGATCAATTTAGAACCCATTACGCAAATCAAATTCTTGATTTTGATTACATGTATGATTTTTATAAAACCAAAGTCACAGAATTTAATGATATTTTAAATCGATATCATCAAGAAATTTTAGTTTCATTCCAAGAATTAGATGATGATATCACTGATATGGATACAAGAATCTCATTACTAATTCAACAAAAAAACTCTAAATTACTGGATATTAACTTATTCTACACAAAGGAAATGAAAAACTATCTTGATAATCAATTGACTTTCACCATTGAAGAAGATCCTACATCTTTGACTATTCAAGCATTAATTTCAGATAAAATTGTACAATTAGATACTTTTAAAAATCATTTGCACCAACAAGAGCAAAAAGTTAAGAAGATTCTAAACGATGAATACCTAGCTATCTATAACAAAACATTAGATCGCTTACTAAAACGCATGGGTAATCTTTTAATGGAGGATACTACTTTCTATCAACATCCCGAAGAAAGTATCCTAGGACTTAAACAAGAGATTGCTGAAGCCGAAGAGAATGATTTTGTCACATTAAAACTTCTAATAAATAAATACAATAAAGCAATCAAATACAAAAAAGAAAAAATCGAATGTGAAAAACATGCTAAAACACTCACAAAAAGTTTTTTGAATTTAAAAAAAGACATCTTTTTAGAATATCAAAAAGACTCAAAAAATCTTGTTTTTCAAATAGAAAAATATTATAAATTATACTTAGAATTATTGAAAATAGACCCATTTTTAGCGCAAATAATTGGAGATAATTCAACAAAAATAATCAAAGATGAAGTTAATTTTTTGTCAATCTTACAAGTAAACAAAGAACACAAAATTAATGTCAACTTTGATATTAAAACTCTAAAATTAAAACAACAAATTAATCAGATTGAAGCAAAATTAAGTTACCAAGCAGAAAGACTTATGTCTTTGCAAGATATCGAATTACTGAATACTATTAAAGATATCCAGATATTCTTTGTTGAACACCAAGGGAATTCCGCACTAATCCTTAATTCACTAGCTAAAGAAAAATACATAATTGAAAGATTAGAAAAAGCAATTAACTATCATATGGAGTATTTACTTAAGGAAAGCAACCTTAATCGCAAATTTCTATCAATGGTTACTCAGATCCTTGAATCACATATCCGTGATAATGAGTCACATAACATCCGAGTGGTTGATGCAGCTTCTAAAATTAAGTTAGCTCTAAAAGAATATGATATTTTAGCGCTTCATTTCAATACAATGTATCAAAATGAAAAGAACTTCTTAGTAATGCAATCAAACAGAGTTTCGGAAGAAACCAAAATCAATAACGAATTTATTCTAGGTACATTTAAAAACCAAATGCGCTTCTCAAGCGAACAGATTATGTTGGCTAACGACGAATATAAACTTCGTGTAGAAGCAATCATGCGTGCAATCGACGAAGAACGAAATTACTACTACGATGTTATTGATAACCGTCTTAAGACCTATAAAGAGAAACAGAAAAATATTTCTGACGAATATCAAGCAAAACTATATCACGACTCATATATCTTAACTGAGGCCGCTGACAAACACCACAAAAAGTCTCTAGAAAAACAAATAGCAAAAAACAAAAAGGTACATGATCATCTAATTTATGAAATTGATGAGGATATAGCTAAAGACAAGTCCATATCAGATACTAAACGCAGACTTAGAGAGCTAGATGCTCATTTTGAAGCCGCAATTGAAGATGCCAACATGCTAAGAGATGATACAATTAATGAGATGACAGAACTTTATTCAGAGGCAGAAAATAAATTTAATGCTTTAAAACCATACCTAGAGAATAAAGTTAATATTCTTGACCCAACTTTCTTTAAATCTCTAGAAAAAATCAAGGAAAGACAAGGTTACAAATTAAAGGTAGCCCAAATCGAACTTGAAGATGCAACCAAGGAATTAATGGATGAATATTTAAAAGTATACTTTGAGGATAAACCAGAGATAGATAAAGAACTATATCTATCCCAAATTGATCAACTTGAAGAAGAAAGAGCACAAATCAAAAATGAGTATGGTAAAAAAGTTGAAAAATCTGACTTATTATACTTAACTAAGATTAAATCTCTAGAAGATGAAGTTGTTGCGATAAAATCTAAACTTAAAAATTTAGAGTCAACAGTTCTTAGTAAAAATGAGAAAACAATGCACTCAAAACTTGGTGAATTAGATGGACTAGAAAAACGACACGTTACATATGTAACTAAACAAGGAACTTCTTTCCAAAGTGAAATACAAAATTTAACCAATGAATACAGCCAATCTCTAATTCAAAACCAAAAGTACTATGACAATTTAAGTATGGCTTTCAATAAGATCTTAGATTCATATTATCCCTATCTTAAAGGAGCTAAGAATAATAAGGTAATAAAACAGATTGTCAAACAAAATGAAAAACGCTTGAATACTCAGAAAACGAAAGAAATCAAAAAAATGGTAAAAGATAGTAAAATGACCGATTATCTAGTTAAGTAATATATTTATATAAAGAAAAAAACAACAATTCAATTGAATTTGTTGTTTTTATTTTCAGTATTATTTTCTATTCTAATGTCTTTAGTAAGCTTTTACCAATTTCAGTTCCCTTAAGGTTAAAATTCCTAGCAATTGTAGCTCCTATGTCTGCGAATGTATCACTTACTGGTAAAAATTGACCTTTATATTCGTGAGCATAGATAAATAGTGGTACATATTCTCTAGTATGGTCAGTTCCGTGGTGAGTTGGATCATTACCATGGTCTGCAGTAATTATTAGCAAATCATCGTTGTTTAATTTAGTTAACATAAATCCTAAATCTTTGTCAAACTCTTCCATTGCCATCTTGTAGCCTAAAGGGTCTCTTCTATGACCATATAAAGCATCAAAATCAACTAGATTAGTGAAGCAAAGACCAGTAAATTCTTCTTCAATCAAATTTGTAGTTATTTCCATTCCATTGTGGTTTGAAACAATTGAGTGATGATCTGTAATTCCACTTCCATTAAATATATCCTTAATTTTACCAACAGATATAACGTCAAACTTAGAATCAGCTAAAACATTAAGGACTGTTTGGCTCGTTGGATTTAATGCATAATCATGACGATTTGTAGTCCTTTTAAATCCATCTTTCGGATTACCAAGATATGGTCTTGCAATAATTCTACCGACTTTCCATTTTTCCTGTAAAGTTAATTCTCTTACCTTATGGCAGATATCATATAACTCTTCTAAAGGGATTATTTCTTCATGAGCCGCGATTTGCAATACAGAGTCAGCACTAGTATAAACAATAAGGTCTCCTGTCTTCATTTGTTGTTCACCTAAATCTTTAAGGATTTCAGTACCAGAAGCAGAAATATTACCAATAACTTTTCTACCAGATAGTTTTTCTATTTCATCTATCAATTCTTTTGGAAACCCTGAATCTGTAAAGGTCTTGAAAGGTATTGTTGTTTTAATCCCCATCATTTCCCAATGTCCAGTCAATGTATCTTTCCCATTTGATAATTCAGCCATTTTTAAAGTGTTAGCTCTTGGGTGTATTACTGGTGGCACTCCTAGTATATCTGTTAGGTTACCATAGCCAAAAGAACCAAGTACAGGCAGATTTACACCACCTGTTGCTTTTGCTAAATTTCCGATTGTGTTCGCTCCAACATCATTGAATTTTTTTGCGTCTGGCATTTCACCTACGCCTACTGAGTCAATAACTATTAGAAATACTCTTTTAAATTTCATTTTTATTCCTTCTTTCCTTTTGCCCGCGGATGTTTCAATTCGTATTCGCTTTGAATCCGTTTTTTTGTTATATGTGTATAGTTTTCTGTTGTCATAATATCCTCGTGACCTAACAGTTCTTGTACACTTTTAAGATTAGCTCCATTTTCTAATAAATGGGTAGCAAAAGAATGTCTTAATGTATGTGGAGACATTTTCTTTTGAATCTTAGATTTATCCGCGATATTTTGTATTATTTTATAAAAGCCTACACGGCTTAATTTTGCACCATTTTTATTAATAAATAATAGTTCTCTGTTCTTCGGATTAAGTTTTGGTCTAGCTTCAATTAGATAGGTTCTAATCGCAAAGATCGATTCTTCACCTAATGGTACTATTCTTTCTTTATTACCTTTACCAGTTATGTTTACTAGATTCATATTTAGATGTAAATCCGAGATTTGTAAATCTAAGAGTTCTGTGACTCTAAGACCAGATCCGTATGCTAATTCTACCATAGCACGGTTTCTTAAATCAAGTGGTTTGCCTAAACCATTGCTTGCATCGATAAATCTGTTAATTTCTTCTATATTCAATACCGATGGTAAAGTTTTTGGTGTTACTGGTTTTTTTACTCTAGCAACAACATCAGAATCAACAATTTTTTCTTGTAAAAGATACTTATGAAAAGAGTGTATTGAAGAGATTTTTCTTGTTATCGATTTTGGGCTAATTTGTTTTCTAGATAAACTTTTTACAAAGTTATCAACATGTTTTTTTTCAATGAGATTGAAGTCTCTAAATTTATAGTTTTTAGCTAAAAACCCTAGATACTCCTTCAAATCCCTTTCATAGGATAAAATTGTATTTTTAGCCAGGTTTTTAGTAATCTTTAAATAATAGATATACTCCTTTAACGTTCCAGTTAACATATGATTACCTATATTATTTCTAGATATACTTGATTAGATAACTCCATACCTTTTTTAGAAAATTTTAGGTATGAGTTTTTTATAACAAGTAAACCATTTTTTAGATGTTTTTTTAGGCCAGGATACAATTCAAATACATCTTCTTTATACTTGGTAGAAAAGTCATTTAAATTAATACCTTCTGTTTTTCTTAACCCAAGAAGAATATACTCCATTACAGGATTAAAGTCTTCTTCTGTGTTCGTAAAATCTTTTTGATTGATTTTGTTAATATAATTAGTAATTAGATTGGGATTCTTAAAGCGTTTATTATCATACTGAGAAGCTGCATTTAATCCGACTCCAAGATATTCGTCTAGATTCCAATAGAGAAGATTATGAGCTGATTCTAATCCATTTTTAGCGTAGTTACTTATTTCGTAACGGTTGTATCCTAATTCAAGTAATGAATCACGAATATACTCGCTGTAATCAGCTTCCAAATCGGATGATAAGGGAGTTACTTGTTTTTGCGATATCAAGTAACTTAAAAGTGTATTCTCTTCTACTATAAGCGAATAATAGGATATATGGGGTGGTTTGATAGTTTTTATATAACTTAAATCCGTTTTTATGCTATCCATAGTTTGATTTGGTATACTATGGATAAAATCAAGGTTAATATTGTTAATTCCATTCGCTCTTAAAAGTTCAATACCTTTATTTACATCTTCTTTTTTATGAGTTCTATTTAGAAACTTCAATAATCCATTATCCATTGTTTGAACACCAAGACTAACTCTATTTATATTGCGTTTTTTAATTATATCAATGAAATCTTGATTGATATCATTAGGATTTGCTTCAATTGTATATTCACTAAGATTTTTTACATCAATGTAATCTGAAATCCTCTTCAAAAGCAGGTCCAATAATTCTAAATCTAAACTACTAGGAGTTCCGCCACCTATGTAGATTGTCTCTAAATTAGTGTATTTGTATACATGAAAATCCAATTCTTTAATTAAAGCATCAATGTATTTAGTTTTTAATTCTTGGTTCGCTACCATTTTGCAAAAATCACAATAGGTACAGATACTATCACAAAAAGGAATGTGAATGTATAATCCTTTAATCATTTTAATCACCAGTATTATGTTAACATAATATATTAATTATTAAAAGTAAATAGTCTGAGAAATAAGATTATACTATAAATTAATCATTATATAAATAGTTTTATTGTATTTAGGTTATATTCATGCGAAAAGATTTTGTATAATTATTACATAAATACAATAATTTTTAAAATTTTGAAAGAATTATTGTGATGAAACTAGAAAATCCTTTGGTCCAGAACTTACCAAATTATTTAACACAAAAGGGGACAAATAAATAACAATAGCGCCCAAACGGACGCTATTTATTTAATCATCTGATTCTAAAGATAAAACCGACATGAAAGCAGCTTGTGGAATTTCCACAGATCCAACTGATTTCATTCTTTTTTTACCTTTTTTCTGTTTTTCTAACAGTTTTTTCTTTCTTGTGATATCGCCACCATAACATTTAGCTAATACATCTTTTCTCAAAGCCTTAATATTGGTTCTTGAAATAATCTTTGAACCAATTGCCGCCTGTATTGGAATCTCAAATAACTGTCTCGGAATGATTTTTTTAAGTCTTTGACAAATTTTTAATCCTCTTTGATGAGCAAAATCCTGATGAACTAAGAATGCAAGAGCATCTACTGGTTCTGAATTTAACAAGATATCAATTTTAACTAACTTTGATTCTCTGTGTCCTATTACAGTATAATCAAACGACGCATATCCTTTTGTATTTGATTTTAGTCGGTTGAAAAAGTCAAAGATAATTTCAGATAAAGGTAATTCATACATGATTTCTACTCTAATATCAGAGATATATTTCATGTCCTTAAAAATACCTCTTTTATATTGGCATAATTCCATGATATTACCCACATAATCATTTGGTGTAATAATTGTAGCTAATACATAGGGCTCTTCTATCTTCGTTACAACCATATTTTTAGGCATTTTGGCTGGATTATCTATTTCCAAAACTTTTCCTGATTGAAGGTGAACTAAATAGTTAACTGATGGTGCTGTTGTTATTAAGTTTTGATTGAACTCGCGTTCCAATCTTTCCTGGAATATTTCCATATGTAACATACCTAGGAATCCAACTCTAAAACCAAATCCTAAAGCACTTGATGATTCAGGTTGAAAAATCAATGCAGCGTCACTTAGTTTCATCTTTTTAATTGAATCTTTTAAATCTGTATAATCATCTGCGTCTACAGGGTAAACACCAGAGTATACCATAGGAGTTAAATGTCTGTATCCGGCCAATGGTTCTTCTGTTGGTGTAGTAGCGTTGGTAATAGTATCACCTACTCGAACAGATTCAATAGTTCTAATAGTCGCTGATATCCACCCAACATCTCCAGTTGTAAGTGTGTTTCTTGATTCCTCTTTTGGCGAATAGACACCTAAATCGATGACCTCAAAAATTGAATTTGTAGCCATCATTTTTATTTTGTCACCTTTGTTTACTTCACCATTCATGACTCTAATTAATGGTATTACTCCACGATAGCTATCATAGAATGAATCAAATATTAATGCTTGAAGTGGTGCTTCGGTTTCACCCTCTGGCGCTGAAATTCTATCAACTATTGCTTCAAGAATTTTATCAACTCCAAACCCAGTTTTAGCTGATGCCAATAAACAGTCATCAGGGTTAATTCCTATAGTTTTTTCTAAATCTCGTTTACACATCTCAATATCTGCACTAGCTAAATCAATTTTATTGATAACTGGTATAATTTCCAGATCATTGTCGATGGCTAAATATACATTAGCTAAAGTTTGAGCTTCTATACCCTGAGTTGCGTCCACAACTAAGATAGCGCCCTCGCAGGCTGCTAAAGATCTAGAAACTTCATAGGTAAAATCTACATGACCTGGAGTATCAATTAAATGAAAGATGTACTCAATACCATCATTTGCTTGATATTTAAGTTCAACTGAATTCAATTTTATTGTTATTCCACGTTCTCTTTCTAATTCCATAGAGTCAAGAATTTGTGCCTTCATATCTCTTTTAGATACTGAATGTGTTAATTCTAGGATTCTATCTGCTAATGTAGATTTACCATGATCTATATGGGCTATAATTGAAAAGTTTCTTATGTGTTTTTGTTTAACACTCATATCAATCACCTCATTGTTTCAAAAAAAGCATATATGTGTGTATATGCTTTTTAAAATCAAGTTATCTGTAAGCCATGTTCTGTAGCTATATAAATATAGCCGGCAATCATTTATCTACGGCAATGCCGTCAGTTATTCGATTCAATTCTCTAATAACCATGCCCCTACCAAAATTTGGGTTTCTAGCTTGAGGGGTTTACCCGTTTCACCCATACATATTCTGTATGATTCGTCACTGTTGCACTTTACAAATACTCTGGCCGTTAATCCATTTCTTCGCCGTCACCTTTCGGTGCCTAAACTTAGTTTCTCGTTTAGCACAATCATTACAGGCATCGCAGCCTGTGCTAGCATGGACTTTCCTAACGCTTACGCGCTCGATTACCCAATAACTTGATATTTTATTTTGTTATTTTTTTATTTCAGTTTTTACAACAATTGTTTTAACTACTTTTACTTCTTTTTTTACTTCCGTTTTAACAACTGGTTTTTTCACTTCTTTTTTCACTTCTTTTTTTACTTCAGTTTTAATAACTGATTTTTTCACTGCAGTTAAAACTGCTTTTCTAGACAAGTCAACTCTACCTTTGTCATCAACACCGATGCATTTAACTTGAATTACATCTCCAAGTTTAACAATATCTTCAACTTTTTCCACGCGTTTTACATCCAGTTTAGAAATATGTACTAATCCATCTTGTCCTGGCCATAATTCTACGAAGCATCCAAATTTTTCAATTCTTCTTACAATTCCTGTATATACAGTTCCAACTTCGACTTCTCTAATAATGTTTTCAATAAGTTTTATTGCTTTGTTGATGTAGAATGAATCTTGATGCATTATTACAATTCTACCATCTTGTTCAATATCAATCTTAACATCATTACATTGGTCAATAATTCCAGTGATTGTTTTACCACCGCCACCAATGATAGCTCTGATTTTGTCAGGATTAACTATCATAAGTTTTACTTTTGGTGCATATTTAGATAATTCTTCTCTTGGTGTATCAATTACAGCTGTCATATTATCTAGAATTTGTAATCTAGCTACTTTTGCTTGTTCTAAAGATTCTTCGAAGATTTCTTTTGTGATTCCAGAAATCTTAATATCCATTTGTAATGCACAGATACCTTTTGTAGTACCAGCAACTTTAAAGTCCATATCACCAAAATGGTCTTCTAAACCTTGGATATCAGTTAAGATTGTATAATCTGAACCATCCATTACTAGTCCCATTGCGATACCAGCAACTGGAGCTTTCATTGGAACGCCTGCAGCCATTAATGCTAGTGAACCAGCACAGATAGTTGCTTGTGAAGAACTACCATTTGATTCAAGAATTTCTGATACAACTCTAATTGTATATGGGAATTCATCTTCATTTGGTAATACTTGTAACAATGCTCTTTCGCCAAGTGCACCATGACCAATTTCTCTGCGTCCTGGGCTCATGTATCTTCCAACTGAACCTACTGAATATTGTGGGAAGTTATAGTGAAGCATAAATCTTTTTCCCTCTGAAACACTAACACCATCCTGGATTTGTGCTTCTCTTAAAGCTCCAAGTGTAACTGTAGCTAATGCTTGAGTTTGACCTCTTGTGAATAATGCACTACCATGAGTTCTTGCGAATAAATCAATTTCTGATGCAAGGTCTCTAAGTTCATTAGATTTTCTACCATCAGGTCTAATTTTATCTTCAGTAATAAGTCTTCTAACTTCTTTAACTAAAATTTCTTCTAAGATTTTCTTAGCATTTTTTAGTAAACCTTCAGTTTCAAATTTATCATTTTCTTTTGAATATTTTTCTTCTAAAACTTCTAGAATTGCTTTTTCAACAGCTTCAATTCCAGCAGCTCTTTCTAGTTTTTCATGAATTTGAACAGCTTTTGTAAGTTTCCCTTTTTCTAATTCATAAACATCTGTACGAACTTCTTCAGGAACTGAAACTAATTCAATTTTCATTCTTGGTTTTCCACACTCTGCTATAATTTCTTCTTGGAAGGCAACTAGTTCTTTAATTTTTTCGTGTGCAAAAAGAATTGCTTTTAACATTGTTTCTTCATCTAACTCTTTAGCTCCTGCTTCAACCATGTTGATAGCATTCTTAGTTCCTGCTACAGTTAATTCCAGTTCAGAAACAGCTAATTGTTCAGGAGTTGGATTTAAAATTAGTTCACCATCAATTAAACCTACCATAACGCCTGCTAATGGTCCATTAAATGGAATTCCACCAAGCCCTAAAGCTAATGAAGAACCCATTAAGGCACTCATTTCAGGAGAACAGTCTAAATCAGCACTCATTACTGTATTGATGATTTGAAGTTCTGTTCTAAAATCATCATCAAATAATGGTCTAATTGGTCTATCAATTGCGCGTGATATTAATGTTTCGTGTTCAGATGGTCTACCTTCTCTTCTTAGGAACCCGCCAGGGATCTTACCAGCTGAATATAGTTTTTCTTGATAGATAACAAGAAGTGGGAAAAAATTCAATTTAGAAGGTTCTTTACCAACAACTGCTGCTGTTAGAACGGCTGTTTCGCCATATCTAACTAAACATGAACCAGTTGCTTGTTTGGCTAGTTGACCTACTTCTACAATAAATTCCTTACCATAAAAATCTTTCTTAAATACTTTTTTCATTTATTTTCCTCATTTCGTTTAAATGCAGTAATCTCACCCTAATATTATATCATAATAATATTATTTATGGAGACAAATTATCTTGACAAAGAATAAGCACCCAACCATTGGGTGCTCATGACTTATCTTCTTAATCCTAGTTTTCTAATTAATGTAGTATATCTTTCTAATGAAACTGATTTTAAGTAGTTTAATAAACTTCTTCTTTTACCAACTTTCATTATAAGCCCTCTTCTTGAATGGTGGTCATGGATGTGAATTTTCAAATGTTCATTCAAGACGTTGATTTCTGTTGTTAATAAAGCAACTTGTACTTCCGGTGAACCAGTGTCACCTTCCTTAAGTTGATATTCAGTAACTATCTCTTTAACTTTGTCTTTGTTTAAAGCCATTTTGTTTCCTCCTTTTTTATGTCTTACCTGAGATCCGCAACAAGAGTCGGAGTGTCTCCAATTCCAGGTCTAGGCGCGATTTGTATTATATCATAGTTATATAATTTATGCAAGCATTATGTGATGGTGAAATCAGGTGATAAATGCTTCTTCAATCCTTGAATTATTTCAAACATAGAATAGGTATCTTGTTTACAGTATTCTAACAAATTATTTATGGTTTTATCTCTTTCAGTTGGCTCCAAATCACCTAACCTCATATATGCTTTGTAAGCCTCAACACCATTTCTAATCACTAGGTTATCATAGGCAGATTCATTGAAGACTTTAATTACTTTTTTTAGCGAATATGATCCAGATAATTGTTGACTGTAAAAATTAAAACGATTTGCTTCGTATTCAGTGAAGCCTTTTTCTATATAAAACTTTTTATTGTTCTTCAAAACATCCTTTAAATCAAACAACCTATCAATGATATTTTGAAGTTCGTTTTTATACTCTGGGAATATGGTTTGAAATTCTTTTAACCTTTGTTGTTCAAAAGTTTTATGATACACAATTACTGTGGAATCATATTTATTAATAATTCTTATTAAATTTAAGACTAATTCACGACGATTGTCATATTCATGATTAGAAATGTACTCGTAGTGATATTTGTCATCCAAGTTTAATTTACCTTCAGCCTTTTCAATGTGGACTGAATACTGAAAAACGGACTGAGTAAATGGTTTTTCCCCACTATACCTAGGCAACAAACAAGGTAAAGCTTCAAAATCAAGATAAATTAGTGGGTACTTTAATGTTTTAAGCATAGTCTCAATTTTTTCTTTATGTATGTGTAGATAATCAGTTTCAGTACAATACCTTTGCATAAGATGTTTTTCATCTTTTAGCCAAGAAATAGGTATATCAAGTATATCAACCATACCTTCGTTTAGTAATTCAAAGGTATCATGATGTATTTCACCCTCTTCAGTTGGTTCATTAAATCCCCTATGTGAGGAGAAATAATCTAGCAATGAATTTTCTTTAGGTAAATGAGAAAAACAAAAATTAACAAATTTACATTCAAAACTATCGCCTTTTCTACATTCCTTTTTAACTAAAGCGCATGGAGTGAAGTCGTTTAGTTCAATGTGATTAATCATTCGATAGATATCTGCTTCAATGATTTCTTTGTAGTGATCAAAAAGTAGACTAAAATCAAAAATATTAAATAGAGATTTAGTGTAATCTTTACCATCATAAATATAATCACTATTAAGTAATACAAAGTAAACTTTAGTATTATTATTAGGATTAATCATATCAAATAAAAACTGCTTAAACGCATAATTATAGACGATTCTACCAATGTCTTCAGTTCTAGTTTTCAACTTGTCTAGTTTATCTAGATAATTACTTTTAGTCGCCAATATTTTTCCTTGTTTAATATGATAAATCCCTTTAGGATTTTTATTAAACAACTGATACTTGTGTTTGTTTTCAGTATACCTTATCTTTAAAAAGTCTTTTGATGTCGACGGTATTAAACAATATATTTCTTTTAAATTATTTGTTTTTTCTGTTACAAAATGATAATTTTCGAAAAGCACTACATCTGGATGAAAGTCATAGGAAAGTTTTACATTCCGTTGAAAGCTCTTAAATGTGTTTTCATATTTGGCTAAAAATATATCAAGATAATCTTGAAAATAATTATGTGATTGAACATCGTACTCTTGACTTTGATATTCCAAGTCAGGATCATTCAAACTAGCATATCTTCTACATCTTATATAATTCAATAAAATATTAGCCGTAACCTTCATATAGTTATTCTCCTATAACTCCTATAAGTCTTATAACGAATTTATTAAACCAAGAAACTCTCTTTGCATTATTTGTATACCGAATTCATGTGATGTATCATGACTATCAAGTAAAGTAATTGCGTCAAATTTGTTTATCCATTTAATTTCGAGGTCAAATTGTTTTAATTTGTTTTCTTTAATTTTTAGGTTTTTCAATCCAGCAAAGAAATAATGACTTTCATAGGTTGCATCTTGAAAATATTCTCTTACAATCACTGATTCTTCATTTACTTTTATAGTGTATCCTGTTTCTTTTAGAACCTGTCTTTTTAAACACATTTCCAATGGTTCAAACTTTTTAAGACTACCACCTGGTAATTCATAGTAATCATGTTCTTTATTGTAAAGCAAAAGAATTTTATCTTTTTTAGTTATTATAGCTCTTGCATTTTTACACCAATTTTGGCGATTGATGTCAGTTTCTAGCAAATCATCTGCGTACACTTCAATTTTTGCTATTCCATTTAATATTCTGAATAGTGGGTTTTTAAAAAGGTCAATTACAAATCCAAGGAATAATACATAGAATATTGTTGTAAATCCTAAATAAAAATAATATTCTTGGCTACCAAAGATTAAACCGACAATAACTGTACTGATTAAAGCTAAAAACTCACCGATATATTTTCCTTGACCGAATGTTAATTTTAGACGTTTTGCAATCGCCATACAAAACTGGTCTAATGCAGGCAACGGCAATTTGGAATACACAATTAAATTTAGAGCAATACCAACTAAGGTTGTAGCTAATAGCAGGTAAAGTCCATTCCAAAAGACACCTAATTCAAATACTTCAGGTAAAAATAATAATTCTATATCTATCACTGTACCTATTACAAATGATATTATTACTGGGAAAAACATTAAAATTGTTGGCTTCTTCCACGCAATTAAATGAGCTAATCCCATAAATATTATCGCGGAAATTGGTGTCAAGTATTTGTATTCTAGGGGAATTCCTTCGTAGAAATTTCTATGTAACGCATCCCAGGAAGACATTCCAAGATTGGTTGATTGAATCAAAGCAACACTGGTACCTAATAACACCATGGCTAACGAATATAGTAAAACTTTTTTAAGAGTAATTTTCATAACAATCCTTTTCTCATAAATCACAGTAAAAAGCTATCCAATTTGGATAGCTAAGAACTAAGATATTAGAGCAATTTTTAATACATCATCCAACTTGTTGGCGTAATGAATAGTAAGTTTATCTCTTACTTCTTTAGGTATATCATCCACATCTTTTTCATTTCCTTTAGGAATAACAATCTGTTTTAATCCTGAGCGTGCCGCAGCAATAGCCTTTTCTTTTAGACCACCAATAGGTAAAACTCTACCATTTAGTGTAATCTCACCAGTCATACCAACAAAACGATTTACTTTGCGTTTGGATAAAACTGAAATTAAAGCCGTTGCTATGGTTACTCCTGCAGATGGTCCATCTTTAGGAATTGCCCCTTCAGGAACATGTATATGAAAATCATTTGCTTCTAACTTATTTTTTTCAATACCAAGTTTTTTAGCATTGGTTCTGACATAAGAAACTGCAGCCATAGCTGATTCCTTCATGACATCACCTAAATTACCGGTTAAAATTAATTTATTTTTACCAGTATAGTACGTCGCTTCTACTTCTAAAGTATCCCCACCAGCTTGAGTATATGCAAGGCCAGTTACAACACCAATCAAATCCTTTTGTGACACATGGTTATTTTTATATAGTTTTTTCCCTAGATAGTCATATAAATTATCTTTGGTTATTTTAACTAATTTTTTCTTTTCAATTAAAATTTCTTTAATTACTTTTCTGACAAGGGAACCCAATAATCTTTCTAATTGTCTAACTCCAGCTTCTCTTGTGTAATCATTGATGATAGCTTTAATAGCACCATCAGTAATTTCAAAACGTTTATCTTCTAATCCATGATTGGAAACTTGTTTGTCAACAAGGAATTTTCTACCAATATAGAATTTTTCAATTTCTGTGTATGAGCTAAGTTCTATTACTTCCATACGATCCCTCAAAGGAGCCGGTATGTTTTGTAAGTAATTAGCTGTAGTTATAAATAGAACTTGTGAAAGATCGTAGTCTTCTTCTACGTAGTGATCCGAGAAAAACTCATTTTGTTCTGGATCTAAAACTTCAAGCAATGCGCTTGATGGATCATTTCTTTCGTTCATAACTAATTTATCAATTTCATCGATTAAGAATACTGGATTGGTTACTTTTGCTTTAATCATTCCATTGATAATACGTCCTGGTAAAGCGCCTACATAGGTTCTTCTGTGTCCTCTAATTTCTGCTTCATCATGGACTCCACCAAGAGAAGTTTTTACAAACTTGCGTTTTAAAGCATTAGCTATAGATTTCGCTAGAGATGTTTTACCAACACCAGGAGGTCCTGATAAACAAAGAATTGTTTGAGGGTTTTTACCAGTTAACATTTTAACTGATAGATACTCAATAATTCTCTCTTTTACTTTATCCAATCCATAATGTGAAGCTTCTAGCTTATCAATTGCCACATTTATATCTGATTCATCTTCGGTTTCTTTAGCCCAAGGAATTGATATTAATGTCTCAAGATAAGTTCTTACTACAGAAGATTCACTTGAAGTTGGTGCTAAATATTCGTATCTTTTTAGTTCTTTCAATGCTTTAGCTTTTACAGCTGGTGGCATATCAGACTCTTCAATTTGTTCTAATAAGTTTTTTGCATCGTCTTGTTTTGAATCACCAAGTTCTTCTTGAATAGCACGCATTTTTTCGCGTAAGTAATATTCTTTTTGATTTTGGTCAGCGGATTTTCTTACTGTTTCATTAATTTTAGTCTCAATAGTTTGGAGATTTTTTTCCTTTTCAATATCTTCAAGCAAGAATTGTAATCTCTTATTAATTGAAATATTTGTTAAATACTTAATCCTATCATTTTCCGGGATTCTAAGTTCAGCTGCGACAAGGTCACAAAGTTTATCTGAATTGATTCCACCTTTCATTGTATTTAGAACACGTTTTGAGTCTCTAAATAAGAAATTAGCATTTTCTAAAACTTCTTTTGAAACCATTTTTAATAAAACTTGTTCTTCATCTAGGTTCTCTGGTTGAAGCACTATTGATGTAAAGTCTATTAGATAGAATGGTTCTTTAGCAATTAAATCGTTGATTTTCACTCTAGTTAGTGGTTCGAATTTTATTTTATAGTTACCGTTCGGTAATTTTATTTTAACTGAAATTCTAGCCAATAAACCAAATTCTACAAAATCAATGAATTCAGGTTCTTGTACATTTGGGTCTTTTTGAAATACCATTAATACATATCCATCACGATTGCTTTCAGCCTCAAAAATAGCGCTTTTTGAGAACTCTCTTCCAATCTCGATTCTAACATCAGCACCAGGTAAAAAGATTACTCCTCTAACTGGTATTACTGGTAATGAATCTGAGAATATTTTCTTCACGTTATACATATATTCACCTCATTATATTAATTAATTAATCACTATTATTTTACCATAGTATATAAAAAAAACCTAATATTATGATGAAGTCATCACAATATATTCATAGGTTTTTTTATTAGTTTTTCTTAATTTTTTTGTTATTTGTTAATTACTGCTTTTTCAAGTAATAAATCAATTGCTTTTCCATAAACGATTTCTGATACAACCGCTGATTCAGGAATTGCTTGTTTAGCTTGTTCCATTGTTACATTTTGAGCTTTGTATTGTTCTATTATAGCATCGTATTTAACTGCGATTTCTTCTTTAGTAGCTTCTAAAGCTTCTTTTGCTCCAACAGCTTCAACAACTAATTGTTCAGCTAAAGTTTTTTCAGCTTGAACTTTTAGGTCAGCTTTAAATGTTTCTTCGTCTTTACCCATATATTGTAGGTAAGTATTAAAGTCTAAACCGTATTGTTTGATTTGGTTTTGAGTTTGTTCACTCATTCTAGCTATTTCATCAGTTACCATTTCTTCTGGTAATTCAAATTCAGCGTTGTCAATTGCTTTTGAGATTATAGTAGATCTAATGTGATTTTCGTTTTGAGTAGCTTTTTGAGCTTCTAATTCTTTTTTCACATTAACTTTGAAATCTTCAACTGTTTTAACTGCGTCATCATTTAATTCTGTAATAAAGTCTGTGTTTAATTCAGGAACTTCTCTTACTTTTATTTCATGAAGCTTACAAACAAATATTGCTTCTTTTCCAGCTAATGTTTTTTCTTGATAGTCTGCAGGGAAAGTTACTTTAACGTCTTTTTCCTCTTCAGTTTTCATACCGATCATTTGTTCTTCAAACCCAGGAATGAAACCTCCTGAACCGATAACTAACTCATGGTTTTCAGCTGTTCCGCCATCAAATTTAACTCCATCAACAGATCCTGAGAAATCAAATACTGCAGTGTTTCCATTTTCTAGAACGCCTTCTTCTTTAACAACCATTTCAGCATGTTGTTCAAGTTTTTTAGCTGCTTCAGCTTCTACTTCAACATCACTAGCTTCAGCAGGTATTATAGTTACTTCTAACCCAAGGTATTCGCCTAGAGTTACAACTGGTTTTACCGCTACTGTTACTTTGTAAGTAAAGTCTTCGCCTCTTGTAATATTGTTTGGATCTAAATCAATTTTAGGTTGTGCTACTACTTCGATGTTATTTTCAACAATAACGTTATAATACGTTTCTTGTAAAACGTGTTGAATTGCTTCTTCGTATAGAGATTCAACTCCATATTTAGTTTCATATACGTTTCTAGGAGCTTTTCCTTTTCTAAAACCTTTAATTTCAACGTCTTTGTTTACTACTTCAAATGCATGGTCTAATCCGTGTTCGAATTGTTCTTTTGTTACCGCGACTTCAAAAAATACTCTTGAGCCATCAATTTTATCAATTATCATTATTATTCCTCCGTTTTCTCACTTTGTAGATTATAACAAAAAAGTTCTAGAAAATCAATCTTTTTAACTCAAAATATCTTACTAAAAAGGTCTGTAAATCTTTTTGGGACTTTTTTGATAGATTCACCCACAACTTTAGGGAATAAAGTTACTGCTTCAGCGAATGCCATACGTTTAATTTCTCTCTTAGAAATACCCTTTAGGTTCATGAATAAAAAGTTCCTACAGATGATTCCAACTCTTAGAGATAAGAGTGCATTACCTGCACCTTGAGCAAGTGATCCAGTAATGGTTTTTAGGAAAGGAATTTCTCCTAAAGCATTTAGGCTTGATTGTGGGAACAGTTCAGAAAACTTCATGTCTTCTATGCTTTCAGCTACTATGGCTGTCGTTAATACATTAAATGATAGTCTACCTAAAGAAGCATATGACGGTCTAAATCCACACTTAACTACAAGTTCTTTTATGAGTCTTAGATTGATAGTAAGAACTGCAATTGCATCTAGTCTACCGTTTTGGCTAATAGCTGTTGTCATAAAAACAGACTCAGCGTGAGTTACTATAATTTTATTTAACTCTTTTTTTATTGTTTTATCAAAAATGCCTGATAGTGATTCTTTTAGTTTCAATGCATCACCAAGGCTGTCAGTCAATAGAGTTTTTTCTTCCTCTACAACATATTCTTCAACCAAAAGGTTCTTGGCTACTTTCTTGTACATGGAATAGTTTTTTCTCGCATTTTCTTCTTCAGAAAATAAGCTATCCATAGAGAAGGTAGATGAAAACATTACAATAAATATTGGTCTCAAGAATAACAGTATAAACAGTACAGCTGAAATTACATAAAATGCATACTCAAGATACACATGAATTGCATTTAATCTCTCGCCTAATTGTAATACTGCACTTAGCACTATTAAAACTAGGAAAAATACTGCAGCTAATCCTATAGTAATCCAAAATGATTTCTTTATTTTACTCATGATAATCCTCCTTAATTTTTCCTTCTACATATTCGATGTCTTTAAGAATTTGAGCTGACAACTCAGATTCAGAATTAAATTTAATTTCTGGTCTTAAATATTCAATAAACCTTATATCAATCTCTTGGTTATATAGGCTTTCATTAATATTGAATACATAGGTTTCTACCGTTAAAGGCAATTTGAAATAGGTTGGCTTATTGCCTATGTTTGTCAACCCAAAGTAGTTTTGATTTTTATATACAACTTTTGTTAGATATACTCCTGATTTAGGCAAGTAATAAGGCATGTAATCAATATTAGCGGTAGGGTATCCCAATCTTTTACCAATACCCCTACCAGAAATCACTCTACCCTTTACTGAATATAATCTACCTAGAAGATAGTTAGCCATTTCAATATTGCCATCATGTAAGTTAGCTCTTATTCTTGTACTTCCAACTTTTAGGTCCATGTATTTCATTTCTGGAACTGTTACGGTTTGAAAAGTTTTTGATTTTTTAAGTAGATTCCTATTTCCTTCACCTTTGTACCCAAAGTTGAAATCATAGCCAATCACTACTGCATTTGAGTCCTGTAAAAATCGGTCAATGAATTCTTTTGGATCCATATGAATCAAATGACTTGATACACGCATTACATAGAGGTAATCTACCCCTAAAGTTTTACAGATATTTGCTTTATCCTCGATAGTAGTTAAACAACGATGTCTTTCTCTTTTTAAAAACGTTTTTATATTCATAGTAAATGTGAATACAGCTAAAGATAGACCTTTTGTTTGGGCTAACCTTTTTGCTTCTTCAATTAAGCTTATATGAGCTAGATGCATACCATCAAAAAAACCTAGGCATAAGACAAGGTTTTTTTCAGTAATAAAATCATTGTACTCAATATACTTAATTCTTAGCACCATTTCACCGACATTCTCATTAATTTTTTTTGGGTGTCATAATAATATATCGCTAATACTTCTTTATCCTTTGAATAGATAATGGTATCAGTTTTTTCAGGAAACATATCTAAATCTAAAAATCTACCATTATTTATGTAAGATTTATAAAGAGGGTCCACAATAATCTTTGGCATATTTAGGTATTCAAATGGATCTAATATTTCATATTTCTCCGCCTCTAAATCCTCTAGAGAGATAGCATCTTCAATTTTGAAATGATCAATTTCGGTTCTTTCTAGTTCAGCTAACGTTCCATAACAACCAAGTTTTTCACCCATATCTCTAGCTATACTTCTAATGTATGTGCCTTTTGATACTTTTAGGTTCACTTTGAAGGTAATTATTTCTGATTTTTCTAGAATTTCAAAATCAGATATACTAATAACTTCCACGTCTCGAGGAGAAATATCATGAATAATTATATCTCTTCTAGCTAACTCATATAGTTTTTTACCATTAACTTTGACCGCTGAATAATTCGGTGGTATTTGTTGTTGCTTACCTAGGAATGAATTTAATACATCCAAAATATCCGCTTCTTTTATATTTGAAGCGTCTTTGGTAGCAATAACTTCTCCTGTGATATCATCAGAGTCTGTTTTAAGACCAAGTTTAATTGTAGCTATATAAGTTTTTGAGTGAGCCTCAAAATATTTTACTAGCTTAGTTGCTTTGTTTACACACAAAACAAGTACACCTGTTGCATTGGGATCTAATGTCCCAATGTGGCCCACTCTTTTAGTGTTTAATGCCTTTCTCGCAATATTTACAATATCATGCGAAGTATACTTCTTTGGTTTGTTGACTATTAAAATACCATCCATAATAACCTTTCTATTTCAATAACTCTATTAGATCTTCTCTAATTATTGAACCTGTTAATCTTCTGATTTCTTGATTATCCTCATAATATATCAAAGTAGGTACTCCCTCGACATAGTGTTTCTTTACTTCGGCCTTTTCTACTTCAACGTCAATATAACGATGTTCAAAACTGTAGGTTTTATCTTTGACAAGACCATCTATTCTTTTCTTTAAAGCAAAACATTTGCCGCAATACCTAGCGGTAAATATTAGTATATTTTTTTTCATAGTACTCCTATTTAAAATAAATTATTGTTACACCTTTTCCGCCTTCATTTTCACCACCAAGCCTTGAGCTATTAATTACAGTACTAGACTTTATATACTCTGATACTGCTTTTTTTAAAGCCCCTGTTCCATAGCCATGAATTACATAGCCAAACTCCAAGTTGTTAATAAGGCAGTTATCAACGAACTTATCTAATTCATCAACGGCTTCTAGATACCTAAGCCCTCTTAAATCTAATTCAATTTTAGTAGTGCTAGTTTTAGTTACAGTACCACTAACTTCTATTTTTTGTTTTACAACCGGTTTAGACACAAATTCTAAATCTTTTTCACCTAATATAATTGATAGAGTACCCATTAACACCTCATATTTCTTGTTAGAAACTTTTTTGTTAACGATCCCTTGTCGTTGATAAGGAATTACTAAAACTTTATCTCCTATTGAAATCTCTGTGTTTTTGACTTTTTGATATTGATTAGATTCTAGGTTCAGATTTTTGGCTTCATGTTTTAGCCTAGCTAACTCATGTTCTTTGAACTCTGCTGTGTTTCTTAGTTGGTTAAGTTCGGTTATAAGGTTATTAGCCTTTTCTTCTAGTTTTGAAAGATTGGCTCTTTTTTCTTTTTCAATTTTGTCTAATAGTTTATTTTGTCTAATTTTTTCTTCTGAGTACAAATCATCGAGTTTTTCTTGTTTTGAACTCAATATGTTCTTTTTTTCATGATATCTACTGATTTCAGAATCTAGTTCAAGACTCTGTTTCTCTAATTTCTTTATTAGATTAGACACATCTGTATCAAATGATAGAGATACCTTTTTAGCTGCTTTTATGATACTATCTTGTAACCCAAGACGTTTTGCGATTTGGATTGCGTTAGAGGTTCCAGGAACACCTATTTTTAGTTTATAGGTCGGACTCAATGTATTAATATCAAACTCTACTGATGCGTTTATTGTGTCATTTAAATCAAATGCATAAGTCTTAAGTTCGGAGTAATGTGTAGTTATCATTGAATACAGTTTTTTTTCTCTCAAATCATTGATAATACTTATGGCTAGTGAAGCCCCTTCTTTTGGGTCTGTTCCAGATCCTAACTCATCCAGTAAAACTAGTGATTTAGGTGTTGCATTATCAATGATATAGATAATTTTAGAAATATGTGATGAGAAGGTTGATAGCGATTGTTCTATTGATTGTTCATCACCGATATCAGCGAATATATTGTCAAATACAATGGTTTCTGATCCTTCATCAATTGGGATTAGAATCCCTGATTGAGCCATTATTGATAATAACCCTAGAGTTTTTAAGGCTACGGTTTTACCACCTGTGTTCGGCCCAGTAATAACTATATGATGATAGTTGTGGAAATTGATATTATTACCTACAACATCTTCTTTACTGATTAATGGGTGTCTAGCATTTAATAGATTAATTGTGCCCTTAGTTAGTGTTGGCTTCTCACAATCAAATTCTATTGCATACTTAGCTTTAGCAAATACAATATCTAGATAAGTAAATAGATTTAGATTATTCTTAAGGTTATCTGTTTCATCACTAACTAGGTTACTTAACTCTCTTAGTATTTTATCTATTTCGTTTGATTCCTCGTGAAACATACTTTGTAATTCGTTATTCATTGTAAAACAACTGATTGGTTCCATAAACACAGTTTCACCACTACTTGAAGAATCATGAATTACACCTTTAAAGGAATTTTTGTATTCCGCCTTAACAGGTAGAACTAAACGATTATTTCTTATAGTTATTAATGTATCTGTTAATTTGTTAGCTTCACTTCTTAAAAGAGACGCCATTTTGGAATCAATTCTTTCTTCAGTTATCCTAATTTTTTTTCTAATTTGTGCTAACTTAATTGAAGCACTATTATAGATTTCACCTTTAACGTCAATTACTAGTTCAATACTCTTCTTTAGTTCAGGTAATGGTACGAGTCTTTCGTAGTAAGGTTCTATTGTTACAGAATTTAAGTCTAATTGTTTAACTTTTTTAATAAAAGTAGTGCTTCTAACAATGGCTTCTTGATGGCTTACGATTCTAAGAAATTCTTCAATTGTCAAAGTTGAACCAATTTTAGCTTTTTTTATAGATTCAGAAATATTTAAAACTCCAGTCATAGGTGTTTGATCATAACGCAAAATAATGATTTTAGCTTCTGAAACTTCAGTTAATAATCGATCTATTTCCTTTTGGTCGGTCATTGGAGTTATTTCCAAAACAGCTTTTTTTGCTAAATCGCTTACAGCAAATCTTCTTAACTGATTAAGGATCTTGACAAATTCCAATTTCTTTGTTTCGCTAAGCATCTCATTCACCTTCTAACTCTTCTATTTTAACACAGATTATGATAAAATAGAAAGGGGAGTTGAGACAATGAATTACGATTTTTCGCTAAATGACGCAAATATACAAAAATTTGTTTCATATTACCAACAATTTAGAGAAAGCAACAATGATCCAAGAATCCTTTATTCTTTCAAAAGTCCAGATTTTAAGATAATAATATATAACTCAAAAAAAGTATTATTTCAAGGTAAATCCGGCTACGAAGAATATAAAAAATGGGGTTCTTTTTTAGGCTATGACCTTAAAAAACCCATAGATGAATCTACCTATATAAATCAATATTTTAACAAGAATATTATTGGCTCTGACGAAGTAGGCACCGGTGACTTTTTCGGTCCAGTTGTAGTATGCGCTGCATATGTAACTAAAAGTGATAATGATTTTATGGAAGAATTAAATATTCGTGATAGTAAAAATTTAACGGATGCTCAGATGAGAATTTTAGCGCCAAAACTAATCGAACATTTCTCTCATCATGTTTTAGTTTTAAATCCTGAAAAGTTTAATTCATTAACCTATGATGGTTATAACTTAAATAAGATCAAAGCATACCTTCATAATCACGCAATCAAAAAGATGATCGAGAATTGCCCTAATTATAATTTTGTTATTCTGGACCAGTTCTGTTCTCCTAAAAACTATTTCGAGTATTTGAAAACTGAAACTGTATTTCAAAATATCCAGTTCCACACCAAAGGTGAATCAGTACATAAAGCTGTGGCTATAGCTTCAATTATTGCTAGATATAAATTCCTGTTAGAGATGGATAAGTTAAGTGAAAAGATAAACATCACTCTTCCTAAAGGTTCAGGCGCACCAACCGACGCAATTGGTAAATTAATATATCTTAAATATGGTGAAGAAATCTTTTCTAAAATAGCTAAAATTAACTTTAAAAATTTCAATAAAATAACTAATAAAGCCTCTAAATAGAGGCTTTTTTTATAACTAAAAAGGCTTATCAAATGATAAGCCTAATAGTTTAGCATTACCCTTTAATTACCCAAATACCGATAACTAAAGCGGCAACACCCCATACTGTTATAAAAATCTGTAGACCGACTGGTCCTTTAAACATTTTTTCCATAACTTGTAATTTTTTCATTTTCCAAATAAATGGAGGTTTAAATAATGCAACGTAAAGACATATTATTCCATAAACAATTAAAATTACTTTCCAAACCATTTTATCTTCTCCTTTTTATATATTTGATCTTTTTGAATACAATTTCATCAGTAAAGCAGCAAAAACAATATTATATATTACACCGATAATGAAATAAATAATAAAACTAAAATTTACATCTATCGTCGGCATCAATTCCATTTGAATTAATCTAGCTGGCCAAAATGCTGGCACGAACACTAAAAATACTTCTTTCCACGATTGGACAAAGAAAACTAACACAGGGATCATCAATAACATCCCAGATAGTTTCATAATCACAAATCCTTCTACCTTGTTTCTAGCAAAAGAATTAACAATTAACGCAACCATTGGTGCTTGAACTGCCCCAATTAAAGAAATCAGAATAATCGTTCCTACACTTGAACCAGGTAAAAAACCAGTAGCTAATATTAAAGCAATCATTGCTAAAAATCCAAATATATAGCTGATAATTAATTTAACTATAACATAAAGTTTCACTGATATTGGTGTGATTTTTAAACTCATTAATACATTATCATCTTTATCATCAAGTAAAGCAAATCCTGTAGTTACCCCAAACGCAAACCCAGTTATTAAAATCAAGAACATAGCTACAATCTGAGCCATTGGATTTCCTGGTTCCGTTATATCTTGAATATAAGGTATTAAGAAATATCCTGAAGTTCCCAATATTACTGGATACAAAAAGAAGAAAATATACATCTTATCTCTGGTGATGTTTTTAAGTTCAGCTTTTACTATTGTTTTAAACATATTTACACCCCACTTTGCTTAATCGCATAACTTTTAAATTTTGGTAAAGCAATAAACACATAAATAAGTATTGTACCTACTAACATGTATGCTAAGCTAATAAAATAAACCCAATCAAACTCATAGCCTACAAATCCACCATTTATAACTTCGGCTGCCGCTTGCATTGGATTAATCAACAATAGATATTCCCAAAAAGCAGCTTTTAAAACATTTAGTTCATATAATATAGTAGGAATCATCAGAATAAATGCAACAAACATTATATTTATCAACATTCCTGTAAAGTTCTTTTGATAATACGCCATAAACAAACCTAATACTGTAAAGAATGAAGTTGCTAAGAAAATTCCTAAGAAACAAAGCAAATAATTTAATTCTACATTTTTTATAAATATAAAGACAATAATAATTAATGTCGATGACAACGTGTTATGAATAATATTTGCAATCACCTTAGATAAAACCATTTCTGAATTAGTTGTTGGTGTAACTAGCATTGTCGATATAGTTGATTCACTTTTTTCGAAAAACATCACACTACCAATATACATAATACTCATCATTGATGCATCGATCAATAATATCAAAGGTAATACTGAATTAAAAACGTTAGTATCAAGAAAATACAGTACTAATCCCCATAATATAGCTACAAAGAAACTAACAGATGTTACATTATACTTGTGTAATCTAGATAATTCACCTTTTACAAGTACCCAGGTTCTATTTGGACTCATCTTTTAGACCAACTCCTGTAACTTTTATGAATATATCTTCTAATGTTGTTTCTCCACTATGTAATGTTTCAATTTCTTTTGTTTGTAAAAGGTCTAAGAATTCTTTGTTTTTACCGATACCATCTAATGGAAACTCTCTTAAAATAGTTTTCCCATCTTCTTTGTATTCTAAGTTCATTGAACGTTTACCGTATCTAATCTTTAAGTTTCTTGGTGTATCCATCTCTATAATTTCACCTTCAACGATAAATGCAACGCGGTCACATAATTGATCAATATCAGCCATAATATGAGATGTAATAAATACTGTCCCACCATTTTTTCTAAATTCTCTGATCATATCTTTTAGAATCATCGCGTTTGTAGGATCTAATCCGTTAGTAGGTTCATCTAAGAATAACATTTTAGGGCTATTCAACATGGCTCTTACTATATTTAATCTTATTTTCATACCTTTAGAGTATTCACCAACCATTTTATCGCGGTCTTTCCACAATCCAACACGTTCCATTAATTCTTGAACATTAGCGTTATTCTTATAGAGTTTCAAGAAAAAATTAACGTTTTCCATAGCGGTCATTTTTGAGAAGTGAATTGGCATTTCAAATGAAACTCCGATTTCCTCATAAAACTCATTGCCATACTCAGTAAGACTTTTTCCATTGTAACTAATAGCTCCTCGGAAATCTTCTAAGATTTTAATAAGAATCATTTGAGTAGTACTTTTACCGGCCCCACTAGGACCTAAAAATCCAAAAATTTCACCTTGTTTAATTTCAAAGCTAATTCCTCTAATAACATCTTCTTTGTTGTTGTGGTACTTAAATCGTAGGTCTTCTACTTTAAACATATTATTCCTCCTCAGTTACACCATGTCCAATAATATCTATTATCTGGGTAATCCTCTCTAACATTTTGTCATAGTCAAATCTTGCATTTACTAAATCTAATTCATTTACCGACACATTTATTGTCATATCAATTACTAGTTGTGCAAAAACCTTTGCGTCAACACTTTGTTTAATTCTACCAGCTTGTTTATCAAGTTCGATTAAATTCACATATAAGTCAATTGCTAATTGGAATCCATCTTTCATAACACGATTATAGATTTCTCCCTTAGCAGATAACAAGTGAGTCATCATCTTAACTAATTTTGGATTATTTACAGCAAACTTAATTCCTGAAATATACATTTCCTTAAATAAATTAAGGAAAGATATTCCTTTAGGGTTAGCTAAATGTGGCGATAAATACTTTAGTTTTTCATTTTTTGCAAGTTCCAAAATATAAGTATAAATATCAAATTTATCCTCAAAATACTGGTAAAGGCTTCCTCTAGATATCTTTGCATTTTTAATAATATTAGAGAGCATTGCGTTTTCAAAATTACGTTCTGAAAACTCATCTATTGCGCATTCTACTATACGGTCTTTTTTTTCTTTGTTTAGGTTAAAAAAAGTCTTTTTAGGAATACTATCACCTCCATATGACAACCTTGTCATATTCGCATTATACTAAATATATATTTGTTTGTCAAGGGGTTATGACGATATTGTCATTTTGTAAATTTAGTTATTAAAAAAACCACTTAAAAAGTGGTTTTTTATTATAGTGTTTTTAATAGGTCATCAAACTCTTTAGGTAATTCTGAATTAAACTCCATATATTCCCTAGTTCTTGGATGAGTAAACCCTAGTGTTTTAGCGTGTAAATACTGTCCAAAATCATTACTCTTAGCTGAGCCATAGATATAGTCACCTACTAGAGGGTGTTTAATATAAGCCATATGAACTCTAATTTGATGTGTTCTACCAGTTTCCAATATACATTTTATCAACATTTTGTTCCCATAGGCTTTTATAACTTCAAAATGAGTGACAGCTGTTTTACCGCCTGATGTTACGTCCATTTTTAAGCGGTTATTCTTATTTCTACCAATTGGAGCGTTTATCTTACCCCTTTTGTTTTTTATCACACCATCAACCAAAGCGATATATTCCCTTTTAGTTTTATGTTTTTTAAGTTCTTCAGCTAAAATTTTATGTGCGATATTATTTTTTGCAACCATTAATAAACCACTTGTATCTTTATCAATACGATGAATAATACCCGGTCTAGCTTCTCCGTTTACATCAGACAAACTATTTATGTGATACATTAACCCATTAACAAGAGTATCTTGATAGTGTCCTGGTGCTGGATGAACAACTAAACCTGACGGCTTATTTACAACTAAAACATCCTCATCTTCATAGACAATATCTAAGTCCATTTCCGTTGCAATAATTTCATATTCTGAAAAATCCAATTCAGTAATTTCTATTAAATCGTCAGTTTTTACATTGTAACTAGTTTTAACACCTTTACCATTAACAAGAATTTTATTTTCTTCGAGTAGTTTCTTAATTGTAGATCTTGACAATTCTTTTTCGATTAGAGTGATGAATTTATCAATCCTCATTTTTTCGTCTTCAGTTTTTACTACATATTCTAAATAATTATCCATTTGCTTTTTTCGTCCTTTTTGGTTCTAGGAAAAACTGATCAATTATGAATATTGCAATTCCAACGTTTAGGCAGATGTCAGCTACATTAAAAACATAGTGCCAAATTCCTCTGAAGTCAATCATATCGACTACGTTGTGGTCATATTGAAATACTCTATCTATCGCGTTTCCTAGCGCACCGGCTATTAGTAACGTTAATCCTAACGAATACCAGAATGTTTTTTTATCTTTAAAATCATTTTTTACAAACATTACAATAAAAATTGTAAGTGCAATTCCGATTATTACAAGGAAGACTATATATTCTTCAGCTAATCCTTGAAACATTCCAAATACAGCACCTGAATTCCTAACATAGGTTATATGAAAGAAATCTTGAATTACAGCTAAAGAATCACCTTCAACTGCGAAATTCGCTACTACTAATGCTTTAGTTACTTGGTCTAAACCAACTAAAGCCAATATTATTAAAATCCATTTAAACATCTTCTCACCTATACCCACAGTATTGGAACAATAACAAATATGAATGCTAACCCAAGCACTAAAATTATACTACCTGAAATTAAAGATTCCTTTAAAAACAGTTTTTTAATATTTGTATTTATTCCCTCTTTCTTAAGTAATAAACTCTTGCGCCAAAATAAATGAATAACAAAAGTATAACAAATCAATGCAATTATAATCAAAACGATAAACAATGTCAACAAATACATGAATACAACCAATAGTTCAGCTAAGATTATAAAAATAGGTATAAACAACAATGTTGCATAGAATAGCCCTCCAAAGAAAGCATCGGTAATTTCTGAGGTTGAAAAATCTTCTTTTAAAGATTTCCAAGTTACTAGTTTATTTTCCATATTAACTCAACCCCTCTAAGTAATCTACTGCAGCTTGGAAAGTACCAACTGGAATAAGCCAATCTGTTGGATCAATCCCATATTCTTCACATACTCTTAAAGCTTCCTCGTAGTTATCATTGTAGAAATTTTCATTCAAACTTGGCATAAAGAATAGATCTACTTTATTTAAGTAAGCAGTGATGATTTTTTGTTCAACTCCGCCGATATAGCCAACGGTACCATCATAGTTAATTGTACCAGTTCCAGCTATTTTTAACCCGTGGGTTAAATCTTCATCCACTAATATATTATATACGGAAAGTGTTTGTAATAACCCTCCAGATGGACCACCAATATTAGAATTGTTTTCTGTGAATACTGGATAGGTAATTTCTTTGTCTACAATATAATAGGTTTTTAAGGTAATTCCAAACTTATTATAGTCTTCATCTTTGGAAAGGGTTAATGTATATTCCTCATTATCTGCGTTTTTAAATGTAAAATCGTAGCTATTGCTAAGAACAGAATAGGTAGCTATATCAGCTAAACTTGTATAAACTACATTTCCATCTCCTATAAAACTAATGAATTCATCTCCAAATTCAATTTCATCATAGTGATCAAGATATTCTGCTTTTCCATAAACCATTACCTTTGATATATAATTAATCTCTATTTCTGAATTAATCTCCGCAGCTTTCAAATAAGCAACAATTACAGCCGCGTTAACGCTAGTTTCTTTATCTAAATAACTTATCTGTGCTATTTCTTGATTAGTATATGTCAAGTTTGTGCCAGTCAATACATTTATAGATGCATATGGTGAAAAAGTTCCAGCCATAAATTGAAAGAAAGTTGGACGTTTAATCGACATAATAAAAGTTGAGGAAATTGTTCCTTCAATTTCTTTATCTTGATTATAGTCCACTTCAATTAAACTAGTTACTTCTGATAATCCTCCTGGATTATGTAAGTAAAAGTCTATTGGATACACCAATATAAACATTATTAGTATGTATGGTAGAATCAGCACCTTCAAAAATGGTGCGAATTTACTATTTAGTTCTTTCATTGTTTGATACCTTCACTTTGTAGTTTTCGAGTTTTCTAAGTTTAATTCCAGCTTTGTCGAATAGTTTCCTTGAAGCAACAAATATTTCTGAATCTCGATATTTATCACTTAAAAATATAACTTCTTTGATTCCGGATTGAATAATCAACTTAGCACATTCATTACAAGGAAATAAAGTCACATATATTCTAGATCCATCTAAGTCAACATTTGAATTTAAAATCGCATTAGCTTCAGCATGTACTACATAGGCATACTTTGTTTCTAAAAAGCTTCCTTCACGTTCCCAAGGAAAATCATCATCACTACAACCTATTGGCAACCCATTATAGCCAATGCCGACAATGTGATTCTTATGATTCACTATGCAAGCACCAACTTGGCTTGTATCATCTTTGCTTCTAAGCGCAGATAGGTTTGCTACTCCCATAAAGTATTCATCCCAGCTGATATAGTCTTTCCTTTTCATACTATAAACCTAACCAATAACTTTTAGCTACTTTAGCAGCTAAATCGCAGTTATTATAGACTAATTCCATGTTAACTTCTAAAGATTTATTTCCAGTTATTTCACAGATTTTTGATAGTAGGTAAGGTGTTGTTTTTTTACCAGTAATTCCTAATTTATTCATTTCAGTTAAAGCTTCATCTATAGCTGACTGAATTTCAGCTTTTGGATAAGAGAATTGTTTTGGTATTGGATTAGCCACAAAAACACCGCCATCTAAGCCTAGGTCCCATTTGGTTTTACAAATGTCAGCTATTTCTTTTGGTGATTCACAGTTATACTCAATTTTTATTCCAGATTCACGTGAATAAAAAGCAGGTAGTTCTTCGGTTTGGTAACCTAGAACTAAAACGCCTTTTGTTTCTAGGTATTCCATAGTCTTTTCTAAATCTAGAATTGCTTTGGCTCCAGCTGATACTACTGCAACTTTAGATTTACTAAATTCTTCTAAATCACAAGATATATCAAATGTTTCACTAGCACCTTTATGAACTCCACCTATTCCTCCAGTTGCGAAGAATTTTATTCCTACCATTTCACAGATAGCCATGGTAGCTGACACAGTCAAAGCTCCACAGGTTTTTTTAGCTATAGCTACAGGAATATCTTTACGACTCACCTTAAGCACTTCAACTTTATTATTTGCAATGTATTCAATTTCAGCTTCACTAAGTCCTACTACGATGTCTCCATCAATAATAGCTACTGTAGCAGCTAAAACACCTTGATTTTCAATAATTTCTTCACAATGTTTGGCAGTTTCTACGTTTTTAGGATATGGCATACCATGGGAAATTATTGTTGATTCTAGGGCAACCACAGGTTTGTTTTCTTTTATAGCTTTCGCTACATCTTCTCTTATTTTAATCATTCTATTTCCTCCCTAAGCAAATTCAAATTAATATGACAGTATCCACTTGGATGTTTTTCCAAGTATTTTTGATGATATTCTTCAGCGTCAAAGAACTCAGTAGCTTTTAATACTGTGGTTTGGATTGGCTTATTATATTCGTTTCTAATGTTTTCTAAAAATGTTTCAATGGTTTGTTTGTCTTGTTCATCGTAATAGTAGATCCCTGAACGATATTGAATTCCAATATCATTACCTTGTCTATTGATTTGTGTAGGATCAATTATTCTAAAGAAATGTTTTAATATTTTTTTTAAAATAATTACCGTTTCATCATACTCAACGTATACTGCTTCAGCGTGACCAGACCCATCACACACTTCTTCATAGTTTGGCCTTAAACCGTAGCCATCAATATATCCAGTTTTAGTATTTATTACACCTTTGACCTTAGAAAAGTAAGCTTCTACTCCCCAAAAACAGCCTCCGGCTAATATTATTTTTTTCATTGGTGTTCTCCTATAAGTTTGTTTACAACATAAGATGCTAACATCAATCCAGCAGTACTTGGACAATATGCTGAAGATCCTAATATGTTATCTTTATTTGATTTCTTTGGAGTTTCTTTTGAAAAAACCACAGGAAAGTTAAGAGTAACATTGTCTTCTTTTAGTTTTTTACGCATAATCTTAGCCAAAGGGCAAACTTGTGTTTTATCTAGAGTTGATATTTCGATTAACTCAGGATGCAGTTTATTGGCGAAGCCCATAGATGCGATAATTGGAATATCTTTTCTTATTGCTTCCTTAATCAAGGCTGCTTTAGCAGAAACATCATCAATTGCATCTATAACAAAATCTGGATTCATACTTAATATATCTCTAATTATAACAGCATCTGCTTTAATAGGATAAGATAAGACAACAGTATCTGGGTTTATATCTTTAATTCTCGATTCCACTACTTCAGTTTTTAACATACCAAGAGTCGAATCAAGGGCAATTAATTGCCTATTTATGTTTGTTTCATCAATTGTATCAAAGTCACAGATAATTATTTTACATATGCCAGACCTCACAATGGCTTCCACTGCGTAACTTCCTACACCACCTAGGCCAAAAATAGCCACGGTACGATGTTTTAAGCTTTCAAGTAAGTCAGTTCCAATCATGCTCGCAAATCGATTAAAACGCATAATAGCCTCCCAAAAAATTAGGCCGCGCAAGCAGCCTCTATTTTTTTCTCATATAGTCAAACTTAAAGTATCTTCTTCCAAGGTAGATGAGTAAATAAAGCAAAGCCGAAAATATAACTATTAAAATGTTTGCAACATATGCTCTGCTTCCACCCATATAATCATAAATAACAATAAAGCCTAACAATCCAAACGCGAAGAGAAATATTACGTAAAAGAATTCTCCACGATAGGCAGCCTTTACTTTTCTTTTCATTTTGTCTTTGTTTGCAACTATAAGTACTGTCCCTACAAACATCAACAACAAGTTAGCGGAAAGTATCCATAGCATAAAAGTGTTTATATTTAAACTTTTGTCAATTTCAAATAAGTACGTAAATACTAAAATAATTGGCATAAAGAAAATAACTGTCGAATAAAAAATTAACACATTAATTTCAAACTGAGAATAGATTTTAGGTTTATCCTTTTTTATCATGGGCTCTTCGCCTCAGTTTGCAAGTTCTTTTGTTTTTCCTTTTTTTGTTCTTTCATAAAGTTAGCAACTACTCTAATTGAAGCAGCCATTGGTGAAGCAAAGATTACTCCAACAGCACCAAAGAGTGAACCAAAGAAGAGAATTGACATAATAATAATAATTGGATGTATGGATAAATGATGTCCAATAATTAGTGGTTGGAAAATGTTTCCTTCAAAGAACTGTAATACCATATTAACAACTAATACCAATACTGGTCCAGGACCAGTTGTGGCGATGAATGTATAAATTATCGGTGGAACAGCTGCGATTATCATACCAAAGTAAGGAATGATATTTGTAACTCCAACTAATACACCAAAAAGCAAATAATATTTAAGACCAATCAATCTATATACAATTGTAGCTACTGTCCCTAAAACAACCATTAAGAAAACCTGACCTCTTAGGTAAGCTCCCACAGTATTATTTAGTCTTGAACCTAACTCTGCAACATTCTTTCCATGTTTTTGCGGAATGATTGAACGGATTCTTTCCGAAATCATTTCATAATCCAGCAAGTAATAAATTAATAAGATTGGCAATAACAATACACTTGAAAGGATTGGAATGAAAGAATTTGTAATAGCACTTATTAAGTTTGGTACAAGAGCGGTTAAGGTAGAACTAATTAAATCAGTTTCACCAAAATATTCATATATTTGATCATAGATGTTAGTACCTAAAACAAAGTCATCTCGCAAACCAGTTTGGAAGTAAGTCAAAATTGTTTGAAAATCACGGTTAAAGAAGCTGGTGATTTCATCAACTATTCTTGGTGTTAAATAATAGAATCCAGCGAATATAATAGCTACTGTTAAAATAAATACAATGGCCAAAGAGAAGCCTCTAGGGCCTACACCTTTTTTCTCTAAATACTTAATAACAGGAAATACTATTAGGGATGCTAAATAAGCTAATCCTACTGGTACTACCGCCGATTTAATGGCATTTACTATCCAAATCCAAAAATCAGAAAACTGAATTGCGATTAAGATAATTCCAAAGGCTAATAAAGTTATTACTAAATATTTAATTATTCGATTAAGAGATTCTTCAGGAATTTGTCTTTTTTTCATGATTACACCTCAACTATTAATTATATCATAATTAAAACGATTAATGCAGTTAAATCCAAAAACTACTAACATTCATTACATGAATCACAACTACCGCTACAACCACCTTCAGTTGGGTTTTTAAGCGCATTTACAAGGTATCTGTATAGGTTGTTTAGTGGTACTCTTTCTTGGACCCCGGTCTTAACAGTTTTGACATTAATAACTTGATCTTTAAGTTCATCATTCCCATAAATCAAAGTAAACATTGGGTTTAATCTTTCTGCTTGTTTAAACTTACCTTTTAGATTTTTATTAAAGAAGTCATAATCACAAATAAGTCCGCCAAGTCTTAAATCATTAACGATTCTTAATGCATCTAATTGAACTTCCTCGCCTAAAGCAATCATAAAACAGTGTATAAACGGACTAACTGTTGGTTTATCAATTGATTCTAAAGCTAATAGTAGTCTTTCAACTCCAAATGCAAATCCAACTGCAGGAACTACTGGCCCACCTAATGATTCAACAAGGTTATTATATCTACCACCACCAACTAGAGTTGATTGAGCTCCTAAACTAGGAAGATCAGCATCTATTTCAAACACAGTGTGAGTATAGTAGTCTAGTCCTCTAACTAGCGATTTATCAATTTCATATTTTAGGTCAATCGCATCCAAAGCAGCTATGACTTGTTCAAAATGATATTTATCTTTATCATTTAGATAGTCTAAAGGTTTTGGTGCAGCTTTTAAAACTGGATTTTCTTTATCAACTTTGCAATCTAAAACCCTTAGTGGATTTTCTAAAAATCTTCTATTACAATCGCTACATAGGTGTTCCATATTTGGTTTTAGGTATTCTATTAGTTTTTCTTTATAGAGTTCTTTGCTCTCTTTATCGCCGAGAGAATTAATCTTAATAGTTATATTTTGGATTCTTAATGCTTGTAAGAAGGTAGCCGCATAGTTAATTATTTCCGCGTCTACTAAAGGTGAATTTGAGCCTATAGCTTCGGCTCCAAATTGGTAGAACTGACGATATCTACCTTTCTGTGGACGTTCATATCTAAACATCGAGCCATAATAGAATAGCTTAAGCGGTTGATTAGGTAATGAGTACAATTTGTTTTCAATAACAGATCGAACTACAGAAGCCGTACCTTCTGGTCTTAAAGTTATATTTCTTTTACCGCGGTCTATAAAGTCATAGGTTTCTTTTTTTACTATATCAGTAGTTTCACCAACTCCACGATGAAAAAGTTCAGAATTTTCAAATATCGGCGTTCTGATCTCTTTGAAATTGAAGATTTTAGAAACGTTACTTACTACACTTTCCAGGTCTTGCCATTTGTTTGAATCTTCAGGTAATATGTCATATGTACCCTTAATTTTATTTATCATGTTTTTCTCCTTTTTTTTTGAAAAAGTCGTCCTCTTTTAAAAGGACGACATCCGATTCTGAGGATCTCAAGAATAACTATTCAAAGTACTTATCGCTAACTGTTTCATTAACGTAATTTACTAGGTCAGAAACGTCTTTCATTTCTGTAGCAGCTTCGTCTGAAATAGTGATAAGAAATTCGCTTTCTACTTGGTTGAATAACTCTAAAGCATCTAATGAATCCGCCCCGAAATCTTCTGCTAATCCAGCTTCCATAACTACTAATTCTGGTTTAACACCTAGTTCTTGAATTATCATTTCTTTGATTTTTTCAAATACAACTTGATTTTTGTCCATGCTTTCCTCCATATTTAGTAATAAATATATATTTAATTATATTAGATTTGTACATATTAGTCAAATAAGTTTAACTATTGTTTTTCTCGATTGTTATAGTAACTGGGCCATCATTAATCAAAGCAACATCCATATGTTCTCCAAAGACACCTGTTAATACTTCAATATTGTACTCTTCTCTTAGAAGTTGATTGAATTGTTTATATAAAATATCAGCTTCTTTATAGTTCATTGCGGTTGTAAAACTGGGTCTATTTGACTTAACAGTATCTCCATACAATGTGAATTGTGATATTGATAAAATCTTACCTGATATTTCATTTATATCAAGGTTTAATTTATCATTATTGTCAGAGAATATTCTAAGTTTAGCAACTTTACGAGCCACATATTTAACTTCTTTAATTGTGTCTCCTTGTTTTAAACCAACAAGCAATAATAATCCTTGGTCAATTTTTGATACAATTTCACCATTACAAGCAACGCTAGCGGTTTTTACTCTTTGAACAATTACTTTCATCAGCTAATCCTTTCAATAGAATAAATACCTTTTAGTTTTTGAATGTTAGCTATTACATGTTCTAATTCGATTACTGATCCAATTTGAAGTTTTAGTTTGATGATTCCTTCTTTGATATTATTGGATTGTGCTGATACTTGGATTATCTTTGCCTTGGAAGCTGTCGCTGAATGGACAATCTCCGCTAAAATATTATCTTTATTAATTACTAACAATTTTAGATTAGTAGTATATTTTACACTAGCATTCGTTCCCCAAAATACGTCAATCAAACGCGGAACTTCAAACGTCTCAACATTTCTACAACATTTTCTATGAACGACGATACCACTACTTCTACTAACATAACCAATTATATCATCACCTAAAACAGGGTTACAGCAGTTAGCTAATCTAGTTGAAGGCTTATCTAGCCCTTCAACTACGATGTTAATATCAGAGTGTACATAACGTCTTTTCGTTAGTTCTGGTTTATTGATTTTTTCAATTAAATCTTCATCAGTTAACTCTTCTTTACCAGTTATCAAATTAGCAGCACCGATTGCTGATACTACATTCTTACCTATCTCATAGTAAAGATCGTCTAGGGTTTTTATTCCTCTAGTAACAAATTTTTCTTCAATAACTTTATCCGTAATTGATAGATCAACTCTTTTAGCTGCAATTTCTCGATCAAATTCTTCTTTACCTTTTTCAATTAAAAATTCTCTTCTTTGTTTATTAAGGAAATTTTTAATTTTACTTCTTGCATTAGACGTTTTAGCTATTTTAAGCCAGTTTTCGTTAGGCCCAACAGAATTTTTTGAAGTCTTAATTTCTACTAAATCACCGGTTTTCAATGAGTAATCTAAAGGTCTTATCTTACCATTTACGATAGCTCCTACAGTTTTTTCACCGATTTTAGTATGAATTCTAAAAGCAAAATCTAGAGGCGTAGCTCCAGCTGCTAAATCGATAATATCTCCGTTTGGAGTAAAAACATAGACATTGGCATTAAGAATGTCATCAGTGAAGATATTTAAAATTTCTTCATCCGAATCAGATTCTTCTGTGTATCTTATTAATTCTGAAAACCATCTTAGTTTTGAAGAAACAATATCTTCAATACTTTTTCTATTTGATATTCCTGGTTTATTTTCTTTATAAGCCCAGTGAGCTGCTACACCCTTTTCAGCAATAGCATCCATTTCATCAGTTCTAATTTGAATTTCAAATATCTTACCCCGGTTAACTACCGTAGTATGTAATGATTGATACATATTTGGTTTAGGCATTGCTATGTAATCTTTAAACCTGCCGGGAACTGGAACGAATTTCGAATGAACAATACCAATAGCACGATAACAGTCACTTATTGAATTAACTACTATTCTTAGAGCTAATAAATCATTAATTTCTTCGAAATCTACATCTTTAGTTTTCATTTTATGGTAAACCGAATGAATGTTTTTAATTCTACCTTTAATACTAAAAGAGAATTTTTCTTTTTCTAACAAATCAGTTAGATCATTTTTCATATTTTCAACATCAGTCTCACGATTACCTTTTTTATCACTTAAAAGTTTAGCAATACTTTTATATTGTCCTGGATATAAATACTTAAATGATAAATCTTCTAGTTCAGCTTTTAATCTATACATCCCTAAGCGATGGGCAATTGGTGCGAAAATATCAAGCGTTTCTCTTGATATTCTGGTTTGACGTTCATCATCTAAATAATTCAATGTACGCATATTATTTAATCTATCTGCTAATTTTACAAATATAACTCTAATATCTTTTGCCATAGCTAAAACCATTTTTTGATGATTTTTAACTTGTTGGGAAGCTTTTGTTCCCTTATAGTGAAGCATAGTTAATTTAGTTAAACCTTCAACAATGTCAGCTACTTCTTCTCCAAATATTTCTTTGACTTCCTCATAAGTTGTTTCAGTATCTTCTATAATATCGTGAAGTAAACCAGATACAATCGTATTTGGATCGACTTGATATTCAGCTAGAGTTATCGCTACATCTCTTGGATGAACAATATATGGCTCGCCAGATTTTCTTTGTTGTCCAAGGTGTTTCTCATTAGCATAGAGAAAAGCACGCTTAATAAACTCTAAGTGTGTAGGTTTAGATAGATATTTGGTTATCTCCTCTTCGAGAGGTTTGTAAATATCTTCCGATGTCAATTAAATCCTCCTAATATTGCATTAAAACTTTTATTGGATAGTTTATAATTTTGTCTCTTCCTTTTAATTCAAGTAATTCAATCATGAAACCTAACCCTACAATAGTTCCGCCAGCTTCTTCAACTAGCTTTACTGTTGCTTGTACTGTTCCACCAGTAGCTAGTAAATCATCCATAATAACTACTCTATCGCCAGATTTGATAGCATCTTTATGCATACAGAGAGTATTTTTACCATACTCTAACTCGTAATTATATTCTAAAACTTCTCTAGGTAGTTTGCCAGGTTTTCTAACTGGAACAAATCCAACTTCAAGTTTTGTAGCTACTGGAGCTCCAATTATAAAACCTCTAGCATCAGGCCCTATAACTACATTAGCGTTTTTAGACCTTGCCCATTCTGCCAATTCATTAACTGCAGATTTGAATGCGGCTCCGTTGCTAATTAGTGGTGTAATATCTTTAAATTGAATTCCTTTGATAGGAAAATCTGGTACATTTTTTATATAGTCTTGGTATTTCATTTTAATACCTCCATTTGTTCTTTGAAATATGTTCTTATATGCGATGGGTAATCAAAATATATAAAATCGATTAATTTTTTTGCCTCTACTAATTTAACATAGGTAGGGGAGCTTTGTAAATCAGTTTTAATCGCATTTTCTTTAACAAGGTAGAAGTCCTCATTTTTGACGATTAAATTTAGTTCAATAAAAATCTTTATTGCATATTTTAAAATCAGTTGATTGTATTCAATTCTTCTGAGAAGAACTTCTAGTTTAAATTCACCGATTTCTTTCAACATGGTATAGATTTTACCTAATTCTCTTTTGTTCACTACTTTGTTAAAATTAGCTTTGGTTTTCCTTGGCCCAAGTACTATGATTTTGATATCTTTGTTAGTTTTGATGAATTCATCTAATTCATCGTTAACAATAACCATATCATTTACTTCCCAATACTCACCAACTATCCATTTTTTATCATTTGGGTAATCATAGGCAGTTCTAAGATCTAAAACTTGTAGGTCTTCGCAATTAATATCTTTAATCATTAATTGTATCTTTTTGTTATTGCGATAGTTATTTACTGTTAGACCAGCAATAACATCAATTCGATCGCCATTTTCTAAAGAATGAAAATACTCTAAACTATTAAAATGTAGAGCATCGAATTTCATGCCATGGCAATCAAGTACTAATTTTGTATGTTTTCCTGCTAATACTTGCTTTTTTGATACACGTAAATCGTTAAATAAGAAAGTAGCAGTGAAAAATGATCTATCTTGTATATACTGAATTGTTTCGATATCTACAGAGCATAAATCCAGTTGCATATCCGCTTCTAAAATTGGTACTGAACCAGATAGAGACAATGAGTTTAAACCATTTCTTAATGCTTCAATATTCTCCACTTTAACTTGTAATCCAGCCGCTTGAGAATGGCCTCCATACCTTAGAAGATATTGTTGATTAGCATGAAGCATATTTAGAATATTTTCATTACCAAAAGATCTCATTGACCCTTTACCAACACCTTCAGGATCAACTGTAATAATTAAAGTCGATTTTTGATATTTTTCGACAATTTTTTGGGCACAGATTCCAATAACTCCTTCGTGAAGCTTATCACTAGCAACAACTATAACATTGTCATCTGGATTAACTAGCTTTTCACATTGTTTAAATGACTCTTCTGTTAGTTTTTTTCTAGAAGAATGATTCTTTTCAATTTTTAAGATTAATTCATTAACTTCTTTATGACTATCTGTGACTAATAGTCTTACTGCATCTAATGCTTTTCCTAATCTACCACTGCTATTTATTTTAGGAGCGATTTTAAAGGAGATAGCTGTTACATTTATGATTTCCAAATTTGAGAACTTAACTAATTTGTCTAGTCCTAGATTTTTAGTGTTTTGTAGTCTTTTTAAGCCAAGATTTACCATTGCTTGATTTTCATCTTTTAGTGGCATTAAGTCTGCGATGGTTCCAATCATTGCTAAATCGTAGAATTCCTCAGCTTCATCACCAATTAATGCTTGAGCTAATTTGAAGGCGACCATAACTCCAGCAATTTCTTTAAAAGGATAATTCTCGCTTAAATGTGTATGAATTATAGCATGAGCATTTGGAACAAATTCTCCAATTTCATGATGATCGGTAATAATAGTATCAATACCTAAACGGTTTAGTTCATCAATTTCCTTATTACAAGTCACTCCGTTATCAACGGTTATCACAAGCTTAATATGTAAATCATGAATTTTTCCTACTGCACGCATATTCAATCCATAGCCATCAATAAAACGATTAGGTAGATCATAATACACATCCGCATCTAGTTTTTTAAGTGCTCTATACAACAATGATATTGAACTGATTCCATCACAATCATAGTCACCATAAATCATTATTTTTTCATGATTTTTGATTGCACTTAAAACCCTACTTTTGGCCTTTTCCATGTCATTTAGCAGGTATGGATCTAATAGAGATTCTTTTCCCATAGAAAAATAGGTTTCATAGTCATCTATGTTTCTGTTTTTTAACAATGTTGGAAAAATCTGATTGTTAGGTACTATACCTTCTGATTTAATTTTCCAAACGTATTTGCTTTTTAACAAATTAGTCACACTTTCTATTTCATATAATTATACTTTATTAAATTGGTTTTTGATATACAATAATTGAAAAAACCTAGAATTTTAGTGATATATCTAAAGATGTGTATGAATGTGTCAATCCTCCAACTGAGATGGTGTCAACCCCGGTTTGACAAACTAATTTAATTCTATCCACTGTCATATTTCCACTGGCTTCCAAAACTTTCTGTTTTTTATTTAATAATACACATTCTGACATCAGACTATTTGACATGTTATCTAGCATAATTATATCAGCACTTGAAGCCAAAGCTTCTTTGAATTTATCTAAATCTTCAACCTCAACTTCTATCTTCATATTCTTACCAACATTTTGTCTAACTTTATTAACTGCATCTGTTAAAGATTTAGCCGCTTTAATATGGTTATCTTTTAGCATAACCATTTCAGACAAATTCATTCTATGGTTTGTAGCTCCACCGTCAACAACAGCTCTCTTTTCTAACATTCTTAATAATGGTGTAGTTTTTCTAGTATCAAGGATAACAGTATCAAACCCTTTGGTTTCATCAACGAATTTTTTTGTTAAACTTGCAATTCCTGACATTCTTTGAAGGAAGTTAAGTCCTACTCTTTCAGACATCAAAATCGATTTTGTTTTACCCTTACATTCAGCGATAATATCACCTATTTTTACTACATCACCATTATTTTTATGTATAGTAAATTTAGTGTCCGGATCTATTGTTGCAAAGACTTCTTCACAAATATCAATTCCTGAAATTACTCCCGCTTCTTTAGCAATGAACTTTCCCTCTGATATCTCATCTTGGAAAAGATAATGGCTTGATACATCTATGGTAGGAATATCTTCTTTTAAAGCTTTTACAATAATAGTTTTTAATTCTTTATTCATGGTATCCATCTCCTAAATTTAAGTTTAATTGTTCCTGGTAGTTTAGCTTCTTGGTAGATTTTACAAGTTTAACCCACTTAGCACTTCTACCCTTGCCTAGTGGTCTTATTTTTTCTTCTTCTTGCAATCTTTTTAAAGTTCTATTTATCGTTGAATCTGAGATTAACGGATGTCTTTCTCTAATTTCATCTTTTGCAAAGATTTCACCAAGTTTCATTACGGTATTTTCAACATAATCTGTTTTAGATATTTCTAATTTTGACTCGTATTCAAAATCCCTTGCTTTTTCACTTAGGTTATTATATAACTCTATATACATTTTAATGAAAAATCTGACCAAAGGCATTACTTCAGCTAACCCTTCTTCCCATTGAAATTTAGATTTGGCTAATGCTTCTGTTAATTCATCCTTGTATAGGTGAACTTTTGAAAAGAAAGATACATAATTGCATACAATAAAACCTTCTTGAATCATAATGATATATAGCAATAAAACTCCTATTACATCATTTTTATTACCATTGTAGATAATCATATTTATAAAATCAACAATTAGGTTTGTATGTAAGATTAACGGTTCAAAAATATTTTCCTTTTTAATACTATTAAACTCAGTTATCAATGCTTCTAGCTTCTCTCGCATTGAACCTGATTCTTTTGAAAGCAAAGAATGAGTGTTAGTTTTATATCGACGATATTGAACCTTTTCTTTGGTGTTAACCCCTTGAAAAAGTAGTTTAACAAGATCGTTAGTTTCTACTACACTAAGCATGAAAGGTTCAACTGACTTATCTCTTATATGCCTAAATATATAGATAAGATTCTTATATAATTGTTCGGATTGATTTTTGGGTACAGTTGAATCAAGTAACAGAGTTCTTAATCTTGACTCAATAATTTTATATTCAGGAAAGAATACTTTGAAAAAAGCATAGGCATCTTGGTCAGCCACACTTTTTGAAATATATTCATAGTTAGTTTCAAATAATTTTTCATAATAGTTATTTCTTCCCATTTGATAGTATAGTTTAGTAGTTTTTAAAAAGACATCACTAGGTACTGGGTTTCGTTTAATTGTCTTTATGCAGTTCATTAGATCACCAATCCTTAAATTGTATAGTTTACACTATAATTATACTGTTTTTTCATATAAAACATAGTCATTTTTACATATTTGATAGCATTTACAATAGAAAAAGGCGGTTTTGTCCGCCTTAAACATAGTCATCTGTAAATTATTCTAGGATGTTATTGATAAATGCAGCTGACCACTCCAATGTGTTTAAATAGAAATCTGAATTGTTTGTTTGTGATAAAGTAATAACGATTCCCATTTCAACATCAGCGGTATTTGGAGTTTGAAGCACATAGTTTTCAGTATAATCTAAATCAGAATAAGCTCCGGCAACAAGATTACCGATAATCAAATTAGCTTCTTCATTCAAAGTAATTGTGTATTCACTAAGCGAAACAGTTCTTGCAATCTCTGACTCCCAGTTTTCACCTGCATATCCGCCAACTCTAGCAATATTAGTTTCTAGAGCTGTTCCAGATAAATCAATTATCGTTTCTGAATAATTATTACGATTATAACCTTTTTTGTTATAACCTATAAATCCACCAATTGAGACATCTGAGTTAGTATTTACAACTGTAATATCACTGAACGAAACATTTTCTTCTATATAAATTAAAGTATTATCTACTTGATCTTCAAAACCAATTAGAATGCCGCCATAATTATGACCTATAAATCCACCTATGTAACCAGGTAATCCGCTTGTTACAACAGATATGACTGTATTAGTAATATTGTTGATTACTGTTGAGTTGTAGGTTTTACCAATTAATCCGCCAATAAACGCAACCCCACTAGAAGTTACATTTATTGTTCCATTAACGATATTTGTTTGAATTACATTTGGTGTAAAATCTACTACTGTTGTCGTTGGATTTAGTTTGCCTTGGGCAAACCCAGCTAGTAACCCTACATATGAGTTAGATTCTGTATTAACTACTGTAATACTACCACTTACATTGGAAGTTATAATATCGCCATTTGTAAATCCGGCAATTCCTCCAACATAGGTAATAAAGTTTGATTCAAACTCAATATCAATGTTAGTCATAAATAAATCTTTTACTGTTCCGGATAAATAGCCAAACAATCCATTATATATCTGATTATTATCAGAAATTGTAAGATTTGAAATTGTATAGTCATTACCATCAAAGATTCCTAAATATGGATTTGATTGATTTCCAATAGGATTCCATTCTATTCCCGTTAAATCGATATTGCTAGTTAACCTATAAGATTTATTCATTTCAATAGATTGCAGTTCACTTACTGTATCAATTTGAATGAAGTTTTCAGTGTCTACTATAATTTCTTCGGTTGTAATTGCAGTTGTGGTTGTTCCAGATCCTAGCAAATCACAACTAACTAGTGTGAACCCTAAAATTATCATTGCAGTTATTGTTAGTATTTTTTTCATTTTATCATCTCCATGCGTAATATTATATATAATTTATATGTTGTTTTTGTGTTTAAAATAAGGTTTGTTGAACGACATTTTCGTCTAATTCATCCTCATCATCTTGTTTATCATAAATCGATTTTGATTTTAGAGTAGTTTGAATTTCTTCTACGGTTTCAGGTTTGGTTTTACTTCCTGAAATAATTCTTTCTAACTCATACATTACATCATCATTGTCCTCTTCAACTACTGATTCAACAACTGATTCAGCTAGCCTATTTAAAATTTCATCAAATTCAATATGGTTTTCTCTTTCTATAGCCAAAATTGAAGGTTTCTTACTTTGAGGAATATACGGTATTCCATACTCATATCTATCAGGCTTTAATTCGTTGGCTGGAATGACTACTGTATATATTTCACCAAGAATTCTAATTGTTAGAGCATCTTTTAATCTAAAGATATTTTCTGAAATTATTTGAACGAAATTATAAGGATTACTCTTTACAGCTTTCAATCTTAGTTTCCCTTTCGCTGGTCGATGACTTGAATCAATGTTTTGTGAAAACTCTCTGATTAAACCACCACGATTGGTTAGGAAGATTACTTCATCTTTACTAATATTAGTAGTATATTTAGCTCCAACTAATACATCTTCTCTAAGGTTTATACCTTTAACTCCTTTTGCGTTTAAGGATTGAACAGGTACTTCTTCTAGATCATATTTTAATATATAACCTTTTTTAGTAGCTAAAACAACCTGTCTATCGTATTCTTCTCTTAGGTCAATTGAAACCAATTGGTTAATACGGTTCGCAGCCATACAGTTATATGTACGATTAATCCTAGCCTTTTGGAAATCATTAACACTAACTTGCTTTATTTGGCCTTCTTGATTAGCTAGCAGGACAAATTTTGGTGTATCAAATGATTTAACAACAATAAAATCTATAACTTTTTCCAATGGCATCATCGGTGCAAAATTACTAATGTATTCGCCGTTATCGCGCCATTTTAAATCAGGTACTTTATAGGCTGGCAATAATATAAAATTACCAAGATTAGTGAAGAATATTATTTGATTTCTAGTGTTTAATGTACATTGTTTTAACACTAAGTCATTTTCTTTTAAACCAGTTTGAGTTTGAGTTGCCTGGAATGATTTTAATGAAGAACGTTTGATATAACCGTCTCTTGATATAACAAATTTTACTTCTTCGTTTTGAATTAATTCCTGCTCATCTATTTCTAATTTTTGAATTTCAGATTTTATTTCCGTGCGTCTCTCTAGAGGGTATTTTTCTAGGATTGTTTGAAGTTCTGATATAATAACAGCTTCAAGTACACCTTCATTAGTTAAGATACGGTGTAATTTATTAATTGCTTTAGTCAATTCAGCAGCTTCTTTACGCATTTCTTTAACATCAGTTGTTGATAGACGATAGAGTTGTAAAGAAACTATTGCATCAGCTTGTACTTCACTGAAGTTAAAGCGGTCTATTAATCTGCCTATTGAATCTTTTTTACCTAAAGATTGTCTAATTAATGCGATTACTTCGTCTAAAACATCAACCATATTTAAGAAACCTAAAACGATGTGTTTACGTTTTTCAGCTTTTCTTAGTTCATAATTAGAGCGGTTTCTGATAATCTCTTTTTGATGTTGAATAAACTCATCAAGTATCTCAGTTAATGAGAGTAATTTAGGGCTTCTTTGAGATATCGCAACCATATTGTAATTATAGGTTACTTTTAAGTCTGTGGTTTTAAACAGATATGCAAGTATGACTTCAGATGATATCTCTTTTTTAAGATTAATAACAATACTTAATCCATTCCGGTCAGACATATCTTTAACTTCTAAAATCCCATCAATTTTTTTCTTTAGTCTAATATCATCAATTTTCCTGACTAAATCAGCTTTGTTAACTTCAAAAGGTATTTCTTCTACTATCAAGGAAGTATCATTGACAATTACTCTACTTTTGAGTATTACTTTGCCTTTACCAGTTGTAAAAGCTTTTTTTATTTCATCTATACCTTCAACAATACCTCCTGTTGGAAAATCAGGACCTTTGATGAAAGCTAGTAAATCGTCGATATCTGACTCAGGATGTTTTGTGCGGTAAATAACCGCCCTTAATACCTCTGATAGGTTGTGGGGTGGTATATTAGTCGCATATCCAGTAGCCATTCCCATAGAACCATTAACTAAAAGATTGGGAAACTTAGCTGGTAAAACAACTGGTTCAAGTTCACAGTCATCAAAGTTAGGAACAAAAGTTACAGTTTTTTTATCGATATCCTCTAGTAAAGCTTCAGAATATACTGACAATCTTGCTTCAGTATAACGCATAGCTGCCGCTGGATCATTATCTATTGACCCATTGTTACCATGCATATCGATTAATAGACTGTTAGTTTTCCAGTATTGACTCATTCTAACCATGGCATCATATACTGATTGATCACCATGAGGATGGAATTTACCAATAACGTCTCCAACGATTCTTGCTGATTTCTTATATGGCTTAGTTGAACCCATACCTAATTCATGCATTGCAAAAAGGATTCTTCTTTGAACTGGTTTTAATCCATCCCTTATATCAGGAAGAGCTCTTTCTTGAATAATGTATTTAGAATACTTACCGAATCTATCACCAACAATTTTTTCAATATTCATTGGAAAGATTTTTTCTTCTAGAAAATCGGTGATTTTAGATTTCGCTGTTTTAGCCATTATTTTTCACCCCGATTTCAAAGTCGTCATCATTAACAAATGAGACGAAATTGTCAATCCATTCTTTTCTAGGTTCTACTTTATCACCCATTAAAACTGAAATTCTTTGCTCTGCTTCTGCTAAATCATCAATTACAACTTGGATTAATGTTCTTTTCCTAGGATCCATGGTTGTATCCCATAATTGACCAGAGTTCATTTCACCTAATCCTTTATATCTTTGAATACTATAAGATTTCAATTTCTTACAAATATTCTCTCTTTGAACTTCATCCCATGCGTAAACTTCAGATTTTTTGGATGAAATCTTATATAAAGGTGGTAATGCTATATATAGTTTTCCTGCGTCTATTAATTCTGGCATATATCTAAAGAAGAAAGTAATTAGTAACACTTGAATATGTGCACCATCCGTATCAGCATCGGTCATAATGATGACTTTATTGTAATTGGATTTAGCTATATTAAAATCACTACCAATACCTGCACCAATTGTGCCTATGATTGTAGAAATTTCTTCGTTTTTAAAAACATCTTCCATTTTTTGTTTTTCTGCATTAATTACCTTTCCTCTTAGAGGTAGGATTGCTTGGAAGGTTCTGTCTCTTCCCTGTTTAGCTGAGCCACCAGCTGAATCACCTTCAACGAGGAATAACTCGTTTATTTTGGCATTTTTAGTACTAGCAGGTGCTAGTTTACCAGACAGAATAGGCTCTTGCTTTTTAATCTTTTTAAAAAGTCTAGCGTCTTCTCTAGCTTTTCTAGCTGCTTGCCAGGCTTGTCTTGCTCTAACTGATTTTTCTACTAGCACATTAGAAATAGATGGATTTTCAGTTAAGTAAATATTTAGTTTCTCTGAAACAATTGATTCAACAGTAGGTCTAGCTTCTGGAGAACCTAATTTATTTTTTGTTTGTCCTTCAAATTGCAATAAGTTTTCTGGTATTCTCATAGATATAATTGCGGTCAATCCTTCTCTAACATGAGTCCCTTCTAACGATGAATCTCTTTCTTTGATTAAATTCATCTTTCTTCCGTATTCATTGAATACTTTGGTAAAAGCTGATTTAAACCCAGTTTCATGAGTACCACCGTCTTTTGTTCTTACATTGTTAACGAATGAAATTACATTATCTGAATAAGCTTTTGTATATTGAAAAGCTACTTCAACTTCAATTGTATTTTGAGTACCAGTGAAATATACTGGTTTGTGAAGTGGTGATTTATTTTTATTAATAAATTCTACATATTCTCTAATTCCATTTTCAAATATAAAAGATCTTTTTTGTTTTGAGCGGTGATCAATTAATTGCATTTTTAAGCCTTTGATTAAGAATGCACTTTCTCTAGCTCTCTCTTCTAGAGTTTGAAAATTAAATAAGGTCGTAGAAAAAACAGATTGATCAGGTTTAAACCAAACTTCTGTACCAGTCTTCTTAGTTTCTCCCATAACGATTAAGTCTTTAACTTTTTTCCCACCATTTTCAAAACGCATTTTATATATTAAACCATCACGGTATACTGTAACTTCTAGAAATTCACATAATGCATTTACAACACTAGCACCAACACCATGTAATCCACCAGAAATTTTATAAGCTCCTGAAGAAAATTTACCACCAGCATGAAGTTTAGTAAAGATAACTTCTACTCCTGTTAAACCTGAAGAATGCATGTCTACTGGCATCCCTCTACCATCATCAGATACTTTTATTGAATTGTCTTCTAAAACTTCTATTTTAATAGACTTACCATATCCAGCTAGTACTTCATCTATAGAATTATCAATTACTTCCCATACTAAGTGATGAAGCCCTCTGGTATCAGTTGAACCAACGTACATCCCTGGACGTTTTCTAACTGCTTCTAACCCTTCAAGTATTTGTAATGATTTTGAATTGTAGTCGTTTTCATGCTTTGCCATTTATAATGCTCCTTTTAATCCCTATTAAATATTATAACAAATTTATTAACTTTTTTCTTTCTTTTTTGGGATTTATTTGGTATAATTTCTTAGATTAGGAGGAACACCATGTTAAAATATGTTTTAGTTCTACTCGCTTATTTATTAGGCTCAATTCCTTTTTCGTATTTACTAGGCAGATCTATACGCCATGAAGACATTAGAAAATATGGAAGTGGAAATTTAGGTACTACTAATGCTTACCGAGTTTTTGGCAAATTCATCGGAACAAGTGTTTTAATCCTAGATACTCTTAAGAGTGGTTTATTAGTATTTCTAATTAGATATACAAATCTTTTTTATAGTGTTGAAATGTTACATCCATTAATTTATGGATTCGCTTCAGTTGTTGGTCACATATTCCCTGTTTGGTTCAAATTTAAAGGTGGTAAAGGTGTTGCATCATCCTTTGGGTTACTATTAGCTTACTCACCATGGTTAGGTTTAATCATGCTTACAGTATTCTTTACTACCCAACTTATTAGTAGATATGTTTCTATAGCTTCAACTTTCGCTACATTATCGATGTTTATTCTTGGTTTGATTCTTCATCTTACGGGGTATGATTCGAGTATGTACGATTTAACTTTTGTAATAATTTTGTTTTTAGCAAGTATGTTGATTTTTATAAGACACAAAAAGAATTTTCAAAGAATTAGAAATGGCACAGAAAGCAAAATTGCAATATCAGATAAACTTGATAACCTATTCAAGAAAAAAAAATAGCCGATTCGGCTATTTTTATTTTGCTTGTTTCATTGAAGCCATGACTTGTCTAACTTGCTTTTCAGATGGTTTTCTACCCATTTGACTCATCATAGCTCTGATCATATTTTCGTTAATTGGTGGATTTTTTTCTAAATATTTTTGGAAATATTTTCTAGATAAAAAGAAACCTACTACTCCACCTACTAATAAAGTTACAATCGGTACAACTATTTGTGCCCATATCGGCATAAAATCACTCCCTTTATTTGTCAATCACTATTTTATCAAAATATGAGGTATAATTCAAGAAATTTCGCTCGATATTTTGAAAAAAAACTAATTTACATGTTTACAAATCATCATTTCATTGGTAAAATGTATATGGTAAATAAATAGCTCAATAGGAGGAATAAATTATGCCAAGAAAAATACTTGATACTTGTATCGCATGTGGTACTTGTAAAGCTGAATGTCCAGTTGATTGTATCACTGAAGGCGATATCTATGTAATCGACGCTGATGCTTGTATAGACTGTGGAGTTTGTGAAGCAAACTGTCCTGTTGATTGCATCATAGTTGAATAATTAAATTCCATAAAAAATAGCGGAGGAGATCCGCTGTTTTTTATAAACAAGCAAGCATTTATTGTTTAAAATAAGAAGAGAGTTTTTCTAAAGATGAAATTAACAGTTCGTCTTCCTCAATCTTTAAATCTGTGAAAATCGAATTAATCATTTCATTATGAAAATCGTTATGCTTCTCTAAATCAGCTTCAGCTTTGGGCAGCAACCCAATAACGACTTTTCTTCTGTCTTCTGGATCTCTATCTCTGCTAACATACCCTTTTTGATAAAGAGTATTTATAGATACAGTTAGTGACCCAACGGTAATTCCTAATTTATTCGCGATGTTTGTCATCGTAGGTTCTTCAGTTTTTGTTACAGCTTCTAATACGTGGATTTCACTCATTGAGAGTTTAATCCCTTTTTCTTTAAGGCTTTCACCTTCAATTGCTAAAATCCTATTAAATATATCCACAAGCAGTTCATTAACTATTGCTCTTGCTTCTCTTAATTTACTTTCTTTTTTCAATATATCCAACTCCCATCGTTCCAGGGCCTGCATGACAACCAACAACTGGAGTAAGCGGTATTAAAAGTAATTCTTCTAATCCAGCTTCTTCATATTCATCCTTGATATCAAACATTTCTTGGTGATTATTTGTATAAATTATGAATGGAATAACTTCTTTTCCTTTTACTTCATCCATAAAACGTCTTTTCATTTCTGCTCTAGCTTTTTTTGTGGTCCGTATTTTATCAACAGATTCGACTTTTCCAGCTTTACTAACTTCTAGTAAAGGTTTAATTTTTAATATAGACCCAATAAATCCACTAGCATTTGAAAGTCTTCCGTTTTTAACTAAATATTTAAGAGTTTCAACACACACATATATATGACTATTGTCTTTCATAAAATTAAGTTCTTCTAATATTTTCTCTAAAGGCTCATCTGCATCCGCCATTTTTTTTGCTGTCATTGCCATGTAAGCTTCTACATAAGAAAGTGAATACGAATCAAAAACATGTACTTTAAAGTCAACCATATTAGCCGCTAAGACTGCATTTTGATAGGTTCCACTTAATTCTTTGGATATTGTAATAATTAGTAATTCTTCATAGCCAGATGCGTGCATTTCATTATACATTTTAACAAGGTAACCAGTACTAGTTTGGGCTGTGTGAATGTCTAAATCAGGGTCTTTATTAAGTTGAGAGTAAAAGTCTTCAGCTGTAATATCAACAAAATCTTCAAATTCTTTTTCCTTGATAACTAGTAATGATCTAAACTTCCTAATTTCTTTGTCATGAACCAAATAATCGATTCCCGAATTTCCGCCAACAGCTATTCCTATTTTACCCATAATTGCTCCTTCATGTTTTAATCTCAAATATTTTGAAGTTCAAATATATTTTATCATATAGTAATTTAAAACACAAGAGATACGGTTAAAAAAAGTGATATTTTTTAAAAAAAAAGCTAGGTTTTCACCCAGCTAGTTAGTATTCTTGATATGGATTTGTATTGATGCTTGATTTGATAAATTTAACTTCTGTAAATCTAGTCCCTAAATCAGCGATTATCTCATCAACGAAAACTTCTTCTATATGATGGCCTACATCAATTAAAGTAATTCCTAGCTGACCAGCATCTAAAGCTGTATGATAGGTAATATCTCCAGTTAAGTAGACGTCACAATTGCGTTTTTTAGCAGCATACATATGGTGACTACCACTACCACCTGAGATTCCGACTTTTTCTACAGTTTTATCGATTTTTCCGATAACTTTAACTGAAGCTAAGTTAAATATTTGTTTAATTTGAGTAATATAATCAAGTAAGTTAATCTTGTCAATATCACCGAATCTACCTATATTAGCTTCTTCATCTAACAATTGAGGTTCTTTAATCCCAATCTTTTTGGCAAGAACATCATTCATTCCACCTTCAGCTTGGTCATAATTAGTATGAGCTGAATATACGGCTATATTGTTTTGAATTAGATTCTTTATTATCCATCCTTTAGGTGAATCAAACACAATATTTTTCATTGGTTTAAACATTAAAGGATGATGAGATATGATTAGATTGACTTTATTCTTAATTGCTTCTTTTACAACGTTTTTAGTAATATCTAAAGTTACTAAAACTCTCTCAACTTTGCTATTTAGAGTGCCTACTTGTAATCCACAGTTATCCCATTCATAGGCTAGTTCTACAGGAAATTTGTTTTCAAAATATTTAATAATTTCTATTGAGTTCAAGAGATTACCTCCTTAAGTATTTGAATTCGTTCTTTGATTGCCTCTAATTTTTCTTGATTCTTAACACGAAGAATCGCAATTTCAAGAGGTTCAATTAATCTAGATACATATTGCTTAAATGTTTTTGTTTTGTTTTTAAGGATTATAGGGCCAAATTCTAACTCAATCGCAGATAATAACATTTCACCTGGTTCGGCTATAATAATTTGATAGAATTTTCCTTTGTCCAAAATTATTTCTTCTTCAACAATTTGCAAATTGTTTTTTTGAAGAAATTCTCTTAGAATATCTTGATCTGAATTAGCTAATAAAACAAGTCTTTTTAAATACTTGATATCCGCTTTACCTAAAATATCTGAAATCAGTCTTCCTCCCATGCCTAGAATTGATACAATATCAATTTCTTTTTTAAGGTATGGCAAGCCATCAGCTAGTTTTGTTTCTATTTTAGCTGATAGATTGTTAGCTTCTATATTTTGTAAAGCATTTTTTAATGGCATTTCTTTATTATCTGAAGCTATAGCTCTTTGAACCAAACCATGCTCAATTGCATAGATTGGTAAATATCCGTGATCAGTTCCACAATCAGCTAGATAATTAAAGCCTTTTAAGTATTTTGACGATGCTTGAAGCCTTTTTGATAGAACCATTACTTATGATATCCGTTATGGAAATCTTTCAACTTTTTCGAACGAGTTGGTGTTCTTAGTTTTCTTATTGCTTTAGCTTCAATTTGTCTGATTCTTTCTCTGGTTACATTAAACTCTTTCCCAACTTCTTCAAGAGTACGTGATTTACCGTCTAATAAACCAAAACGCATTCTTAATACTTTTTCTTCTCTATCTGTGAGAGTGCCTAAAGCAGCGTCTAATTCTCTCTTAAGCATTTCTTTTGATGTATACTCATATGGAGTTAGGGTGTCTTGATCGGCAATAAAATCACCTAATGATGAATCTTCTTCTTCACCTACTGGCGACTCCAAAGAGATAGGTTCTTGTGCAGTCTTTTGGATTGCTTGAACTCTTTCAACTGTAATGCCCATCTCAAGAGCAACTTCTTCTTGAGTTGGTTCTCTTTTAAGCTTTTGAGTCAATGTTCTTTGAGTCCTTACCATTTTGTTGATAGTTTCAACCATATGTACTGGAATTCTAATTGTTCTAGCTTGGTCAGCTATGGCTCTTGTGATTGCTTGACGTATCCACCAAGTTGCATATGTAGAAAACTTATAACCCTTAGTATAGTCAAACTTTCCAACTGCTTTGATAAGTCCCATATTTCCTTCTTGGATTAAATCTAAGAATTGTAATCCTCTTGACACGTATCTTTTAGCAATTGATACAACAAGACGTAGGTTCGCTTCAACTAATTTTTGACTTGAGAAGTCTCCTCTTTTAATTAGTTCGTCATAGTCAGCCATTTCTTCTGAATTAATGTCGATACTCTCTTGTTTTTTATATTCAATTTCAAGTTTAGCACTTTTACATCTATCAACCATTACGGCTAATTCGTATTCTTCTTCGCTAGTTAATAATTCAACTCTACCGATTTCTTTCAAATACATTCTTACAGGATCATCAACCTTAATTGAGACCATAGCGTCGAATTGTTTTTCTTTCATTAATTCTTCTTCAATTTCCTTAGAGAAATCTCTGGTTTTATGAATATCAGAAGATTTTACATCTTCATCAGATAGTTCCTCTAATTTAACTGTGTTTTTTTTAGTTTTTCGTTTTTTGTTATCAAGCATATCAAAAAATTCTTGAGGAAGAATTCCTTTTTTAGCCAATTCTTGGACTATAGCTTCAAAACTTTTAGTATTCTTATCTAGCACCTCGAAAATTTCTGCATTTGTTAATTTGCCTTTTTCTTTATGAAGCGCTGTTAATTTCTCAATAATTTGTTTTTTGTTCATTGTTTTTCCCTTTCAATAATTCATTTTGCTGTTTCTTTTTACTGGTGTATTCGTTATGACAACTAATGTATTCTGCTTTGTTACCAAGTGCTAAAAACTCATCAGCTCGCTCTTTAATGCTTTTTCTGTCTTCTTCAATATACGCAACTTGTAAAATTCTTATGCAAGATTCAATATCTTCTAGATTATAATCGTAATCCTCATCTAGTAGATATTTTAGAAGATTCTTTTTTGAGTCTTCAGTTAAGCTAGAATTCAGTAAAACAATTGCAGATGTCTGGGTTTGATTATAAGGCAAATCTTTTGCGCTTGTAATTAACATCCTGATTTCTTTATCACCAAAGTAGAGAAGATTAAATTTTGAGTCAATTAGTTCTCGATACTTAGGATCTTTCATATAGTAACTGAATACTGTTTTTTCAGCGGTAATAAACTTAGGCATCTTAGTTTCTTTATGAATAGTTCTAGTAGCAACTGCTTTAAAAGACTCTGTAATTCGTTCATCAATTTTAGTTTGCTGATAGTCACCTAACAATGTAGTGTAACTGATAAGTGTATCACTAGCAAATTTATGAAAATAAATCTCTCTAATCATCCCGCTGGTTTTGCTGAAGAAATCAAATAATCGATTCTTAGCATCTTCAATTTGAGTCGGTTTAGTTAAATCTTTATTTTCTAGTATCATTTGATAAACAAAATCGTATTGATCTATTTGGTTGTTTTCTAAATAGTTTTTAAAATCGCCATTTTTAGTAATAAAATCATCTGGATCTTGACCGTCTGGTAAGAGAATAATTTTTACATTTAATTTTGCGCTTTCTAATAGCTTCAAAGCTTTAAATGTCGCTTCTCTTCCTGCTCGATCTCCATCATAACAGATTATAACGTTATCGCTATATTTCTTGATTTTTAAGGCTTGATCAATAGTTAATTGTGTCCCCATTGAACAGATTGCTTCCTTAACACCAGCCATACTCGCTTTAATAACATCCATGTAACCTTCCATTAAAACAACTCTATTACTGGTTCTGATATGTGGTTCCGCTTTACTTAAGTTATATAAAATAAGTCCTTTGCTAAAAATTTCTGTGTGTGGTGTATTAACGTATTTAGCTGGGTTTATTGTTTCACCGAATATTCTTCCACTAAAGGCAATAACTCGATTTGATTCATCTCTAATAGGAAAAAGAATTCTTGCTTTAAATAAGTCGTAATAACCTCCATCATTAGCACGATTTACTAACCCTGCATTGAGTAATTCGAGCGGTTGAAGTTCTTTACTTAGTTGATTAAACAAAGCGTTTCTTTGAGTTGGAGCATAACCAAGTCCAAAATCTTCAATGGTTTGTATATCCAAACCTCTATCCTTTAAATATTTTAAAGCTATTTTCCCAGTTTGCAGATTCAACAGGTTCAAAGAGTAGAATTTAAGAGCTAAATCGTTAGCTTTGAATAAATCTATATTCTTTTTAACTGGTGAAATATTTTTATCTAATTCAATGTCAATATTATATTTATCTGCAAGAAATTTAAGTGCTTCAACAAATGTTAGATGTTTGTATTTTTGAATAAAAGTAATTGAGTTACCTTTTTCTCCACAGCCAAAGCAGTTAAATATTTGCCTTTCTTTACTAACAAAAAAAGAAGGGGTTTTTTCACCATGAAATGGGCAAAGCCCTTTCATATTCTTGCCAGCTGCTTGTAATGGTACAAATTCACCGACAACATCAACAATATCAGCCGTATCTTTAATTAAATCAATTGTTTTTTGACTGATCATTGCCATAGTTTCACCCTCTCAATTTTATTATTTTTTTAATTCTTTTCTCAGATATTCATTAAGTTCTGTTAAAGAAAGTCTTATTTGAGCCATTGTATCTCTTTCTCTAATTGTAACAGTGTCATCCTCAAGTGTTTGTTGGTCAATCGTTACGCAGTAAGGAGTTCCAATTGCATCGGCTCTACGGTATCTTCTACCAATATTTCCAGTTTCATCATATGAAACTTCAAAGTCTTCAAGTAGTTGTTGATACACTTCGTTTGCTTTATCTTTTTGATATTTTTTATTTAAAGGTAAAACAGATATTTTAATGGGAGCTAGCTTTTTACAGATTCTTAGTACTGTTCTAGTTTCTCCATTTTCAAGTGTTTCTTCTTCTAAAGAATCTATTAAGATTGCTAATAATAATCTTTCAACACCTAAACTAGGTTCGATAACATAAGGTATATAAGTTTTGTTGGTTACAGGATCTAAATAGTCTAGATTAACTCCAGAGTATTCTGAATGTTTTCTTAAATCATAGTTTGTTCTAGAAGCTACTCCCCATAACTCATCAAATCCCCACGGATACCGATAGAGAATATCTGTGGTAGCGTTCGAGTAGAATGATAACTTTTCGGCTGGATGGTCATGGAATTTTATATTTTCAGAATTAATACCAGTTTTTAATAAAAAGTCTAATGCAAACTGTTTCCAATGATTAAACCATTCCATTTCAGTACCTGGTTCACAGAAAAATTCCAATTCCATTTGTTCAAATTCTCTAGTTCTAAAAATAAAGTTTCCGGGAGTAATTTCGTTTCTAAATGATTTCCCGATTTGTCCAATTCCAAAAGGTATTTTTTTTCTTGAAGTTCTGAGAACATTCTTAAAATTCAAGAAAATTCCTTGAGCAGTTTCTGGTCTTAAATATATGTCATTAGTATTTTCAGTAGTTACACCTTGTTGGGTTTTAAACATTAAGTTAAATTCCCTAATTGGAGTATAATCAAACCCGCCACAATTAGGACATTTAATTTTGTTTTCAATTATGTAATTATACATTTCTTGGTAATCCCAACCATCTGCATCTACTTCATTTTTAGTAGATCTAGCAATTAAGTTATCTGCTCTATATCTAGCTTTACAGCTTTTGCAATCCATTAATGGGTCTTTAAAGCCATTAACATGCCCAGTTGCTTCCCAGGTTTTAGGATTTAATAGAATTGATGAATCTATTCCTACATTATTAGGGTTTTTAGAGACAAACTCTTCCCACCATAATTTTTTGATATTATTTTTCAAACTAACACCTAATGGACCATAGTCCCACGTGTTCGCTAGCCCACCATAAATTTCTGATCCTTGGTAAATAAATCCATAACGCTTAGCATAAGCATTTATCACTTCTAAAGTCTTCTTCAAATCCCTCATCCTCTCGTTTTTTACTGCATACTATACCAGTTTAATTATATGTTTCTTTGACTCTATTGTCAAGGTAATGGAAATATAATATATTATATTTCAAGAAAAAAGAACTCATTAATAACCAATAAGTCCCATTAACATTTTTCTTGAGTTACTTCTAAAGCTCAAATGATATTCGTAATACCTATCTAAAACAAATCGAATTTCCTGTAATATTTTTGGATCAATATCAGATATTTTTTGTTTTGATAAATCAAAATAGTATAGTTCTTTCAATGATGAGATTGCTGCTTCTGATACATTGATTGGATTCTTAATATGTAATGGACAGCACATTCCACCTTCTGTAACAGAAAATTGCAGATTATCTACGTTTTCACAACTTGTACAGTGTTTAAATATAGGGTTTACTCCTAGCAAATACAGTAATTTTAATTCAACCATATTTAAGTAAGGAATGTAGTTTTGATTTTCTTCAACTAAATCCAATATTTTAAGTATAAATTTTAATAACTTTTTGTGGTCATGTTCATGACTCGAAAAGTTGTAAATCATCTCACAAATATGTGAAAGATAAGTATATTTTTCAAGATTATTTGAAGATATGGGATAACGTTTGATTATATCTCCATCTCTTAGAGTTAAAAGGTCTTTTCCAGACACATGTAATCCTACATAATTCAGGATTTTTGATAAACTCAAATAAGGACTTTTCATCTTATTACTTCCATGAATCAACACACTTCTTAGTCCCGTTTCAGTGTAGATATATACAATTTTAGAACTTTCTTTGTAATTAATTTTTTTTAGAATAATACCTTCTATGTATTCCAATTGAATCACCCATTTTGATCTGGCCTATATCCAAAGTTTTTAAGATAGTGTTCTCGGTTTCTCCAATCTGCTTCAACTTTAACAAATATCTCTAAGTAGACCTGTTTTCCGAGTAGTTCTTCAATATCTTTTCTAGCTGCTTGCCCAATGCCTTTTACCATCCTACCGTTTTTACCAATGATAATTCCTTTTTGAGATTTTCTTTCCACTACAATAATCGCCATTATATGAATGATTTTCTTTTTTTCTTTAAATTCTTCAAGATAAACCATCACTGAATGTGGTACTTCTTCATGGGTATATGCTAGAATCTTTTCTCTAATAAACTCTTGAACTAAGAACGTTTCTGGTCGATCAGATATTTCACCTTCAGGATAAAACTGAGGTCCAGCAACAAGCTCCTTTTTAATATCTTCTATGAGTAACAATACATTATCTCCTGTTAGAGCTGATATTGCAAAAACGCCTTTAAACTTGTAGACTGCTTTATATGCTTTAACCGCTGTTTCAAGTCTTTTTATGTCTTTTATTGTATCCATTTTGTTTATAATCATAAACACTGGAGTTTTTACTGATTGTAAACTTTTTAGAATACCTAAGTTGTATTCTAAAACATCGTCATAGGCATTTACTAAGAATAAAACTAAGTCAACAGATTTAACGGTTGATATAGCCGCTGAAGACATATATTCTCCAAGCTTAGTTTTTGCTTTATGAATCCCAGGGGTATCCATAAAGATTATTTGTGAATTAGGATCATTATAAATACCAGAAAATACGTTTCTGGTAGTTTGTGGTTTACTTGATACAATTGCAATTTTTTGTTTTAAAATTTGGTTAAGCAATGTTGATTTTCCAACATTAGGTTCACCGATTATTGATACGAAACCTGACTTGAACATTATAAATCCTCTTGTGTAAATCCGAATGGTAATAAATCTTCGTTTTTAATTTCTTGGAATTCACCTTTACTGTTAGCAAGGATTACTGTCGAATCAGCTTCCATTAACTCCCTTATTACTTGTCGGCAAGCTCCACATGGAGAAACAAAGTAATCTTTGTCTGTATATACTAAGATTTTCTCAATATCTTCTTTTTTAACACCGTTAGAATAAGCTGCGAATAAAGCACTTCTTTCAGCACAGTTACTTAACCCATAAGAAGCGTTTTCTACATTAACCCCTTTATATATTTCGCCGTTTTTTAGTTTTAATACAGCTGACACTCTAAATTTAGAGTATGGAGAATATGAGTTTTTAATATTCTCTTTAGCAATTTCTAATAATTTTTTCATTTTTTTACCTCGTGTATTTTGTGTCTTTCATAATTAAATTTTGTTTTATAGTCATTTCTACTTCATCTAAATCTTCTATATGGTCATAGCCAAGGCAGTGAAGAAAACCATGAACTGTTAAAAATCCAAGTTCATATTCGAAACTATGAGCTAAATCTTTTGCTTGTTCTTGTACTTTGTCTATAGATATAAAGACGTCTCCTATTTCATAGATGTCACTGTCATTTTCAAAACTTAGAACATCTGTAGGCTTGTCAATATTTCTGTACTGCTTGTTTAATTCCTGAATTGTTGGATTATCAACTAAAACAACGGAAATAATGACATCTTCATATAATTCTAATTCTTTGTAACCTTTTTTTAATACCTCGGTTACAATCTTTTTATATAATCTTTTATTATCATATTGATTAACAAAATTAATTCTGATCATTTTCAAACCTCTTTATTATTGTTTGTACTAAAGGATGTCTAACAACATCAAGTTCATTAAAGTAAAGTATTTTAACCGAATCAATTTCTTTTAAAATTTGCGATGCTTTAACTAATCCTGAAGTCATTCTTTTTGGTAAATCACTCTGAGTAATATCCCCAGTTACAATCATTTTTGAGCCAAACCCTAATCTAGTTAAGAATAGCTTAATTTGGCTAATAGTTGTGTTTTGTGCTTCATCTAAAATAACATATGCATTATCCAGAGTTCTACCTCTCATATATGCAAGTGGAGCAATTTCTATAATCCCCTTTTCAATAAATTCGGTACTTTGTTTAACGCCTAGTATCTCATTCATCGCATCATAGAGGGGTCTTAGATATGGGTCAACTTTTTCTTTTAGGTCTCCTGGTAAAAACCCCAGACTCTCACCGGCTTCTACTGCTGGCCTCGTTAAGATTATGCGTTTAATTGAATTATCTTTAAGCTTCTTCAACCCTAAGAGCACTGCTAGATAAGTCTTACCAGTACCAGCTGGTCCAACTCCAAATATCAGCGTGTTTTTCTCAATTGCATCTACATAGCGTTTCTGATTCAAGGTTTTAGGGAAAATTGGTTTACCTTTATAAGTTTTAATTATCTCAGTTCTATTGAGGAATAATGATAAAATTTCTTCTTCATTTGAGTCAGGCAATAGTTGTTTAATATAGATAATATCTCTTTCACCAAATATGATGTTATTTCTCACTAGCTTAATTAAGATTCTAAACATCGAAGCTATTTCGTAAATAACTACTTCATCTGTAGTATCAATAACAATATCCTTGTTATTGGAGAAAATTTCAACCTTATAAAGTTTCTTTAAGAGTTTAAGGTTCTTGTCATTAGAACCAAATAATTCTATCAATTCATCTAGATTCTTCAAATCGCTTTCTAATTTAATAATGTTAGTCACTTAAATCAATCACTCCCTTTGGTAATATTATACCACAAACCACAGGTTTCTTGTTATTCGTTCAGAGCATTTATAAGGAAAAAATAATGACAATTCAAGGTTGAATTGTCATAGTCTTATCATTTAATTATTTCTTTTTTTGTTTATTAGCACGAGCCTTTAATTTTTTTGTTACACTTGGTTTTTCATAATATTCTTTTTTACGGGCTTGGGCTAATGTTCCTGAGCGTGATACATCACGTTTAAAACGACGAAGAGTGTCTTCTATAGATTCATTATCTCTCACTATTGTTTTTGCCATTGCTTTCACCCCTTTTCTTTACCATAGACATTATACTAGATTATCAAAGTTTTGTAAACGTATTTTTTTTGAACATTGTTTTATTTTCTGAATTTTTGTGTTAAAATGTTTATAAATAAAATATTAAATAGAATTTGACTATATTATACTAAAAAGGAGGATCAATTATGAGATTTTTATTTTCAATAGGCAGCTTAAGTTTAACAAAAATAATAATAATTGCAGTTGTGGTTATAGTAATAATCATTATATTAGCTATTTTGATAAATACCGGTAAATACGCAGCTAGATACAAAAAATTTTATAAAAGGATGGATAAAACCATTAACAAACGTTATAATGGTAACCTTCTAAATGAAAATATTGTTAATCTTTATTCTAGAGATCAAACCAATACTTATAAAACATTGAAGGGTAAAGGTAAGAAAAAAGTTAAGAAATATTTCGATTACTTTGTTAAGACCATACCCGAACAAGTAATGTTAAAAAGTTTTACAAGTTCTGACAAGAATAAAAACCAAGTTGTAATTTTACTTTTAGATGATTACGATAAAGTATTATACCGTTGGGATAAATCAAAAAAGACTAAAGGGTTAATTAAAGCAAGTAATAAATATCAAATGTTGACTACCTATATTGGATTCTTTCTCGAATTACCATTACACATACATGAGGCTGCACCTTTTAGATTTACAAACCATGATAATGAATATGAATTAACTTATAAAGTTGTAAAAAAAGTAAAAGGTGGCAAAAGAAAAGAAAAACAAAAGAAACTATCAAAAAAAGAAATAAAAGCTTTAGCTAAAGTTGAAAAAGCAAAAGAGAAGAAAGCTCGTAAGAAAAATAGATAATCCAGCAATTTTGCTGGATTTTTTTATATCAATTTTAAATCTAAATTTATTATTATCTCCATCCATAATAATCGGTAGTTGATTTCCTTATAGTCTTTTAGTTTAAAATACCCAATTATCTCTGTTAAGGGAAAGCATTTAAATGGAATGATAATCTTGTATAAGTCATTAATTAGTTGACTTTCCAGCTCATTGAACTGATAATATTTTCTAAATATTTTTAGTTGGCCTCTAAACTTGGCAATTTGTTTCTCTATATAGTCTTTATCTATCCATAGTTTACTTATTGGCTCAGTTTCTTGATATGCTAACTCATTAATTAAATACGTTAAGACTTTTTCTCTACCTGCCAGATTGAAATCAATAACTCCCTTAAAATTAAAGTCATCATCTACTAATATGTTTTCTGAATGTAAATCCGCTTGGAAGATTGATTCTGGTAAGTCGTGATAATTGGTACTTAGCTCTCTTCTTAACTTATAAAACTTCTTATAGATTCTATTAAGTAGTGAGTAGTCTATGTTAATATCATTTTTTAATAGATTGTATATTTTACCTACGTATTCTTCATATTCATCAATTGCATTTGGATCATTAAAAGCTTCATATAATCTATAGGGTGAATTTGAATTAAATTTTAAATTACGGCTACTAGCAGCAATTTTACCAATATATTCAGGTATTTGATTGTTATATAAATAATCTAAGTCAATTTCTGGAATTGTGGATTCATTCAATTTTTCAGTTAGACTTAAATACTTCTTATATTCCTCAATCCATAAACAATATGTTCTACCAAAAATTTTGTAATTATGGGCATTACCATATATGCTTGAGTTTATATATTTGGGTGAATAATAACCATTATTGTTATGGATCTCAATTAACTTTATGGTTTCATATATTTTATTTGTTGTAGTAAAATTATTAGAATGTAATTTGACCACATATTTAGTATCTTTAACTTCAATCTCATAATTTAATCTAATGTCATCCAACCCGGTCCTTTCCGATATTAGTTTACAGGTCTTGATTGGTTTATTTAAAAATTCCTCAATCATTGGTTTTACAATGAGATTAATATTGCTTAGACTAAGTAATAAATTATCATTTTTATCACTCGAAACTGTATATCCTACACTTTTATGTATCCTTATTGATGCTTCATTCCATTTTCTTACAACTGAGTTAATTGATTCATAGCCATTTTCAAATGCGAGTTTTGTTGTAGCTAATAAAACTCCTTTTCCATAACCTTGAGATCTAAAATCTTGGTGAGTTTCTAACCCAGCTAAATAGATTAAACCAGCTCTTTTTACTAATCTACACAATGAAACAATTTTACCAGTTCCATTCTTTAAAATGGTATAGAATACAAAATTTTTATCATCAACAAGACTATCTAAATATTTTAGGTAATCTGCTTGGATGACATTTTTAATATTATCCACATCAAATTGAGACAATTTATTAATGTCAAAACCCCTATCTTTTTCAAGACCATTGTTATAGACATCAAACCAATTCTCTTTTTCTATCTGAGTTAAATTTTTAACTTTCTCTTTGTCCCAATATTCTATATGCATTTGTTACACCTAATCTATTCTACTATCTCACCTTTGCAACATGATTCATCATAGGACTTAATTATTACTGCGATCTCATCACCTATTAATGACTTATCTCCTTTAAAGCACACAAGTATATAATCTCTAGTATGTCCTTTTAGGATACCATCTTGATATTGTTCAGGAATGACATAATGAATTTTGTTAATTTGTTTTCGAATATGATTGCGTTTTAGATCATCGCTTAAGTCAAGGAGTTTATGAACTCTAGCTTTTTTGGTAACTCCATCAATGTGATTTTTCAATTTAGCAGCTACAGTTCCTTCGCGGCTTGAGAATGGAAAGACATGTAACTCTTGGAAGTCTACTTCTTTAATAAATTCAAATTCACTTTGAAAATCTGAATCAGTTTCACCAGGAAAGCCTACAATAACGTCAGTTGTAACAGCTAGCTCTTGTATATTGGCTCTTAATTTATTAATGATATTTAAAAATTCCGTAGTTGTATACTTACGATTCATTAGTTTTAGAATTTTATCACTACCACCTTGAAGTGGAATATGAATGTGATTTACTACTTTTTTAGAGTTCTTAATTATATCGATAACTTTATCTGTAAGTTCTGTAATCTCAATTGAAGAAATTCTGATTCTTTTTAGTCCAGGTATTTTCTCTAAATCACTTAATAGATCCCCAAATGTATAATCTTCTAAATCCTCGCCATAGCCACCTGTATGTATACCTGTTAATACTATTTCAATATGACCGCTATCAACAAGTTTTTGTGCTTCATTTAGGACAACATCTTTAGGTTTAGATCTAATTCTTCCCCTAGTATAGGGAATAATACAATAAGAACAGAAGTTATTGCAACCATCTTGAATCTTAAGAAAAGCTCTTTGATGGTTCTTAAAATCATTTATGAAGAGTCTATCGTAATTCTCATCATTTTCTAGTTTTTCAACCTTATTTAATTTTTTTTTTGTTTCTAGGTATTCATCTAAGTAATTTACAATCTTATCACGATTTTTCGTACCCAGAACAACTTTAACTCCTTCAATATCTAATACATCTTTTGCTTTTAGTTGTGTTAAGCAACCCATAACTATAACGATAGCTTCTGGATTGATTTGAATTGGTCGTCTGATAATTTTCTTAGATTTTCTTTCGCCAGTGTTGGTAACCATGCATGAGTTTATAATGTATACATCACTGAATTCATTGAAGTTAACAATTTCATGTCCGGTATCCTCAAACATTTCCATAACTGCTTCGGTTTCATATGAGTTCACTTTGCATCCAAGTGTATTAAAAGCTACTTTCATCTCAGTTCTCCCATGCATAACGAAAAGATGAAGCTATGTAAATAGCTGCTGTCTCGCTGCGTAATATTGTTTTTCCTAAGCTAACAAATATTGCTTTGTCAGCTAAATATGCTAGTTCTTCTTTAGTAAAGCCACCTTCAGGACCAACTAAAACAAGAACTTTTTTTGTTTTATCAATACCATTTATAACACTAGAAAGACTATTATTATCAGTTTCTCTAGCGTGAGCAACTAATACTAAATCATATTTTTTATATGGTAAATCCTTTATAGGACATAAATCATGAATTATTGGCAGTATTGTTCGTTCGCTTTGTTCACTAGCTTCTTTAACTATAGTGTTGTAGCGAATTAGTTTTTTCTCAAAGTTATCTATTTTAATTATTGACCTACTAGTTTTAATGGGATATATATCCGAGATGCCTAATTCAGTAACCTTTTGAAGAACTAACTCAAAATTATCCCTTTTGATCAATGTTTGAGCAATTGAAAGATTAAATGTATTAGGAACTGGATTTTCTTCCTTAATGATTTCTAAAACAACTACGTTTTTGTTATATTCACTGATTCTAGTCAAAAAAACCTTACCTGAGAAATTGGTAACGATAATTTTATCATCAATTTTTAAACGCATAACATTTTTAATATGATGAAAATCAGAATTCGAAATTTTAACTAATCCATCTTTAATATTGTTGTCTTCAACAAAATATCTTTGCATAATATCACCATTAAAATAATAACATAGTTTTAGAGTTTTCTGGTAAAAAATGATAAAAAATAAAGCCACTGTTAAGTGGCTCTATCCTCTATTTTTTATTGCTTCATAAGCTCTAGCGTTTCTTCCTTCTCTTAGCGTCACAATTGTAGTATCTGTATATTTAGATAAAACTTCCATTTTCTGTGGTGGTGTTGCTAAGATAATTTGGACTGGTAATTGATCAATAAATTCCATCATGGCTTTAATTCTTGATGTATCCATTTTATCAAATACTTCATCAAAGATGATCAATCCGATTGAATCATGTGTTCTTCCGCTTTTTGCTTGTTCAAATAATCTTACAAACGATGCTAGTGTGGCAACATAAAATGGTACTTGAGTTTCCCCACCAGATTTTTCTTTGAACACTTTTGAGTAGAGTGTTGTTTCTTCTTGCTCATTGGTAATTAAAATATCATAATCCATGTAAGTACGATAATCTGTAAACTTGTTGACTACACCAGGAGCGTTAATATCTTCACTGGCAAGATTCACAAATAATTCTTCTAGCTGCCTTTGATATTTCATTTCGAAATCATAGTTTAGCATTTCTGTACCAGCTTTTAATGATTCATCACTTAGTACCATGTCATAGTAATCCCCGTATACTTTTGATTTAGGGAAAATAAACTCATAAGTATCTCCACCGAAATGAATATTAGCTAAAGTGTTATTTGTTTTTTTAATATTATCCTGTGCAGAAACTATATAGTCTCTTAGTTTTGCTATGAAGTCTTCTTTGAATAATTTTTCAGCTGATTCTCTGGCTTCTCTTACTTTAGTTTCATATTTAACCAATTCAGATTTTACTAATTTGTTTAACTCATCAATATACTCGTGCATGTACTCAATTCCAAATTGGTAACTTAAATTATATACACTTGTATACTTTATTTGTTTAGATTTTAGCGAATCTTCAAGGTTGTTAACAGTTTCCAATTCTGAATTTATACGATTTTGATACTCATCTAAGATGCTTGAAATATTACTAGTTTTAGCCGTTTCCTGTTTGTATAGGTCAAGAGCATTCTTTTCGAGTGTAATATCAGCTTCGCTTTGCTTATCTACTTTTTTATTTAATTTCGTTATATTCTTTTCAATTTGTAGAATAGCTTCTTGGTTTTTGATTTCATCAGAGTTAAGTTTACCACTCTTTTCATAAGCTTTTCTTAAGTTTTGATCATAACCTCTGATTTCTCCCTTAACATTTTCATATTCTACTCTTAGTTCAGTTAAGCTTTCTTCAGGTAACTGATTCTTTTTCTTAGTAAGTTCTTTTCTTCTTTCTTTAAGAGTATTAAGAGAATAGTATGATTCTAACATGGAAATTACACTATCAAGTCCTAAACTAGTTATTGCATTGTTTTCCTCTGTTATAATCTGAATACTGTCTTGAACTTTTTTGAATTTGTTTTTAGTTTCATTGGCTTTATTACGCCATTTTTCTAGTTGCTTTTCTTGAGCTTTTTTTCCAATGAATGGCTTTTCTGTCCTTTTGTTCAAAGATCTTACTGTATAACTTTTATATACCATTCCAGTTTGAGTAATAGCTTGTGGGTGTTTTTCTAATTCATTTACTTCTTCAACCATAATTAGGTTTCCGCAAGTCATGTTGATATAATGTCTAGCATCGACATTCTCTGAACTGATAATTGATGCTAATGATTTGTCTCTAAAACTTTTAAAATGTTGGATTTTTTTTGTGTTAACAAGTCCAAGCCCATAGATTCCTAGGTTATCTTTTACTTGATTATAGATTTCTAATGCGATATCGAAGTATCTTGGTTCAACAATTAAGTTGAATCTTTGGAACCCTAGATAGTCTTCAATAGTATCTTGCCATGTAGGGTCAGTTACTTCTAACAGTTCACATAGAATATGAACGTTGATATCAACACCAATGCGGTTTTTTACACCAGTTATAATACTGGTTTGTAATCTTTTTATCATAGGATTGTAACGCATTTTATGGTTTTCTAAGTCTTTTAGCACTTTATAAGTCCCATTGATTTCATCATACAAACTATCTTTAATATTATTTAAACGACCTGATTCAACTTTATTATTATCTAAAATGACATTTAAAGCTTTTTGGATTTTAACTAATTTTAGTTTATTGTCTTCATAATTAGTTTCATCAATCCTGTTTAATTCTAGTTTGTCTAAATCATTATATGCAGGTTTTTTGTATTCGCTTTTTAGTTCTTTAATAATTGGTTTTATCTTACGAAGACGTTTTTGAGCATAGTTTCTAATTTCTAGTTTGTCGGTGATTTTTTCATCTAGGTCTTTAAGTTCTTTATCATAGATTTGAGCCATTTTAAATGTATCATTACTTGATAACATCGTATAGATTTCTTTAGATCTCTCATCCAGTATACTTAATTGTACATTGATGTCTTCAACAAGTTTATTGTTTTGTTCTTTAGATATAGAGATTTTTTCGAGTTTTGTGTTAAGTTTCCCTATTTGGTCTTTTAAGCTCTCTACTTCAAGAATTTTTAAGAAGTACTCGTAAAAGTGTTTTTGTTCTTGATTTGTTTGGATTTCTTCATAGAGTGTTTTGATATCAGTTAAGTCAGTTACTTTTAGCTTGATTACTTTCAAAGTAGCTTCCAAGTCTCTATAGGCATTAATTGATTCTTTGATTGAATCAACATCCAAAACTTTTTCTTCTAATAAATATCGATAAATAAAATCTTTAACATCTGGAATAGGTTTGAAGGCTAAGGCTTTTGGAATTAATGAAAAATACGTTTCACTAATTGAACCGAATAGTGATCTATATGATAGTTTAGCTTCTCTTCTGGTTAAAAATACTTTTTCGGCGACTTTTGTTTTCTTAAATGATACCGTAGTTAGTATTTTACCTTCGTCATCGCTAAAGTATTTATCCTTCATTTCACCTTTAATATGATAGAATATTACTTTTGGTGGCAAAATATCACCAAATACATCAATTACTGTACCTACAGTAAAGTACTCGTCTTTGCTTTCATCATAGAATTCTAAAGATACATGACCAGTAGTATCCCCTTCTCTTAGGTACTCTTGTTTGTTAATTCCAAGTTTACACTTAACATAGCCGCGTAGATCTCTTTTACTTTTTTCATTAGCAGCTAAGTTAAAAATTTGATCTCCTGCTGTAATGACGAAAGCGACTGCATCAACGATGGTAGATTTACCAGTTGCATTTTGTCCAGTGATTAGTGTGTTGTTTTTTACATGGATTGTCTCATTAGCAAAGTAATGCCAATTAATCAATCTGATTTTAGTTAACTTCTTCAATGTTATCACTTCCTTGTTTTGGTTCTATCCTTGATATTAAATCATATACGTCGTTAATTACGCTAGTGTTAATTGCTAATAGTATCGTTGGGAATATAATTATTCTTGAATTTGATTTAGTAATGTCTCCTACTGGTTCAATGATATTGAATTTTTTGAACATTCTTAGTATTTTAACCAAATCAGTTTTATTTATTTTACGTTTTAATTCTAACGAATCATAGTATTGATGTAATTCATCAATTCTAATTACGACATTATCGTTGATTGATGTATCAGCTAAATGTTGATGAAAGAGGATTCTTAGGATTAAGAGGATTAGTGTTTCATCTTTTTTCAGTCTTAGCACATTTGAATTCTCACTGTTTAGTAATTGAATCGCACCGTTTTCACGATCAAGTACGATTTCATAGCTCATCACTTCGAAATATTCATCAAAGTACTTTTTATAACTTAATATAAAATAGTACATATCCTTGTTATCTCTTTTATCTCTAGCTATAAATCCTGTGGATAGTAGTTTTAAACAAGTTTTGGAGAACATATTCCTTTGTCCCGCATTAAGTTCCTCAAATTTATCTAGTATCATTCTTCAATCCCCCTTATAATTTCAAAGTCATCTAACTCGAATTTTGTGTGTTCTATCGGTGTTTTAAGTGGTTGAATATAGTAATCTAATTCATCACCGGCATAAACCAATATATAAAGTAATTTTAGTACAGCTTCATCAGACATATCATTTCTGACTATTTCCGAAGCTTTTATCAATTTGTTTTCTTTAAAGTACTCGTTCAGGTATTTGTTGATTACATCTTCACTATAATTGCGCTCGAATTCCTTATAGAATTCTTCTTGAAGTCTAAGTCCAGGTCCGCCATTATTTTGTGCTAAGTATTGAGAATCAACACGTTTGTAGAAACCTCTTGGAGTATATAAAGAATGATTGCTTATTTGTAAGTAATTTGATATATTGAATAAAGGTTCAATATTAGTCATAGCTTTCTTAGTTCTTCTACCCTTAATTTCTCCAGCTGTGTATTTCAAAATTCTTGTTAACTTAGTAATTACACTTTCATCATCAGATAACAGGAATTTTATCTTAGCTATTGTTGAATTAACATATACTTTATTCTTTTGATCAATTTCATCAATTATCGAATTGATTGAATTGTAAATATCTATCATATCATCAATTCGTTTATTAGCTCTAACAATTGCTAATTCCTTATTATTATGAGCTTTAAGCATATACTCATTAGCTATTTTTTCCATGATGACTGGATTCTCTTGGTAACTCTCAAGAGTCTTCACTATTTCTAAGCGATATTTATTAATGTTATCACTAGTTTTTAATCTTCTGTATGCTTGATCAACTAATTCTACTTTGTAATTAACTAAAAGATGAATAAGGTCTTTTATCTCAGAATTATCAATTATTGTTCTAATATAAAATTTGAGTCTTGAATCAAGCTTTCTGATTTCTCTAACGAACGCAGCTGTGTTCTTATATACTTGGTCAACTACCATACCATATTCTCCGTGCTCATTGCTGAGCAAAGAATACACAGTATAGATATAACCTCTAAACTCATGTCCTTCTGATTCATACCCATACACTGAATCTGCAGAAATCTCTCTAAGTGCCTGAATTATAGTTATTGCATAGTCTCTAAAGTTAATAATTTCATCATAGTCATTATTAACATCAATGTCTATCCACTCACATTCTTCAAGTCTCCTAAGTATTTGATTTGCACGATCTCTATTCGTAATTTCTTTTTCAGTTTCATTTCCCTCTAATTCTTCTTTTAAAGGATTAAGCTCTAAGTAGTCTAAAATTACCTGTTTCGCAATTGTTTTGTCCATACCAAGAATTGAACCTTGCTCATAAGCTTTATATACATCCAGTACACAAGCCACATATGTTGCTTTATTCTTGCCACATAAAACATTAAAAAATTGCTTAGGTATTACATTGTATAAATCCATAATATCACTTCCTATTTTCTTCTATATTATATTCAAAAGTTCCACCAACTAATGAAGATAGGGTATTCTCAATCATAACCCAGTCTTTCCTAAATGATAGTAACTCTTTTTTCCCTTGTGGAGTAATCTGATAATAACGTCTGCTCATGCCTTTTTTGTTTTTACCTTTATAGGATGAAATCTTTTCATTATTAAGGAGTCTTTTAAGTGCAAGATAGAGGGTTGCTTCAGTAAGTTGGATATTTTGTTTGCTTACAGATTCAATAATTTTGGTCATTTCATATCCGTAACTATCAAATTTACCCAAAATAGAAAGAATTATGTAATTAGTAAATCCTCTTACATATTCGCCCGAATTCGTCATTATCTCACCTCCCATATATAACGTAGTTATGTATATCGTAATTATACATAACGTGCTTATATTATATCGCATTTGGATTCACTTGTAAATAGGCAAAATAAAAAGAATCCAAAAAATTTGGATTCAGAGTTTAAAAGCCAGTTGTATAGGGTTTTTAAGATAGGAATTGTTGATGTCTCTTATGTCAAAATGTATGTTATATTCCTTACATTTATCAGCTAGCCTTTTATACAGTTTGTTGTTATTTAAAGAATTACAAGCATAAGATAAACCATATATTTTTTGATATTTTGCCTTTAAACCAGGAAAATATTTATCCAAATGTTCGTAATAATAATCTCTTTGTATATCTCTTAAAGTCATATCAAAGTAAGCATAAATGTTATTCCTGCTTTAATTCCTGCTTCATTTAGAAGTTTAAGCGCTTCAAAACGTTCAATTGTTGTAGAAGATAAAAGTTCAATTATTTTTTGTAGTTTTAAATCTGCTGTGGTTATAGTTATGTTAACTAAAACAGAATAATGCTTATTTATTGCTTTTAATAGTTCAATATCTCTAACAATTAGATTGCTTTTTGTAATAATAGATGTTCCATAACCATACTTTGGAAATAGTTTTAGAGCATTTCTGGTTAATTCAAGTTTCTTTTCTAAGGGATTATACGGATCTGACATTCCACCAATCGCACAAATTCCTTTTTTTCTTTTTCGCATCAACTCGGATTACAATATTTGAAGAGTATCTTTCTTCGGTTTAACCAAATCAAAATTATCAATCCCATAACACATACTTCTTGAGTCGCAATAAATACAACCGTGTGAACACCCACGGTATATATTCATATTATAGTCGTTATAAAACCAGTTATTTATATCTGGTTTTGTTTTTTGCATAATCGTTTTAGCAATTATTTCTTCCATCTATATCATCAATTATATTATACCAAACTTATCGTTAAAAGAAAAAGAAAGCCAAAATTAATTTGGCTTTTTTTATTTAAAACTTTCTTTTAATTTTGACCAGAAATTCTTATTTTTTTTTGGCTTGTCCTCTATTTTAGAAAGTTGTACAAAGATACGTTTTTGTTCATAGTTAAGTTTGCCAGGTGTTACAACTGTAATAATAACATGTTCATCACCCTTGGTTTTACTTCTAACATTAGGTGCACCTTTGCCTCTAATTCTAAACTTAGAATCTGATTGTGTACCATTTGGTATTTTCAATAATACTTTTCCATATACTGTAGGCACTTCAATTTCTGTACCTAAAGCTGCTTGAGCGAAAGTGATTGGGATATTAATAATAATATCATCACCTTGTCTTAGAAATGTATCTGATTTTTTTACTTCAAATACAATATATAAATCTCCATTAGGTCCACCGTTTTGGCCTTTATTACCAAATCCTTCTAAACGAATTTGTTGACCAGTTTCGATTCCTTCTGGTACTCTTATTTCAACTTCTTTATTAATTCTTTCGACTCCTTCACCGTGGCAATTAGAACATTTATTAAGAATTTCTTTTCCAGATCCATTACAGGTTGGACAAGTTCTTCTTGTTTGGGTTCTACCGAATAAGGTTTGAGATTCTACTACAACGGTTCCAGTTCCGTGACATTGTGAACAAACTTTGATATCTCTTTTTGATTTAGCACCCAACCCATGGCAAATATGACATTCGTCATAGACAGGTATTTTGATTTTTTCTTTTTTTCCAAAAATTGATTCCTCAAAAGCGATTGTCATTCTTCTTTGGATATCAGCACCTTTTCTTGGTCGATTGCTGGTTCTAGTTGCCCTTTGACCGCCACCAAAGAAAGCACTGAAAATATCACCAAAATCAAAGTCGCCTTGGTTAAACCCTCCAGCACCAAATCCTCCAGCTTGATCAAATGCTTGATGTCCGAATTGATCGTATTGAGCCTTTTTGGTTTGGTCACCTAATACATCATAGGCTTCCTGTACTTCTTTGAATTTTGCCTCTGCATCCTTTTCTGTGGATACATCAGGGTGAAATTTTTTTGCTAGTTTACGATACCCTTTTTTAATTTCATCTTCAGAAGAACCTTTGGCAACTCCTAAGACTTCATAATAATCCTTTTTACTCATTAATTTACACCTCTAGACAAAGTTAAATTGCAGTTTCCTGCAATCTAACTTATTATTACATCTCTTTATAGTCTGCGTCAAAGACATCGTCATCTTGTTTTTCTGATTTACTATCTTCTTTTGTTGGATCTGGTTCTGGTTGTTGTTGTTGTTCTTGATTTGCTTGTGTTTCTTTATATACTCTTTCAGATAAAGCTTGAGCTGATTTTTCTAATGCGTCCTTAGCTGATTTAATTGCGTCTAAATCATTTCCTTCAATTTCTTTTTCTAAAGTTTTGATTAACTCTTCAGCTTCAGTTTTTTCTGCATCTGTTACTTTATCTCCTAAGTCTTCAATAGCTTTGTTAGTTACAAATATTAATTGGCTAGCTTCATTTCTTAGGTCAGCTTCTTCTCTTTTTTGTTTGTCAGCTTCAGCGTTTTCTTCCGCTTCTCTAACTAATCTTTCTATTTCATCATCCGATAAACTAGTACCTGATTGGATTGTGATTGACTTATTTTTCCCAGTTGCTACATTCTTAGCAGAAACATTAACGATTCCGTTAGCATCAATATCAAATTTAACTTCGATTTGAGGTACACCTCTTCTTGCTGGAGGAATATCTCCTAATTGGAAATGTCCTAAAGTTTTATTATCTCTGGCCATTGATCTTTCGCCTTGTAAAACATGAATATCCACTGTAGGTTGATTATCTGCAGCTGTTGAGAATACTTGTGATTTTGATGTAGGAATTGTAGTATTTCTTTCAATTAGTTTAGTGAATACTCCACCAAGTGTTTCAATTCCTAATGATAGTGGTGTAACATCTAATAATAGCACGTCTTTAACATCACCTTGTAAAACTCCACCTTGAATAGCTGCACCCATAGCTACAACTTCATCAGGGTTGATTGAACGATTAGGTTCTTTTCCTAAAATCTTCTTAACTGCATCTTGAACTGCTGGAGTTCTTGTAGATCCACCAACTAATAATACTTCGTCGATATCTTTAGCAGTCATCTTAGCATCTCTTAGAGCTCTTCTTACTGGTTCTACAGTTCTTTGTACTAAATCATGAGTTAATTCATTGAATTTAGCTCTTGTAAGTTCTTTTTCTAAATGGACAGGTCCACTTGCATTCATAGATATGAATGGTAAACTAATTTGAGTTTTAATGATTGAAGATAATTCTCTTTTTGCTTTTTCAGCCGCATCTCTTAATCTTTGGTAAGCCATTTTGTCTTTTGATAGGTCAACACTTGTTTCTTTTTTAAATTCGGCAGTTAGCCAGTCAACGATTTTGTTGTCAAAGTCGTCTCCACCTAAATGATTATCTCCACTTGTAGAAATAACTTCAAATGTTCCATCACTTAGTTCAAGGATTGATACGTCAAATGTTCCTCCACCAAGGTCAAATACCAATACTGTTTGGTCTTTTCCATGTTGTTTATCAATACCATAAGCTAAAGCTGCTGCTGTTGGCTCATTTATAATTCTTTTAACTTCTAATCCAGCAATTTTACCTGCGTCTTTAGTTGCTTGCCTTTGTGCATCGTTAAAATATGCTGGCACAGTAATTACTGCTTCAGTCACTTTTCCACCTAGATATGCTTCAGCTGATTCTTTTAAGTTTCTTAAAACCATAGCGCTGATTTCTTGAGGTGTATATGATTTGTTGTTCACCTTAATTTTTTCATTTGTTCCCATTTTTCTTTTTATAGAATAAACAGTATTAGGGTTTGTGATTACTTGTCTTTTTGCAACTTCTCCTACTTGAGTCTCGTTGTCTTTAAATGCTACTACAGATGGTGTTGTTCTATTACCATCTAAGTTCGGAATAACTTTTGCTTCTTTACCTTCCATTACAGATACGCAAGAGTTAGTAGTTCCTAAGTCAATACCAATAATTTTCATAATTATTCATCCTTTCCTTTTTCTTCATTAGATTCTTCTATTTCTATGTTTTGTTTTTCTTCTTCTGGTTTTATATTAATTATGACCGTACTAGGTCTTAATATCCTATCTTTAAATAAATATCCTTTTTTCAAAACCTTCAAAACGGTGTTTTCTGGTTTGTCTGGGTTATATTCTTTGTCCATAGCTTGTTGTTTACTAGGATCAAATTCATTCCCAACTTTAGTATCAATAATTGATACACCTTCTTCTTTTAATGCATTTAGAAACATATCATCTATCATTCTAAACCCATATAGGAAGTTCTTTAAATTTGGATCGTTTGTTTCCATGTTCAGTGCTTGGTTAAACACCTCAATGGAATCAATTAGTTTATTAGCTAATGAGAATCCAGCATATTTTCTTTCTCTTTTTAAATCTTCATTAATTCTTTTTTTAAAGTTCTCTGCTTCCGCTAAACTTCTGAAGTATTTATCCTTTATCTCAGCTAATTCTTCTTGAATCTCTAGGATTACATCCTCTGGTTTATCTTTTTTCTTTTTCTTTGTCTTTTCTTTTTTTTCTGGCGCCTTTGTTTCTTCAGTGGCGCTAACTACTTTTTCTTTATCTTCACTCATGCTTTCTTACTCCTCTTCATACAATTTCGCAATGTGTTTAGCTATATATTTTAGTAACGGAATTACTTTACGGTAATCCATTCTTGTTGGACCCACTAATGATATGGTGCTTTTTTCACCTTCTAGCGTGTCAAATGTTGATGATATAACGGTACAGTCACTCATAGCTGTAATTTTATTTTCGCTACCAATTTTTACCGATATGCCTTCTGCATCTTGGTCAACTATCTTAAATATCTCGTTGTTATCTATAGTAGATATAAATTCTCTAAGTTTTTGAATATCATTAAATTCTGGTTGATATAACATATTACTAGATCCAGTTAAGTAATAACGTGATTGAGCAAATTTAGAGAATGCTTCAATAAATGAATCAACTATAGTTTCTCTATATTTCAAAAGCTCTTTAATTTGGCTGTGTTGTATTTCATAATGTAATTTTTCTGAAACTTTTGAAATCGGTGTATCTACTAATAGTTCGTTTAGAAGATCAATGATTTTAGATAATTCAGCCGAATCCATTTCTTCTGATAAACTTATTTGTTTTGATTCAACGTAACCAAAGTTGGTTATTACTAAAATCAGGGCTTGATGAACAGATAATGGTACCAATTGAATCTTTTTAACTTTTGAATGATACGCATTAGGGCCCAAAGAAATTGCTGTACAATTTGTTGCTTCGGATAATAGATTGACTGCTTCTTTGATTATTTCATCTCTTTCTACGTCTTTATCAAAAATCTTGTCAAATTCGAAAAATCCTTCTGTATCTTCATCAATGTTTTTGATTATTGTCTCTATATAATAACGATAACCCTTTTCCGAAGGAATTCTTCCAGATGAAGTATGGGTTTTTTCTATATACCCAAGGTCCTCTAAAATACTCATTTCGTTTCTTATAGTCGCTGATGAAACGTTTAGTTCTTTGGATAATACTTTTGAACCAATTGGCTCAGCACTCTTAACGTATTCATCTACAATCAATTTAAGGATTAGCTCTTGTCTTTTAGTCAATTAATTCACCTCTTTTGGCACTCCTATATTACGAATGCTAATGATATTATACGACACTGTTTTAGCAATGTCAAGGAAAGAGTGCCAATTTTTTTAAAGAAAGTGAATTATTCATAATTTCATCACAAAAAAAAGTCAGTAAATCTGACTTCTTACTGGAATTATTATTTTTATCTAAGAAATTGATTAACTTCTTTTATAGCCTTCATCTTGGCTGATTGCCCATGTCCTGGGTAAATCGTCGTATCATTGCTAATTTTATTTTTTAACAGGTCAATTGAACTAAACATGTCTTTTCTATTACCTGAGAATAAATCAGTTCTACCCACGCTATTATAGAATAAAGTGTCTCCACTAAACAACAAATTGCGGTGTTTAATACACATTGATCCTTTTGTGTGTCCAGGCGTGCTAATAAATTTAAAGTCTTCATTATAGAGTTTTAAGGTGTCACCATTAGTAATTTTCATAACGATAATATTACTTGGTAAAACAAATCTTGAATTGAATGCCTTAGCATAGTTATTTTCATCTTCAAACAGTAATCTATAATCATTTTCTTCAATATAAGTATGATAGTCAAAATGATTAGCTATTATTTTCATATCTTTAATGTGATCAAAATGACCATGCGTTAGAATTACATGCTCTATGACAATTTCTTTTTCTTTACAGAAGTTTATTATTTGATTTCCATTGAATCCTGGGTCAAAAAGAATTCCTCTTGTATCCTTATATAGTAGGTAAGAATTAACCTGTGCTATATTATCGCTAAATACTTTTATTTTCATCATTTCACCATATAGCAACAGCCATAAATACCTGCTTCATTACCTAAAGACGCAATAGCAAAATTAGTGTGAGATATAAATGGTTTTACCATTTCATAATAATGTTTTTCAATCTGTTCAATTATATAGTTACCCGCATTAGAAACTCCGCCACCAATAACTATAATTTCTGGGTTAATTGTATAGGTTACATTTGCCATAGCGAATGCTAGGTATTTCATTGCTTCATCGATAGTTTTTTTAGCTATGTAATCCCCTTCTTTAGCATAATCAAATACTTTTTTTGCACTAAATGTTTCAAATCTTCTCAAAGGACTTCGAGCCTTTGATTTCATTAAGTTTGATTTAGCAAGGTTAACTATACCAGTAGCTGAAGCAACTGTTTCTAAACAACCTCTTTTGCCACAAGCGCAAGTAAAATTGTGTTTGAAGTCTACTTGCATATGTCCAAGTTCACCACCAACACCGTTTATACCTTCAACGATTTCATCCTTAAAGATTATTCCGCCACCTATTCCGGTTCCGAGTGTAAATAAAACAACAACATCATAACCTTTTGCTATTCCTTTATACATTTCTCCAGCAGCAGCTAGGGTAGCATCATTACCAGCCTTAACTAAAATCTCAGGATCATCAATTAATTCGCTTAATTCTTTTTCGAGGTTTTTTCTTCCCCAACCTAGATTCACACAGTGTAAAACTACATTATTGGTAACCGGTCCAGGCACACCAATTCCTACCCCTTTGATTTCATTTAAAGGAATCGCCTGTTTGATAGATGTAGCAATATCATTAATAATGTTTTCTCCATTATTTGATTTATCAGTTTTAATGCTCCATTTTTGAAGTAGTTCTCCGGTTGTATCAAATTTACCGAACTTGATGCTTGTTCCACCAACATCTACACCTACTATATATTTTCTCATGACATCACCTCAATTAGATATTTTACTATTTTTTATATTATAAATTAATACTTAAAGAAAAAAAGCATCCATACTTGGATGCATAATTACAAAAAATTATTTCTTTTCCTTATGTAATGTTGATTTTTTACATGTTGGACAATACTTTTTAACTTCCATTCTTTCTGGATGCGTGCTTTTATTTTTTGTATATTGATAATTTTCTGATTTACATTCTGTACATCTTAAAGTAAATTGTAGCTTCATAAACAACCCTCCATTCAATTACTAATATATTCTATAATTTATTGAGTAAAAAATCAAGTGTTTTTTATTGGTATTATAGATATATGTCGTTATATAGTTTTATATGATAATATTAATTCATTTAATTATGATGTTTTTTCGTTTAAAACACCCTAAGTAAGGGTGTTTAATTTAAATTATTCTAATTTTTAAAACACCCTCAATATCATTGATTGTATTTGTGATATCTTCGGAAATTTTCTGATTAAGATCGTATGAGTACACTGCATAACTTTTTCTGACTTTACTAACTGAAGTAACAATTGCTTTTTCCATTGGTTTTAAAGCTTTGTCCAATCTGTTTGTTAATTCATCATTAACCTTTGCAAGTATAACTAAACGGTTAACACCATTAAACTCGCCTAATACTACATTAGGGAAGTTTACTGAGTTTATTATGTCTCCTCTTTCAACGTATGTCATCAGTTGCTTAGCAGCCATCACAGCGCAATTATCTTCTGATTCTTTTGTTGAAGCTCCTAGGTGAGGAATAGGAATAACATTATTAAGATTAGCTATAAAGTGATTTGGAAAATCAGTAACATATTTAGCCACTATGTTAGCTTCTATAGCAACTTTGATATCTTCATTTTTAACTAGTTGGTCACGGCTAAAATTTAGAAGAACAAGTCCTGGTTTTAATTTTGCAAACACTTCTTTGTTAAACATATGTCTAGTAGTATCTAGTAATGGTATGTGAAGTGATATAAAATCAGATTCTTCATATAGCTTATCTAAATTATTAGATATTTCAATACCTGGTTTTAAAGCTTTTAATGCTTTTTCAGACATATATGGATCATACCCATATACTTTCATTCCTAGGTCTAAACATGAATTAGCTACTTTTCCACCCACTTCACCCAATCCAATAATTGAGATAGTTTTACCAAAGATTTCTGTTCCAGCAAAAGCTTTTTTTGCTTTTTCAATGCTTTTTAAGATGTTTTCATCTCCTAGATTGTTTTTAACCCAGTTTACACCACCGATAATATCTCTAGAAGCTAATAGCATACCTGCTAATACTATTTCCTTAACGCCATTACTATTAGCACCAGGTGTATTAAACGCTACAACCCCAGCATCTGCCATTTTATCTAAAGGTATGTTGTTAACCCCAGCTCCAGCTCTAGCTACAGCTAATAGATTTTCATTAATATCATATTCGTGCATATTAAAGCTTCTTACTAAAATAATATCGCTGTTTTTTGTATCTTCTATAACTTGATAATTATTGGTAAACATGTTTAATCCAATTTTTGATATGTTATTTAAACATCCAATTTTCATTATAGGTTCTCACTTTCAAATTTCTTCATGAAATTTACTAAAGCTTCCACACCAGCATATGGCATAGCATTATAGATTGAGGCTCTCATACCACCGACTGAGCGATGACCTTTTAAGTTTACAAGCCCATTCTCAAGGGTTTCACTGATGAATTTTTTGTTAAGTTCTTCTGAACTAGCAACAAATGTGACATTCATTAATGATCTATCTGCTTTATTAACTGTGCCAGAGAACATTTTTGAAGCATCTAAAAAGTTGTACAATAAGTTAGATTTCTTTAGATTTAGTTTATACATTGCTTGAACTCCGCCATTTTCTAATAAATGTCTAAACACAAGACCACAAATATATATTCCGTAAGTAGGTGGAGTATTGTACATCGAACCTTTACTATTGTGAATTTTGTATTGTAACATCAATGGTGTTCCTTCAAGAAAATCGTCTGTTATAAGGTCTTCTCTAATAATAACAATCGTTGTTCCTGCTGGTCCAATATTTTTTTGAGCACCAGCAAATATTAATCCAAATTCTTCTACATTAAATGGTTCTGACAATATATTTGAAGACATATCAGAAACTAAGATTTTTCCTTTTGTATCTGGTAATTTTGTAAATCTTGTACCATAGATTGTATTATTTTGAACAATATGAACATAGTCTGCATCATCTGAAATTTTTAGATTATCAAGGTTAGGAATATAAGTGAAGTTCTTGTCTTCACTTGAAGCTAACACTCTTGCTTCTCCATATCTCTTTGCTTCAGCAATTGATTTTTTAGACCAAGCTCCTGTGTTAATAAAATCGGCTACTTTGTTTTTAAATAAGTTCATAGGAACCATTGAAAACTGTGTTGTTGCTCCACCTTGAAGAAACAATACTCTATAGTTATTAGGTATGTTCAATAAGGTTCTTAAATCTGCCTCAGCTTGTGAAATAATTTCACCGTAATCTTTTGATCTGTGACTCATTTCCATTACACTCATTCCTGAGTTTTTGTAGCATAACATTTCATCAGCAGCCGTTTTTAAAACTGTTTCAGGTAGAACTGCAGGTCCTGCGGAAAAGTTATATACTCTTTTCATAAATACACTCCTTTTTTATTTTAAAATTCTTTTTCCTTCTAAGTAATAGCGTTTTTCTTCTGCTTCACCTAGAGAGAATGATTTTCGTGGTAAAACGCCAAACTCTCTGATATATGGTAATAACAAATCCCTTTTTAATGGTGGCATAGTTATTCCCACAGAGTTTCTAGTTTTATTAACAATTGATTTGATATTTTTATATCCGTGGATAAAATCTATTTCTGACTCTGGGTGAGTTTCTAAATATTTATCAAGATATTCTTGGATGATTTTTATACATGTAAAAGGGTTTTCTGGCACGGATATTTTTAGTTCTTTTTCGCCTTCAAACAAATTTAATACTGCGTCACCATGTAGAACAGATTTAAGTCCAAAAATTAAGTCATCTTCTGCATTAAAAATTACTCTGTGTATTGGTTCAAAAGTTAAACCCTCATCATAAAGGCTTATTAGCTCTACTAGAGCATATCTAGCAGGATGGTCAACTAATTCTTTTTCAGGTAAATTTTTTTTTATATTTTCCCAACATACTTTTGCTGAAGCTAAAGAATGATTACCATCACCAACTATAAGACTTATATCGCTAGATTGTTTTTCGATTCTTTCAATGATAGATTCTGCTTCATTAATTTTGTAGCCTTTTATATGCCCACCATTCATATTTAGATCAAAATTATACAGTAGTTCATAGTTTTTTTTGTTTTTATATAAATCATTAATAACTAAATCCATTTTATCATCAACTAAAACTAGGACATGAGGTAACTCAATAGGTGCTTTTTCTCTTATTTTAACTCTTGGAGGGATTCTTTCAGGTACAGTTTCTTCTGTAGCTCTAATCCTACCAATCTTTCCCGGTTCATATTGATATTCTTCTAAATCTATCGCAATAACGAGACCTAAACGCCTTTTTACAAAAGGCGTTTTACGTTCTACTAATATAAATCCCGTGTGCTCTTCAAACATATTGTGAGTTAAGTACAACTGCATGTTTTCGTTGACTTTATCGACTTTATGCTTCATATCTCTATCTAAATATGCTTCCGGTAAAATAAGGTGATATGTTGAAGGAACGTTATCAACAATTGTTTTTAATTCATCCCAGTATTCAGGTTCTGATGTAAATTGATCGCATGCTATTACTGCCCATTTTTCCATATCTATATTTTTAATTGGCAATAATATATTTGGTTTAACGATAAAGGACATTAAATAATTCCTTGATCTAGCATTGCTTGATAAACTCTCATGAATCCTGCAATATTAGCTCCAACTACTAAATTTCTATGATCTGTATATTTTCTAGCTTCTGTATATGCTTTGTTAAATATTTCACCCATAATAACTTCAAGTTTTTGATCAACTTCTGCATAAGTCCATGGATAATGCATTGCATTTTGGCTCATTTCTAGACCAGATACTGCAACTCCACCAGCGTTAGCCGCTTTACCAGGAGCGAATAAAATATCTGCATGTTGGAGATATTTTGTAGCATCTATTGTTGTAGGCATATTAGCACCTTCACATACTAGGAAACATCCATTAGCAACCAATGATTTAGCACCTTCAAGTGGTAATTCATTTTGTGTAGCACAAGGAATTGCGATATCACAAGTAACATTCCACATATTTGTAGGGTTGTCTTCGTAAACAGCTGAAGGTCTGTATTCTAAATATTTTTGAGAGAATTCAGGCGCTTGTTCAGTTAACATTTTTACGATATTTAGATCTAATCCATTTTCATCATAAACATAACCATTAATATCAGACATTGCTACAACTGAAGCTCCAAGTTCTTGAGCTTTTAAAGCTGCATGCATACCAACTTTACCACATCCTGAGATAATAACTTTTTTATCTTGGAAAGTATCGTTACGATATACTTTTAACATTTCAGCTATGAAGTAACATACTCCATAACCTGTTGCTTCTTTTCTTACTAATGAACCACCATAAGTTAAACCTTTACCAGTTAATACTCCGGTGTTTTCATTTTTAATTTTTCTATAAATTCCGTACATGAATCCTACTTCTCTAAAACCAACACCGATATCACCAGCTGGTACATCTGTATCAGCACCAATGTGACGGTATAGTTCTAACATAAAGTTTTGACAGAATCTCATGATTTCGTCATCGCTTCTGCCTCTAGGATCAAAATCAGCTCCACCTTTACCGCCTCCTAAAGGAAGTCCAGTAAGGGCATTTTTAAATGTTTGTTCAAACCCTAAAAATTTAAGGATTGATTCATTAACACTTGGATGGAATCTTATTCCACCTTTGTATGGACCTATTGCAGAGTTAAATTGAACTCTATATCCACGGTTAACATTTACTACACCTTTATCATCAACCCATGTTACTCTGAATTTTACAGTTCTTTCTGGCTCAATGATTCTTTCCATAATCGCATATTTTACGATTTTTGGGTCATTCAAAACGATGAAGTCCATCGATTCGAAGAATTCTTCTACTGCTTGTAAATATTCAGGTTGTGAAGAATTTCTTTCTTGTACACTTTTAAACAATTCATTTAAATACTCGCTATTAAACAATTTGCTTACCTCTCTTATTTTCAATATTTAATCGATTGTTTTTACAATCGTTTATAGTTTTTCGTAAAAAAAAGCATTAACATTACTGAAATACGCTAGTTTTAATGGCTCTTAAATTTCCTCTTTTTATATTTGTCTTTTTCACACTTATGATTATACAATGAAAGCGCTTTTAACACAAGTGTTTTTTAAAGGAAATTTTCATTTTTTTTATTGACATTATAAAACATGTTTTTTATATTTAAATTTCTTTTAAAAATCATAAAAAAAACACTGGATTAAATCTCATTCCAGTGCTTATATTTTTTTTATTTGATTAAGTGTATCCAACCTTTAGGACCTTCAATATCACCAAACTGAATACCCATTAAAGTATCGTATAGTTTTGTTGTTATTGGACCTACTTCTGTTTCACTATAAAATACATGTTTTATTTCTTCATAGTCTATTCTTCCAATTGGTGTAATAACAGCTGCAGTACCACAGGCACCTGCTTCTTTATAGGAATCTAGCTTATTAACAAATACATCACCTTCAATAACTTCTAGATTTAAGTAATGTTTTGCTAAATGCATTAAGCTCTTCTTAGTTATACTAGGAAGGATAGTGGGTGATTTAGGTGTAACAAATTTATTGTCTTTCGTTATACCAAAGAAATTTGCGGCTCCTACTTCATCAATTTTAGTATGAGTTTGTGGATCTAAATAGATACAATCCGCATAACCTAACTCTTTGGCTATATGATGTGAATACAAGCTAGCAGCGTAGTTTCCACCTACTTTAATGTCTCCGGTACCATTTGGTGCCGCTCTATCATTTTTAGTTATTATAAAGTTATTAGGTGCTAATCCACCTTTAAAATAACTTCCAACTGGCGAAGAAATTACATTGAAAATATAATTTTGAGCCGCCTTCACACCAAGGTTTCGTCCAACACCTATGATAAATGGTCTTAAATATAGCGTAGCCCCAGTACCATAAGGAGGCACTAAATCTTCATTTGCTCTAACTACTTGTTCACATGCATCAATAAATTTCTCTACTGGTACGATAGGCATCAATAGTCTTTTACAAGACCTTTGTAATCTGAGTGCATTTTCAGTAGGTCTGAATAATTGGATTTTTCCATCTTTTCTTCGATAAGCTTTTAACCCCTCGAAGGCTTCTTGCCCATAATGCAGTGCGGTTGAAAAAGCTGATATAGTAATACAATCATCTTTTTTTAGTTTTCCGTCATCCCAAGCCCCGTCTTTAAAATATGATATATAATTCGCGTTGGTATCACGGCATTCAAACCCTAAATTTTTGTAATCTTTGTCAATCAAAATTTTTCCTCCAAATAAATGTCATCACTATAATTATAGTTTATGTAAGCCCTTTCTTCAAGAAGAATATTCAATTTTTTTATGAAAAGTATTTTATTAATTATTTATCAAGAAATATTGGGTCAATATTTTCTTTAAAATATACTCTGTTGGGTTGTTTTCGTATTCAATTCCCTTTCATCAGGAACAGCATTATTATTACAATGTATTTGAATATACTTTTAATTCTTTGACGCTTGGTTAGCTACAACTTCAGTGTTAACGATTTGTATTTGATTTATAGTTTTTCATTAAGACCTATAAATAAATCAAATGATCCTTTATTTAATCTTACTTTTAATAATCCATTTGTCAAAAATTGATAATAGTTGAGGTAATATAATCAACACATAAAACAATGATGTTATTGCTCCTATCGCGATAATTAAACCGATTTGAGATATTGTTTGTATTGATGAGATTATACAGATTGTAAGTCCAGCTACGGAAAATAATAAAGCTGAAGTTATAATTGAAGGTGCAGAGTTTTTGATTGCTCTTTCAATGCTCACTTCTTTACTGTTTGTCTCTCTCTCCGTCATATATCCTTTACTTAATAATATCGCATAGTCAATTGTTACCCCCAGCAAAATAGCTGAAACAACTAAACTAGCTAAAAATACTACTTCACTATTTATAAAGAATAGTAATGCCATTGTGAATAATACTGAAGTTTCTATTACAAATGGTAATAATAACGGCATAAATAAGTTTTTAAATGTGATAAATATAATTAACATAATCGCTAACAAAGCGATAACCATTACTAGTTTATAATCAAAGGATACTGTATCCTTAATATTATAAGCAACTGAAGTCTCGCCTAAGATATAATGTTCTTCTATTCCAATATCATTTAGTATTTCATCTATATTTTCATAATATTGAAAAGCAACATCACCCTCTACTTCACTTATAAGGTTAAATTGGATTAATGCATACTCATCTGAATACATTTCACTTGTTACAAACGCTAGAACATTTGGATCTGATATCAATGTTTTATAGTAGATACCTGCTTGTATATTTGAAACGTAATCTAATCCACTTAATTGTTGATATAATGCTCCTTCTTTTAAATCGTTTTTTGATACTAGTAAAATCATTTTATTTGTTTTACCAAAATTGCTTTCAATATGCTCTAAATCAACGTGGTAATCCGTACCAACAGATCCTGCTAAACTTGCTGAACCGTAAGTATAGTTATTTTGTGATTGAAAATATACAGATACTCCCAAAACGACTACTAATATTACAAGGAAGAAATATCTAAACTTATGCATTTTTCTTGAAATAGTCCCTTTAAAAAGCATTTTTTTCTTTTTGGTTGTTTTCCCTAAAATTTTAGAGAATGTCTTGATTAATATAGGCAACAATACTATTGTAGTTAACAAACTAATAAGAATTGCTTTTGCAAAAACTATCCCAATGTCAACACCAATGGTAAAACGCATGAAAATCAACGCTAAGAAACTTGCACCAGTTGTTAAGGCTGAGGCTACAATTGGCTTCTTCGTCTGTTTTTTGGCCTTTTTAATCGCTTCATCCACATCATCACAGGTTTCTCTGTTTTGATGATATGCACCAAGCAGGAATATAACATAATCTAAGGATATTGCGAGTTGCAGAGCCACTGCCATAGATTGAGTGATAAACGATATGTCCGGTAATAATACGTTGGTACCAAGGTTTATAATTATCGCAACACCTACAACGATTCCAAAAATCACTAAATCGAAAAATGATTTACTCATCACCAACAATATAACTAAAACAATAGGTATACAAATTAATGTGATAATAAGCACTTCTTTTTCAATTGTATTTCTAGTAAAAATAGTACTTACAACTCCGCCAGAAAAATAGTATTCATAATCAGACTCATCTAACTTAAGTTTTATTTCTTCTAAAGCTGCTTCTGTAGTTGAATCAGATTGTCCAGTTGAGAACACAACTTGCATTAGCATTTCATCTGTGCCAACAAAGTCATTAAGGATGTCTTGGAATTCTAATTTCTGATCAGCTGGCATATTAGCAATCAAACTTATAAAGGCTTCTTGGTAAGACATACCACTAGCTATTAAGCTAGTCATAGTTGTATCCATTATGGTCTTTTGCATATCTGGTACATTAGCTCTCATAATTGAATAGGTTACTTCATTAAAGTAATCATCAATGAAAACAACACTTTTTACTTTATCGATAGTTAGTATATCTTGCTTTAATAGTAAAGCAGTTGGAATACTGGTTTCATCAAAAGAAAAAACAGCAACACTGGTTTCTCCAAATTCTTCTTTGTAAACGTCCAGTCCTTGTTTTATTTCTGAGCCTTTTGGTAAATACTTTTCTAAATTATAATTTACATTGACCTGGCTAATAAAAAACATTGAAACAATTGTCAATAGTAAGAATATAATTGGAATTACATTTTTCTTCATTATAATTTCCTCCTCGTTATATTAATGAACGTATGTTTATTTATCTTATAATTGTATTTTACCACCTCAATGTGATATATTTATGTTCAAAAAAAAAACCTTCAAAAGAAGGTTTAAGTTTCAATTATAAATATAGTTCCTGACTCGCCATTCATGACTATTTGGTTAGTATTTTTCAATATTTCAACTCGATTTTTAAGTCTAATAATTACGGGTAGATTTAGTGTTCTTGCTAGAATGACTCCGTGTGAACAATTACTGCCAAACCTACATATGATACCTTTTAAGTATTCTTGAGGTATTCGATAAATTAGAGAAGGTATTATATCATCACATACTAGAATAAATGGTTTTTTAGGATAAATAATTTCAGCACTAATACCTGACTCAATATTAATTAACCGGTCAAATACATCATCAATATCATTAACTTTCGTTCTGAATATTTCAGCTTGCATATTCAAAAAATGTGTTTTCATATCTTCTTTAGTTCTCACTAAAGCGGACATTAAATCATAGCCTTGATTAATCAAGTTCACTATATACTTGATCACCTCTTCATCATCTAGTAACAATTTATGAGATGTAAAAATTTCGGCTGTGTTTTCATCAACCTTTAGCGCTTCATTATAGATACACTTAACTTCTTCTTGAGCAATCTGTCTAATAGCAGAAAAACGACGTTTTTCTTCTTCAATAATAACAGTGCCTACAACCGTGTACTCACTATGTTTTTTCGGTAATCTAAATGCAATACCACTGGCTTTTTTGCCTGATACACCAATGCCTCTAATTTCAATCAAAGCAATCACATCCTTACAATTATATTTTATCACATTTAAAGTTTTTTGATTATTTATTTCTATAAAAAATAATATATATAGTATAATTAATATAGGTGATAATATGTATACAAGAGAAAACGTTCTACCCATAAAGGTAAGAGACATAATCATTGGTGGTAACAATACAGTTGTTATTCAATCAATGACAAACACATTAACAAGTAATATAAAGGCAACTGTGGCACAAATTAAGGCTTTGGAGGCTGTTGGTTGTGCGATAGTTAGAGTGGCGGTTTTAAATGAAACTGACGCTTTAGCCATTAGAGATATTAAAAAACAGATTAGCATCCCTATAGTTGCTGATATACATTTCGATTACAAATTAGCTCTTAAATCTATTGAATCAGGCGTGGATAAAATAAGGATTAACCCAGGCAATATTGGTTCTGATGCCAAAGTAAAAATGGTAGTTGATGCTTGCATTGAAAATAATATACCTATTAGGATTGGAATTAACTCTGGGTCCTTAGAAAAACATATTCTAGAAGAATATGGAAGACCTTCTCCAGAAGCCATGGTCGCATCAGCTAAATATCATGTTTCTTTATTAGAAAAATTTGGATTCGATAACATTATAATTTCAATTAAGTCTTCGGACGTAAAAAACACTGTAAAAGCCAATGAACTAGCAGCTGAGGAATTTAAATATCCTTTGCATTTAGGAATTACTGAAGCAGGAACTAGTTTTTCAGGAACCATCAGTACTTCTATTGGGTTAGGTATACTACTAAACCAAGGAATTGGTTCAACAATAAGGGTTTCTTTAACTGATTCTCCTGTTGAAGAAATCAAAGTAGCTAAAGAAATTTTAGCTAACCTAGGGTTGTATAAAAAGCCTAAATTAATCAGCTGTCCAACCTGCGGAAGAATACAATATGATATGATTCCTATTGCTAAAGAGATTGAAGAGTTTTTACAAACCATAGACAAGGAAATAACCGTAGCTATTATGGGATGTATTGTTAATGGGCTGGGTGAAGCTAAAGAAGCAAATATAGCTGTAGCTGGTGGAAAGAAAGAAGCATTATTGTTTATCGATGGTATTAAGCAAAAAAAAATCCCGCAATCTGAAATTGTCGAAACTTTAAAAAAATTAATATTAGAATATTAGAAAGGCGCTAAAATTAGCGCCTTTTGTTTTATAATACAGTTACAAATATATTGATAACATTCTTCAAGAGATTATTATCGTATAGGTATTTACTCAACCTAAATTTTTCAGTTCCTAGCTGCATATCCGTCTGCAAGAAATTCCATATCAGATCGTTTATGGCTGGAATATTGATTAATAAAGCAAGTACAAATAATAATATGTATATTAATAAAGCAACTTTTAATAAGCCAAATATTAGTCCTAATATTTTATCAATATGTTTAATAATTGGGATTGAAGTAATTCCTTTAGCAAGTAATCTTAATAAGAAGAATATAACCATAGACCCAAAGAATAATGATATAAACGAAATCACTAAAAGTGCAAGTGTCAATATCATCGGAGTTATTGAATCAATTATCGAAACAGTTACTGCGTTGAAATCAATACCTTCAGCTATCCATTCTACCATAAAGTCTGGCAGACTTAAGCCTTCCAAAGCCGCTCTTAGATTTGGCTCTGTTAACTCAGCAGAGAATAAATCACTTCTTGACATTAAATACTCGCCAATCTTAGTTTCTAACGCTTCGCCTACCCATCCTCTTAAAACACCAGAAAATGGCTTAGCTAGAAGAATTGAGGCGATGAGGCCGAAAACTGACGAAGCCATATCGATAACTTTTTCTAGAAATCCTTTTTTCCAGCCAATAATGGCAAATATAATTACAAGTAAAACTATTACAACATCAATGATACCGAAAAATCCTAAGTTCATAAAATCATTCCTTACTGTTTATATATTGTATGTAATCTCTATAAGAGAAAATCATCTTTTTCGCAGCGAATACTTCATCTAACCTTGAAACAGGGGTATTTATTGGTGCGTTTATTAGTAATTCTGGATCTGTTTTTGCTTCTTCAGCAATTTTTTTCATCACTTTAACAAAATCATCGATAGTTTGAAGCGACTCAGTTTCTGTCGGTTCAATCATTATTGATTGATGAAATAAAAGTGGAAAATATATAGTTGGAGCATGCATCCCATAATCTAATAGTCTTTTAGCTACATCTAGAGTTCTGATATTATTAGGATTGTCCTTCAAACCATCAAAAACAACTTCATGCATGCAATAACCTTCAATTGGTAAATAGTAATCTTCTTTCAAAGCATTACGAATGTAGTTAGCATTTAAAGTAGCTAGTCCACCTACTTTCATTAGGTTTTCTTTACCTAGAGTAAGTATATATGCGTAGGCTCTTAGTTCTACTAAATAATTACCAAAATATGATGAAATTTGGCCCAAAGAATCGGCTTCATTAGCAATATAGTAGTAATCATCTAATTTTTTAATTTTTGGATTAGGCAAAAAATCTACCAAATAATCTCTAACACCTACCGGACCAGCACCAGGACCTCCTCCACCATGAGGGGTAGAAAATGTTTTATGGAGATTGATATGCATTATATCAAATCCCATATCACCAGGTCTAACTTTTCCAAGCATAGCATTTAGGTTAGCTCCATCATAATACATTAGACCACCAGCGTCATGAATAAGCTTAGTAATTTCACATATGTCATTCTCAAATATACCTAAAGTATTAGGATTTGTCAACATCATACCAGCAATTTCATCACTTAATACTGATTTTAATGAATCAATATCGACCATACCTTGATCATTTGACTTGATTTCTACTACTTCCATTCCACATACAACTGTCGATGCAGGGTTAGTTCCATGAGCAGAATCAGGAATAATTATCTTAGTACGTTTAAAATCACTTCTTGATTTATGATATTGTTTCATTACCATTAATCCAACTAATTCTCCATGGGCTCCCGCATATGGATTTAGTGAAAATTCACTTAATCCAGAAATATTGCTAAGGGCAACTTGAAGTTCATGATAAACCCTTAGAGCTCCTTGAACTGTTCTAACTGGTTGATTAGGATGAAGTTTTGTGAATGAGAAGGTTTTAGCTATCTCTTCATTAATTTTAGGATTGTATTTCATTGTACAAGATCCTAACGGATAGAATCCATTTTCAATACCAAAATTTTTCTTTGATATATTTGTATAGTGTCTAACACAATCAAGTTCACTGACTTCAGGTAAATCTAACGTTGATTTTCTTAGACTTTCACCTAGGTCTTCTAATTTGTACTCAGGATAATTAGATTTTGGTAATGAATATCCAATTCTACCTGGTATAGATAATTCATAAATTAATTTATCGTATTTCATGATAATCCCTCCAATACTTTAAGAAGATCATCAATTTCTTTTTTAGTTCTTTTTTCAGTTACCGCAAAGTTTACTAAATTTTCATATTTGTCAGAAATTTTATTTAAACTAAAACCTCCAAAGATACCTTTATCCAGTAGCGCTTCACTAATCAAGTCGTGAGAAATACTAGTTTCCAGCACGAACTCTTTTAAGAAAGGTTGTTTGAAATTATCAAAAAACTTTCCTGTTTTTAAAAGTCTTTCATACAAGTAATGAGCGTTTTGATATGACTGTTCATTAACTTCTATTAAACCAGATTTACCCATTATTGAAGTATATACCGTAACAAACAAAGCCATTAATGATTGGTTTGAACAAATATTGCTATTAGCTTTGCCTCTTCTAATATGTTGTTCTCTAGCTTGCAGAGTTAAAACAAAAGCTCTGTTTCCGTTAGTGTCTGTTGTATAACCACTGATTCTTCCTGGAAGTTTTCTTACATGCTTTTTAATTGTTGCTAAATATCCTAGAGATGGTCCACCAAACGCGATAGGGACACCTAAACTTTGGCAGTCACCACAAGCGATATCCGCCCCATCTTCTGCTGGAGACTTCAAAACTGCAAGGGTGCTTATATCTCTTGATTGGATAAATAAAGCTTTATTCTCATGAGCAAGTTCAGAGACGCCTTTGTAATCTTCAATAAATCCAAAGAAGTTAGGGTTTTGAACGATTACCCCAGCTATTTCTTTACTCATTTTATTTTGATAGTCTTCATAGTCAAATACACCATTTTTACTTTTTACTAGTTCGAAATCATATCCTTTAAATTTAAGATATGTTTTAATAACATTAATGGTATTTGGATTTAATGTTTCTGAAATTAACACTTTCTTTTTTCTAGTTATATTGCATACCATAAAGCAAGCTTCAGCTGCTGATGTTGTACCATCATACATTGAAGCATTAGATACGTCTAAACCAGTTAATGCTTGAATCATTGACTGATATTCAAATATGTATTGTAAAGTTCCTTGAGAAATTTCTGGTTGATATGGTGTATATGAAGTTAAGAACTCCTGTCTTGATGTGATTGCATCAATTACAGATGGTTGATAGTGGTCATATAAACCTAACCCTGTAAATATTACCAATTCTTGGTTTTCATTACTTAATTGTTTGAAATATTCTCTTAACTCCAACTCAGACATTTCTGATTTGATGTTATAGTCTTTCTTTAATAATACATTTTTTGATATTCCGCTAAATAACTCATCAATTGATGAGATATTTAAATCATTTAGCATTTGATTTGTATCTTCTTTCGTATGCGGAAAATATTTAAACATAATTACCTCACTAAATTAATTTTTTATATTCATCTGCACTTAATAAATTGTCTAATTCTTCTGGATTCGTAAGTTTAACTTTAACAAACCAAGCTCCATAAGCATCTTCATTTACTAGTTCAGGTTCACCAACTAAATCATCATTCATTTCAATTACTTCTCCGGTTACCGGTGAAACAAGATCTGAAGCGGCTTTTACTGATTCTACAGCACCAAATTCTGCACCTGCTTTTATTGAGTCTCCTTCTTCAGGGATATCAACGAAAACTATTGAGCCTAGTTCATTGGCTGCGAAATCTGTAATTCCTACTAATACTTCTTCTTCATTTAACTTCTTAACCCACTCGTGATCTGGTGAATAAAAAAGTCCTTCTACTACTTTACTCATATTAAACCCCTTTCGTTTTATAATTCTTTTTTAAGAATTTTTTATCTCTTACAAAACCAGGAATCATTTTATTTCTGATTTTGATTTCAATCTCTGTTCCTTTTTTAGCGTATTCCTTTTTAAGCATAGCTAAGGCTATTGGTATGTTTAGAGTAACAGATAAGTATCCGGTTGTGATATAACCTATTTCTTCTTCACCCTTATACACGGGATATGTAGCTCTAGGTATAGCCTTTTTTGTTAATTCAATTCCAACAACTCTTCTTTTTAATCCAGTTGCTTTTTGATTAATCAAAGCTGTTTTACCAATGAAGTCAGTTTCTGAGTCAATTTTTGTAAAAAATTTTAATCCTGCTTCAAGTGGTGTGATTTCATTGGAAATTTCATGACCATAAAGAGGTAACGCTGCTTCAAAACGTAGTGTATCTCTTGAACCAAGTCCACATGGCGTTATCCCACCTTTTACAAAAATCTGCCAAAGTTCAGATATCGCTGCTTCACTTGCATAAATTTCAAATCCATCTTCACCAGTATAGCCAGTTCTGGATATCAGTAATAGATGATCCTGAAATTCATAGCTACCAAAATGAAAGAATTTTAAATCAGTTAAATCAAGGTTTAATAATTCTTTAACTTTAACTTCAGCATTGGGTCCTTGTACAGCTATCTCTGAATAATCAGAAGATACATTACTTACTGTAACATCAAACCCGTCTGTTTGATTAACAACCCAGCTATAGTCTTTAGCAATATTACTGGCGTTAACCACAAATAAGTACTCTTCATTGTTGACTTTATAGACCAACAAATCATCCACAATCGTTCCGTTTTCATATAACATCATTCCATATGTTACAGAACCATTAGCTTTTTCTTCAATTGTATTAGTGAATACGTTATTAACGAATTTTGTAGCTTCTTCACCTCTAACAATGAACTCACCCATGTGACTAACATCAAACATACCAACGTTTTCTCTAACTGCGTTGTGTTCAGCTTTGATATTAGTGTAGACAATAGGCATTAAAAATCCAGCGAATTCTTCAATTTTCGCGTTTAGTTTAACATGTTCTTCATAAAGACATGTTTTTAAATTTTCTTGCATCATACACCTCAAAATTAATATATCAAATTTTTATTTAAATAAAACCTGTAAAAACTCTAATTTTTCCAGATTATAAATATAATCACTTATATTATGACTTTCTAATACTTCTAAAATCTAGATTCTTTAAATTCAATGTTTTTAAATAGACTTAAAAACTCATCAGCATCTTCAATTAAAAAATAGTCACCTAGCATATCAATATTTTTGACTTTGTTGTTTTTTAATTCCAAAGATATCTCAATAATACCAGCTTTGGTTCTACCTTTTCTTTTAACTGTGTAATTTGGATTCTTACCATAAATAAATTCTTTTCTTAGATATCTTACTTCAATTTTTCTTATTCCTACAATATCTTCTTTGGTTAGAATCAATGATTCATCACAGATACCGTTTTTGAAGTGAGATTTAAAATCTTCAATCGGAATATCTAGATGGTCTTTTATGTTAGTTACCCGGCTTCTGACCGAATCTATTCCTTTAGAAATGAGTTTTTCATTGTCTGGGGTTATTGCCTTAACCATGATGCTAAAATCGGTATTATATAGCATTGTCCCATGGACAACACTACGATTATTCACACGGTAAAATGCATTACCAGATACTTTCATACCATCAATTAAAATATCATTTCTACCTGAAAAATAGGCTTTCAATCCAAGTTCATTCAAAAGTTTAACAACTTTTTTTAAGTATTTACCGAAGACAAAGTCTTTATTGAATTCAGGTGTGATAAAAGAAAACATGATATTAGATGGATCTGAGTAAACACATCCACCACCAGATTTTCTTCGGTAATATTCTATATTGTTATTAATAACGTAATCTAGGTTAATCTCATTTTCTATCAATTGGTTCCTACCAAATATAACTGTGGGATTAACTTGCCACATAAAAAAGTATTCATTTTCGGGATAATTCTTTGCTATAAACTCTTCTGTAGCTAAATAAAACGAAAGTCTTTCAATATTGTCAGTTGGATAATTTACATAAATCATTTAGTCCTCCATTAAAAAGAGAGAAATTAGTCTCTCTCTAAAAATTCTTTTATTCTCTTTTCTTCAAGTTGGGCTACAAATTGTGTAAATGGTTCAATTTTTTTGTTAATTTTATACTCGTCAATTCTTTTATAATAATCATTTCGTAAATCTTTGGTGATCGAAATTGGTAAAAATCCTTCTAGTTCTAATTGGTAGTTTAATAACAATCTCGCTAGTCTACCATTAGCATCCATGAAAGGATAAATCTTTAGGATTTGTAAATGTGCATAAGCAGCTTTTTCTAAACCAATAAGTTCTGGATTATTTAAGCCCGCAAAATATCTGTCCATCTTGTTATAGATTTTAAGATAAGTAGGTGGTACATGTTTAGCGCCCAATATAAACAAATCCCTAGTTCTATAAACGCCACCATGAATAATTCCTTCTACTAACACTTGGTGCAAATCTTTTACAATTGTTTGATCAAACTGTTTCCCTTCACAAGCCATTTTGTGAGCAGCTTGCATAGCATGATAATTATTAATTATTGCTTTTCTCACTGATTCACTTTTATCAGGAAATTGTCTTGAATGGTCTTCCAACAAGAAAATTACATCTTCCAATGAAAAATCTCCGTTTTCAAAGCTTGTCGACTCATAGATGTACCTTTTGTCAAACTCACTACAGATATTTCTTAGTTCACTTTCTGATAAAGATTTTTTCTTGTCGACTATCGCCTGTTTAAGGGCTTCGACCTCCTTAATTTTCATAAATAATCACCTCATGAAAATAATAACATAGAAAGCCCTTTCATTCAATTGATTTGATAAAAAAAAAGCAACTTTTTTAAGTTGCTTTATAAGTTTGTATTATCGTAGGATGATTTAACTATTTGATAGACTACTTCTTTTGGTATATCTCCGTAGTTATTAGCTTTAAACCAAAGCTCTTCTCTAGTGCTTTTATTCTTAGAAATAGTAGGATATTTAATAATTAATCTAATACCTTTCTCTAAATCATATTTGAAAGCTACACGATAATAATTACCAAAATTCATTAATACTAAGAATGGGTTTCTATCAACATAGAAAGTTATTCTATCATCGTCTAATTTAGTTACAACTTGAGGCAATTCTCTTACATAGGCAACCAATTGATCAAATGTTGGATCTAAAGGCTTAAACATTTTAGGTTTCTCTATATAATATTCAATAGAATTTGGTTGATTATGTAAAGATGATGTTTTTGTGAATTCAGGATCGACTTGCACATCTTCATATATCATATTTGTAGGGTCAATATTTTGATCTGATGAAACTATAGTTTGTTGATTGGAAACAATCATTGTTCTCTTTTCATCTCTTGATTCTCGAATGTTACTTTTATTCTTTGAATTTTTTCTTTTTGAACGGTGTTTTTTATCTTCATCTACATCTTTAGATCCTTTACGACTAGATCTTGGTTGATGTTCAACTAACTCTTCAATTTCAGCTTCAAGTTCAGTTTCCTCAGCGTGGCGTTTTTTGCCAATGCTAGTGAAAACCATATGAAGTAGATACAGTAAGATTCCAAAAGCAGTTAAACCTGCAAAGTAATATGAATTCATTGCAGCATAATTAGATAGTTTATATGTATAGAACCAGTAAGTTAACCCACCAGAAATTGCCATAAACTCAACTAACAAAACAAAATGTGCAACTCTTCTACCGTTCTTCTCTTCCCTAAAGTTGTTACCGAAGAAGTGTCCGAATACAATTAAGTTAAGTGTAACTATTCCAAATAAAGCAACGATTAGAAGATTTACTGATGTAGAATTTTCTAAATAGATATGATAGTTTAGTAAACCACCAAATATCATCATGCTAATAGCAAACATGTATAATGGCAAGAAAGCTACTCTAGCTGTATTTCTGTTTACAAGACCATAATTGCGATATTCACTGTTACCTAGGAACAAGTATACTAAACTAACAATTAATGCTAATCCACCGATACCAGCCTTAATGTACATTTCGTTATTTGTTAGAATCGGTAAAGCTACACCCCATTGACTGATATCATTCCAAGGAACTGCAGCTACCGATATTAATAGTACTAAAATCATGATTAAAAAATTGCCGAAAAACTTTTTCATTAAATTCACCTCTTAGTTTATATATAAAAATTATATACAATAAGAATACCTATGTCAACTAATCAAAGGGTTTTATAAAAATGTTTTTTGTTAAATTTGATAAAATCTCACTAAATTGTGTCAGTACTTGTCGTATATCTAATAGAATAGCCACATTTTTCATTTTTTTTACGCATTACATTTGCAAATAAAAAAAACATAATATATAATGAAATAAGAGTTAGGTTACGTTTATTTCATGTAATAAAGTAATCATAAACAAATTTTTATAGGAGGTTAATTATGCAAGTACTCAAAGAGACCGTAAGAAACTCCATTGTTGAAGGTGCGATTACAGAGTTTTTCCAAAATGGTTATCAAAAAGCCAATATGAGAAGAATAGCTGATAATGCGAACATCACCGTTGGAAATATCTATCGTTATTACAAAAACAAGGAAGAATTATTTAATGAAATCTTGTTGCCTGCACAAAGAGCTATTGATGATTTAGAAAGTTTTGATAAAAAACTTCATGTTACAAAAATCGATAGTGAAGAGGATGTAAATCAATTAGTACAATACGTAATCAATGTATTAAAGCCGTATACTAGAGAAGTATTTATTATGATTTTCAATTCAGAAGGTACACACTACCAACAAGTGAAATCTCAATTAGAGAATTTAGTTGTTAGTAAAATTAATAGTTTCTATCCAAGACAATTTGACAGATATTTTTTAACTGTTCTTGCTCAAAGTTTTATCGAAGCTATTTTCCATGTATTTAAGGAAAATGTTAACAACATAAGAAAAATTCAAGAATACATCACTCAACTTGTTGTATATTTCTTTAGAGATATCGACAAAAGATTATTCTAAAAAAACAACCCTCTTGGCAGAGGGTTTTTTTTTACATTTTTTCTAACTCTAATATATTAGTTTTTCCAATAACTGTTTTAGGTAATTCTTTAAGAATAACTATTTCTTTTGGAACTGCATATATTGAAATATTTGTTTTGATTAGTTCCATAATCTTTGGCTTTGATATAGGAAATTGCCCTTTATTATATACAATAAATAGTTTAACGCGATTTCCTTTATCTTCATCAGGTACAGCAATAGCTGCGACTTCTTGAATTTCCTGATAGTTCATAAGAAAATTTTCAATTTCTGCTGGTAAGACAGGCATCCCTGATACTTTAATAATTCTTTTAACTCTTTGTTTAAAGTGAACATAACCTTCATTATCAATGTAACCTAGGTCTCCAGTTCTCACCCATTTTTTTCCATCTATCTCGATGATAGTATTATTAGTTGCGGTTTGATCATTAAGATATCCATTCATCATGGTAGGTCCAGACACAACAATTTCACCAGCTGTATCTGCACTTATAAATTCTAAAGTTCTTTGGTTTAAGATTTCCATTTCAATACCTGGTAATGGTTTACCAACAGATGTTTGTAAATGGTCTTTAAGTGTATTTACACTCGATACAGTTACTACTTCGGTTAATCCATAACCTTCCAATAATCTTGCTTTAGAGTAATAGTATATCATTACACTATCCCAACGTTTTTTTAAATCCATAGCTACATAATCGCCACCAACAAATGTTTGTTCAATGTTTTCTAATTCTTGACATCTAAATTCCTTTTGTCTAAGTAGACTTTCAAACATAGAAGGGACCCCAATGATATAGTTACATTGATTGTTTTGAATCGATGTAATCACCTCATTTGTATTAAACTTAGGCACCAATGTATCAACACCACCACAAATTAGCATACCATGAATTCCCATACAAAGACCAAAGCCATGAAACATTGGTAGTACTGCTAACATATGTTTGTCTTTAAAATTTTTCCTGTCCATAATATATGGTAACGTATCAGCCAAGAAATTAATTGAATAGTGAGATAACTCTATGATTTTTGGTTCTGCGGTTGTTCCACCACTATGTAGTAAGCAAGCCGTTGATTTTGGATCTACTTCTGCGGTTTTTTGACCTCTACTAGAATATAAATCGAGAATGTCTATGATATTATCACTATACACAATATTTTTTAGTTTCTTTTTATTTAGGAATTTATATCCTAACTTCTTAAAGAAGCCAAATTCGTTCGTCGGTCTAGCCAAGATAAACTTCATTTTTTTATCTTTTAATAAATTGCTGTAATGATCATAAAACGTATCCAAAATCACTAAATATTTAGAACCTGTTTCTTTCATAAATTTGGACATTTGAATAACTGGAGTTAATGGATGTACCATATGACATATAACTCCGATTTTATTTAAAGCATAAAAAGCATAAACCGCTTCAAATACATTAGGCATTGCCAACGTTACAACATTGTCTTTTTTGAGGTGTAAATCAGCGAAACCTGCAGCTAAACTATCCACCTTTGATTTTAGTGCCTTATAGTCTATGTATTTCTTCATAAACAATAAAGCATTGTTTTTAGGATGTTTCCTAGCTGACTCTTGTAAAGCTTGGTATAACGTTTGATTGTGTTCCATAATTCCCTCCTTTTAAAGGTACCCAGTAAAGACATCTAGTTATATATGATATCCGAAGATAAATTTTCTGTTACATTCGATACCCAAAAAGATATCCGATAACCACCAATAGACCCATTAAAATAAATTGATGAGTTAGAAAAATAATAAGTGATTTTCTTCCGGCAAAAATAAAGATATTTTTTTCAGAAAGTTTAACTTTAGGATATAGAGATACTTTGTTTTTGTAAAAAAGATTTCCTATAACCGTTCCTATCATTATTATACCTAGATAAGGTACCAAGCCGAAATAATCTGCTCCAAAAGCTTTTGTCCCAATTATTATACCTGGTATTGAATCCCAGGTTATTTTGCTAATATAGTGCAATTGCCAGAATTCACTTGAAAAACCTAGAATCAGAATTGCAGCTCCTATTGTAAAGATAAATATATCATTATTCCATACTTTTCTAAATAAATATGTTAAGAAAGTACTAAATGCATACATATGTATTACACCAAATATAATAAATACTTGCACCTTAGTAAAATATTCAATAGCAAAAGTTACAAGACTGATTAAAACTGCAACTATCATTAATTTGTTTGATCGATTAAGATTTGATTTAGAAAAAGTGAAACTTATCCCTGAAACAATCAGAAAAAGTGCAACAAAAAAGAAGTGCCCAATAAACCTAAGCTCAGAATTCCAATAAAGTTTCCCAAAATCCTTAAGCCATTCAAAAGTGCTATTATTAACCTCATAGAAATTTTCAAAATAAGAACTAAGATTTTTTAAGTCGTACATGATATGATCAAAAATCATCATTATAATTGCAAACCCTCTTGCAAAATCTAATTCCCATATTCGTGTCTTTTTCATATCGTCACCATCTGTAATATATATTCATATTATATCACATCTATAATTTTTTTCCCATAGTCACCAATAAAAACTCTAATCCATACGTATAATTACTGAGAACAAAAAAATAATCACTTAAAACCCTCAATATGGTATAATAATCATAGGAGTGATGGCTATTGATAGATTACGAAAATTACATTGATGAGTTAATAAATAATAGTAATGATGCCTTTGAAGTGATTTATGAAAACACTAAAAAAGGTGTTTTCTCTATGATAATTTCCATAGTTTATAATAAAGCCGCCACAGAAGATTTGATGCAAGATACCTATATGAAAATGATTAAAAAGATTCATCAGTACAAAAGAGGGAAAAATTTCTATGCATGGTTACTACAAATAGCCAAGAACACAGCGTTGGATTACTACCGCAAAGAAAAGAAAATGCAAGTTCTCGACCCTCAAGAAAGCGAATATGTATTTGGTAAAAGTTACAATGATAATAATAACTATGAAGTAATTGATATGATTAAACCTTTAAAAACTGAGGAAAAACAAATCGTTTTGATGAGAATCGTTTCAAATATGAAATTTAAGAACATCGCAAAGGCAGTTAACAAGCCTTTAGGAACTGTTTTATGGATTTATAATAAAGCAATAAAGAAGTTGCAAGAAATCAATAGAGAGGAGTAATTTTATGAAAAAGAAAGATTTAATTGCTAAAATCAGAAGTACTGCATTGAATGAAATGCCAGATATTTTAAATAGAATTGATGTATCAAAAGTTAATATTGAACCAAAACCTGAATCAATTAGATCTCCATTCAATTTCAAAAGAGCTCTATCTTATACATTCGCTTCTTTGTTTATCTTAATTTCTGGTTTTATGGTTTATAACTTTGCTTACATGCCAGCTATTCTAGATTCTACACCATTAGAGTCAGAGACTGAAATAGTTGGTTTTCAAACTATTTCATCAGCTGCACTTTTAGATAATTTAGATATAACTGAATTAGCATATACAGAATCTAACTATACTGTTGAAAGACTAAGTTCTACCACTTTTGATTTAGAGGATCAACTTGATGTAATAAATAATTACCTTAATATGGCTGAAACTGTTCTTGGTAATGAGAATCAATTCATATATAAAGAAGTTGAATCTGATAACTTAGAATACTCATATGCATTTCAATACAATGGTACTGACCTTGCCGGCAACTTAATTTCTTATCATGGCTATTATAATTTAATAGATAATGGAGATAGTCAAATTGAAAATGGTGTATTGTACCATCAAGATAATACATATAGATATCAAAGTTTCACGACTGAGATTGATAGAATTAAATACTACCAATACCGAGTAAAAATTAATGAATATAACTACGTAGAAGTAAAAAATGCTTCTAATGAAAATATTCAAAAATTCAATTATAAAGTATATATTGATGGAGAATTAGATAACGAAAGTAGCTTAACTCTTATCTCAAACAAAAACAATTTGAAAGCTTTGATAAGGATTATGACTGATGAAAATGAAGAAATTAATTTAGAATTAGAAAGAAATACAGAAAATTCAGAAGCTCAACAATTCAGTGTTAGTTATTCATACATGAATCAGCAAGGAAGTAAAACTGGAAACTTTACTGTAGATTTAGATATAGATGAAATAACGGGTGAATATCAATATCAGTATCAATATGGAAATGATCAAGTTATTAACAAAAACCGAGAACCCAAAGGAAATCAAGAAGCAGAAAGTGAAGATTTTAACCAAGGACAAAATCAGGGTTCAAATAACCCTCATTTAACCACAACTTTACCAGACACAGTTGAAACAACAACAGAATATAGGAATAATACCACATCAGGAAATCATGACTCAGGAAACCCTACTTCTGGTAACCCTACTTCTGGTAACCCTACTTCTGGTAATCCTACTACGGGTAATCCTACTTCTGGTAACCCTACTTCTGGTAATCCTACTACGGGCAATCCTACTACGGGTAATCCTACTACGGGCAATCCTACTACGGGTAATCCTACTACGGGTAATCCTACTACGGGTAATCCTACTACGGGCAATCCTACTACGGGCAATCCTACTACGGGTAATACAGACCCAGGAAATGGCACAACCGGTAAAGGGGTAAATACAGGCCAGAGTACAAATACCAATAACTTGTAACTAAAATAATCAACACTTAATATAATATTTCTTAAAAGCAAGAATCCCAATTGGGCTTCTTGTTTTTTTAAAATTTTTTACATCTTTTAGAGGATATGTTATAATATGAAAATAAGTGAGGTGAATATTGATGAAAGAAGATTCTAGTAAAAATAATGATATAACTTACATTAAAGATTTAAACACCAGCTTAATTCAGATAAAAACTTTGATTAACCATGCTGAAATTGGCTTAGTAATTTTGAATGAGAATCATAAAATTATTGAAGTTAATAAAACTTTTTGTGATCTTTTAGGTTACACTGAAAAAGAAGCATTAAAGTTAACTGGATGGGATTACATTTATAAATTTAAAGAGGATGAAAAAACTCGTAATTTTATACTTAATGACACTTTTTCTTTCTTTGATAACAATTATCACGTTAAAAAAAATGGAGATAAAATTCCTGTTAAAGCAGCTTGTTCGATAGGGATACAAAACGGTAAGAAAATCGCTATTTGCTTCTACACTAATATTACAGAAAAAATGGAATCGCATCGAAAATTAGAAACAAGTGAAACAATGTTAAGAAACTTTATTGAGAATTCTAATGATGTTATTTTCCTCTTGAACGAAGAATTCCAACCTTCACATTTATCACCGAACACAAAAAGAATATTCGGTTACACTAAAAAATTAAATTTAGATCAAATTATAGAAAAATATCTTCCTTTAAATGATAAAGAATTCAAGAAACACATAAATAGATTTTTAAAAAACAAATCTGGTTTAACAAAAAAGGAATTTGAGTATTCTGTTAATGATAATAAAAACAATACAAAATACTTTTCAATTAGAACTTCGATAATAGGTGAAAAAAAGAAAAGTATAATCTGTTATGTTAGAGATGTCACAAAAGATAAAAACTATATTGATGAGTTAAAATATTACAGTTATACAGACCAATTAACTACATTATATAACAGAAAATTTATGGAAGAACAACTAGTAAAATTACCTAGCGGTAATAGTTATCCAATCAGCATAATGTCAGCTGACTTAGATGGTTTAAAAGAGGTTAATGATTCCCTTGGCCATCAAGCTGGAGATGAATTGTTAAGGTTATTTGCGAACATCTTAAAAACAACTTCAGTACCTGCTGAAAGCATATTTAGAATTGGTGGAGATGAATTCTTGATTATAGCAGCTAACACTCGTGAAGATGAAATAACCACAGTTATTAAAGATATTGATGAAAAAATTAGGATACACAATTATTCGCCAGGATCTTTACTAAAAATTTCTGTTTCAATCGGATCAGCGACTAGCTATGAGTCTTCTATTTCATTGCCTACTTTATTAGCTAAAGCCGATAAAGAGATGTATTCAATTAAGAATGCTAAAAAAATTAGATAAAAAAAACGGCTAAATTATTAGCCGTTTTGTTTTTATATAATTTCTATCGAGCATTTTTTAAAATAGCGACCATTGGAATTAACAAGAATGCCATCCAAGAAAAAGCCCAAAAACTCCAAAAGAATCCTAATGAAAAGAATAATACTGTAGCTATAAATGGCATACAAGCAACTAATCTTGTATCTTTAGGAGCATGCTTCAAAATTTCATAAACTGGTAAAGCAAGGAATATCATCCATAGGTAACTCCATGTTTGTGAATATAAAACTCCAACACCAATATAAACAATAGCTAAGACTAAAAACAATAACCAACTACTCTTATTCTTGACATTAATTACTAGGAATGAATCATCGCTTAATAATATAGAAACTCCAGCAGGAATTAAGAATGCAAATAACCCATATCCCCATTCACCGTATTGATAACCTAAATATAGATAAGCGCCAATAGCAATTAAGAAACTTAACTCCAAAACTATAACTTTCCAAGCACTTTTTTCATGTAGTACACCAATCATTGGTATAATCATATAAATTAACCAAATTGGATTCCATAAGCCGGTATAATGACCTACTAAAACAAATGTTATCGTAGCAACAAATGGAGCAACTGCAGTTAAGAATGAAATAAATCTCATAGTCTTAAATCCTGATAAAACACCTAGTACAGGCACAATAAAGAAAACAAGCCAACCAGGATGCCACAAATCAAACCCGAATCCTAATATTAAGAATGTAATCAATGCAACAAATGGACTTAATGCAACAAGACCATTTATTGAATTTTTATCAAAAGCATTAATAATAATTGCAACAATTGGGATTGATAAAAATACTAACCAACCTGGGTGCCATAAATCAAACCCAAATCCTAGGATAAAAAATATTATTGTTGATATAAACGGCATTAGAGCAGTTAAGCGGTTATCTTTTCGCACTCTTTTTTTATGCCCTCCGCGATGAATATAAATATATTCTTCGTCTTTTTCAAATTCCTCAGACAAATCCTTAACTACTTGTTCTGGTGAACCAATCATTTTAATGATTTGATCCTCACTCATGTTTTTACTTAAAGCATCGTCTATCATTTCTCCGTAATCAGCTAAGATGTCCTCAATTTCATCGTTTTTAATACTGTATTCTGATAATAACTCTTTTAGTTCTTCTAGATATTTTTCCTTCATTGAGAACCATCCCCTTCCAAAATTTTAAAAACTCCCTTTATAAACTGTTTCCATTCTGACAAATACTCCTCAAGTCTTTCGTTTCCTAGCTCTGTGAGTTTGTAGTACTTCTTCGGTGCCCCCACCGGAGATGGTACTTTATATGTTTCAAAAGAACCTTGTGAAGTTAATCTTCGCAAGAGTGGATATACGGTGTTTTCATTAACAGGCACTTCCTGAGATAACCGTTCTATAACATCAAATCCACATAAATCCTCTTTCTCCATAATCTTTAATACACAGATTTCAATTATTCCTTTTTTAAACTGAGCATTCATATTTCCCTCCTTATTGTGTTATGCACTTTATTTTAGTGTGTTTAACACAATAACATTCTATCACCTTTTTGTGTAAAACACAATAAGTTTGTTCGAATTTTAAAGAAATATTTTTTTAACTACTAATGGTGGTGGTTATTTTGACCTGTATTTGGCGGTATTTCATCCAAACAATTTATTTCTTCACATAGATTATTTTTGAATTCTATTTGAATAGTTGAGTGTTTAATACCAATTTCTTCTAAAGTTTTCATTAAAACCATTTGAGTATGACTGACTTCTTCAATTGAAATAGTATCATCAAGAATCGCATGTAATGTTATCAAAGGTATACTACCTTCTAAAGTCCATAGGTGTACATGGTGAATTTCTTTAACATGAGTTACTTTACTTAACTTACTAATTATATTGCTTATTTTAATTCCCTTTGGTGCTTTTTCCATAAAGATACCTAAAACTTGTTTAAGGTTCTTAATAACATGGAAAACGATATACAAAGTGAAAACTATTGATAAAAGTGAATCCAATACTAAAATGTCTGTGAAATGCATTATGATGGCCGTAATAAGTAAGGCTACCCATCCTAATACATCTTCTAGTAGATGTAAAGATATAACTTTCTCATTCAGAGTTTTACCTTTAGATATATTTAAAGCTGCAAGTCCATTAACAACAACACCAAAAATTGCAAAATAGATAACTAACTCCGCATTTATAGCTTCAGGGCTCATTAATCTTTTAATAGCTTCTATCACAACTATGGTTGAACCTATTAGTAGTATCACTGATGATATGAGAGCTCCTAATAAAGAAAACCTATAATACCCATAGGTATAATTGTAATCGGGTTTCTGTTTGGATTTTTTCTCTAAAATTATCGCGATTCCCATTGATATGGAATCTCCTAAGTCATGGACACTATCACTAATCAAAGCTACTGAATTGGTTATAATACCACCAACAAACTCAAAAATTGTAAATATAAAATTTAGAATAAATGAAATAAAGATTCTTTTCTCAGATTTCATATTACACCTCTGTTTAAGTATATCATATAAATATATTAAGCCGTAATCAACGGCTTAATAGTTCTTCTCTTAATTTATCAATTTTGTTCGTGTTTTCAACTACAGCGATGGTTATAAACATGATTACCATATAATGAGGCATATAATATACATTATCGACCATACCATGGATATTAGCTCCAATTAAAGCAATTAACAAAATTGCCTTTTCATGATTAAATTTATAAAAGAAAATTCGAATTATAGAAAATAACTGTATTAATAAAGCAACTCCACCAATAATACCAAATGAAGCTAAAGTATGTAATATAGTGTTATGAAACAGTCTTAATCCATCTTCTTCTACTACCCTAGCAAAAACACCAGCACCAAAAATAGGATTAGCCTTGAAGACATCAATAGCATTATACCAAATCTCTATTCTACCAGTATCATCTAATCCCCGCGATGCGAGTCGTTCCCAAATAGTAATAAAATATTCTCTTGCAAAATAACCAATAACAGAAACAATAAACGCTCCTATTACTAAATTTATAAACAAATTAAGTTTGTGTTCATATTTAACGAACATAAATAAGATTAGCATAATACTCGTAACACCAAATGCAATAATTCCGGCTCTTGAAAGCGTAAATAATAACATTGCTATTTCAAAAAAGCCAATCAAAATCCAAAAGATATGGAGTTTGTATTTTTTTATGAAATAAGTTAAAGCAGCTATAAACATGATTAGGTATGTGGCAACAAAGTTAGACAATCCCCAACCGAGATCAATCGTTTTATTCTCTAAAGCGTGTTGAATATCACCCGTAGTTATGTATTCTTTCACATAATAAATACATACTTGTAGAGCAATCATCACTCCTAAAATTACAAAAACCTTAATTAAATATAATGTGTTATCTCCCTGAATTGTATTAGCAAAAAATCCATATCCAAAAAGAATGAATATACACGTTATTATTATCGTTAAAGTTGTCATATCATATGCTTCTGCGTTTACCAATGATGAAACAATAATTGCTATACATAGTACCGCGGTTCCTAGGAAAAACTTACCTCTAAAAATATTAACTTTAAACCGAATAATATGTATTATTACGCCTACTATTAGAACGATTGGCGTGAGATATGCATAGATAGGAATCACTGTAAGATCCCATTCGGTTTGACTTACCATAAACATAGCGTTTAAAAACAAAGGTATTATATAGATAGAGTTTTTCACAAAAATTACAATAAAGAATCCCGCAACTAAAAATATAGAAATACCTATCATTTCCATTCCCAATGTCCAGAATACTAAAGTTATTAAACTTACAAGTATTAAATAGGCTAAACTAGTAAAAAAATTCTTATCTGTCATATTTATCTCCTTGTAATTTATTATATATTATAATAACACAAAACACACAATGATTAAGTAAATAAATGGTTATTACTATTTGTAACTCAAGTAGTATTCCTTTATTCTAGGAAAACTTAAGTTGATGTATTCCGCCGGATCTTTTCTAAGAAATAACACATAGTTAAAAAAATTAATTCTCCGAGCCATCATTATCAATTCAAGATCTTTTTCATTGATATTTAGTGGTTTTTTTGTTACTGATTCATAGCCAGCAAATAAAGCTTTTTTAATTTTGAAACAATCTAAGGTTTCGTGATTTCGATAATAATATATAAAGACCGCAATATCATGAATTGGCAATCCTAGCATCGCTTCTTCAAAATCATAGATGACAAATTTATCGCCTCTAGATTTTATATTCCACGGATTTAGGTCCGCATGAATCAATTGAGGTTTAGTTTTTTCGTAGAACTCTTTAAGTCTAGTATCTATATATGGAATTAGTTTATCAAGAATCTCAATCATTTCTTCAGTTACAAACTTTCTGTATTGTTTTTTTTTATAGATTGCTTTTTCATACTCATAGTAGAATATCTTCCCCCATTTTTTTGGATTAACATAGTCAGGCAAAACCAAATCATAGGTAGCGATATGCATCTTCGCCATCATTTTACCAACATTACGGAAATATCTCATATCTTCTTTACCATAGATAGAATCCCCTTGCTCATATTGATATAAGGCAGTTCTTTTATAACCTCTTTTGTTAGGGAATTTTATCTTTGTAACAGTTTCACCTTTTTTGTTTTGTATAACTCTTGGACTAATTATATCTGTTTTTTCTGCGATTACACCCAAAAAATAGTGTTCAGAAAGATTATCGTTAATATTACTTGATTCTTCTTGAAAAATCTTAAGAACAAATTTTTCAGACTTTTCAGTTTTAATCAAATAGAATATATTGGTTTCCTCAATCAAAAACTCCAATGAAGCGACTTGTAAATCATATTCAATTATTGCCTTTTTAGCTATTTCTTTAAATTTCATAAAATCACCTATCCTAGTATACATTTAAGTATTTTTAATGTATAACCCTCAATTGATTGAATTGGGTAATCGTTATCGACCATACTTAAAGCTTCTGCTAAAGTATATGTTTTAACTCTTTCTATCTTATTGTATTTTAGTAAATGCTCTAACAATAAAAACTTCGTTTCTTGGTAAGTGTTTGATTTAGCAACTTTCAATTTCTGTAAAGTTTTAGGAATCACTTTTTCAAAAACATTTTTTAAAGAGTAATTATTTTCGGAAAGAACGTCACCTGACATATCTTTGATTTGTTTAGTAGTAAGTTTAGATATACTTTTAATAATTTGAGACTCAGTTTTGAAATCCTCAAAAAAGTAATCTATCCCAAATACCTTACCATATACTTTTAAAGCGTCTAAATAACCCATTTCCAGATTACGGATAGAGTTTTCTTTATTGAAGTACAAGAAACTTCCTAAATCCTCTGACGGCTGAATAAAGGTTATGTCTACTCCTTTATATTTTTTTAATTTTTTTTGTTTAGTTTCGACAGCGATTATTTTTTTATAGCCTTTATCTATAGCCATTGAAATAGGGAATCTGTCATAGATTCCACCATCTATAAACTTCGTTGGATAGTTTTTATCCTGTGCAAAACCAGGCACCAATGCAGAGCCTAGTAAATAGTATTTAATTTCATCTTTAGGAATATCATTAATAAATAGTTTTAGAGGCTTTAATTTATTTATACTAAAAGTCACAAATCCAAAATCAATTCCTGACTTTCTGATAGTTTCTTCATCTAGAAGTTCTTCAATCCGATTTCTAAGTGGTGAAATGTCAAACCCTCTGTTAGCTTTAATATGTGTATATATCCTTTTGTACATAGCTAGATTAGTTTTAAACAATCCATTAGAAAATATGTTATTTATACCAGCAATTAATTCTTGATCAGCTTCTAAAACAGAGTCCATCTTTAAATCTAACCATAATTTAATTGCCTCATCATATTCGTTTTGAACAAATAAAGCACCATTTAAAGCACCAACGCTAGTTCCAACAACTAAGCCTATCTCAATATTCAGTTCTTTTAATGCTTTCCATACTCCAACTTGATAAGCGCCTTTGGCTCCCCCACCAGCTAAAACTAATCCGTACATATATTCTCCTGTATTCATTTATTTTATCTTTATATATCATATCATATTTAATCTTAAAATCAATAATTTTGTTTTGTTGATTTTATCTAAATATTAACCTATACCTTGCTTAATTGGTTGTATAATTTCGACATCATCGTTTTCCGTTTTGTTAACACGATTAGATACTTCGTGTAGTTCCATATCTTCAGGTTCATATTCAACAAGTATTTTCTTTAAAACATCTAAGTCTTTAAGGTCAGGATCTAACCAAAGTTTAGCTGATTCTTCAGTAAGAATTACTGGCATTCGGTCGTGAATATCCTTCATTAGACTATTTGCTTTGGTGGTAATAATTGTCGTTGTATATAGTTTTGTTCCATCATTCTTCTGATAAGCTGTCCAAAGTCCCGCAAAACCAAAAATCTTATTGTTTTTCAAATAAAAATAATAAGGAGTTTTGGTTGATGTGGTTCGATACCATTCAAAAAAACCATCAGCGATGATTACACAACGTCTTTGAATAAGGGATTTTTTGAATGCTGGTTTCTGACTAACTGTTTCAGCTCTGGCATTAATCATTTTGTAACCGATTTTTTCATCCTTGGACCAACTAGGAACAAATCCCCATTTTAGAAGCCCCACTCGATATTTTGTCCCATCATTGATTAAAGATATTGCATCTTGACCAGGCGCGATATTATATCTTGGCAGCGTGATGTTTTCCTCTAAGACTTGAATGTTATAGTATTCCAATAAATATTCTTTTAGTTCTTCTCGGGTTACTGATATTCCATATCTTCCACACATAATTTATCACCTATAGATATTATACATTAAATTAAGTAAAGAAAAAACTGCATCTCTGCAGTTTATACTTTTAAAGATTTAATAGCTTTTGAAGGTATTTTCTTTACTATCGTTTCCTTCATAGCCGAAATTTGATTCTCTGTTAGTAATCTCTTACGAATTGCCGAAACATGAATTGAATCCGTCATTATAATAATCATATCATGGGTTTCATAAATTCTAAATACATCTTCCCACTTAACAGTAGTTTGGTTTTCTCCAAGTTTTTCTTCTACGCCTTCGTCACTCAGTGTAGTCTCAATTTCATTTTCTTGAATTTTTTTGTTTGACCTGTATAACTTTTTAGCATTCTTTTTTGTAAGAATCCTCATGAATAACGGTAATAAGGTCATTATGATAACCAACCCATAGAAAGAAGCTGAGAGATGAGCGATATAACAAACTGTTAATAGGAAAACTCCTAAAACGTAGATAACATATTTATTGAAAATATAAAGAATTCTACTTTTTTCAGAAACTGACCAGAGATTTAGCCTTATATAATCCTCTTCTGTGACTTTATATTTAAATTTTATAACTTCCATCTTATATTCTCCTATAAAACTGTATATCGATATTCTGACAAACTTAAATCATCTTTGAATTCAATAACATTATTTTCCTTATCTTTGATAAACCCATTTAGTTTACCAAAATTTAACCTATAATCAATTCTAAAAAAGAAAACATTGAATGAAACCTTGTGAGTCGCAATTATCTCATATTTTAGGTCTATATCATTAAATTGATCTTTTATATATTTATGAGATTTAGTTTTTTCAAATCTGGCCTCAGGTAATACATTAAAACTATCTTTAGACCAATAGCCATTTTCATGATAATCATACTGGTTCTCATTTAAAAGGAAGTCTGTAATGTTTAATCCAAAAGGTGTTACTTCATTATTTATTTTTTTATAAGAAAAAGCTGTCAACCAATCATAGCCAGATTTCCTAGGATAGTACCCTCTATGGTCGTCGATTATAGCTAAGCCACTATCTCCACTTGCCATATCTACGCCATTAATTTTAATGGATCCTTCAAACTTAAATAGGTCTTTTTCAGTATAGACCGGATAGATTTTTTTGATTGGGACAGAAACTATCGAAGGTTTAGAAATTCTAGATAACTCAAAGTTAAATTCAATCTTACCACATTTTTTATTATTTGAGAATCCTTCGCAATATGCCTTGTTCTTCTCATAGTGGTTGGTGATTTTGGTTTTAGCTTTTTTAGTTTCGTAGATTGAAGTATTTCCATCAAATAGATTCTCAGCAACATGGCACCTGTTTAAGAATACATCCATATCATCCCAAACATAGAGTTTTTCTGTAGCTTTTTCAAAAAAAGTTGTTATGTGTACATCCATTAAACCGAAACGATATACAACTGTTAAAAAGATACCTTTATCTGTTAGAACTTCAACCGCTTCCCATTCAGTAAGTCGATATTTGTTTATTAGTTTTCTTAGTTTTGTTCTACACTTAAAACAAGGAAAATTGAATTTTTTAAAAGGTTTGTCAAAAGTGCCAAAATTTGCTTTTCCATCATCATTAATTAATGTATCTGGGGTGGTTTGACTTTTCCGTTTTATTGATATTTTATTCATTATATTACCTCATAAACAATCTAATAATTTTTTCTTTAAAACTTGTATAAGGTGCATATCTAACTGGAACATCTAACCAGTTTTCTTTTCTTAATATACTTCTATAATGTGAGAAAGTTTCAAAACTTGCTTTCCCATGGTAACTTCCCATTCCGCTTTCACCAACACCACCAAAAGGAAGTGAGTCACTAGCTACATGCATAACTGTATCATTGATACATCCACCACCAAAATTACAGTGGCTTAGCATTTTTCTTTCATAGTTTTTATTAGTTGTGAAAAGATAGAAAGCAAGTGGATTTGGCTTCGAATTAACATAATTTACTACCTCATCTATACTCCTATATGTTAATACCGGCAATATCGGCCCAAAGATTTCATCTTCCATTATTTTATTATTTAAATTAACATTATCTAAAACTGTTGGTGTTATTTTTAATGTCTTTGAATCACTAACTCCACCAATCAAAATTTCTTGTCCATCAATAAGTCCATTTAGTCTCTCAAAATGTTTTTGATTAATTATCTTACCAAGGTTAGGACTTTTAAGTGGTTCTTCACCAAACGTATCCTTTACTGCTTTTTTAAAATATCCTAGGAATTCATCTTTTACAGACTCATGTATATACAAATAATCTGGAGCTACACAAGTTTGACCAGTATTTAGATACTTACCAAATGCAATTCTTCTAGCGGCTACTTTTAAATTAGCAGTTTCATCTACTATACAAGGGCTTTTTCCGCCTAATTCTAAACTGAATGGTGTTAGATGTTTAGAAGCTTTTTCCATTACTATCTTGCCAACAATTTTACCGCCTGTGAAGAATATGTAATCAAACTTTTGATCTAATAATGTTTGATTTTCTTCTCTACCACCTGTAACAACAGATATATATTTTTCTTCATAGGTTTCAACTATGATTTTTTTGATTACCTCACTTGTATAATGACTATAGTCACTTGGTTTTAGAATACAAGTATTCCCAGAAGCGATAGCTCCAATTAACGGACAAAATGTTAACATAACTGGATAATTCCAAGGACTCATAATTAAAGTTACTCCGTATGGATGTGGTGACCTAAAACTTTTCGCAGGAAAATCAACTAATGATGTTTTGACTGGTTTGTTTCTCATTAATCTTTTTAAGTTTTTTTCCATGTATGTTAATTCTCTTAGAGCTATACCTATTTCAGCAAAATATGATTCAGAAGCGTTTTTTCCTAAATCTTTCATCAGAGCTTCTTTTAAATCAACTTCATATTTATTAATAGCGTTTCTAAGTTTTTTTAATTGATTCTTTCTAAATGAAATATCTAAAGTTTCATTGCTAAAATAATATTGCCTTTGTAAATTGACTAAATTAGAAATTTCCATGTTTTACCTCTTTCTTTTATTCATTCTATATTTTATCATAAATTTACTCTTAATATGTATAAACTTGCACCTAATACAAAAATATCATATTACATTCACAAATCAACATAACTACTCAATCACTATTTAGTTAACCATAAGATATATAACTTAAATATGATATAATTCAATATAAGTTAAAAGGAGCATGATATGAAAGAAATCCATACATTCGATTATCGAATGAATAAACAAGCAATGAAACCTAATAGAATCGCTGTTAGATCAGTGATTTTAAAAGGCAAATCATTGTTTTTGGTCTACCTTAATGTTACTGATGAATTCAAGTTTCCTGGTGGTAGTCTTGAAGGCAGCGAGAGTTTTGAAGATACAGTTATCAGAGAAACTAAAGAAGAATCCGGTGCTAAAGTTACAAGAATTAAACAATGTCTAGGGTATATTGACCAAATTTATCCCGATAAATATAATAAAAATAAAATCATTTACCTAAGAAACATATATTTTCTATGTGATATTTCCGATAAAATAGGTCAACAAAACTTATCTAACTCTGAATCAAGACTAGAGTTTCAGCCAAAATGGGTTACTATAAATGAAGCGATAGAAGTTAATGAAAAAAGATTGTTATTGGGCACTAAATACCATTAGACAGAAAGAGAACTGTTCATGTACAAATATATAAGGGACAACTTAATTAAGTAAACAAAGGGGCTGTAAAGAAATAGTCCAAAGATAAAAAGTTTATAAAAACAAAAACCAGACTCTTTCGAGGCTGGTTTTTTGGTATAATATAGGTATGCGAACCCCTATAAATTACACAATAGATTATACAACAAAACAATTGGGATTACCA
>Ga0307992_1000003_pt1 | contig 174872 bp, 162 predicted proteins | sample EllFjometagen133_FD_203162 | JGI IMG/M metagenome (GOLD analysis project Ga0307992, IMG submission 203162) | Marine microbial communities from Ellis Fjord, Antarctic Ocean - #133 | ecosystem: Environmental > Aquatic > Marine > Unclassified | place: Southern Ocean | collected 2014-10-08
GGTATCCTGTATCCCTTCACCGGAGCACTACTGAATCCAATGTTTGCTGGAATGGCCATGGCATTTTCATCAGTGTCAGTAGTCACCAACACTTTGTTGCTACGCCGTAAAAACTATTTCTGCGAGATATAAAAAAAGGGCCTTAAAAGACCCTTTTCATTCAAACATTTGCATGGATTAACTAGTTAGGCATATTCCCTGGTTTAGGAGGCATGCCTGGAAAACCCTGGGGGTCGGGCATTCGAATATCACCGTGCTCTGTTTCGTACTTGGTGATATTCTGCTCCAAAGCTCTCAGCAACGCTTTTGCATGACTTGGTGTCATGATAATGCGGGACTGAACATTGGCTTTGGGGGAACCCGGCATAACTCTTACAAAATCCAAAACGAATTCAGCTGCCGAATGAGTGATAATAGCCAGGTTGGCATATTCTCCATCAGCGACCTTCTCATTGACCTGAATCTGTATCTGTTGTGCGGGCTTATTCTTCGATTCCATAAACGATCCTTACAGCTTGATGCTTTTGCTTATGAGTCCCAGGATTTATTTGAGGAAAGATTGGGATTATCTTCACCCCATTCTTCTTCGGTATGATCGGGATCTTTGTCCCAGTCGATCGCAGCCGCCTGAGTATCTGGTAAATCCTGATCATCGAAACCAGATTCTTCAAACCTCAGGTATTCGTCACCGTAAACAGATTCATCGAAAAAATCGATATCTTGTACGATTTCTGACACCATAAGGAATTCAAGAAAATCCATGTATTTTTTATTTTTTAGATTTGTCGCGCAGTGGGGACAGATGAGAGATTTAGCTAACTTCTCTTCTGACAGTTCTTCGCCACAATTTGGGCATACAATATCTTCCATTATACCCTCACATTTAATATTATGATTAATAGCCGGTTCATAAAAGCGCGCAAATGTAGTCGGGGACATAGGGGGTGCCAAGAGGTTTTTAAAGCGCTAAATTTGCTAGGAAAATCATGCGCAGACGATATATTGCAACAATTAAAGCAATATCTAAAAGGTAAAAATGGCAGCTAAAAAGTACAACAAAACCACACTTAAGAAGTTTAGAGAACTCCTTATGGATGAGCGCAATCGTATCGCTGAGGACCTTGATTATCAAAAAAGTGAACTCAATAAAACGATTACTGAAGGCGCTGGTGAATTGTCATCTGCTACCTATCATATGGCTGACGTTGGGACTGACATGGCTGAAAGAGAAAAAACCAGTTTGTTCGCCCATCGCCAGGCAAAGTACTTAAGTGATGTTGATGAAGCTCTTGCTCGTGTCGATGAAGAGACCTATGGTGTATGTATTATCTGTGGGGATCTGATCGAAGAGGGTCGTTTAGTTGCAGTACCCATTGCTAAATACCACGTCTCATGTAAAGAGACTCAGAATCAGCGCAATCACAATCAGTAAGTGCGCTAAATCACTTCTTTACTTCAACTCTAATAGAGCAATCAGATTTAAAATATTCTTTTCGTAGAAGCCACTCTCGTTTTGAGAGTAGATAACATTCAAACCTGAATTTTCATCACCAAACCCAATTTTAAGTGAAATATTCAACTGCTTGATCAATTTCAAGAGGCAATCTCCAGGCAGTGGTTCTAACTGAAGCAGAATATCTGGATTGAAGGCTACCATGCTGTTCTGAATCTGCATTCGCTCATCTGCGTTGGGTTCATAATTCATATTATAGTACTGGTGTTGAATATCTAAGGATAACTCAGTATCAGCTTCTGGCACCAAGAGCATGTACTCGAATTGCTCCGGTAAATTGTACATCCGTTGAAGCGCGTAACGGGCAATTCTGAGCCAAGTAATTTTCTGCGGATAAATAATTGCTATGCGCTGGATATTCTGGAATCTTTCCTGAAAACTATAGGGAGTTTCTGCCACGGTCTGTTTTGATTTTAATAGTCTCATAAGATCAATGATTTAACTGAAATCTCCTTCAGAATCAATGACCTATTTATTAAATCCTCACCTCCCTGAATAATCATTGCATCGTCTGAAAGAAAAATGAATTTATGCACCATGTTTCGAAACATCCTTTCAATACTGCTTTTGAGTTCTCTCCTGTTGGGCCAGAACTATCGTTGGCCAATCCGAGCGTCTCAAAGTTTATCAGCAACCTTTGCTGAATACCGATCCGGTCATCTCCATGCAGGTATTGATATTAAAACCTGGGGAGAAATGGAAGTACCCTGCCTGGCCATAGCCGATGGTTACATCGAGCAGATTGTCGTCGGCTACAATGGGTATGGCAGAGGGTTATGGCTTAGATTGAACGATGGGAATGTTGCCGTTTATGGTCATCTCGAACAATTCAACCCCATCATTGAGAATCTGATCCGCTCTGAACAATTAAATCGCGATAAATATTCTCTACGTTTGAAATTCACTCCTGAACAATATCCTGTGAGAGCAGGATCTGTCATCGGCTATAGTGGCACATCCGGGACTGAACATCCCCATCTCCATTTTGAAATCAGGGACACTCTGGGTCAGGTTAACAATCCACAGTTCTTCTACTCTGGGATTAAAGACCACAAAGCCCCGGTTCTAGATGAAATCATGCTTATACCTGTGGGTTCTGATAGTCGTATAAATGGAAGTTTGCACCCTGTTGTTTTTGACATGGGTGAGGATATCAAAACAGTATCAACAACTGGCCCATTCAGAGTTGCCATCAACACCCACGATCGAGCCGATGGAACTTACAATAAATACAATATCTATCGGGCAGAGATTCAGGTAAATGATTCGATCCTTTTTGAGAGAGAGTTCGACCAGGTTTCCAGGCAACTTACCGATGATGTGGACAAAGTATATCCTGGGGTTAAGGGTAAGCGCGGTTGGCGCTTCATGTCCATGTACAATGCCGATACAAGCGAAGCCGCCCCATTTGTCCCTGAATTATTAAGCGGTATCATTCATCCAGCAGGTCTATCAGACCTCGAGGTAAACGTAGCGGATGTAAATGGCAACACAACCAGTAAGCATCTCATTTTTCACGAACAGGTACCAGCCAGGTGGGACATCAAATTGGATGGTGAAAATTATATTATCACTCGACATTTCCCTGAGAATGGCTATGAAAATATCCAATTCTATACAGGCAATAATACCTATCTTCCCATATCTGAGACACTCTACAGATTGACCTCTACCTCCTGGGTCCTAGGGACACAGAACCTCAGTTCAGGTGTTCGAGCTCTTGGGGCTGCCGGGGGCCAGATCAAGTGGATCATACCACCCCAAAACGAGGGGAATCCTGAACTAGAGTATAGCTGGAGAAGGAAGGGAGATGGATTTGTACTCCGCATTGAGAGCGGTAATCCATTTATTTTCCCTCTGGCGTATTTGCTGACCGCCAAGGACACCCAACTCTCAGGAGAACTGATTCAGACAACATCCAGAAGTGTTGAAAGTGATATCATCTCACTTAATCTAGCTGCTCAAGCGGAGAATATTGACTTTGTTTCAGGATCAAAAGTGATGGCTTTCCTCCCCCTCAATCCCATGGAACATTTGACCACCGGTCAGCTTAAGACATTCAAACTCGATCTGATTGATGCTGAAGTGAGAGCAAAAAACAGAGGTGATTCAGAGCTCTATCTAAAAATCGATACAACTATCGCCCTGTTTAATAATCAACCCGTTATGGGGGTTAAGATTAATCTCCTGCATACAGGAGTGAGTGAATTTTCAGGCCGACTTTCCTTCTTAAATCAGAACCAAAATTCCGCTCTGGCCATTTTCTCCCCTGGAAAAAAGAAAGCCTGGGAGCGTCAAATTGCACCAGATTCAGCAGAACAGTTTGTGATTGATATCCCTGAAAGTGGTTCATTCTTCCTCCTGAAAGACCTTACTCCCCCCACGGTTAAGCCCCTGAAGCCATATGCGAGGGTTCGTCGTGGAGAGCGCGTGGTATTCAAAATCCACGAGGACACAAAGGTTGTTTCCTACCCGAGAACTGGCATCAGGGCCACTTTGGATGGCACTCTTTTCTTTCCAGATTACAATCCCCTAAGACAGGAACTCTCTTTCCACATTCCTGGAAGACTGGGCGCTGGACAACATATTTTCGAATTTTCGATTCGTGATGGGTCTGGAAATGTGACAGAATATAGCCATCCATTCTCTGTAAAATCCTGATATGTTTATTCCCCTCAAGGATACAAATCCAGCCTTGCGCAAACCCCTCCTCACCTATGGGCTCATCATCATCAATGTTGTCTTTTACCTGCTGGAGTACATCTTCAGTTTTGATGGCTTTGTGTTCTCCAAAGATTTGTTTCTTTCCAATCCTTTGCAGGCTTTCCCCAGTCTCATCCTACACCAATTTCTCCACGGCAGCTGGAGCCATCTCATATTCAACATGCTCTTCCTCTACATTTTCGGTGACAATATGGAAGGCTCAATGGGACGAAGATTCTTTCTCTTCTTTTATCTCACCTGTGGGGCAGGAGCGGCCTTGTTCGAAGTCTACTTTGATCCCTATTTTGGTGCCAACAGTCCCGGTTTGCTCATTGGAGCCTCAGGTGCCATTTCAGGTGTCCTGGCTGCTTACGCTCTTCGATATCCCAAGGCAAAAATCCTGACCTGGACGCTCTTTGTTTTCTTTCTGGAAATTCGGGCAGTCTGGTTCATTGGTATCTGGATTGCTTCACAATTTTTATTCGAAATACTGACACCTCAAGGTACTACTGCTTATATTGCACACATCGGTGGATTTGTTATTGGGCTGGTTGTTTACAGCATTTACCACAAATATCGACTAAGCAGGAATTCATAATGCAAAGCAAACTTATTGAAGCCGCAAGGAATGCCCGAAAAAACGCCTATGCGATTTATTCAGACTTCCATGTCGGGGCAGCCGTAGGGACATCTTCTGGGAAAATTTTCCAGGGCTGCAATGTGGAGAATGCCAGTTATAGTCTTACCATGTGTGCTGAGCGCACCGCCCTTTTCTCAGCTATTGCTGCAGGTGAAAAAGAATTTACACATCTCGTGGTAGCCACAGAGAATGGGGTCAGCCCCTGCGGTGCCTGTCGTCAGGTTATCTGGGAATTATGCGGGGATATTCCCATTACATTGGTCGATGAATCTGGTGTTTGTCAAGAAACAAGCGCTTCAGAATTGTTACCACGTGCTTTTGGTCAACAGGATCTAGGTTCGTAACAACCTGATTCAAATTTAAATATTCAGGAGATTATTAGGTTATGGAGCATTTAACGCCCCATCACAGCGGTTGGATTGAAGTCATTACCGGATCCATGTTTAGTGGCAAAACCGAGGAACTCATTCGAAGACTCCGACGAGCACAGATCGCTCGCCAGCATGTTGCCATATTTAAACCGGATATTGATAATCGATTTAGTGAAGATCATATTGTATCTCATAGCCAACAACAGTTAGAGTCAACCACGGTAAAATCTGCTAAAGATATCTTACCTCTGGCGAAACATGTCCAGGTTGTGGGAATCGATGAAGCCCAATTTTTCGATGATGAAATTGTTGAAGTCTGTCGCACCCTGGCCAAACAGAAAAAACGTGTGATTGTGGCTGGTCTTGAAAAAGATTATAGGGCCAAAGCATTTGGTTCCATGCCAGAGCTTATTATTGATGCTGAATATGTTACCAAGAAGCTGGCAATATGTGTCATCTGTGGTAACCCTGCCGGTTTCACTCAACGATTGAACAATACTGGCGACCAGATTCTGGTGGGCGAGGCTGAAGCCTATGAAGCGAGATGTCGTAACTGTTATGAACAACCAAAGGAATAGACCATGCAAAGATTTATAGGATTTCTGGGCATTGCGGCCATTCTGGGTATCGCCTTTCTCATGTCAAACAATCGTAAAGCCATCAATTATCGTGTGGTTTACTGGGGACTGGGGCTCCAGATTGCTTTTGCTATTTTCATTCTGGCAACACCCATTGGCAAACCTATATTCATGTTTTTGGACAAAGTCATCAGCAAACTGTTGTCCTTTTCGGACGAGGGCGCAACCTTCCTTTTTGGAGCGCTGGCCATCAGTCCCGGCCAGGAGAATAGTCTGGGATTCTTCTTCGCTTTCCAGATCCTGCCCACCATCATTTTCTTCTCAGCTTTTATGGCCATCCTTTATCACTTTGGAATTATGCAGTGGGTGGTCAAATACATTGCCAAGGGCATGCAGAAAACCATGCGAACCAGTGGTGCCGAGACCCTTTCGTGTTCCGCAAATATCTTTGTAGGTCAAACAGAAGCTCCCCTGGTAATTCGACCCTTTGTCAAAACCATGACCAAGAGTGAATTTATGGCTGTTATGACGGGTGGATTTGCGACCATGGCGGGAGGCGTGTTGGCGATTTATGCCAAGTGGCTCACGGACATTCCCAATATAGCCGGACACCTCATGGCTGCCTCAGTAATGAGTGCCCCAGCCGCTTTGGTTCTGGCCAAAATCATTTATCCTGAAGTTGAGGACTCGCCAACGGCAGGTGATAAAATGGTGGATATCCCAAAAGCTCAAGGCAATATTATGGAATCCATTGCCAATGGGACTTCGGATGGGATGCGTCTTGCTGCCAATGTAGGTGCCATGCTCATCGCCATAGTTGCCCTGGTGGCTGCTGCCAATTTTGCACTGGGAATGGTTGGCCTGAGTATCCAGCAAATATTAGGATGGATATTCTCCCCACTGGCCTTTCTCATGGGAGTTCCCTGGGCTGATGTCACCCTGGTGGGACAACTCATGGGTGAGAAGATCGTTCTCACAGAGCTCATTGCTTATAGCCATCTCCAGGAGGTCATGGGGCAAATCGATGAGAAATCATTGATCATCAGTTCCTATGCCCTATGTGGATTTGCTAACTTTTCTTCCATTGGTATCCAGATTGGTGGAATTGGTGCTCTTGCCCCAGAACGACGCGGTGATCTGTCTAAAGTTGCCTTTAAGGCAATGATCGGTGGCGCCCTGGCTTCCTGGTTAACTGCTACAGTTGCAGGAATAATGATTTAGGCACAAAATTTATTAAATCTTATATAAACGGAGAAAACACTGACATGCGTATCATTATTTTAGGACCTCCCGGCGCTGGCAAGGGAACACAAGCTAAACTCATTGTAAAAGATTTTCATATCATACAGCTATCCACTGGTGATTTGTTACGTGAAAACCGTAAGCAGAACACCCCCTTAGGTCAAGCAGCTCAGACATTCATGGATAATGGTGACCTGGTACCTGACGAAGTCATCCTCGGTATGGTCGCAAAAGAATTTGAAAAACCTGAGCTCAATCCCGGTTATATCCTGGATGGCTTTCCTCGAACCTGCACTCAAGCCAAAGGGCTGGACCAACTATTGATTGATAAAGAACTGGCTCTCGACCATATACTCGTTCTTGAAGTACCCGATTCAGAATTGGTTCGTCGACTCACAGCCAGAAGAAGTTGCTCTGAATGTGGACATATTTATAACCTGGTTTTTAATCCACCTACAGTGGAAGGAATCTGTGATCATGATGGCAGCCCCTTGATTCATCGTTCAGATGATACTGAGGAAACAGTGGTCAATCGACTTGAAGTCTACAAAAAGCAAACAAAACCGATCATTGATCATTATCAACCTCAAGGTGTTGTAAGACATATAGATGGTACTGGAGATATGCAGGATATTTATCAACGTATCTTTGCCGTATTAAAATAGACATGTATGTCTTAGGGGTTACCGGTAATATCGGTTCGGGTAAAAGCACGATCAGCGATCGTCTTGCCCATCACGGAGCCGTCGTTTCCCACTCCGATCCTCTGGCAAAAGAAATCCTCAGAAATGATCCTGAAATTCTGGCCAGTCTGGCTCAGCGATTTGGTACAGATATCCTCAATGAAACTGGTATTCTCCAAAAACATATTCTGGCAGAACGTGCCTTTAGTTCCAGGGATGATCAGCTCTTTCTGAATCATCTCATTCACCCCGAAGTTCGTAGAATCACGCTGGACCGCATCGAGATTGCAAGGTCTCAGGGGAAATTATTATTTGTTGTGGATGCCCCACTGCTATTTGAAGCCCATGCTGACAGCATCACCGATGGGGTGTTGGTTATTGTAGCTAAGCGCATGTTCCGTGAGGGGCGAGTCGAACGGCGTAGTAGTATTTCCAGGTTTGATTTTGAACGACGCGATGCACTCCAAATGCCCATCGAAGAGAAAATTCGCAGAGCAGATTATGTCATCGACAATGATGGCAGCCTGGCTGAGCTGCTGGAAAAGGTGGATACGTTTTACAAAGGACTCACGCTTTAAGAGTGGCATGTAATCGAATCGCATGGTTATCGGTCATACCTGCGACAAAATCACAAATCATACGCATTTTCTGATTTTCATCAAAATCACCTGCTATTCCTCCAGGTAGAGGCAAATGCTCCAGAACGGGTTGCCTCTCAAAAACAACATCCCGATAATAAAGAAATAATTCTTCGAGAATCTCCACTCCCTTTGATTCTGGAAGTTTTACATAATCTGAATTATAAATCAAATTGTAATTCAAAGACCTCAAAGCCATCAATTCTGAATGCGATTCCTCGTCCATCTTCAAACCGTATTTGTATCTGGGGATATTGATGAACGGTTCATCAATTTTTTCAATAGATATGGAGTAAATCCAGCGACCGATGAGACCGGCAATAAAACGCGACATGGGGAACTGATTCCTCAGTACCTGATCCACCTCTTCTCTGATTTTCTGACTGGCATCAGGATACTGATTTCTCCAGAAGTCCTCAACCTGCTCAGGGGTCAACAAGCTCTGCTTGACTCCATCGAATAAATCTGAGGTGGTATATGCAATTTCATCTGAAAGATCCATAATGGCACATTCAATGGGTCTAATCTGGGTTCCATTTTGAGCTAATTCGTCCAGGCGCTGGTCATTGTGGACCCAAGATAGAATCTCCTGCTGATCAGGATAAAGGAATTTCGCACCTTTCGCTGTGTTTTCCTTGCCCACAATCTTATATTTCAAAATGCCATCCAGACAAGCCCGGGTAGCCCGCATCCCGGCATTGGCATATGAACGCTTGTCACCTCTGACGATATCTGTCAGGATGCGCAGTGACTGGGCATTGCCCTCAAAACCACCCCAGGGATCCATGAGTTCATTTAAGCGAGACTCTCCCTTATGACCGATGGGTGGGTTTCCCAGGTCATGTGCCAGACAGGCGGCCTCCACCAGAGCTGAGTCAATCTCATACTCCAATGTGAGCATGCCAGAACTGCGATTCAGATAATTCACAATAGAGCGACCTATCTGAGCAACTTCGATAGAGTGGGTCAGTCGGGTTCGGTATTGATCTGATTGCCCCGTCACATATACCTGGGTTTTCCCCTGGAGCCGACGAAATGCAGTGGAATGAATGATTCTGTCGCGGTCAATTTCAAATGCGTTACGATATTCATTTTCAGGAAGATGTCGCTCCCCAATGGATTCATAATCCCATTCTGTGTAGAAAGTATTTGTCAGGTTCATAGACGCAAATTAAACGAGAAGTTGCAAGCTACCAACGGATTAGAATCGCCTGAATGGAGATACAAAATGGACGATTCCGGGGATTTTCTGCTATTTACGATGTGCCCTGGGGTGAAAACTGCTATGGACTTCCTTTAGATAAGAACTATCGAGATGCGTGTATATCTGTGTCGTTGAAATATCAACATGACCCAGCATTTCCTGGACAATTCGGAGATCAGCTCCGCCCTCCAGCAAATGAGTGGCAAAGGAATGGCGAAAAGTATGCGGACTGACAGGTTTGCGGAGGTCTGCCTTTTCAGCCAGCTTTTTAAGAACAAACCAGATGCCCTTGCGTTGTAGTTGTTTCCCCTTGTTATTTAGAAAGAGAATGCCCTCATTGAAATATCCCTTTTCCAGAGAAGGCCGCCCATGTTCGATGTACTCGATGAGCCACTTCTTGGCTTCCCCCCCTAAGGGAACGATTCTTTCCTTATTGCCCTTCCCACGGATAAGGATGAGGTCATCATCAATGAGAATTTGTTCCATGGTCATATTGCAGATTTCAGAAACTCGCATCCCTGCCGCATACATGAGCTCAAACATGGCTCTGTCCCGCAAACCCAGGGGCGTCTCAGTATTGATGGTATCCAATAGCAGTTCAATATCTTCAATATTCAAAATTTTGGGGAGACTGGCAGGCAGCTTGGGCGAATCCAGAAACTGGGTGGGATCCTCAGAGAGGTGACCTTCCATGACTAAAAATTTATAATAAGCTCGGAGAGATGAAAAGTGACGAGCCACACTGGTCTCAGCCATCTTACGTTTCTTGAGAACGCGCGCATAGTCGGTAAGAATCTGATGATCTACTTCTCCAGGTGAACCAATTTCCAGTGAAGTTAAAAACGCCCAGAAATCCGCAAGATCATCCAAATAGGCTTGCTGGGTGTTTTTAGCCAGATTGCGTTCTATTCTCAGATAGTTCAGGAAATCCTGAAGGTAGTTTTCTGAATGCGGCATGGAGGAATATAAGACAAACTTGATATTTGAAACTTGAAACTTGGGGTGGGTTAGGTTTATCAATATATGTCATTGCGAGGGAAGTATAACCGAAGCCTGTCCGCCGCCTACCTTCGCCGAAGCGGCTACGCCCGCCTTCCTTAGTACAAAGTACGGCGGACAGGCGCAGGCAGGTACTGCGTACTTGCAGGAAGGCGGGCAATCTCGATTCCTACCACTACAATTGAACTGAGATCGCCGCGTCCGATCGGACTCGCGAAGACAGGTGTGGGCTTTCCACATATGTCAGGCAGGGCTACTTAATAAAATCTGGGAGATTTTCGTCATATTCGTGTAATTCGTGTCTAAAGACAGTGCAAAAACATTTTTGAGCTAAATATAAGTGCTATAAAACTAAAAAGGATGGAACAGGTTAATTGTGAATGGCTTCCGCGAAGGCTTCCATGAGATGAGAATTCTCACTATCCTCCAGAATATTGCCAGTCACAATAAAGGAGGCGCCAGCCTGTACAAGCTCTTTGGCAACCTCGGGAGTATGAATCCCACCACCCACAATAACGGGCACATCTGTGTAGCCACTGACTGCTTTTACCATACGGGGTGTAACGGAGTATTGAGCTCCACTTCCTGCTTCCAGATAGATGAACTTGAATCCCAGATAATCAGCTGCCAGGGCATGGGCCATGGCGATCTCATCTTTGTCCCGAGGAATAGGTTTGGAACCACTGACAAATTCAGCTGTAGTAACCCGGCCGCTTTCGATGAGTATATAGGCCGTGGAAATGGGTTCAATACCAAGTTCCTTGACCAGGGGGGCAGCTTGAACCTGATCTCCTATGAGAAATTGGGGATTGCGACCACTGATTACTGATAAATAAAAAACAGCGTCTACGTGGGGAGTAAGTTGATTGACATTTCCAGGAAAGAGAATAACCGGTAAGGTGGCTATCTCCTGAATACGTTTCATTTTGCTTTGAGCACCTTCACCCAGAATCAGAGAACTGCCAACCATGATTCCATCTGCACCAGAACCATTAATTTTTCTGATGAATACTTCGACATCGTCTAGATTCCAACGATCAGGATCTGCCAATACAAGATAACCTGCCCCTTTTGAGGACCTGGTTGCAAGCATTTGTTCATAAACACTCAAATCGAATATCCTTTCAAGAAGTCGATCAAACTATCCATTTCATCCTTACTGCGTTTTTCAGTCACAGCGATGAGCAACTGATTTTCTAAAGCTTCCTCAAATTGACTCAAAGCAATTCCTGGAAAAAATCCAACTTTCGTGGCTTCAGAAACCAGGTCCCTGGCAGTTCCGGGAACTTCAATCACAAATTCATTGAAGAAGTATTCTGTTTTTAAGGCAAAGCCAGCTAGTGTATCGATGCCCTCTGCGAGATAATGGGCTTTCTGAGTACAAAGCTCTGCTACTTTTTTCATACCATTTTTGCCCAAAGTGGACATATAAACGCAGGCAGCCAGAGCATTCAAACCCTGATTGGTGCAAATATTGGAGGTCGCTTTTTCGCGGCGGATATCTTGTTCTCTAGTGCGCAGAACCATGACAAATGCTCTATTACCATGAACATCAATGCTCTCGCCGACAATGCGACCAGGAACCTTACGAATCAAAGGCTCATTCACAGCCATGAAACCCAGATAAGGACCACCAAAACTAAGATGATTGCCCAGAGACTGCCCCTCCCCAACTGCAATATCCACACCCTGTTTTCCAGGTGCTTCTAAGAGGTTGAGACTGATGGGATTAACCACGGATATGAGTTGTATCTTTTTGTCTTCGATGCTGGCCTTGATAGCAGCCAGATCCTCAAGGCCACCATAAAAATTGGGATTCTGAATAACTACACCAGCCACCTCGGAATCCAGCCTATCAGCCAGAGAAGTGAGAGAGGTGATGCCTTCATCCAGATCAATATATTCGAATTCCAGTCCCTGATAATGAGCATATGTGGTGGCCACATCTACATAAACAGGATTCACGCTTCTTGAGAGAAGAATTTTTTTGCGTCGCGTATGACGAGCTGCTAACAAACAGGCTTCTGCCATGGCACTGGCGCCATCATACATGGAGGAATTCGCCAGATCCATGCCGGTGAGTTCACAGATCATGGATTGATATTCGTACATCGCCTGCAGCGTACCCTGAGATACTTCTGCCTGGTAAGGTGTATAGGCTGTATAGAATTCAGAGCGACTAATCAGTACATCCACAACATGGGGAATGAAGTGATCATAGCTTCCAGCTCCAAGAAATGATATATGGGAAGCTGTATTGGCATCTCGGGAGAGAATTTTCAGGACATCTTTCTTGTGCTCAATTTCTGATTTGGCTGGAGGCAGTGAAAGATCACCCTCATAGCGCAATGCTTTAGGGATGCCATCTAAAAGTTCTTCAAAAGAGGTGATGCCCACCTCTTTCAGCATCTTCAGTTGCTCTTCTTCCGTATTAGGTATGTACTGGTGCATAATAGTCCTATCAGGAAATGCTGGCGCTGTATTCCTCTGCAGTCATACAACTATCTAATTCAGAAGCATCGCTCATCTTTATTTTGAGAATCCAACCGTCACCAAAGGCATCTTGATTAATCAATTCAGAATTGTCATCAAGCTTCTCATTCACTGCTTCAATGCTTCCACCCAAAGGTAGAAAAACATCAGCAACCGTTTTTACGGCTTCAATGGTTGCAGCGACATCACCTTTATCAAATGCTTCATCAACACCTGGCAGCTCAACAAAAACAACATCACCAAGTTCACCCTGGGCATAGTCTGTAATTCCAATTGTGGCAGAATCACCTTCAACGCGAATCCACTCATGATCACTGGTGTATTTGAGCTCTGCTGGTACATTCATACTTCTCTCTCCTCGATCAAATTATTGCTACAAAACTATCAAAAATTACGAACACATCCTAAACAGCAAGAATCCCGCCGAACTTATGATTCAAAACGGGACTAAATTATCACACTGACTTGGAACAAAACTCCACTATTCGCGACTGGGGTCATATTTAAATGACTCTAGAAAGTGCGTGTCAAAATTGGCTTTCTGGACCTGATCATTCTCAAGTAATTGAATATGGAAAGGAATGGTTGTTTTGGGTCCTTCAATGATGAATTCCCTCAGAGCACCCAGCATCCGGTCAATGGCTTCTTTCCTGTCGCGACCATGAACTACCAGTTTAGCCAGCATGGAATCATAATGAGGTGGAATCTGGTATCCGCTATAAATGTGGCTATCCACACGGACTCCGTGACCACCGGGAAAATGGACACTTTCAATCAGGAGTGGAGAAGGTCTAAAATTTAGAGCTGGATCTTCAGCATTGATACGACACTCAATAGAATGGCCCCTCAGCTTCATGGTTCTGAGAAAGTCCGGTAATTTACCACCAGCATGACAGGAGATTTGCTCTTTAACAATGTCAACGCCAGTAACTTCCTCCGATACAGTATGTTCAACCTGAATTCGAGTGTTCATCTCCATGAAATAAAATTTGCCCTGTTTATCCAGCAAAAATTCAATGGTTCCAGCACCTACATAATTCACGCGTTTTGCACCGGCTACGGCGGCTTCACCCATTTCGTGTCTCAGTGCCTCAGAGACAACCGCAGAAGGAGATTCTTCTAACAGTTTTTGATGGCGTCTCTGAATGGAACATTCACGTTCACCTAAGGAATAGACGTTACCGTGTGAATCTCCAAGGAGTTGGATCTCAATGTGCCGTGGGTTTTCAATATATTTTTCCAGGTAGAGTCCATCATTGCCAAAGGCGGTTCCAGATTCTGCCTGAGCCATACCATAGAACTTGGCAACATCTTCCGCCCTATAAACAACACGCATTCCTCTACCACCGCCACCAGCCGTTGCTTTGAGTATGACGGGGTAACCCATTTCATCAGCCATCTCCCGGGCTTCTTCAGCTGAGTTTAAGATTCCCTCACTGCCCGGAATAACAGGAACTCCAGCAGCCTTCATGGTTTCTTTGGCTGATGCTTTGTCTCCCATGGCGCTGATCATAGAACCATCTGGTCCAATAAAATCAATATTATGTTCTTTGCACATATCGGCAAAATCGGCGCTTTCAGCTAGAAAGCCATATCCAGGGTGAATGGCATCGGCATTGGTTAACTCAGCAGCTGTGAGAATAGCCTGGGTATTCAAATAGCTAAGGTTGGAAGGTCCTGGTCCGATACAGACAGCTTCATTTGCAAATTTTGTGTGGAGAGATAGTTCATCTGCTTCAGAATAAACAGCCACACTTTTAATACCCATCTCACGACAGGCACGAATCACACGCAGGGCTATTTCACCACGATTGGCGATGAGTATTTTTTTATACATAAATATTTATCAAGGTTCTATGAGGAAGAGAGTCTGACCGTATTCAACGGGTTGGGCATTCTCAATCTGGATATCAAGAATGACTCCAGACACTTCAGCTTCGACCTCGTTCATGATTTTCATGGCTTCAATAATACAGAGCGTATCACCTTTTTTGACATGATCTCCAACTTTGATAAAGGGGTCAACTTCAGGTGATGGAGAGCGATAGAAGGTTCCTACCATGGGGGATTTAATGGCCATACCCTGTTGTGATGTTTCGTCACCTGTAGCTTCAGCCGTCGCTTGCGCCGATGCTGCAGCTGGCGCAGGAGCCTGTGCCATCCCTGAGTTTTGAACGACTACATTGCCACCCTGTCGGGAGACGCGGATTTTTTTGCCCCATTTACTAACTTCAATCTCCGAGATCGTAGATTTTTCAAGTAGCTCTATGAGTTGTTCTATGTCTTTAGTATTCAAAATGAATTTTCTCCTAAGCCCTCACGCGTTCCAGATAATCCCCCGTTCGAGTGTCAACCTTAACTTTGTCCCCAATATTTAGAAAGAGTGGAACCGTTACTTTTAAACCGGTCTCAAGAAATGCGGGTTTTGATCCACCTGTGGCAGTATCCCCGCGCAGACCTGGGTCAGTCTCTTTGATCTCGAGGATCACATGGGGAGCTACTTCAACATCAACAGGAGTTGAGTCTCTGAATAAGACTTTGATGATATCATTTTCTTTAAGATAATCTTTGACAGAAGCCATGAGTTCAGCATCAATGGCTATCTGCTCATAGGTCTCATTATCCATGATGTGATAATGAGATTCATCAGAGTATAGATAGGTCATCTCATTGGCCAACAATTTGACATCAGCTATTTTTTCACCTGATCTAAAGGTCTGTTCAATAACCTGTCCACCTGGTATTTTTTTTAATTTCGTCCTGACAAAGGCGTTACCCTTGCCCGGTTTAACATGAAGAAATTCAACGACTTTCCAAAGATTGCCATTAAACTCCATCACCAAATTGTTTTTAATATCGGATGTACTACCCATAATTATTTACCAGACTCCTTCTTAAGTGGCGCGAAGTTAACCGGGGGCTGAAATCATGGCAAACTTTTTATCCGCAAGCAATCCCCACCAAATACAGTGTACTGGCCTCTTTTGGGCGTCATAATGCTTCATGAATAGCACACAATCCTCAATCTTTTCAATGATGCTTTGGACCTTTTTCCTTGCCATCGTCCATTAAGATTCCTATAAATACTCAATGGAAAATACACTCAATATTATCTCTGATAAATGGCTGGAAATAGTACCTCTCATCGGCTTGTATGCTGAGACCCACTTCCGATTTCGTATCCCATTCAGCCGCTACTTTAAAAAAGAACCTGAACTCATCTTTGATACGCCCTGGCGATTAGAACCGGGTCAAAATCTATGTGTTTTTCTCGTGGTCAAAGATGCCCACCTTTACCCTGTTCAATTGAATTCTGTTGAAATTGATGTTTTTCAGAATAATCAGAAATGCTGCACTCAGAAATGGATACTAAATAAAGACGTTCAGGGTCGCCAGGTTGATTTTGAATTTTTGTTCTCAGATTGTGAACTTCCCTCTGGTGAAATCGAAATCTTTCCTCGCCTGACTTATTCCCTCGCAGGGAAACAGCTTGAGATGTTAATAGACAATTACAGCCAAACCCATAAAAACCCTCTGCGCGTCACTGTAGCCCGAGAGGTATTGCCTAAGATTGATGGGTGGCAAATTGGTGATACACACCTACACACTTCCCTGACCAACGATCAAATAGAATTTGGAGCTTCACTGAAGCAGACCCAAAAAGCAGCTCTACTGTTGGGACTTGACTTCATCGCAGCTACGGATCATTCCTATGATCTTGATGATGAACTTGAGAACTATCTGGAAAATGATCCTGACCTGAAAAAGTGGAAAAAGAGTCGTGATCAAATCGCTGATATGAACCTATCAAATAATCTCACTATCATTCCAGGTGAAGAAATCAGTGTGGCCAATACCAGAGGTGATACGGTACATTTCCTGCATTTTAATGATCCAGTTTATTTCCCGGGAAGCGGAGACAGCGGTGAAGATTGGCCTAAGGTGAAATCCCAGATAAGCATCGATGACGTGTTGGATCAGCGCTCCCCCCACACTGTTTCAGTAGCTGCCCATACTGTTTACAAATTTCCCTGGTTTCAGCGCGTGTTACTGAAACGTGGTCATTGGGAAAGCCAGGATCACGAGAACCCCAAACTGGATGGTGTGCAAATATTATGTGGAACACCAGCGTACTCAGCCTTCCATGATTCACGGCAACACTGGATTGAAGCTCTGCTAAAGGGGTACAAGCTGGGTGTGTATGGTGGCAGTGATGGTCATGGCAACTTCAATCGAAACTGGCATATCAAAATGCCCATGTGGTCAATGGGAACTCACGAGGATCAAATTTTTGCTCAATCCAGAACGATTGTTCGAAGCACCAGCACCAAGACCGCCCATCTTGTCGAAGCTATGAAACAACGTCGCACCGCACTCTCTACAGGTCCCATGGGAGACCTTACTATCAAATCTCATGGGAAAACATATGGAATCGGCGACACACTCAAGACAGATAAACACACGATTGCCACAGTAAGTGCTCATGGGGTCAGCTCGGAAGAGTTCGGCTCTCTCATGGATGTGTCCATTTATTCAGGAAATATAGAATCCCAAGAAGAAACGCTCCTCTTCCACGATTCAGAGTTATCAAGCGGGTTTGAAATTGATCAGGAATATTCTGTGGATGGCGATTCTTATCTACGTCTGGAGATCAGTAGTGAGGGCTCGCGCTGGCCAGGAATTTATGTCTCTTCACCGATCTGGATCGAAGTCTAAATAGCAAGGAAATCGGGATTGATTATCCATGCGTGATTAATTTGTATTACCTAATTAAATGCTATTTTCGTTTAATTGAGTGTTCATTTTTTTCCATAAAATCATTCGCATCGATCATAAATGAGGCATATCGAGCCTCCGGCTTGGCTAGCATTTGAATGGTAAATATTCCCACAATGTTGGAGGATGTCGGCTGAACTTCCACCTCTGCGTTCACCATCGAACCCATTCCCTTCGTTAAAGTCACGTCTGCTTTCCCCCTCTGATCTTCTTCGTGGAGAATACTGTCATCACTAAGGATGATAAAATAGCTGTTGCCATGCTGGAGGGTTAGCTCACAACAGCGATACATTAGATTGGTGCGGACCTGCTCCTTGTTACTTTGTTGATTGCCCTCGAATGTGACCTGAAAGGTCATTTCATCAATTTGCTTCTCACTGTATCCACCTCTAACGCCCCTGGGGCCATAAGGTGTGGCACAACTACCCATGATAAGCAGGCTCAAGGCTAGGGTGGAAAATTTCAATTTACTCATTTTCATTCTCCCTTTTAATCAATGCTTCGAATCTTTTGCGGTCTTGGTCTTGCTAGCCGCCCGGACCTGTTGTTCCATCGCCTGCCATTCTTCAGAGGATAAAACATCCAGAAAGTTAAACTCACCAGCGCCTTTTAGCCATTCTCCACCATCGATAGTGATAACTTCGCCATTAATATATTGGGATTGATCAGAAACCAGATACGCCGCTAAATTGGCCAGCTCAATGTGTTCACCAACCCGCTTCAATGGAATTCGATCTATAAACTTCTCTTCCAAACCAGGTGGGAGGAGACGATCCCAGGCACCTTTTGTGGGAAATGGACCAGGAGCAATGGCATTCATGGTAATACCGTACTTGGCCCATTCAACTGCCAGACTTTTGGTCAGCGTTTGAACGCCCGCTTTGGCAACAGCTGAAGGAACCACATATCCTGAACCTGTGGTGGCATAGGTCGTGACAATATTCAATACTCTAGCAACCTGACTGTTTTTGATCCAGTGTTTTCCAAATGCCAGAGTCGTGTTGTAGGAACCCTTTAAAACAATATCGCAAATAACATCAAAGGCTTTGTGACTCAAAGCCTCTGTGGGGCTCACAAAATTGCCAGCGGCATTATTCAACAGGATATCAACTGATCCAAAATGGCTGAGGGTTTGTTCCAGGGCAGATTCCACAGCTTTGTAATCGCGGACATCAAGAGCAATAGGCAGCACGTCGCCCCCGGTAGCTTCAACCAGCTCTGAGGCCGTCTTCTCCAACAGCTCAATCCTTCGGCTGGCAATGACAACCCTGGCCTGCAACTCAAGAAACCGCTGGGCCATAGAGCGTCCTAAACCCGTGCCGCCTCCAGTGATGAAAATGACCTTATTCTTCAGTAAATCTGACTGAAACATGACTGGTTCTCCTTTGGTATAACCTGCTCATCCCGCAATAGCGAAGCAAGAATTATTATCAATTTGTTGACATCAAGGAAATTAAATATAACTTACTTTGTTTTTTAAAGTACTTTATCATTGAATAGGAATTTATTATGAACGAACACGAAAATTATACAAATCCAACAGACCAATTGGCTTTTATAAAGTCCGTCATGGATGATAGTCAAAAGGTGCTGGCAGATAATGGAACCGGATTTATTCTCTGGGGCTTCCTTATCATGGTAGCAGGCGTGGCCTCCCTTATCCTCGAATACCTCAATTTGATCTATTTAATTGGTTGGAGCTACATAGTGTGTGTAGCCCTGGGTTGGCTGTATATGTTCACTGTGGATAAGAAAGCCCACAAACACAATATTGGGAACCCCCTGACAAAAAAGATAATCAACTCCATCTGGATAGCCGTTTTATTGGCCATGACCATGTTGGGATTTATTGGCACCCTAACGGAAACTGTTGATGTGAATCATATATCTGCCGTCCTGTTCACAACACTTGGAATAGCATATTATGTTCAAGGTGTAATTACCGGGAAAAGTTGGGTGAGGAATTTGGGATTCGGTTGGTGGATCGGAGCCTGTATCCTTTATTTCATATCTGGTATCTGGGCAGGCATCCTGACTGCAGTTATGATGATCGGACTTCAAATTATACCAGGATTTATTTTCAGGCGCCAATGGAAGGTTCGTCTCACTGAGGATTGAGTATGAACGAATTTAATTATCAACAAATAGATGATTTGATCCATTCCAGGATTCGTTTAGCCGTCATGGCTACTCTGGCAACCATGGGTTCAGCAAGCTTCTCAATCATCAAGGAAAATGTGGGGGCCACTGATGGAAACCTTAGTGTCCATATGCGCAAGCTTGAGGAAGCTGGCTATTTGAGCGTGGAAAAGTCATTTATAGATCGCAAACCAATCAGTGTGTATAGCCTTACCGGCAAAGGAAAGTCGGCTCTGACACTATACATTCAATATCTAGAAAACATGTTGCCCCTGGGCACTGTGAAGGACTAAAATCATGAAAAAGATACTGATCCCCCTCCTGATACTTGTACTATCTGTACAATCCATCCTCGCTGCACCTGGTGAAATTATTGAGGGTACCATTGTTGATCGAGATACCCAACAGCCACTCCCTGGTGCAAATGTCATGCTGGATGGTACCAATCTGGGTGCCGCAACAGATATGGGTGGAAAGTTTACTATCCAGAATGTCCCCGCTGGTAGCTACTCAGTCAAAGTTCATATGATCGGCTACAAGTCTCAGGCCAGAGCAAATATTCACTCACTCCTCAACAGAGCAACCGTGGTCAACATAGCACTTGAACCAACCATCCTCACGGGTACTGATGTTGTGGTAACTGCTGGTTATTTTGAACGCGTCAAAGATGCAGCAACCAGTGTTCGTAGCGTCGATTACGAGGAAATTCGTTCAGATCCTGTAGGTGCCTACGATATCCTCAGTATGATGCAATCGCTTCCTTCAGTTGTGTCAGGAGCAGACCAATCCAACGAGATCATCGTGAGGGGTGGCTCTCCTGGAGAAAACCTGTTTGTAATGGATCACCTGGATATCCCCTACCCCGTACATTACCCTGAATAGGGAGCTGGTGGTGGTCCGATAACCATGGTCAATACGGATTTCATCGAGAGAATTGACTTTTTTGCAGGTTCTTTCCCTGCCCGATATGGTGATAAGCTCTCGTCGGTAATGGATGTAACCGTCCGGGAGGGAAGCCGTGAAAGCCGGGAGACAAAGGTCAGCTTCGATATGGCTGGTTTTGGAGCCAGTTTTGAAGGTCCTATCAACCAAAATAGTTCTTACCTGTTCGCCATAAAGCGATCCTTCCTTGATTTTATAATTCAACAAAGTGGCCTTATGGCTATCCCCAAGTACTGGACATTTCAGGGGAAAATCGCTTATGATCTCAGCCCAAAAGAAAAATTGTATCTGAACTATCTGGGGGGTATTGATGCTATCGATATTGTCGGTGAGGATAGTCCTCAAAATAGAAATGCCGAAAATGTTGGCTACAGAAGCCAGCAGCACACACTTGGATTAACCTATAAGAACCTGTTTTCAAAACAGGGCTATATCATTGCTTCTCTTGCTCAAAATTTTGTCGAAATGGATATTGATGCTTATCGGGTCTCCGATGACAATGACCACGATTCCTTTTATCGTGGTGTTAGTATCGAAAAAGAACTGATTTTTAAGAGTGACCTGGTCTATAAGTTTAACCCCAAGCTCGAATTCTCAGCGGGTTTAAAAGTTATTCAGGCTCCCAATTCATGGGACTATTCCTGGCATAACGATGAAATAAATCTGTATGGATACTCCCATGACACCACGCTGACCCCTGCTTTGCCAATCAGCATAGCTCAATTCGAGGCAGAATTCTTAGGCGATACCAATGCAGTCGTGGTCCCTCTTCAGGTGCTGGAACACGTTGATTCTGCCGACTCTACCATCAATCATACTTTTCGATCAGGGGGTATTCATGCCCAACTCAGATTCAATCCCACCCAGCTTACAGAAGTAACACTGGGTACCCGAGGTGAATACAATGCCTATTTGGATGCAGCCAATTTTTCACCTCGAATAAATCTTTCGCAGCAACTACTTCATAACATGAAGGTGAATCTGGCCGTTGGACGCTACTTCCAAGCGCCCTTTTATGCTTTACTCATGCAGGAAGGTGATTGGGGAAGAAAACTGGACTTCTATTATGCTGACCAGGTTGCCCTGGGGTTTGAATTCCTCCCTAGAGAAGATGTCAGAATAACTCTGGAAATTTATAACAAAGAATTTAATGATATGCCCCGTCAGGAAGTCTATCCTGATACTGCAGGAAGAGACAGTACCAGTCATTTCGCCAATTTTGGAGCTGGACGTTCACGGGGTTTTGAAATTTTTCTGCAAAAGAAATTTTCCAATAACTGGTATGGATCTTTTAGTTATGCACATTCCATTTCTGAGGGAGTGGATCCAAGACAGTCAGAAACCGTGTACTACCCCTGGGACTATGACTACCGTGATGTCGTAAGTCTGGTAGGCGGCTATAAAATCAGATATATGGATTATGATTGGTATAATCAGTACAAGGAAACCACTTTTGCAGCGTGGACTTCCTGGCTACCTCTGGCTCCTGCCGATGAATTTGAGGTCAGTATGAGATTTCGCTATTCAGGTGGAAAGCCCTATACACCAAAACTATATGACCATAACACCCGGCGCTGGCATGTGGACTCTCAAGCTTACAATACTGCAAGACATGATGAATATATTCGTTTTGATATCATGATTCTTCAGCGGTTCTATTTTGAAAAGATGAATCTTGTCACCTTTTGGGACATCATGAATGTCTTTAACCGTGATAATCCCTGGGATTATGTTTATAATGAGGATGGCACGCGGGATATTGCGCTCCAATTCAAGACCTTTCCTATTGGTGGCATCACTTTGGAATTCTAGCGTTACTGATTCCGATTTGATTGTGTCCTTCACGATGGTATTGGTCCTTCGCGAGTTTAGGTTTCATAAGATTTTCTACTTCAGCAGAAAAAAGTATACAATATTTTTCATGAATCAGCGTCTATATAGGTGACATGCAAAGCAAAAGACCACAAAAAGCTGAAACACCCACACCTAGGAATGCTCAAGGAATGAGTTCGATCATTCTTGAAGCCAGAGAATGGTTACTCCGTTCTGTGGCTGGAATGGTGCCACAGTATGAAGACGCCGAGGACATTGTCCAGGATGTTTTTCATCAGTTTACAGGTGCCTACGGTGAGCTACGTTCACTTGAAGCAACTTCAGGCTGGTTGTATAGAACTGCCAGGAACAAGGTGAGTGATTTTTATCGCAGACGAGCCCGAACCATCGAGGGAAGCCATAGTGCTATTCAATCCGGTGATATTGAAGAAGGACAATTTCTAGAGAACCTGCTTCATGACCCGGAACTACACAGTGCTTCGCTACTCGAGCAATCCCAGCTTCAAGCGCAAATCGAAGCGGCTATAGAAGAACTCCCTGAACTGCAGCGGGAAGTATTTATATGGCATGAGATTGAAGGTCTGAGTTTCAAGGAAATTGCTGAAATCACTGGAGATTCGCAAAACACGTTACTCTCCAGAAAGCGGTACGCCGTGTTGGCTTTGCGAAAAAAGCTAAAAGATATAAATACATAATTTGAAAGGAATACATCATGTGTAAATCATCCATAGGTAAAATTGTTGGAATAGCATTCTTTGTTATACTCGCAATTACCATTTTACCCGCCATTACCATGCTGCTCTGGAACTGGTTGATACCAATGCTCTTTAGTGGTCCGGTAATAACATACTGGCAAGCCCTGGGACTCATCATCCTATCGAAAATATTGTTTTCCGGCGGACATGGTGGAAGTCATCATGACAAACGCTATCCCTCAACCCCCTGGAAATCGCATCTCAAGCAAAAAATTGAATTGAAGCACAATCAAGAAGTTCAGCCAGATGAGGAGACCTCCTCAAAACCTGCTGATACAGAAGATGAATAAGGATATAAACATGAATAAATTGAAACTGAATAAAAGAATGGGAATGGGTCTACTTGTTTTAGCTCTGATCCTCGGTATCGCAGCCTGCGGTGCTCATCATGGACCCCACCACATGGATCAAGCCAAAATGATGAAACGGATTGCCAAGAAACTTGATCTAAACGAGATGCAGCAAGGGAAGCTCAAGATTGTCCTGGAAAATGCCTCAAACTTCAAAGAGACTATGCAGGCTAATCATACTGAGCTAACCGAATCTCTCGATGAAAATCTCAGATCAACTCAACTGGATGTTGATGCACTTAATCTGCAATTCGATGAAATTGAATCTGAATTTAGTGAATTTCGGAAAGATATGGTCTCAGACTATGCTGAATTTCACGCCAGTCTTGAGGAGGCACAGCGAGAGAAATTAGCTACAACCCTCGAGAAGTTTAAGAAACACAGACGACACTAATCTGTCAGAATAAATAGATAAAAAGAAGAGGCTGGAAATTTTCCAGCCTCTTCCTTTTATCCGATGTCCTGTAGAACTTATTTATAATATAACTTTAAATAATCCTGAACCATACGTGTCCCGGTGAATTGCACACCCGTCTTAATGGATTCACGTATCATGCTTAACCATTTTGCTTGATCGTTGTAGTATGTGGGAATAACCTGTTCTTCCAACAATCGATAGAGATGATCAGCATCCGCGGCATTAGTGGCATTGTTAGCATCACCAATTGCCCAGCCATTCACTCCATCGTTACAGGCTTCAGCCCACCAGCCATCGAGGACAGACAAATTTGGAACACCATTAAGTGTCGCCTTCATACCAGAGGTTCCTGAAGCTTCATTGGGTCGTAGTGGTGTATTTAACCAGACATCTACACCTGCAGTAATGAGATTACCCAGCCACATGTTGTAGTTTTCCAGAAAAACAATTTTCACATCACCCAGCAGTTCTTTGGCCTGGAGTACAATTTCTTTGAGAATTTCTTTACCATGATCATCCCTGGGATGGGCTTTTCCAGCAAAGATAAATTGAATTTTATTCCCCTTTGCTAAACGAATTAATCGCTCTTTGTCATGAAAAATCAGCCTGGCTCGTTTGTATTCGGCAGCCCTTCTGGCAAATCCAACAGTCAAAGTTTTATTGGCCAGGGCTCTTTGGGATTGAGAATTGGCATAATCGAGAAGGAATTTCTTCTGTCCACGTCGGGCAAAGAGAAGTTCTTCATCTGGGACAGAATCAACATCCAAAAGACGTGAAGGATCTTGACGCCAACCTGGTAGATGTCTATCGAACACCTCTCTAAATATTTTACCCACCCAGAACCTGTGGAATACCCCATTTGTGACATGACCAATTTCGAATTGGGGGAATTGATCACGGGCTACCTGACCGTGTAGTTTAGAAACCCCATTGGCGCTACGACTGAAATAAAGACCTAGCTCAGTCATATGTACACGGCTGTTTAGAACCATCGAAGGCAGTTTCAGATTTGTTGGTAACAAATCACCTATCAGTCGCTTGACACGATCAGACGCGAAATGATCATGACCAGCAGGAACGGGAGTATGAGTAGTGAAGTGGCATCGTTTCCGTACTTCTTCCTCATCTCCATTAAATTCCTTCAGGAGTTCAAGGGTAAGAAATGAACTGTGACCTTCATTCATATGGTAGGTAGAAAAATCTTTGTACCCCAAATTCCGTAGGGCCCGGATACCTGCGAATCCCAGAACAGCTTCCTGCAGGATGCGATGATCCTTCCCGCCAGCATAGAGTCTCAATGTAATGCTGCGATCATCATCTTCATTCTCATCTAAATCTGTATCCAAGAGAAGGATATCGATAGGAGTACCGTTTATTCCGAGAAAGGTATACTTCCAGACCTGCACATGGACGTCCCTACCTCTGAGTGGCAGGGTGATGGTACCATCCAACTTCTCCAGAAGGGGGTCTGGTTCAAAACGGGGATAAATCTCCGTCTGATTCCCGTCTTCATCCATTCTCTGTTTGAAATAGCCCTCTTTATACATGAGAGTTACTGCAACCATGTTTACATCTAAGTCTGCTGCGGCCTTGATATGATCGCCAGCTAATATTCCAAGTCCCCCACTATATGTGTGCAGACTGGGAGAAATCCCGATTTCTGCACTGAAATAAGCTACAGTGGCTTGATTATTTGACATTTATTCCTCTTGTTGATTTCTAATTTCATATGGTAATAATTATTTTTTTTACAACAAAATTGACGAATACTACGAAAAATGTACACTACCTTCCTTGTTTTTCATCCCCAGGTTTTTTGGACACTCTGTTCATTGAAGACTGGTGATGATTCCAGCAAGAATAGCTCATTCGTTTTTTTTTGTATCATTCGTTGTAACTTTTTATTGCTCTCCTACTATTCAATATGCGTATCAAATAGTGTCGAGATAAACCTACTTAAAATTATTTATGCTCAGGAGGATATCTATTGTAAGAAATTCTCCTGGGTTAAGGCTCAATTTCCAATGCGGTAATAAAGCTGAGGCTTGATAGACTCGCTCAAAACCTGCTTCGGACATGGAAATAGTTTCAATGGGCGAGCGCCATAAGCGACTGACCTTTGAGAATCCCATGTTAATTTTAAAATTATCCCACTTATTGATGAGGGAAACGTTGCTGACCTGGGCATCATCACCGTTTGAATTCAATACTCCGGCATGCTCGTCATTCACTAAATAGTAACGGTCCGGGCTATTCCCACCCAGGAGACCAAAATTCATCTCAAGACCATAGAGTTGATCAAGGGGTGTATCACCCAGATTTGTAATGGTCATTTTTATCGATAAATCGTTGTGATGAAGTTCTAAATTTTTCTCAATTTTGAGCTGCGACTTGCCTACAAGGCCTAGCGTATTTATCCGAACACCAGCTTCACTCTGTTGGACATCACAGGCTTGGATGGAAAAATCTTGCTGCAGTTTGCCCCGATAGTGAGCATCTTGCGATTGATCGCTGTTAAAAACATGATCGATGAGTCCATAACGGCGATAATTATCTACGAATAGTTTATCCTGGAGCCCTTCCTCTTTGGCAAGGACGATATCATGAATGGACCCGCTGGTGTTTTGGTCATTGCTGGCTTGAGCCAACTTCTCATGATAGTGCTCCGAGTAGCGTTGAAGATAGTTTGTGACGTTGAAGTAAGCGGGAAGCCAGTCTATCTCACGAATGTGGCCTTTGTCGGCAGAAATGAATACTTGCAGGTTGTCTGACCGTAAGCGGTATTCTTTGACCCCATCACTATCCAGATCCGCCAGACCAGGGAAGCTGCCACCTCTGGCCAAAAACTGCTCTTCGGCTTTGAGCAAATGTTCATAGATAGCGTGCCGAAGATGCGGGAGATACAGGCCGCCAAAGACACCATGCCAATAGGCACAATTGCACTGAGCCCGATAGAGATCATCTCTCAGTGAGTCAGGAACTCCACCTTTGCTAGCGAGCTGCTCCAGATTGAGTGATAGAAATTGCACCCGCTTCTGCATCCAGTTTGATTCTGGATACTTTGTAAAAAAATTGCGCCACATGCCACCTTTTATAAAAGGTCTAGACGCATCGGCTTTGCCTTGATTTTCAAGGTCATGGATAAAATCGTTCATCTGACGACCAAGCTCTGTTGACAACGTCCATTGGGACATTTCGAAATATGAGGATGTGGGGATGTAAACCAGATCTTGAGGATTGTGGCTTGCATGGTATTGCTTAAATGTTGTCGTGCTTAGCCAATCAGAATTTTCACTCAACAGTGTGAAGAATCTTTCCAGCCATTTCTGCTCATAGACCGTATTCCAGGTCCCCGGCCAAACACCGAATTTCTCACCATCATCAGCCATAACCACAAGGCTTTCACCATCTTCTGAGGCATAGCTTTTTAGGATGTCAATGGCAACCTGCGGGTCTTCAAAGGGCATGGCATAACGCATTTTCTGACTAATGGGAAATACACTGAGGACTTGGCCCTCTTGTTCGGTGTAGTAGTATCCATTTAAATTTTTGGGATCTGCCCCTGTGGTGAGAAAGTGGTAGTCATCTACTACCATATATTCAATTTCAGCTTTGTTCAAGCTTTTGGCAAGATGTGGCTCCCACACCCGTTCAGTGAGCCAATTGCCTCTAATTTCGTAGTTCAGTCTCCGACGGGCCCATTCGTTCATTTTCTTGATTTGACCAATTTGATCAGCTTCAGGAATCATGGCCAGGATAGGTTCATAAAAGCCCCCACCAAGAACTTCAATATTGCCTCTGTCTACCAGCTTTTTGAACAAGTCAAGAACATCTTGACGATTTCCCTCGAGCCACTCAATGAGAGACCCACTAAAATGGAAAGCCATACTGATGTTTGGAAATTTCTCCAGGATTTGAAGGAATGGTAAGTACGAACGATCACAGGCATCATGAAAAACGTGATCAAAATTTCCTACAGGCTGATGGTTATGAATTCCAAATATGAATTGGACTTTTTTCATTCTTTACATTTTCCGGCTAAAACTGATTGGAGTGTTACTTTTTTAGACAACAGAGCCGGTCGCCTAAACGACCGGCTCCATTCGTCTTAAAAAAAGGATATTTGCTTACATACCCTTAAACAAGTTGATCAGGTCAACAACGCGGTTTGAATATCCCCATTCGTTGTCATACCAGTTCAAGGTCTTGACAATACGATTTCCAACAACTCGTGTGTATGATACATCATATATAGAGGAGTATGGGTTACCGATAATGTCGGAAGAAACCAGGTGATTTTCACTGTACTCAAGTACATTCTTGAGACGATCCGTCTTGGATGCTGCGAGAACAGCTGCGTTAATGTCTTCAACAGTAACGTTGCGATTCACCTCAACAATCAGATCAACAACAGAACCATCAGCAACAGGAACACGAGCTGCGATACCATCCAGTTTGCCTTTGAGTTCAGGGAGAACTTTTCCCACTGCACGGGCTGCGCCTGTGGTAGTAGGAATGATGTTTACAGCTGCAGCACGGCTACGTCGCCAGTCTGAGTGAGGAACATCAGCAAGACGCTGATCATTGGTATAGGCATGTGATGTCGTCATGACACCCTCAACAATACCAAAAGCATCATTAAGAACTTTAGCCATTGGAGCTAAACAGTTGGTTGTGCAACTGGCATTGGACACAATTTTGTGCTCAGGTTTGAGACCATCTTCATTAACACCCAGAACCACGGTATAATCGATTTCATCCTTTGCAGGAACAGTGAGGATGACACGCTGTGCTCCAGCGTTTAAATGTGCAGTCAGAGATTCTTTGGTTCTGAAAACACCTGTAGCCTCGATAACTACATCAATATCCAACTCTTTCCAGGGTAAATCTTCAGGATTGCGTTCACTGATCATTTTCACTGTATCATTGGCAGTATGCAGAACATCACCTTCAATACGAACAGTACTGTCACCAAAACCACCCATAACGGTATCATACTTCAAGAGGTAAGCCAGTGCTTCACGGTCAAATAGATCATTGATGGCAACGACATTGATGTCTTCGCGTTTATCTAAAATACGAAATACGGAACGACCAATACGTCCGAATCCATTAATTGCTACTCTCATGCAACACCTCCTTCTACCCCGAGCTTCGCATAAGCAAGAGCTAGATCAACTAGACGTCCGGCCTGACCAAGACTATTATCATACCAACTCAGAGTCTTCACCATACGCTTGCTTGATTTCATGGTACCTTTGGTATCAAAAAGCAAACTGTGGGCATTTCCAATCACATCACTAGATACGATGGGATCTTCTGTGATTTCAACATATCCACTTAATGACTTAGCGGCTGTACGCATGGCATCATTCACTTCTTCAGCCGTTGCATCACCCTTGGTCAGTACACAGGTCAGATCAAGGAGTGATCCCATTGGTACAGGAACATTAAGCGCGGACCCTTCAATCTTACCTTTAAAACGAGGTAGGATATGCTCCATCCAATATGGACTGATGTTCACATTTGGAATGATATTCTCAGCGGCTGAGCGACTGCGTCTGAAATCTGCAGCAACCGTATCACGCAAGGGCTGATCACTGGTATAAGCGTGGATTGTAGTCATCATGGCATATTCAATACCAAATGCCTTATCCAGAATATCCAGCATCAAAGCCAGAGCATTTGTGGTAGCAGATGCAGCAGAAACAAGTTTATCACTTGCTTTCATTGTGTCATCATTCACACCCATGACAATAACTCGATCGATATCATCCTGTGGTAGTGAACCGAGAATAACACGCTTGGCTCCTGAATCCAGGTGGCCCTGCATGGTTTCTCTTGTACGATATTTGTGGGTCAGGTCGATGACGACATCAACATCAAAAGCATCCCATGGAACATCTTTTGGCGCTATACCATGGATGAGACGAGCCTTCTGATCGCCAACAACAAGGAAATTTCCTTCAAGTTTGGTATCTACTGGATCTCTTCCATCATTTTTCAGCAAATAGTGCAAAATATCGGAGCGACCAATATCACTAATTGCTACAATTTCCATTTCAGGCTGGTTTAAGCTTAAACGGTAAACATCTCTACCGATCTCGCCAAATCCCATCAGCCCGACTCTAATTTTACTCATAGAACGTGCCTCCGTTTCGATCCCTATTCAAAGGGGAGCGATTGTTAAAGGTTAGATATAATTTCAATTGTCAATTCTTCTTCAGGTGGATAATTGCTTCGTGATCTTCGCTTAGAAGATCATCCAAATTGCGTATTTCTCCGTGTAACATCCCCGTAATCACTGGATTCATATCGAGTTGGTAACGCTGGCCAAATAATGTAAGATCCAAGATAATATAATTTAATGCAATGGCAACAATCGCTGAATTTCGGGTCCAGGCAACCTTATTGGTTGGCAGCATTTCTACACCTCCCAGGAGGGCAGAATCATGATCCACCACCAATAATATCTTGCTGTTCCATACATCCTGCAAACGCTTACTGTCTAGATTGTATGCGAATACAGTTCCAACCTCATTTGGGATGTCACAAAAGGAAAAAATGACGATATCAACGCCACGTTTTTCTGCAGCCACCAAATCTAAAAAGAGCCTTTTGTACTCGGTGAGCCAAATGGATAGGTAAACTGATTTTTCAGCATTCTTGATCATATGTCTAGCACGATCAATCATGCTGTCATAACCGCGAATATTCCAGAGATCACCAACTTCAAGTTCAGTGTTGACGTTTTTTAAAGAATCCTTAAGTGTATCAAGATTGGTTGTAAAATTGTTTTCCAGAACATCAAAAAGATGATCCGGGGGCAACGGAATATATCGTGTTGGATTTGAGTCCACGCAACTCACCATCCCCGTGCTCTCCAGGCGTTTTAATATCTCATAAATCGCGGATCTCGGAATCCCAGACTTACCACTAATCTCGTATCCTGTCGCTGGATTATTTTTCAATAGGCTGAGATAAGTTTTGGCTTCGTTGGATGTAAATCCGAATGACTTGAGGGCGGGAAGTAGCTTTTCATTCATTAGCGTGTCTCACTTCTTAGTTACGCTTAATATATTCTCCAAACAAGGTGTGCATAGCATTATTTAAACGGTAAAATAATTTTATTCCAAAGCGGAGAATTATTCGTTTTACTTTCATCCAACAAGGCTGGACAATACATTGCCCGCCATGAAAAAATTCATCTACCTCATTATTCATTATCCCAAAGCAATCATATTCTTGAATTTTCTGGTGATAGCTCTTTTATCTCTACCAATTTATAAGATACATATCAACCCCGATCTTCAAGCCTTGATACCTTCAGATGACCCTGATGTCATTCGAATGGAAGAACTGGAAGAGGAGTTTGGAGGGTTAGACGTCATACTGATCAGTTATCACGCAGATGATGTATTTGCCAGCGAAGGTCTGGAAATGATTGATAATTTGACCTACGATCTGGAAGCTTTATCGCAAATCGACCAGGTCATCAGCCTGACAAACTATGAATCCATTCTTAGTGATGATGAGTCCATGACAGTGGACAAATTCATCCAAGAGATTCCTTCCACAAAAGCTGAAAGTGACTCAATAGCCAGAAGTGCCATAGCCGATCCCATGCTGGGTCGTCTGCTGGTCTCAGCAAATCGTGAATATACTGCCATCATCATCTACTCAAATCCTGGTGCTGATGAGGTCAGTTTAGTTGATACACTCCATGCGATTCTACGCCCCTATCAAAACAAGAGTCATGATTTGAGATTAGGTGGAATGCCCGTTATAAGATCTCAGATATCCGACGATATTGGGCATGACACCAGCACATTCATTCCAGCAGGAATGGTGCTAATTGCTCTCCTGCTCTATGTCAGTTTCAGGTCTCGGCGTGGTGTGGTGCTTCCCCTTCTGGTGGTGTTTCTGTCTATTATGGGGACACTTGGACTCATGGCCTGGTTTGGTCTTATGCTATCTGTTATCACAAGTATTATGCCTATCATGCTTATCGCTGTAGCCAGTGCTTATGGTATTCATATTATCACTCGCTATTTTGAGGATTGCGCTAACTTACCCCCTGAAGCAGACAGTAAAGAAATTGTGACCAGCGTGATCGAACACATGATGCGTCCATTATTCCTGGCTGGTCTGACTACAATGATCGGATTTCTATCCCTCCTCTCCCACATTTTACCGGCATCTCGAGAAGTGGGTATACTTACTGCATTTGGCGTCGTGCTGGCATTTGGCGTCTCCATCACACTTATTCCCGCTGTCCTGGTTCTAACCAAAAAACCCAGCCTGGAAAGACAGAGTAAGAATGAAGCGAATCGTTTACTCTCGAGAATATTGGTACGAATTGGTAAAGTGGTCTTTCATCATCGCAATCTCATTTTCGTCGCCTTTGCCCTCATAACCATCATTGCAGCAATTGGCATCCCCCTGGTCGAATTGGATAGTAATCCGCTGAACTATTATAGTCCCGAATCCAGCGTTCGTGTTGTCAACGATATCATTGAGGAACATTTTGGTGGCAGCACCACCATGTCAGTGGTGGTTGAGGGTGATATCAAGTCTCCAGATGTGTTGAACCAAATTGATCAAATTCAGAAGTTTCTGGACGGACGTGAAGGGATTGGTTACACCTTAGCTATCACTGATTTCATTAAACTCATGAATCAATCCATGAATGGTGGTGATCCAGCATATTATAAAATTCCAGAATCCCGTCAGTTGGTTTCACAGTACTTATTACTCTACTCCTGGGAATCAAGTGATGGCTACCTGGATTCGTACGTGGATTATGACTATCAGTCTGCCCAAATCGTTATTCGCTTGAATACCATGGATGTCTATTACATGGTGGACCTTCAGAAAGAACTCGATCAATTCCTGAACGAAAATATACGCGTTGATAATCAACCCAAGAGCGAAGGCTACGCTGTACTTCTTGGAAATTTGATGCCCATGATGGTCAAGGGACAAATACGGAGTCTCGTATTATCAGTCATCCTGGCAGCCCTGGTGACTGGTCTTGTGTTTAGATCGTTGTCTGCCGCTCTCATCAGCGCCATGCCATTGGCATTTGCCATTGCAGGTGTCTTTGGTTTGATGGGATACCTTGGTATTTACCTCAATACAGCGACCTCCATGCTCAGTTCTATTATGATTGGTATTGGTATAGATTATACTATTCACTTTTTATTCCGCTTCAGAACAGAAATCCGCAACGGGCTCAGTGATGAAGAGGCCATTATCAAAACATTGAGCACAACTGGCCAAGGTATTATCATTAATGGATTTTCAGTGATGATGGGGTTTGCTGTGTGTATGATGTCCACCTTCACTCCCATTTATTTCTTTGGCTGGCTGATCTCAGTATCCATTTTCATGTGTCTGATTGCGGCTTTGACCCTCCTGCCCCTTGTACTTATTCTCACAAGACCAAAATTTATTTTCGCTAGATAATTCAGTCAAATTCTTGCTTGCATGAATTGTTGCCTTGCCTACATTGGAAACGCATGATACAAAAATCGTTTCCATCGATCCCAACCACAAACACCCCTGAAGGTCCTATCCTGGAACATGGGCTTGACCTCATTTTTAGAGAGGGCATCAAAGGATTCACCGTAGAAACACTGGCCAAAGATTTGGCTATGAGCAAAAAGACGATCTATAAATTCTTTCCTACCAAGGAAGTTCTCCTGGGAAAGATATTTCAATATATCACGACTATTATAGCAACCAAATTTCAAGATATTCTTAAACTGGATATTAATCCTTTGGACAAGTTCGAGACTGCAATTAGCGAAATTGTAAGAACAATAAACCGCATATCTATCTCCAGGGTGGGGGAACTCAAGGTAAGATATCCACACATTTGGAGAGAAATTGAAAACTTCAGATTGGCAAGACGAGAGGATTTTCTCACCATTTTCCGGGAAGCTCAGGAGCAAGGCTACGTCCGCGAAAACATAAATCTAGAACTTACCTCCATCATCTTTATGCAGATTGTCAACGATGTCTTTCAACCTGAATTTTTTCTAAAACATGATATTGGAGTTAAAGAAACACTTCTCACCTACCGCGAGTTTTTCTTAAGAGGAATTGTCACAGATAAAGGTCTCAAACACATAGAGGATAAAATATGAAACAGTGGTTCATCAGTCAGTCCGTAGATCACCCAAAACGCAGCATTATAATCACCCTACTCATTACCCTCCTCATGGGATCAGGTCTCCAGCACTTTGTAGTTGAAGATGACTTTATGAAAATGCTGCCTCAGGATATCCCATCCATGGTAACATTAAATGAATTGAAGGATGAGTTTGGGAGCACGGATCTCATGTTTCTGGCGTTCGGCAAGCGTGGTGTCGATGTTCTGAATGCCAAGAGTCTGGCAACACTTTGGGACCTTTCCCATGACCTGGAAGAAATAGATCAGGTCGACGAGATCATGTGTATCTCCACTTCAGACAAAATGGAGAGCATTGATGGATTTTTAGAAGTTTCAGCTCTGCAAGAATATCGTGATCTCAATGGAGAAGAGATCGAGGCACTGCGGAACTATCTGAATGAAAATTCAAAAATCAAGACCAGAAACCTGGGAGAGCAAGGTGACTACTTTAACGTCATTATTCGTCCCGTAGTAGGTGCCAAGAATGATATTCTAGTCAGTGATATGGAGGAAGTCGTCGCCGCTCATCTATCTGACTACGATGTTCACTGGGGTGGTCAGGCATACGTCACTGGTGTCTTACCTGCAATGATTCGCAATGACGTGATGGGTCTGATGCGTACTGGATTAATTGGTATGCTGCTCATCCTGTTTTTTAGTCTGAGAAATATCTCCGCAGTCGGTACTATTCTGGCCACTATCATCCTTTCCATGGCTTTCATGATGGGTTTTAATGGATGGATGCTCTACCTGACGGAATCTGACAAATTTATGTTCGGAGTCCTCAACACCTCCATGCCCATCATTTTACTCACCATTGCCAATTCATATGGCGTCCACGTTATTACCAAGTTTTTCAGGAAAATGCGTACCAACAAGGACCCGCGTGCTGCCTTTGAAGCGAGCTTAAACTCCCTTATGCTTCCCATTTTTCTGACAGCCCTGACGACCATAGCGGCTTTTCTCTGTATGGTATTTGCCCCTCTGGAACCCCTCATTGGATATGGTTTTTCAATTTCAGCTGGAATTCTCTGGGCCTGGATCTTATCAACTGTTTTTCTTCCTTCCATCCTCGTATTGAAGAAGTGGAATCCTGACGCTGCTGCAGTTTCTCATGCCAGCTATTTTGAAAGATTTGTGATCGCATTTGGTGAGCAAGTTATCAAGCGACCAAAGACTGTACTAATTAGCAGTGTAATAGTAGTCATTATTGGAATATTGGGTATCTTCAAATTGAATATCGAAGTGAATATGAAAGCATTCTTCAAACCTGACAATCCTATCCGAGAGAGCCTGGAGTTCATGGATAGTGAAATGACGGGAACCATGGATCTTCAATTGCTCATCAATGCTGATTTGAAGGACCCTGAGGTTTTGAGCCGGATTGCGAGTATCCAGGAATTCATGGAAAAACACGAATCAGTCACTCTATCCATTTCAATAGCCGATGTCATCAAACAAATGCATCGCATGGTGAATGATGATGATCCAGCTTTTGAGACCATCCCTGATTCTCGAGATAAAGTGAACAATTTGTTCACGATGTATTCCATGTCAGGCGATCCTAACGATTTTAGTTCACTGGTTGATTATGAATATAAAAAGGGCTTAGCCACCTCAATGATGCGATCCATATCTACTTCAGAGATTGTGGTCCTAGTTGATGAAATAGAGGATTTTCTCCAGCAGGATGATTATAAGGACCTAAATATAACCATTACCGGTCTCCTCATTGTTTTCAGAGATCTGGTAGCTTTGATTATACGTAGTTCCTTTATAAGTATTTTCGCCTCAATCATCATCATAGCCCTCATCGCAGCCTATTTCTTCAAACACTGGCTCTGGGGATTGCTGGCTGTTGTCCCACTAAGCGCTGCTGTAATTTTGAATTTTGGTCTCATGGGCATTTTTGGAGTTGATCTGAACCATGTTACAGCATTGTTGTCAGCCATAATTATTGGTGTGGGTGTGGATTTTGCCATTCACTATATCAGTCAGTTCCGAACGCATTTACTTAACCATGGTTTGGATGGAAATCTTAGCAGAGAGACTATGCAAGATGTTGGCTTCCCCGTTATTCTGGATGCTGCCTCCAACATGGCTTTTGGCGCCCTATTATTTTCAATGTTTATCCCTATGATTCACATGGGAGGATTAATGGTATTTGCCATGATTTCCACCTCAACCGCAACCTTGACATTGTTGGCAATACTCCTAGAACTAAATAAGAAACGCCTGGCCCGTATCGAAGGTATAGCGGTCCCAGAGTAAGCATTTAATAAACAGAAGGATTTAGATATGAAAACCATTACTAAACACATTTTTACAGCAATGCTCCTCATGCTTCCAATGATGCTGCTCGCTGAAACGGGTTTTGAACTCGCCAAAGCCATGGAAGACAAATCTGCACCTACAGATATGAAATCCAACATGACCATGACCCTGACCAATAAACAGGGTAAAACCAGAGAATCCACCATTCGTTCCATTGCAGCAGATGATAATCGCAAACAGATCATCTGGTTTCTCGCTCCAGCCGATGACAAAGGCGTAGCATTTTTAAAGATTGAGCACGCACAAAAAGATGATGAAATGCGACTATGGTTGCCGGCATTTAAAAAAGTTCGCCGTATCAGCTCAAAGAAAAAAGCGGATTCATTTATGGGTTCTGATTTGAGTTATGAAGATATGACCTCACGAGAATTAGATGAGTACACCTATGAAATCTTAGGTGAAAAGGTCGTCGATGGAATTGATTGTCATATTCTAGAGAGCACTCCAAAAGCCGGTATTACGCGCACATACAAAAGATTTATCACCTACGTAAGCAAGACAGATCTTGTCTCCATCCTGGATGAAGCTTATGACACTCGTGATAAGCTCCTGAAGCGTCGTGTCATGAAATACCGTAAGAACAAGGGCTATGACCTACCCACGGAAATTTTCGTAGAAAACGTCCAAAAGGGCAGTAACACACGCCTTATCTTTAGTAGCCAGGAAGTGGACACAGGTGTCAAGGCAGATCTCTTTCAAGAGAAAAATTTGAAACGAATGCCTAAATAGGAATAAGTAATGAAAAAATTAATTCCTGCCATTTTTTTAATGGTGCTGGTGCCATTAGCCAGCTTTGGTCAATTCAATTTCTCAGGTGATTTAACACCATCTGGGATGTTAAGAATAAGCGATGGATCTCTCATCAATCTCCCCTTCCGTCTTGGGAGCATTGAGGTTGATTACGCCCGGGGTGACTTTGAACTCAAAACTGTTACAGCTCTGGAAACCCGTTGGAAAGACCCTGAACTGAGCGAGGACATGTTTCTGCTGAGGGAAGCTTATCTCATGTGGTATCCTGCCTTTGGTGAGGTCAAGCTGGGCAAGATGATCCATGCCTGGGGTGCAGCCGATGCCAACAACCCCACGGATAATCTGAGTCCCTATGACTACTACTACATGTTTCTGACTGGGACAGATAGAAAATTGGGATCCATGAGCATGGCTGTAAAAACTTATGTGAGTGATTTTCAAATTGAATTGATTGCCATTCCCGAATTTGCAGCAAACCGCTTTCCCCTCAATGAACCTGATTTTCCAATTGACATTCCTGTACCAGATGGCGCACAATATTTCGATCCAGAAAATGAGTTTGAGGTTGGGGGTCGCCTTCAATATGCCATGGGAATTGGGGATCTATCCGCTTCCTACTTCAAGGGCAATGACCGCTCCTTTTCCCCAGCAGGATTGGAAATCGATCTTGCAGCGATGATGAGTGGAGGCAACCCATTCATAAGTCATCTCACCTATAGAGAAACCGATGCTATTGGCCTGGATGCTGTACTCTTTCCCGGAAATTGGACATTTAGAGGTGAATTCGCGTACTTCCGTACCCAAACCCCGGAAATTGAGTACGATATGTCGAAATTCACATATGATGCAGAATACCTACAATCTGTGATCCAGGTAGAATATGCCTTCGCCAATACGGTACAACTCATGGCACAATTTATCAGTAACAATAACCAGAAAGTCGAATCATCAATGGAGAAGGATGGAAATTTCCAGAATCTTGAGATAATGCTCCAGGATATCAGCAACCATAGCCTGGATCCCATGCGAGCACAGATTGCACAGATGGGTGTTCCTGAATTTTCAGCAGGGATGGGTACCCCCTTTGCCATGATTGCAGATCAGGTCGTCATCCTTTCCTCCATGGTTACCCTGCTTGATAACTCCCTTGAATTGAGCGGAATGCTCATGGTTAACCTTAAGGAAACTGGCTATATGGCCAATATCGGCTCGACCTACTCCATGATGGAGGGACTTAATCTTGAAACCACACTGGGCTATTTCATAGGTGGAGATGAAGAGGGGAATCGCTTTAAACAGCTTGAAGATTTTTCAAATCTAAAGCTTGGACTCAGCTATAGTTTTTAGATATTATCCTCATAAATGAATAAATTTGACCGAAAATATAAAAAAATTGCCAGGAGAATATCTCCCCTGGATCTCACGAGCAATTTTTCTCAGGAAGATCTGAGCTGGGACGATTTTTTTACTGACAGATCAAGTATGAACTCCAGTTCACTCTTTCTTGGAAAGTACTCCAAAGATGGCATCAAATTTATCATGGAACGGTTTGGTCTGGATCGTCAAGCTAGACAACTTGGTCTCAGACACCTTGCGGTTGCAGTGGACACAAAAGACCCATATCGACATCGGTTAACGATTTACAATGGTCGTCACCAGGACAAAGACCACATCATCATGGATTTTGTGGCCAGATACCAGCACCTCGTTCCTAAAGATATTGATGTAGAGAACGAATACACCCATCAGCTAAAAGTGCTCATGGTGGAATGGTTGCTACTCCAGAATCCAAAAACTGCGTTCACGGGTCGTAAGCCACAACTTCCTGGCCAAAACTATCCTGGACTGGGACTTGGTGATCAACTGATGGCCCTCTTTACGCTTATGGGACGTCATCTGCAGGTTGATGGAATTATTAACGTCCCTGAGTATTACCATACTGGGTTTATGTTCAGCAGACGCTTTTTATTTCTGAGCCCCCATGTGCAAGTGCATATGCTTCAAATTGCTCAAGATCTTTGGAAGAAGTACCGACTCGCCGTGATTGCCTGGGCCAGTGCCACTGAAAGCATCATCAACATTGAAACAGGTAAACCACAAATTTGGGAACCTCGTCGACAAATCATCCCTATTAAGAGCCAGTTGAGACAATACTTCAAATCTGCTGAATATACTCGAATTGCCCAGGATTTGAATGAAGACAACGTGTTCACTCTGGACGAAGAAAAGCTGCGGGAAGCTTTTTCCAAAATGGAAACACCCCCATTTCAGTTTTAAAGCTTTTTAAGCGATAGTTACGGCACTAATACAACAGAAGATTCCCATGTGGTCTTCTGTGTCTGGGAATCTCTTCCCTCCACATCAGATGGTAAATAATTCGCCAGCAAAATGGATGTCAAAAGCACCAGAATAGTCAGAATGACTTTAACCGATACATTTTTCTTTTCTCTTTCCCCACGAAATGATTTCATAGATTAAACCAGTTTTCCGTTTCTGCTTTGATCATCAATCTTTCAGCCAGAGCCTTCTCACAAACATTTTCAGGATAATATGGTAGGTCTGGGTTCAGTGTTGTTGTTACGACCTTGGTTAAAAGGCTGTAAAAGAGATTCTTATCCTTGGCCAGAGGACAGTAGTGCTGAGCCATAAGAGTATAATTTCCTAAATAGTCTGATGAAATGCGGAGTGCTTCATCAAAAGCGATCTTGATGCCCAGAGTATCGTTTTTAGTTTTAGGATCCCGACATAATAAGACACCCTTATAACGGAAATAAGCCCCGTAGTAAAAGGTCGAATCCAGATCATTAATATGTTCCAAGGTTGCCCATATGAGCTCACGTTGCCCCTTGCGGACCAAACTGCTTTTTGTTGATAACCATTGCCCATAATTAGCCATGCCCCAATAGAGTGCTTCTATGGAGTTATTATCGAGACCACGGACGGCCATACTCTCATCTCCAGTTGAAAAGAGGAGGTTCCGGTAGTTACTGTTTTGTTTGAGGACAGTCTGGCTGGTTTCATAGCCTTGCAAAAAGAGGCTATCGCGTAGCTGGGGGGAATGAGTCAAATATTGGCCGGAAAAATAGTAAGCTCTTGAAAGTTTTGCCCAGAGTTCAATAGAGGTTGAATCAGATTCTGCCAGCTGCTGAAAAACCTCTAAAGCTGCCTGTGCATTTGCAGAATCAGCTCTTAATGACCAAAGGCTATCTGCATATTCAAGGTTGATGGTTATTGGTTTGAGTGGGTCTGGAGTACCGGGCACATCCGTCGCTGAGCAAGCAAAAAGGAAAGCAGTTATATAGATAAAAACAATAAATCGCAAAACAGTGGAGCCTTCCCCGTTCAAATTCGCCCCCCTCCTGAAAATCGGCCAAATATAGCTTGCAGGGTTTAACTATAGCAAATGCTGTTTATTCCAGATTGATTTTAAATGAGACCAGTAGTCCAGATCCACAGGGACTGGTTATTTCAGCAATTATTCCTGCCCGAGAATCATTTCTACAAGAATTACGAGATCCCTGATATCCAGATGATCATCCTGATTTGTATCAGCCAATTCAAGCAATTCTGCATCCAACTCATCGTTTGATACAATTGATTCCAGCAGAAATACGGCATCTAATATATTGACCACACTATCCTGTGTAAGATCGCCCAGGAGGAAACCAGGACCCCATCCCAGCACCGCGAAATTATCAAGTTTAAAGCCATCACCCTGATAAGAGGCATCACTTCTCAATTGAATCCTGAGCAATAGGTCAGACGCTTCAGTGAATTGGGTCAAAGATATCTGTTCATTTATCCAATCCTGGGTTCCATGATAGCCAGGCTCTCCCTCAGGTTGAACCGTCGATCCATTTCCCATATCCGTATATCGACCACTAAGTGGAGTCCAGCTGGCGCCAGCATCTATGGAGCCCAGGATCTGGCAAAAATCATAGTTTGCTTCAATATCCCAACTGGCAACAAAGCGGAGGACGGGATTGCGATACTCCCGGAGATCCAGAGGCTCGTTCAGGAAAAGAGTTGAAGAGGAGAACGCCAAGTATAATCCCCCTGGTGAGTCTGTCATATACTGCCGCGTCCCATCAGCTGAGATTTCGATTCCCCAGGTTCCAGAGGTCCAGGAGTCGATGCCACTCTCAAAATCATCGAAAAAGAGGGTGTCAGGTACCCCGACTATCCAGGAATAAGTTTCCACTTGGGTCTCGTACCCCGACATTTCAACTGAAAGAGTGAGCTGCGCTAACTCACCATGAGGGGCATTTATTTCAAAGCTCAAACCTTCGGTTCCATAGTCATGAAGGGCTTGCGAAGTCAGGCTGGAAACATCAATTGAGCTGAGCGAGGGGAATGTGCTGCTGTCAGGTGAGCTAAGGTACAGCATGGCAAATGTATTCCCGGTCCCAAGACCTTTGTTCATCACACTGAGTTCACATGGCACTGTATCACCGGATTCCAGAGGAGCATCCATGATCAATTCAAAGTTTTCCACTTGAATCCAATTGCCTGCACAGCCGGCCAGATGAATATTCATGCTGATGTTATCTTCAGCCAATTCAAATATCAGTTCGGTAGGTGGCCAAAAGCCGCCATCTTCACCAGCGCCAACTTCTGGGGTAAAATTAATGATACCCAATTCACCATACATATAATCGACAGCGTCACCATTGGTTGTATAACCAACCGTTTCAGTTCCCGTGCCAAACAGGTAGTTGTTGTCTGCTACAAGATCTTGACCAAGCTGGTTATAGATATCACCATCAGGGGTAGGCAATTCTATCGATTCGTCATACCCAAAGGGTTTAATGAGTAAATTCCCATAACTGTGATAGTTAAATACAGTTTGAAAATTATGTGCCATGACAAAATCCCGGACAACCTGAGTCTCAGGTTCTGAAAAAGCCTGACTCCCACGATAAGTATCATGACAGGAATCAGGTCTGGAGCCCACATCGTCATAGCCCCACTGGAAACCCCAGTTTCTGTTCAAATCAACCCCGGGATTGCTGGTGCAACCTGGTCGCCGATTCTTGCGGTGCATTCCCCCCCCACCGGGATTGGTGAGTTGGTTGTAGACATATCCGTCTGGATTTATAACAGGAATGAACCACATATCTCTTTCCTCCACCAAATAAGTCATGGTTGGATCCAGAATGTAATTTTCCGCCAGTGACCAGGCAAAATGCATCAGGGTCATCATCGCTGCCGGTTCACGGGCATGGATGAGAGAATTGTAGAGGACTTCGGGATCACCGTCCTCACTAGCTGGGTTGTCGGAAATTTTGAAAGCCCAAATATCTCGACCCTCATAGCTCAAACCAATGCTTTGTTTGGCCGAGACAATATCAGGGTAGTTTGCATGAAGAGAATCCATACTGGCAACAATTTCATCAAAAGTTAAATAGCCACCCATACTGCCATAGCCCAACTCTCTGGAAGCTCCCTGGTTCAATCGCGATGCATAGTGTGAGCTGAGATCTAGAATCAAATCTTCTGAAATGATACCGCGATCTTGAAGCCGTTGCTTTTCTTGCTGATTCACGATGGCATCAATATAGACACCTCGTCGGATATTGAGCCCTTCCGGGTCTATCCCCAGCTGGAGCAAATCAGAGATGATCTCATTTGAATCATCGGTCCAAATTCTAATTTTATCATAAACTTCCTGGGCCAGTGCTGTTTGAAATGCCAGGAAGAGAATAAGAATAGAGGTAATATTTTTAATCATTAAAGAGGATTCTTTCAACTATTAAAAAGTAAGGGTAAATACCCAGGGGTTCGTGGCCAGTGTACTGACCCATTCAGAATTTTCATAGCGCAATATACTCAGTTCAAGCTTCAGTTGAAAAGGACGAATTAATGTCGAAACCCAGTTTGTGCGTTTCCAATCAGGCTTATAATTGAGTGTAAATCCAACATCACCTACATTGGTCCAGATCTGAGCATCTCTGGATATTTGTCCGAGATCAAAGAAAACCTCAAAATCCAGCAAGTCAGGCATATGGGGTAACGTTCGAAAGGTCAGGTCCATGTTGTTGGACCAGATGTAGTTCATTGGTTTGTTGTCAAGGGAGTCAGAATAGGCTCTCATCCAGCCCCCACCTCGTAAATAGTAATGAGACCCTATCATCTCTGCATCTTCAATTCCATAAAGACTGGTGGCAACACGGTTTAGATACATCGATCGTAAATCCTGGGAAGCGACCCGGCTTTTCACAAGATTTGGAGTTGCTTGAGAATTTGCCAAAAAATTGGTCCGATTGTTAAACTTGAAATAGGTGAAAGATCTGCTCCAATTGCTCATGAGGGACAGCTGGTTAAAATCAGCTCCATAACTTCCCAATTTGCCAGGTGAAGTATAGACTGAACCACTAAAACCATAATTACCAGAAAGCAAATTATCTTGGAGTTCATACTGAAGACCCATGCGGGTCATGTCGATTTGTTCTGAGGGTGGTACCAGGGCATTTTTTGCATCGGTTGTTTCAATTCTCAAAGTCAGAAAGTGGAGCGGATTTTTCCAAAATCTCCGGGCCCAATTCATCTCATAGGCCAGGGTAGCAAAAGACATTGAATGCCAGGTTCTAGCCATGCCAGACCATGTTCCTTTATACGGAAGACCAACTTGAATATGTTTGAATGAAACCGACCCATCGGGATTCCCAGATTTAATATTCTCATCCAGACCGAACTGAATGAAATTCCCGGGATTTCTATACACACGCTTCACATTTATGCCTATACCCAGACCAGAGTTATCACTGAATCCTAAGACAGGCTTCCATAGATAGAGATTCCTGTCATCAGGATAGGCATCCCAGTCTTTGTAGTCGTACCGCCAGGCACGCTTTCTTTCACTGTCATTGTCTCGTCTATCCACATCAAAAAACACATTTTCGGCATCCAGATGAACACGGACCGGAAGAAAGGCTGACTCAACTTCAATCACACCCTTGTCCCGATAGCGAAATTCCTTGAGGGTGGCCAATGCAGTCTCGCCGGTTTCAGCATAGACAGTCGCCGTAATGGGTACGAACATACCTCCCGTATTTTTAACATTCACAGTGGTAGTAAAATGACCCTGATTATGGGAAGCTACAGACCAGTTATCCAACTTATAATTCACATGATGAGTGGTGTGGAGCCACTGATCAAAGAACCAATCCAACTCTTCACCACAGCCATCTTCCATGGCTTTTATAAATCGATCTTCGTTCACATGTTTGAAAGACCAGCGGGAAAAGTATAGCTGCATACCAGCCAGGAAACGTTCCTCGCCGAGATAATTTTTGAGCATATCCAGCATGAGGGATGCTTTTTCATAAACGTTATTGCTGTAGGATGGATAATCATAAAAATCGAAGCTATGCTTGGCAATCGGTTCGTTGGCTGGAGACAGCATGTACTTCATCGCATGCTTCAGATCCAGTTCCTGATACATCTGACGGGGTAAGTGGTCTGATTCAAATTGTGTAATACAGTTTCTCGAGCGAGCATAGCCGTTGTCAGGATAGTGATGTTCTGTGTACCAACGTGTTTGAAATGTGGTAAAACCCTCATCCAACCAGGCATCATCCAGTTCATCATTTCCCAACATCCCGAAAAACCAGTTGTGACCTATCTCATGTACTGCCAATCCTTCACTATCCGAGCCATCCATAACCAGCATGGGGTATTCCATACCCCCACCAAGCAGACTTTTTGCTATGGTAATCTGTGGCCAGCCAAACATTCCGAATTTTCCCGACAGCCATTCCAACGAGTTTTGCCCCCACTGCACCACATCTTTAGTCCAGTGCTTTCCTGCCTGAGAGGTAAATATGGAGTGAACATCAATCCCATTCCACTCACCATGTTCATACACAAAATCTTGAGAGCACATCCAGGCAAAATCGTGGACATTTTCAGCTCGAAAGCTGACCTCGCGTCGATCGGTGCTATCCAGATTGGCGAGATATTCACCACGTTCTTTTCTAAATGCTTCGACCCACTCCTCCCAGATCCTCGACGTGTCTACTCTAACTGCATCCCACCCGGGGTCACCTTCAATGACAACACCTGTTGCAGCGACTATTTGATCTGCAGGGACATCGAGATTCACTGTAAATCTCCCAAATTCACCATAAAACTCACCCCAGTCACCGAAGGGATCATCGTGCCAGCCATTTTCATCATATACAACAAATTTTGGATACCATTGGGCAAAGTCGAATTGCTGGGACTTCCATCCTGAGCGATCAATATGTGGATGAATGATCGACATCCAGTCCAAGTTGAATCGAAGTGTATCTCCTGGTGATAAATCCTGATTGAGTGATATGTCCAAAATGGTATCATCTCGAATGACAAAATTCAGATCAAGAGAGTCACTGACCGCCTTTTGGATTTGGATTCCGGTCCAGCCCTTATCCAGCTCAAAGGGTTCCCCATACTCAGACCAGACTTGCTGGGCAATGGTTCCTATATTGAAGGCATTGTGATAGAGATGCATGAGAACCTGATGTAAAGTGTCCGGGGAGTGATTCACATAAACGAGTCCAGAAGAAGCAGTCAGCGTTTTTTCCTGTGCGTCTAGATACACATTCATATCGTACTCCACCCATTGCTGCCAATACTGGCCCATCAGTGGAACGGTAAAGAGTATTGATATCAGAATCAGGTGTACTGATTTGCGTCTCATTGGATTATCCCCTCAAGCACAATAATCAAATAATATGGTATGCAATTTCATAGAATGGTAAATCTATTCCAGACTTACCAGAAATGTTAACCATAATCAAATGAATTTACAGAGCTAATTAGAGTGAGCTCAGTCCAGTTGAATTACTCAACTAATTTGATATGAAGCTCCTTGAGCTGTTGGGCATCCACAATTGAAGGCGCTTCATCCATCAAGGAAGATGCTGAAGTCGTCTTGGGAAAAGCAATGACGTCACGAATATTTTCAGTCCCTGCCAGTAACATAATCAAACGGTCAAAACCAAAGGCAATCCCGCCATGAGGTGGAGCACCATATTTAAATGCTTTTAGGAGAAAACCAAACCTGGCTTGTGCCTCTTCTTCGTCCATGCCGATGAGCTCAAACATGCGACTTTGCATTTCCCCCGTGTGAATTCTGATTGACCCACCAGCTACTTCATAGCCATTGATTACCAGGTCATAGGCCCGAGCCCTCACATCCCCAGGAGCAGTCTGCATCAATTCAACATCTTCAGGATTTGGAGAAGTGAAGGGATGGTGCATGGCGATATAGCGCTTACTATCCTCATCCCAATCCAGCAATGGAAAATCCAGTACGAAGAGTGGCTTGATGACACCCTTTGGGATCAGGTTCTCACGTTTAGCTAATTCAAGACGAAGTGCACCCAAAGACTGGAGCGTTCTGGCTTCAGTGTCTGACACAAAAAACAGAATATCATTGTGCTCCAGTTTGAGATCGTTGATGACTTCTGTCTGGAGGTCTTCAGGGAAAAACTTACTGATGCCGGCACTGAAAGCGCTCTGATCCATTTTTATAAATGCCAGACCCTTTAAGCCGTAATAGGTCCTCAACCATTCAGTGAGACCATCAGTGGCTTTGCGTGAATACTTATCAGCTGCATTCTTTAATACCAATGCCTTCACACGTCCACCGGCTGCCAGATTATCTTTAAAAACACCAAATTCTGTTTTCTCAGCGTAATTGGCAAATTCAACCAGGGGTAGATCAAAACGGATATCTGGTTTGTCGCTGCCATACGTTTCCATGGCGTCTTTGTATTTCATTGTGGGAAAGGTTTCAGGCAATTCGTAGTCGAGGATGTCCTTAAAAATGCCCCGGGCGATACGGGTGGCCACACCTAATACATCATCCTGATCCACGAAGGACATTTCAATATCGATCTGGGTGAATTCAGGTTGGCGATCAGCACGCAGATCTTCATCCCTGAAGCATTTTACAATCTGGAAATATTTATCAAATCCGGAGATCATCAGTAATTGTTTATAGGTCTGGGGAGACTGTGGAAGCGCATAAAACTTGCCTTTGTGAATCCGGCTTGGTACAAGGTAATCTCTGGCACCTTCAGGTGTAGATTTCATGAGAACAGGGGTTTCAAACTCCATGAAGCCTTCTGCATTTAATATGCTGCGAGCGCTCTGATAGGTTTTGGATCTGATGGCCATCAGTTTCTGCAGCTCTGCGGTGCGCAGCTCCAGATAACGATATTCCAGACGTAGGTCTTCGCTCCCACTTTCACGGTCTGAGACCAGAAATGGCAGGGGTTGTGATTCGTTGAGAACTTCAAGCTCGGCGGCAACAACTTCAATGCTACCTGTGGGCATATTGGGATTCACATTACCAGCAGGACGGAGCTGAACGGTACCTCGAATTGCTATGACATCTTCCATACCCAGACGTTTGGCTTCTGCTGCGAGTTCTGCATCAATATCCGGGTTAAAAGTTACCTGTGTTTTTCCATAACGATCACGGAGATCCAGGAATATTACACCACCATGATCTCTATTTGTGGCAATCCATCCATTGAGGATGACTTCTTCATTGACGTTTTCAACTGTAAGTTGACCACAGGTCATTGTTCGTTTTAGTCGCATGCTCGCTCCATAATTTTAAAATCGAGGCAATGTAAACCCCGATAGGGACACATCAATAACGGACATTTGAGATATAGGGAGAATCTTTGAAAAACAAGGCAGGTATTAGTGAGACTACTTCCTGCGCAAGCGTTGGATTAACGGCAAGACGTCTTCTTGTTCTTTTTCGAGAGGCTGTGAGTTTTCTACCCACTGCTGGTCAGCTGGTTCAATGATATGATCACCAGGCTCTTCAGGCTCTGCAACCTCTTCATGGAGATCATCAGGTTCGGCAACTGCAGGATCAGCTCCGTCATTGAACATGCTGCCGGCACCAAGAATAAGCCAATTAAAATCGAGATCGTACTCTTCTGAGAGGGGCACGAGCTTGGTACATTTGATTTCCCGCTCACCCATTTCCCAATAGATAATTGTACGTTTTCCAAGGCCACATAGGCTGGCAACCTCGCGCTGAGTAAGACCAACAGCCGCCCGAAATTCCCTTAGTCGTTCTGCTACAAGTGACATATTTCCTCGAATTATGAACTGCAATAATATGCACCATGAAAAGTCAAAAGCTAGCAGTTAGAAGTTAGGAGTTGGGAGCTTATCCTTTTCACAACGAAATGGACGAAGAGAACGAACTGATTTATCTCCTGTAGTATATTCGTAACATTTGTGAAATTCGCTGTAAGTATAAATTACTTTGCGCTTCATCGATTTATGATAGTATCTCTTTATTCAACAGAATTAGGGGGGAGAATGGGAGTAATACATTTTGGTTACTTCATCAACTTAGTATTGAATCTCAAATGATCGCTCCCATATTCAGAGTATGAAACAAACTCGACTTATCCTTCAGATTCTATTATTCTTCTCCCTGTTCTCAGTAACCATGGCCAGACAGAGCATACATGGTTTTATACGAGAAAATGAAACAGGTGAACCACTCCCCTATGCCAATGTGATTCTACCTGAATTGAATCGAGGTGCCACCTCAAATATCGAAGGCTATTTCGTGGTGAGTGATCTGCCTGTTGGAACCCATAAATTAATTGTCTCAATTATTGGGTATTCCCAATATGAAGAGACCATTGAATTACCAACAGACTTGAATCTGCGTGTGGATATAAGACTAAATCAGGCCATTATTGAGGGCCAATCCATTGAAGTCAGTGCCGAAAGAGAAAAATTTAAGGAACTGGTCAGTACCAGCACCGTAACGCTGGATCGTCGGGCGATTGAAGTTGCCCCTTCGTTTGTGGAGGCCGATGTCTTCCGGGCCCTGCAACTATTGCCTGGAGTCCAGTCCTTGAATGATTTTTCCTCCGCACTCTATGTCCGTGGCTCTACACCTGATCAAAATCTGATCATGCTGGATGGGATCACAGTTTACAATCCCATGCACCTGGGTGGGATTTTTTCAACTTTTAATACAGATGCCATCAAAGAGGCCGATTTTCATGCTGGGGGGTTCCCCGCACAATACGGAGGACGTCTCGGGTCCATCCTCAACATTGTAAATAGGGAGGGCAATACTGAGAAGGTTGCGGGCAGTGCTAATATATCCCTCATCTCAAGCAAAGCATTGATTGAAGGTCCCCTGCCAACTTTTGGGTCCGATTTGCTAAAGGGCTCATGGATGATTGCTGGACGCCGAACTTATTTTGATATCATTGCCAACACTGCCTGGAAATATCTTATTCGACCGGGTATGAGTGAAGAATCCCGAGAGGATTCACCTGAAAATATTATCCCGTATTATTTCTATGACTTTCAAGGCAAGGTCAATCTTGATGTGGGCAGTGACCATCGTTTAACCTGGAGTTCATTTTATGGAGACGATGTCCTGAACTGGGACTTTGAGTCGCACGAATCATCCGATGATTGGGAGGATGAAGGATACGAGCCAGATGGTGGTTATTACTACGAAGGAAGTGATAGCAGTGTTTTTGATTGGCGCTGGGGAAATTTTACCAACAGTTTGAGTTGGCGTTGGATAGTTTCACCAAAGCTCATCGCCCGCACCTTCGTTGCCAATAGCCGTTTTCGCTTTGCCGTCGATTTTGATTATGCTGATGAAAGCTACTCACATAGTGATTATGATACATCAAGTTATCGGTCCTCGTTTGGTTTTGATCTTTTTGATCGTATCAATGACAATAGCGTAGAATCGAATCTCACCTGGTTAGCCAATGATGCTCATAATGTGCTGGCAGGTTTTCAGCATAAAGAAGTCCATTTCAAGCTCGGGATGATTCTTGGATCTGAGAACGCCTCTAATGGTGTAACCGAGACCTTTCTCGACACGATTATGTGGATGGAGTCCAAGCCTGCTGAAACAGCTTTCTACATTCAGGATCAGTGGGAAATGAGTCCCTTACTATCTCTTCAATCGGGTCTAAGGGTTGCCAGTTACTCACTCCACGATACGACTTACTTTGAACCGCGTCTGGGTCTAAAATATTTTCTTTCAGAGAGCGTATCCTTGAAAGCATCTGCGGGTCGGTATCATCAGTTTCTCACAGTCGCCAATCCACCAGATGAAAACTTGAGATTCCTGGATATCTGGTTTGGTATCCCTGAGGATCGTCCTGCGCCACGCTCCGATCATTATATATTTGGTGTGGAATATCTCAGTGATTCCGATATTCTGATTCGCACCGAAGCCTACCACAAAACCTTTGATAATCTACTGACCCTGAAACCAACCGACCTCATCGCGGTGAACGAAGAGGGTCAGCTGCGGATTGATCCCTTTAATGAATTTTGGGAGACGGATGCCTACGCCCAGGGGCTGGAGATTCTGGTGAAGAAACTTTCGGGGAAGGTGCGTGGTTGGGCTGGATATACTTATGCCCAGACCAAACGGAAATACCCTGGTCAGGATTGGTACTTCCCGAAATACGATAGAACTCATACACTCAATGTTGTGGCGGATTGGGCTCTGAATGAAGCACTACATTTCAGTACCGCTATTACATACTCAAGTGGAAATCCATACACGGCGGTCATAGGTAGAACAGAAGTTTGGGATGATTATTCGTATGATCTGTCCAACTATTGGTATGATCGTGAGAGTTTTCTGTATGGTGAAAAACATGGGGTCCGCTATCCTGGCTATTTTCGCTGGGATGTTAGTTTTAAAAAGCGGAAACCCTTCTTTAATGGACACCGCGAATGGTATTTCCAGATTCTCAATGTGACAAACCACCTGAATGTCTTTAGCTACCTCTATCGAAACCATGGTGAGTATAATTACAGAACTTATGAATATGAGAATAAGGGTGTGCAACGATTTGGGATTCCCATGTTTCCATTTTTTCCAACCTTTGGGGTGAAATTTGAATTCTAGAAGTACAAATAGAACCGCGAATTACGCTAATTACACGAAACGTTATATAGTTAAGTCTTTGCGAGGAATGAAATGACGAAGCAAACTCGGACCTCATATTTAGATAGTAAAATTTCGACTATCTATAGAGCGAGCCTATTTGTAGCCCTTTTTACACTCATGGTAGCCTGCGGAAACTGGGGCTGGGAAGCCATTGACACAGATAACGAAGAAAAATTGAACATTTTTGGGCTGATTAGTCTGGATGATTCGCTGTCCAGTTTTGTGATTGTCCACAAGACGCTGGATACTGCAGGACCTGATAGGGAAATAATTGGATATGACACCGTTTATTATGAATCCTGGGAATGGTACAATGAGGATACAGGGTTATTTGAGAGGGACACATTCTGGTATGATCCTCCATATATCCGAACCATCAGGGAATCTCTTTATGTGGTGAAGGATGCAACGGTTACTATATCCGACGGCTCACAGAATTATTCATTTGTCCGTAGTCCAAATTTTGGTACCGAAGGTGAGGGCAGAGAAGATTACTGGTACGATGATATATTTAGCGACCATGGTGTCTATGTAAATACCGATGGCAGTTTTGCACCCACACCAAATACTGAATATACCCTTACAATTACCACCCGAGGTGGTCACAATTTGACCGGCTCTTTAACAACTCCTGCGTTACCAAGAATTAAGCAGGACAAGTTGGCAGACACCCTCTTCATTAATAGTTTTTTCGACGTGGGCTGGCACTACGATGGTGATTTCAATACCACGATTACTACTGGGTTTCCCTCTCAAAGTTGGGGGTATAGTGTTTGTGGAATGCAGCAATTCGGTGTCATAGAGCCAGGTGATACAACCTGGACATCCTCTGTTGATTCCTGGTGTCTGGAGGGCGCAGGCGAGAATGGGGATGTATCTCCAATCGGTGTTCGACTTAGATATCTTGATGAAAATTATTATCGTTACTTCCTCGCCACCGATGAAGGTACAGAAGATATTTCAAACTTTCTTATTGGAGAGGGAGGAATTGGAACTGCCTTCGGGATTGAAGGCGGCTTTGGTGTATTCGGAGCGATGAGTGCTGATTGGGTTATTCGTTACGCCACGCCCTAAACTACTTCAAATAGACTAATTTATGATCAGCCCGAAGTGATGTTGGAGAGCCAGTCTCTCGAAAATCTACTTGTACCAGGTAAATTCCAGCTTCGAGATGACGACCTCGTGAATCTCGTCCACCCCAGGTGTATTCAAACAAACCTTTGATTTGATTGGTTCTTTGGATTTCAATCATCCGTTTGCCCTGTATATCAAAGATGGTCAAATTGATATTTCCAGCCCCAGGAAGTGAAACTTGAATATTCGTTTCTGGATTAAATGGGTTGGGGTAAGCCTGTACCAACAGCTGAGATTCAGGGATTTGAGTCTTAATTCCACTTGATGAGATTGTCTGCTCAACGGTAGCTATCGGAATAGGCGACAAATCCATTTGCTCATAATAAGATTGAAATTCGACTACCTTAGGCAGATCATAAGTGAACAGATCCTGGGCAAAACGAGGAGCTACAGTCTGATAGTTCATTGTGGCCGTAACTTCATAGGACCCATTTGGAACAAGTCCACCCACGCTATAATGCACGATATCGCTTCCAGTACCTTCTTCAAGGCCATTCCGATTAAAATCTGGGTCAATACCCGCCAAGCCTTCAATTCTCGTAGAATCGGCTGCGATTCCCTCTGAATGGTAGCCACGGGGTGGAATTCTATTGTCTTTTAAATACCCTGCGATCCTGAGAAGCGTATAGGTTTCGTCCCCATTCACATCCATGGGCATATTCTGATAAATTTGGACCTGATTCTGATCAGTGATATTCTGATGATGAGGCTCATAGCCTGGATCCAGTCCCACAACTTCACCAGCATCATCCCACGCACCTGAATGGAATACAATATTCCCTGATTGATCCTCCAGTTTAAGCTCTATCCAGGCTCTTCGGCTAGGGTAAGCGGTAAGGAATTTATGACCAGAAAGATTTTGAACCCCGACATCAATTCCGAGTGAATCCCCAGTAGCATTCCAATTCATAGCAAGAGCAAGCTCAACGGTTTGATTTTCTAGCAATCTCATACTTCTGGCAATGGTTGAATCAAAATGGGCATCTGATGCGGTGACATTGAGTTCATCCCCAAAATGCTTCAGCAATTTAAGCATGAATACATTTCCACCGACAAATTCATGGGTGTGAAGAGGATTGCGGGACCCTAGCCACTCAGGACGATTAGATAGAATGATATTTTCTTCGATGGCTGGCATATGGCAGGTCTGGCATTCAACACCCATTTCTGGATAGTCGCTATTTAACCATTCTAAATAGGGTACTTGCTCAGGGGCTTCCCCGACGATATCGCCTTCATCATTTACAAAAGGTGTAAATAATGTATGACAAGTTGCACAGAGTTCAGAACTGGAAATATGAGCACTCATTTGAGGTGAGTAATTTACCATTGTCATCATTGGACTCGTCACCGGATTACTAAAAGGACCAAAAAATAATTCGATCATCACCAATGCTGAAGTGACCAGAAAAACTCTCGCTCTCTCCCAGGTTCTGATCCTGGATCTGGTGACAGACCGCGCAGCTCACACCATCCATAGCCAGTGGACTCTCCAATATTTCTAGGACTGTATAATCTACCTGCCCATCATAACTCGCCTGGGTGTTCCCCATGGAGGCATGACAGCTCGTGCATTTATCTTCGATAACACTCTGCAGATGAGGATTTGAAGCTATCTCTGCCTGCACTTTAGCCTGCCAGAGAGGATCTATTGCCGAATTAGCCATCATGGTGGAACGCCAGTAGGTTGCAGGTGAAACATCTTTTCCATGACTGTCCTGCAATGCTGCCGTATTCGGACCAGCCTAAGTATGACAAACTGCACAAGAACCAGACCCTGCAAATAGAGTGCTGGTTTCGATTGGTAAAGATTGGGCAATGATACTCGCTACACAGGTTGACAGAAGTAAGATTTTATTAAAAAGATGCATATTTCCTCGATTTTCCATTCTACTTGGCTAAAATAATCCTCGTATGAGCAATTAAAAACACAAGCCCCAGGATAAACCCGGGGCTTGTGTACACGGAGGAAGTCCTCATAAAAAGGACATCTCTAATTTGGTTAAGGCCTGTTTCCTCTTCCAGAACGGTTTCCACGGCGACCACCATCCATATCATTATTTCCACCACGTGATCCTCTTGGTCCACCTCGTCCTTCACGGGGTCCGAACCCATGCTGATCAAAGATAAGCTGTTGATCTGGTGTGAGCAAAGATCTGATCTGGTCACGGTGTGCTCCTTGGAGAGCTGCTATAGCGGTCCGGTTGGCCTCAATGGCTGCTTCCAGTTCAGCGATTCTCTCAGTATCTGCATTTTCGCCGTTATTGAGTAATCTGAGCTCTTGTTCCAGTGAGCGCGTGGTTTGACGAATTTCCTGCATTGATGGCTGCATGGCTTCACGCAGGGTTGTTATTTGCTGCATTTGTTCCGTCGTTAAATTTAAGCTTTCATCCCAGGTCAAGCGTGAGCCTCCACCGCGGCGTCCTTGAGCAATCACAATTGTCAAAGATAGCAAAATGAGGATGAATATTTTTCTTTTCATACTACTTCTCCATTAGTTATTAATATTAAGTGTAATTCCATAATTCATACTCTCATAGTCATACAGGGGATCATTGGAACTATTTTGTGTCCAGCCTGTATTTACGAGTAGTTCAACACCTGAAAACCAGACACTCCCATTATGTCCCAAATCCAGGCTCCAGCTCAACTGAGCTTTCCTTTTTACATCCGAACGATCAAACCCCAAATTCTTATATGCATCGTTTTCGATGACGTATTCTAAACTCTCGAAATCAAATTCGTACACTGGCACCTCCAGAAAATTCTTTTCATCCATTGAATAGGTAAACTTAATTTTCTGTCTGGTGCCCACTCGATATAACAAACGCATGGATGCAGATGAACCTTCACTCCGAAACCTATCAATAAATGGGTTGTTCAATCCATCCTGCAAAGCCAGAGCATTGGCTTCATCATTGATGAGGGATGTGTAATCCAGCCAGAGTGTTGCCCCAAGCTTGGGTCCCAACGCCTGACTGAGTCTTAGCTCAGCTTCAAAAAGATAATTATCAGGAATTGAGTCCACTTCGATCGAGCGAGTAAAGCGGCCAGGAAGCTGGTCATAGAGAATGGTCTGAGGCCAGAAATTCTGATAGGCCAGGGATGTGCGAATGTTAACTGAGCTCTTTGTCTTAAAGGACTGGTTGTAGGTAAGGTAGACCTCATGATCCGTATTCGAAGCCTCGCTTACTTCTTCGAAGCGGTTGAAATTCAAATCGTAACCGCTTATAAAGAGCTGTGATGCTTTGAGGTAATATTTCCACTTCAAATACATGCCAAAACCGCTGCTGTTGTAGTAGCTATAGCTTTCATGGAAACGGTTTAAATAAGCAAATAAACCTGCAAATATCTGATTGTCTTTGATATCAAGATAGCGAAGCTGAAGACCAATTTCTCCATCAGAATTGGAGTATTCAGCAAAGGGATATATCTGAGAATGAGAGATATCAACATAGGCTCTTGAATTGTCTGAGAGAATTGAGCTGAGAGAGAATGCACTTGAGCTATATGCAGCATCTGAAACCAGGATGCTTCCCAACGGGTAATCTGCTTTCCCAAATGAATTGTCAAAAGTGTAGGTGAATTCACTTGAAAGCACTGGACTGGTAAACAAAGACGAGCAGATAATCACAACTGCTACGAGAGTTCTAAAATTGAGTCTGTCTGGTTTGCTTATGAACATGGTTTGAATATATGCTTTAGTAAGAGCGGGGGAGAATGTATTCCTCCCCCGTCATCACTTTACCTAGTTCGCGTTGTTCACTTTGTGTGAGGATTTCTGGCGACCTACAGGGTCTGGGAGGCAATCGCCTGTTCCAGGACCATGATCTCCACCAAAACCTGGTCGTCCACCGCGTCCACCACGTCCACCGCGACCGTCTTCAGGTGGTACAAAATCATCATCAGCAAAATTTGGAATGCCATCACTGTCTTCATCTGGTGCGTTGTCATTGTAGCCGTCGCCATCTTCATCGACGAATCCACCATTACCACGACCACCACGACCATCTTCCGGTCTTACATAGTCTTCATCGGCATAGTTGGGAATACCATCACCGTCTTCATCTGGTGCGTTGTCGTTGTAGCCATCACCATCTTCATCGATGAAATCGCCAGGTCCATTGGCACCACCACCGAAATCACCATGACCGTGTCCATTTTGACCACCCTGGGCATAAACGGGACTGGCGATTGCGAACAAGCTGATCGCTACTGCCATCATCATCACCGTTAAGAGTTGTTTCTTCATATCGTATCTTCTTTTCTGTAATATTCTGCTTCAATAATTCTGGCCTCTATACTCCAATCATTATGCCAGTATTTTCAGTACGTGCATACATACCCCATTTACTATTGTTATTATTGATTTTAACCAATTCGTATTGATTGAGAGATGCTTGATATAATTCGACAAAACACGTCGAATTCGACAATAATGTCGAAAAAATCTGATCAGATTTTTCGGATCGTCACCCCGAGCGGAGTCGAGGGGTCAAGAATATGATTGATTGTCATCTCGAGCGGAGTCGAGAGATACCACTACTGGTTTATCACAAAGAAATTCTACACGGAATTTAATTTTACTTCGAATTTAGCATGGAGTATATGGTCACTTGTGTTCATTACCCCTCGACTCCACTCGGGGTAACAGAAACCAAATCCGGGGTGAATATCCAGGCTGGGATTCGAATCCCAGCCTGGTGCACCTCATAATTAATGCCTATTTAAGGTGGTATTTTTGAAGCTTGTAGCGGAGAACCCGTTCACTGATGCCCAAACGTCGGGCACATTCGCTTTGATTGCCCCCTGCTTCATCAAGCGTTCTTTTAATCAGATCAACTTCCAGTCCGTCTACTGAGTCTTTTAATTTTCCGGAAATCGCTTTCTCATTCGGATTATTCTGCAGATTTAGTCCATCTGCTAAAATCTCGGGGTCATTACAGAGTAGGACCGCTCGTTCAAGGAGATTACCTAATTCCCGGACATTCCCAGGAAAGTGATAGCTTTGCAAAGCCTCCAACGCCTTGCTGGAAAGGGTCATTCCTGATCGCCCCTCCCTGAGACCGAATTTTTCAAGAAAATAGTCTGCCAATACCTTGATATCATCCGGCCTGCTTCTAAGGGGGGGAATCTCAAGATTGATCACATTCAAACGATAGTAGAGATCTTCCCGGAACTCTCCTATTTGAATGGCATAAAGCAAATCTACATTGGTTGCAGCAATCACTCTCACGTCTGACTTGAGGACTTTGTTCTCTCCGATTTTTTGAAACTCCCCGCTCTGGAGAAATCGTAGTAATTTGGTCTGCATGTCCAGAGGTAAATCACCAATTTCGTCTAGAAAGAGGGTTCCTTCATGGGCTTCCTCAAAACGACCGATTCTGGTAGCCGTTGCTCCGGTGAAGGCCCCTTTCTCATGTCCAAAAAGTTCACTCTCGATCAGGTGGCTGGGTAAGGCTGCGCAATTCACAGCCACCATGGGCTGTTTACTCCGGGATGAATGTTGATGAATAAACTCAGCAAGGACTTCCTTACCAACGCCAGTCTCACCCGTGATAAGCACAGTAACCTGACTATCAGCTACTCGCTGAGCCTGTTGGAGCAAACCCAACATCACTGGATCTTTGGCGAGGAAATCCATCGCCTCTGAATCTTGTTCTATGGAAATAATATCCGGGTTCTTTGAGGAGTGAATATGATCCTCAATACCTTTCAGCAGCGTTTCAAGCTGATCCAGATCTACAGGTTTAGTTAAGAAATCCCAAGCGCCAGACTTCATAGCATTCACGGCAATATCTACAGTCCCGAAGGCCGTAATGAGGACCAGAATTACATTAGGATGCCGCGATTTGACTTCCTTTAAAAGATCAGCACCGGTCATATAGGGCATTTTGTAATCTGATAAGACAATATCAACGGGATGCCTATGCATGTGAGCGAGAGCAGTTTGGGCAGAATCAGCAGTGCTGACATCATATCCAATTTTCTTCAGGAACCCTGCCAGAGAATCACGTTGGAGTCGTTCATCATCAACGATAAGTAATTTGGTCATTGTTTCACCGGTAATTCAATCTCAAATGTACTGCCTTCACCAAGCCTGCTGGACACCTCAATGGTGCCCTGGTGATCGGCAATTATTTTGTGCGTCAGTGCCAGACCAACACCTGTCCCCATATCCTTGGTTGTATAATACAAATCGAAAACACGATTAAGTTGGTTCTCAGCAATTCCAGCACCCGTATCATTAATCTTTATTCGAATCACATCACCGTTTTTCTCACCCTCCAGCTGAACTGCTTCTCCACCCTCACAAGCCTCCAGGGCATTCCGAACCAGATTTGAAACGGCTTGCCTCAGATATTCCCCATCAGCTTCAAATTCAAAGGCTTTCGCATCGATATTCAGGGATATTTCTTTTCCCAATGCTTCAGATTTGTACAATTCCTGAACACTTTCTAGAAAGCGTTTCATATCCAGATTCGAAAAATTCAGGGGTGTCGGTCGGGTGTATTCTAAAAAATCCTGGAGGGAGGTATTAATTCTCGATATTTCAGAGACCATGGTACCAGTAAGAGATTCATATTCCTGTAAATCATCACCGGGAACAAATTCACGTTTCAAACGCTGGGCTACAATTCCGATAGCATTGAGTGGATTGCGGATTTCATGAGCAACACCTGCAGCAAGCTCTCCGACAGCTGCCTGTTTCTCTCGGAGGCGGTTCAATTTTTCCAACCTGTAGACTTCTGCCTCAATCCGTGTCTTTTCTTCTTCCAGGACAACCGCATTTTGTCGAACCAATAAAAATATGAGGAGCACAAAGGCGAGCAGCGTAAATAGTGTGGTCCGAATGAGAATTTGATATATGATTTGACCTTTTAAACTAAGTAAGGTATCCGCTTTGAGTCCAATGCGGACTTCACCCAGACTTGAGTTAAAAAAGACGGGGCGGACTACTTCCAGCAAATTGGTTTCCCCTTTCGAAACCTTGAAAAGAATATCGGCAAGGGGTTCACGGTTCCAGCTATCATCAACCATAAGATTTGATTTTGAAACATAGTAGGGCTCTCGGTCATCCAGAGACAATTTCAGATATTGTAGCCCTTTCACATGAAGAAGATCTTCAAGGGCAGATTCCATGGCGGTGAGATACTTGAAATCCTGTTCTGCTTCCAGGGATAATTTACAGGATATAACACCACCACGATTTCGAGGAATAGCCACCAGGAAAGCGTCCTCTTCGGCGTACTGGTTCTGGTCAATCCCTACAATGATGAGGTCTGTTTTGCTGGACAAAATCGGTTGAATCTGATTCTGAATCCAGATCCTATCCTCATCAATTTGAGTCGGTGCACTTTTTGAAACTGTTATGAGACCACTGTCTATGTTCCCCTTATTGTCATAAGTTGAAATATCCATGATGGTTTCATCATTCACCCATTTATCCAAATCACTCCTGGACAACTTCTGCTCTGAATCTATTTGGTTCAGGATGCTGAGCATATCTATGGCTCTATCAATATAGGATTGTTTGAGTTCTTCTGTGAGATAGGCCTGACCGCTACCGCTCTGGGCAATAACCGCGGCGGTCATGGCTGCTTGATCCTGAACAAGCTGGAGTAGATCACCATAACGAGACCGGTATTCAAGAACGCTTGATGTCAGCAGTAATCCCAGAACTACAAGATATAGTGCAAGATACCATGGCTTTGATTTTATCAAGTTTTTAGTTGCTGTAAACAATCAGTATTCCTCTCGCCACAATTTGTGATCTACATTCTTATTAATTAAGAGGAATATTCTAATAAATTACCGGAAGCTATCAACCCATTTGAACTGATATTTCACTTATCCTGAAAATGTAGCGACCATTTGGCTGATCTGACATCAACAGGCAAGTAAAGGATGAATTACATTCGCCAATACTAATCAATTTTCTGGAATTTTTCAGGTGATCTTGCAAAATTTTGAATAATTGCATCAGCCATATCGCCCAGGGCTTTCCTTGACCTGTATATAGCAATACCTTCTGCCTGCAAGGCACCCTTCAAACTTGGACCTATTCCTCTTACTATCACGGCATCACATTCTTTAACAATACCAAGATTGCGTCTATGTTCATTTACTCCTTCTAAATCCATACCTTGCTGATGGCCATGTTCATTATGATGTCCTTCACCATGTTTGTGATGAGTATGCATATTTTCATGGAGACCAAGCTTTTCTACTTGACCAGTATCAGTAATGTATACAGAAAAGGACGCAGCGTACCCCATGCGAACAGCTATTTGTTCGCCGTCAGCTTCCACTGGAATGGCAATTTTCATATTCTGCTTCCTTTTCTTATGAGATTATAAGTCACATAATATTTGAGGTAGTCGCTATCAATTGTTGGAAGAAACATCAATGACCGAGACTATGAAAAATAAGACCCAAAAATATGCCCCAAACCAGGTTAATTAGTTTTAGATAAATGAAGGCTTTTTTTGACTCGGCCAGCAAAGGTAGGGTTCCATGACCATCTTGACTCGCCGAGCTGGCAATCAGAATACTGAGAGGCAAACTACCTTCCAGAAAAAGTGCCACGAACACAAAGTGTGGACCCGATTGAGGGATCATTCCTACGAGAGCAGCCAAAAGCAAGACGATGTAATAATTATTATCTATCAGGTTATCGATAGCCCAATAATCCTTCAGAATATTTAAGGCAAGCAGAATCATAAATGTCCACATGAAGATTCTGGGAAGATGAATTTTTATCAAGTGTTCCCATAGATGCTCCTGCAAGAAATGGTCTGGCACTGTTGAGACGATGAACAGGGTAATAAGGCCACCAAACAAAAAAGTTGTGCGCTTCCAATCCCAGGATTGGGGGCCAATGGTGCCTGTGATGAGTGCTATCAGAAGAGCCAGAATCAGAGATATGATTAAGAAACGATGAAAAGTCAAGGCTCGTAACTGTGGAATTACCTCTCTGGCATTAAAGCAATCGCAATTTGCCTTTTCATGAAATGGAAGCTCGTGGTACTCGCCCCTGCCAAATATTCCATAGTGGTCTGATATGCGATCAACAATTGTAGCCAAGACAATAGCACTGGCAAATAAAACCACGGTAATTAAAAGTGCTGTTTTAGGGATAAGCGCAAACATGATAAAAGCCTCATCACCACTGGTTGTCACCATGGTAGCGACCAAGGCTCCAAAACTTAATACTCCATGACCGAAGAGTGTGGTCGCGGTAAAGGCCCCCAGGCACCCGGGAAGCGCACCCAGAATGCCGGCAAAAATATACTGTCGCCAGCGCTTAGAAGTGAAAATCCGCGCCCATCCACCCTGGGATTGCACATTGATATATTCAACAATCAGCATCATTACAAACACGAAGTTTGTTATCATTATCGCATTTTTTAGGGGTCCGATGATCATTGTTTCTGCGCCTTATGAATGGTTTTATTGGATTCTCAGGATGCCCAATCCTGAAGCATAGATTTTTGAACCATATTAATTGCTTTAATCATGTTATGTTATGTAGCAAATACTGTGCTAGGGTTTTCGATCAATACACATTAATTGATTGAAAATCCATGCCTAAATTCAATCTCTTTTAGCTCTATTGGGTTTCAGATTATTAGAGATAATATGAACGGTTGCACCTAAAACCTATTCTGTTCCGGAGTATGAAATTGCAAAGATGTAGAAATAAAAAATGCCCCGGATTTCCAGGGCATTTAAACTTAGCACTATGGCAGAATGCTATTTTTTTTCAGCAACCTTGAGTCGATTCATGGAACGTTCCAACGCTCTTAACGCTCTCAGTTGGTCTTCCATCTCATCCTGTTTCTTGCTGAGATGATCTTTGGCACGATCATAAGCTTCCTGAGCGCGTGTCAGATCAATATCGTCCTTTGGTTCAGCAGACTCCACGAGGAGTTGTACACCGTCTCTTGTAATCTCAGCAAAACCCTTGGTGGAGGCATAGGATGTCTCCACTGAGCCCTTCACCACTTTGATTTCACCAATAGCGAGAGACATAATGGACTCTGTATGCCCTGACAGTACACCAAAGGCACCATCTACACCTGGAGCGCGCAGGTAGTCTACCATGCCCTCATCATACACTTTGGTGGGTGTAATGATTTCTAGATGGAATTGTTCGGCCATTTTGAATTATCCACTTTTCTTTGCGCTGGCGATAACATCGTCAATGTTACCTTTATACATAAAGGCATTTTCATTGTATTTATCCATATCACCTGCAAGAATGGCTTCAAAGCCAGTAATGGAATCCTCCAGGCTCACGTATTGACCCGCAGTACCAGTAAATGCTTCAGCCACAAAGAAAGGCTGTGAGAAGAATTTTTGCATTCGGCGAGCACGGTTCACTGTGTTCTTATCATCATCAGATAATTCATCCATTCCAAGAATGGCAATAATATCCTGAAGATCTTTATATTTCTGCAGAACAACTTTTACTTCCTGGGCAACATCATAGTGACGATCTCCAACAACACGAGGATCAAGAATTCGAGATGTTGATGAGAGCGGATCCACAGCAGGATAAATACCCAATTCAGCAATACCACGTTCCAACACTGTGGTTGCATCAAGGTGAGCAAAGGTGGTTGCAGGAGCAGGATCTGTTAAATCATCTGCAGGTACATAGATTGCCTGTACAGAAGTTACTGAGCCCTTCTTGGTTGAGGTAATTCTTTCCTGAAGATCACCCATCTCAGTTGAAAGAGTAGGCTGGTAACCCACAGCAGAAGGCATACGTCCTAATAGCGCGGATACTTCCGAACCAGCCTGTGTGAAACGGAAAATATTATCGACAAAAAGGAGTACATTCTTGCCTTCAACATCACGGAAATATTCAGCCATGGTCAGACCGGATAGAGCCACGCGGAGACGAGCTCCTGGCGGTTCATTCATTTGGCCAAAGACCATAGCAGTTTTATGAATAACACCTGATTCGGTCATTTCAAGATAAAGATCATTACCCTCGCGAGTACGTTCACCCACACCTGAGAATACTGAGTATCCACCATGCTCAGTGGCGATATTTCGGATCAATTCCTGAATCAGAACTGTTTTACCAACACCTGCACCACCGAATAATCCAGTTTTTCCACCCTTTGAATAAGGCTCAAGTAAATCAACAACTTTGATACCTGTTTCCAGGATCTCACTTGCGGTTGTTAGATCTTCCTGTTTAGGTGGATCGCGATGAATAGGAAATCGTTTTACATTGGGAGCTGGTTTTCCATCGATGACATTTCCAACCACATCAAACATGCGGCCGAGAGTCTCAGGTCCTACAGGGACTGAAATAGGAGAACCAACATCAGTCACCTTGATACCACGTTGGAGACCATCTGTAGAATCCATGGCGATTGTGCGAACAACATTTTCACCCAGATGCTGGGCTACTTCTAAAACCAATAATCCGTCTTCGCGTTCAATATTCAGAGCATTTAACACTTCTGGTAACTGACCATCCTCAAAACGGACATCAACAACAGCACCCATAATCTGAACAACTTTTCCTTGTTTTGCCATCGTATGAATTTTCCTCTTATTCCACTAAAGCTTCGGCACCACTCACAACTTCCAGAATCTCTGTGGTAATTGCAGCTTGACGTGCCTTATTGTATTCCAGTCGGAGACTATCAATGAGATCCCCGGCATTATTCGTAGCTGCTTCCATTGAAGTCATCCTGGCTGCCTGTTCGGCGGCATTGGATTCCAGTAAAAAACGCCACATTTGGATATTTAAATGACGGGGTATCAATGATTTGACTACCTCATCCTTGGAAGGCTCAAACAGATAATCCGTGCTTACCTCTTCAGCATCATCCTCCAAAACCAGAGGGAGATAATGGTATTCCACAATTTTCTGTTGAGCTACATTCTTGAACTCATTAAAAATGACTCTGACATCATCATATTCACCTGCAAGATAGCGTGATGTAACTGCCCTGGCCATCTTAGTGGCATGGCTAAAGTTGAGTTCATTCCAGAAATCAGTGTAATGTTCAACAACATCATAACCTCTTTTTCCAAAATACTCATAACCCTTGCGCCCGATGCAGATGAGTTTTGAATTCTCCTTGCCAGCAGCATTAATAATGATCTCTGCCTGGCGTAGAATGTTTGTATTAAAACTACCACATAAACCACGATCAGATGTCAATATGATGAAAGCCTTTTGTTTGGCAGGTCTCATTGTCAGTAAATCATGTGTGGTTCGATCAATATCTGGGAGAAGATGGTTCAGTACACCATGAATACGACCAGCATAAGGTCTCGCCTGTTCCATGTTGATTTGAGCGCGACGCAATTTAGCCGCCGCCACAAGCTTCATGGCACGCGTAACCTGCTTGATACTCTCAATAGTACCTATCCGCTTCCGAATGTCTTTTAAATTCGCCATAGCGATCCTTAGGCTACAAACCCTTTAACAAAGTCTGATACTGCCTTGTTCAATGCAGTATCAATCTCATCAGTCAAGTTGCCTTCAGTGGCAATTTTCTTGAGAAGGTCTGAATTTGTGGCTTCCATATTGCTCAGGAATTCACTCTCAAAACGACGTACATCAGCAGGAGCAATGTCATCCAGAAAACCTCTTGAGGCAGCGTAGAAGATGGCAATCTGCTTTTCCACAATCATGGGAGCAAACTGATTTTGTTTCAATACTTCGTAGAGAATTTTTCCGCGGGTGAGCTGTTTTTGAGTTTCAGCATCCAGATCAGATCCAAACTGGGCAAAAGCAGCCAATTCGCGATACTGGGCAAGATCAAGTCTCATACCACCAGCCACCTTTTTCATGGCGCCGATCTGAGCGTTTCCACCTACACGAGATACCGAAATACCAACATTCAAGGCAGGACGTTGTCCACTATTGAAGAGATCCGTTTCCAAAAAGATCTGACCATCAGTAATGGAGATCACATTGGTGGGGATATAAGCTGACACATCACCCATCTGAGTTTCGATAATGGGGAGTGCGGTGAGTGAACCACCACCTAACTCTTTATTCAATTTTGAGGAGCGCTCCAACAGGCGGCTATGCAGGTAGAATACATCTCCCGGGTAGGCTTCACGACCTGGAGGTCTTCTAAGGAGCAAAGACATCTGGCGATAGGCCACAGCATGTTTAGACAGATCATCATAGATAATCAGAGCATGTTTGCCGTTATCGCGGAAATATTCACCAATTGAAGCACCAGTGTAAGGTGCTAGAAATTGCAGTGGAGCTGGATCGGAAGCATTGGCAGCCACTACAGTTGTGTATTCCATGGCTCCCTGGGCTTCAAGCTCAGCAACCACACGGGCTACCGTAGAGGCTTTCTGTCCAATGGCTACATAAATACAAAATACTGGATCATCTGGAGTGTCTGCACTGTGAGTATATTTCTGATTCACAATCGTATCAAGCGCTACAGCTGTTTTACCTGTCTGGCGGTCACCAATAATCAACTCACGCTGGCCACGACCGATGGGAATCATACTGTCAATAGCTTTGATACCCGTCTGGAGAGGCTCATTTACAGGACTTCTGGCCAATACACCCAGAGCTTTACGCTCCACAGGATAGGATTTTCCGGCCTTAATCTCGCCCTTACCATCCATGGGAACACCAATGGGGCTTAACACGCGTCCGATAACAGCATCACCTACAGCCACGGAGACAACCTTGCCTGTACGTTTGACCTGGTCACCTTCTTTAACGAGGGATGTGTTTCCAAATAGAACCAGTCCGACTTCATCCTCTTCAAGGTTCATAGCCATGCCTACAACACCGTTGGGGAGCTCAATCAGCTCTGAGGCCATAACATTTTCCAGTCCACTGACTCTGGCAATACCGTCACCAACCATGATGACTTCACCTATCTCCGCCACATCAATGGCGAGGTCTAATTTGCCCAGTTCTTCCTGGAGTAATTTTGTGATTTCGTCTGTTCGAATATCTGTCATATTCTTGTCTTTCCTTTAGGACTGAATCAGTGCTTGTCTGATACGTGCTAGTTTACTGGAGAGAGAGGCATCCAAAATGGTATTGCCTACTCGTAATGTTAAACCACCCAAAATATCCTGATTTACTTCGGTAGTAAAATCAGCTTTTGAGGATGTGACTGATTGGACAGCCTGCCGAATACGCTGAACCGTTTCGTCAGATAATTTACTGGTGCTAACTGCATGGACTTTGACCTGGTCACTATGGGTATAAAAGGCCGCTTCCAGGCTATGCATAATCATTCCTAGCAATTTCATATCCCGTTCCTCACCCAGCTGAGCCAAAAAAGCAAGATTAATAGGATGAAGATCGGTGTAGACCTTGCCAAGCAGTTCAATTTTGACTGTGGCTTCAACTTTGGTCGAGGCCAAAAAAGCTTTCAGGGCCGGTTCCCGTCGATAGCTGGAGTAGAAGGACTTCAACGAGCGATAGACTGGCTCCAGTGCATCCTTAGACTCAGCAATTTTTAAAAGAAGATTGACGTACTGGCGACTTTTTGCTGATGTGCGCATTAATTCTTACCGTAATCCTTTAAAGCATCTTCAATGAGACGTTCGTTGTCTGCAAGAGTAATTGATTTTGCGATAATCTTTTCAGCAGCGGCCATTGAGATATCTACAATCTGATTCCGGATTTCAGCAATCGCCTTTTCGCGTTCTGCGCCAATCTGAACTTCAGCCTGTTTAAGAATCCCTACAGATTTATCCTTAGCTTCATTAAGAATATCAGTTTTCATCCGCTCTGCGGTTTCTTTGCCGGCAGCCACAATGTTTTGGGCTTCCTGTCTGGCTTTGGCTACCATCGCTTCATATTCTTCGGCAACTTTATCAGCTTCTTGACGAGCTGCTTCCGCTTCCTCAAGTGATTCACGTATGAAATTCTCGCGATTTTCCAGCGCCTTTATCATGGGTTTCCAGGCTTTGGTACCCAGGATCACCAACACAGCAAGGAAGGTGATCCAGGTCCAGAACATTAAGCCTGTGTCAAACCGTAGCAGGTTTTCCATAGTTCCTCCGAAGGAAAGTTTTCAGGCGAATTATTTCAGAGCGATGAGGAGAGTTACAACCTCACCAATAATTGCAACACCTTCGAGGAGGAAGAGGGGCAAGCTAACTGCACCAGTAATACTGGCTGCGGCTTCAGGCTGACGAGCAATACCTGCAGCTGCGGCTACGGCTAATTTTCCAATTCCAAGGCCTGCGCCAATAACTATCATACCTGCACCAATCGCGGCACCTAGATAAGCAAATTCCATTTTAAAACTCCTTTTTGTGTGTTTCTATCATCATTATCTCATTGCCACATACATGTCTCATATCCCTGAACTGAGTATGTGCATTTCGAGCATAGCTGATAGAAGTTGTATGTTTTTCGTTGTAAAAGATCAATTGATTAGTGATCCGCATGAATTGACTGGCCAATAAACACTGAAGAAAGCAGTGTGAACACATAGGCTTGTACAATACTCACGATAATCTCTAAAAAGGTAATACCCACATTCAAAGCCACCGAAGCAACGCCTACATAGGCATTGTGAAGCAAAAATATGGGAGCAAAGATAGCCAGCATGGCGATATGCCCGGCAGTCATGTTAGCCGCCAATCGCATGGTTAATGCAAAAGGTCTGACGAACATACTCAAAATTTCAATGGGGATCAGGATGATGTAAACAGCCCACGGCAAGCCACTAGGAGCTAGATTTTTCCAATGCTCGAAGAAACCATGCTCTCGAATACCTGCGACAATGATCGAAATAAAGGTAATAATGGCTAATGCAGCAGTCACCATGAAGTTACCAGTAGCCGTTGTACCACCGTGACCATGATTGATGTAATTGAATGCTGGGATCAAGCCCAAAAAGTTTACCGTTAGGATCAGAAAGAAAAAGGACATCACAAGAGGGCCCCATTTCAAGACATGATTTTTCCCTACCGTGGGAATGAGAATACCAGTCCGCACAAAGTCCACGACATACTCAAAAGCATTCGAGAATCCGCTTGGAACAGGACGATCTTCTTTGCGATAACGTCGCGTTGCGTAGAGGGCTGCAGTAATGAGCAATCCAGCGGCAATCCAGAGCATGATAACATGTTTGGTAATTGAAAGATCAACACCAAAAAGCTCAAAATCAATCATCACATCACTGTTGGCGACGTGCTCAATGATTTTATCCCCAATATTGTTGCTGGTTCCGTGGCCTGGTTCAGCCATTAAGAATTCTCCCCTGTATTTTGTGTGCTTCTTGCCATAAAAAGCGGCCAATAATAAGCTTCGACCCCATGCCACGCAAGAAAGTTTATAACTAAGATTACAATAAATGTCATGTTATCCAAAGTCCCTGCTTTCACGAGGATAGCCGACCATACCCCTAGCAGAATAACCTTAAAGAAAAACCCAATAATATTTATTTTTTGAAGGTTTTGAGGGTTATTTGTTTTTGAATATTCTGCCCAGACCAATAGTCCACCACTAATCAGGATCGGAATGATCGCCCCTGCCAACACAGAATTCACCTTTTCAAGCTGTCCCATGAAGATTAAAGCAAGTATGGCTAAACCATTTAATATCAAGGCGAAAATGCCTAATACCTGCCAAGCTTTCATCAGTTTTTATCTTTCATATAAAGAGTCTTATATAGTTCATACATACCAATAATTACACCTAATAAGGCTCCAGTGAGGACGCCATACTGAGGCCATCCAAATTTTTGATCAATAAAATATCCGATTGCACCCAGACCCAAAACGCTGCCGGTCATCGTAGAAGCTGCTGCCATATACTTTCCGGAGCCGTCAGATTTCAAGTGTTTTTAAATCTCTTCGCCGAGGGCTTCAAATTCATCAGAAGTGGATGTTTCTGGAACCATGGAACTGCGGCCGTGAAAAATGGCTCCATCCTCAATAATGAGTCTGGTAGCAATGACATCCCCTTTGAGCCGTCCGGCTTTCCCCAGGGCAACCTTGCCCTTCACCTCAATATTGCCCCCAACAATACCACCGATGATAGCGTACTCCCCTTTAATGCCACCTTTGACAACCCCGGACTCAGAAACCGTCACAAAACCTGAGGCTTCTATACTGCCATCAACGCTTCCATTAATGTGGGCACTTCCGTTGATATTCATATCGCCAGAGATGTGAGTTCCACGCCCGACAATTGTTTCTATGCGATGGATTCGATTGGCCATTTTAGTATTCCTTATCAACAGCTGGAGTGTTTGTTTCAGTTAGTTCAGTAATAAATGTGGCTGGATCCAGAGGAACACCTTTGTACCAGATTTCAAAATGGAGATGGGCGCCATCTGAGAGACCTGTGTTTCCCATGATAGCAATGGGCTCAGCTCGATCCACAACCTGTCTCTGGGTCACCAGATTTTGTTCATTATGTCCATACATGGTGATGTAGCCATTTCCGTGATCGATGATAATGGTATTCCCAAAGCGATACGTCCAATCTGAGAAAATGACATACCCACGACCAGCCGCCTTTACAACCCTGTCGTCGATGGAAGACAAGTCTATACCGAGGTGGTCTTGACTAAAAAGTCCCTCTCGAACACGAAACCCTGCGTTCACAAAGCCTTTAATAGGTAAGTATGTAGGTCTATCTTCTAACAACCCCATGGTTTCAAATGGAGATACCTCCCAATTGTCCTCAAGAAATGCACTATCACCTTCAGCGCCTTGCAAATTAAAATGTGTGCCCATTGTGCTTTCGATGAAATGGTTGATCTCTTCGATGCGCTTGGCATTTTTCAAAAGACCTGCAACTTCCTGCCTCTCACCCAGCAGGTAATCGTTCTCCCGCTTAATGGTGCGATACTCCATAGCCTTGGGTAGATAATAGGTAGAAAATAGAATGATCACACCAAGCAGGATGATGATGAGTAATTTTAATATATTGACTGTGGTGGTAGTGATTGAATAAGACTTACCGTTGGTTTCATTATCCGGCAGGATAAGAATGGTATATTTTTCGTGTTTCATGATTTCCTGCTTCTACTTATTTTCTGTTGGGAGAATGGTTCCGAATAAATTTTTTATTTCTTCATGGACTCAAAGAGTTCAAGCAACCGCTCTAAATCTTCATCACCAAAATACTCAACCTCAATAATCCCCTTTTGGGGACCAGCCTTGATCTGAACACGGGTTCCAAGGACAGTCATGAGAGCTTCTTCACTCCGAGTTAAGAAAACTGACTTTTTAGGAGCTGCTTTCTTCTTTTTCGCTGAAACAGGAGTCTTGTTTTTGAGCTTCTTGACATAATTTTCAGTTTCGCGCACGCTCATGTTGTTTCTACGTACCAGTTGAAAAACGTTGACCATTTCTTTGGCTGAATCAAGACCCAGAAGCGCCCTGGCATGACCAGCAGAAATAACCAGGTTTTTCAGTGCGATTTTAATTTCTGATGGCAACTTGAGTAGGCGCATAGCATTGGTAACTGCCGCCCTGCTCTTGCCAATATTCCCGGCAATCTCTTCGTGTGAGAGATCGTATTTATCTGATAGGAGTGAGTATGCTTCGGCTTCTTCCAGCGGATTTAGATTGTCCCGCTGCAAGTTTTCAATCAGAGCCAGCTCCATCATATCCACATCTTTATCTACAGTAAGAATGTAAATCGGCACCGTTTCCAGTCCCAGTTCCTGGCAAGCTCTCAGGCGTCTTTCACCGGCAATGAGCTCATATTCACCATTGACTTCCCGAACCGTGATGGGTTGTATCAAACCCTTAGATTTGATGGATGTTTTGAGATCTTCAAAAGACTGTACCGCTTTTTCGGAATCAAAATCTTTTCTGGGCTGGAAAGGATTGGGTCGAATATCGTTTGGGGAAACTGAGAGTGAGGAAATGGATGATTCCTCGGGAGCACCCAATGAATCAAAAATAGCATCCAACCCCCTTCCTAGTCTTTTAGGAACTTCAGGCATTTTCAAGCACCTCTTCAACCAGGTTCATATAGTTGGCAGCGCCAACGGAGTTTGCATCATAAAGCATAATGGGTTTACCATAGCTTGGTGATTCACTCAAACGGACATTACGATTGATATAGGTCTTGTAAACACGTTCCTTAAAATAGGTTTTCACTTCTTCAACGACCTGCTTACTTAAATTTAGACGACTATCGTACATGGTCATCAAGACACCTTCAATGACGAGCGCTTTATTTATGGTTTTCTGAACCCGGCGAACCGTATTCAGCAGCTGCCCCAATCCCTCCAGAGCATAGTATTCACACTGAATGGGAATCAGAATTGAATGAGCCGCCGTGAGAGCATTTAGGGTAAGTAGACCTAGAGAGGGTGGACAATCGATGATGATGAAATCATAATTTTCTTCCACTTCAGCTACGGCATCTTTTAAAATACGTTCTCTGGCAATTGCTGAGACCAGCTCAACTTCAGCACCAACCAAGGACGGGCTGGATGGGATCAGATCAAGAAAAGGTAACTCGGTCTTATGCAAAATATCTTGTATAGTTGCCTGATTAAGCAGCACTTGATAGATGCTCTGACCATCTACCCTGACGGGGTGCCCGAGTCCGGCAGTAGAATTTGCCTGAGGGTCTAAATCGATGAGTAGGGTTTTTTTCTCAGTTACAGCCAAACCTGCAGCCAAATTGACTGAAGTCGTTGTTTTCCCTACACCCCCCTTTTGATTAACGATGGCTATAATTTTTGCCATAAGATATTGTTTTTTAAAGACCTATGCTAATTATGTTCAGGCTTTGAATATAGTTGAATCCCATCCCAAATACAACGGGTAGCTGAATGTCATTCTGCATTGGTTTTGATGCTCCTTGATCGTAGCAATTCTGGCACTGAAACGGAAAGGATAATAATCACTGCGCCAATGAAGGCCGAACGGGAAAGCGCTTCACCCAGGAGCACCCAACCCCACATGCTGGCTAAGATTGGAATGAGGAAGGTCGTGTAACTCATTTTTACGATGGTCACACGATTGACCAGCCAGAAGTACATCGTAAATCCGATAGCAGATCCAAAAATAGCGAGATATCCGGTAGCTACCAACGACACGATGTTTAAATCTACACTTTGCCATGATTCAAAAATTAGACCCAAAATGAGTAGCAGAGCTGCTCCAATCAACATGGCAGAGGCATTGGCTGCCACAGGGTCGAGGTGACTTCCTTCCCTTTTGTAAAGTACATTGGGATAGGCTGCGGCAAGGATAGACACGAGAATAAAGATCATACCTGTAGCTACCTGTGGATCAAAGTCAGCTCCTCGGAAATCAAATATAAATAGGGTACCGATGATGGAGCCAACCAAGCTGAAGATGCTTGATGCATTGATTTTTTCATTCACCAGCATCCGATGCGCAAATACAGCAATCATCACAGGTAAAGTGGCCCAAAGGATAGAGGTGATATTACTATCCACGAATTGCATTCCCCAGTATGTGAGCCCATAACCCAAAAAGAAGTTACCTATGCCGAGAGCCAGAATAAGCTTTCGGTCTTTCCATTGGGGCAAAATCGGTTTTTTTCGCAATTTCTGAAGCAGGACCAGAACAAGCCCCGCCAGGAAGAAACGAATAGATGCCATAAGAAAAGGAGTATCACCCACACTCACTTTGATGGCAATCCAGGTGCTACCCCAAATTAAAATGAGAGCAACATATAATGATGGGATGATATATGAGTTCGATTTCACGCGGAGAAATTAGCGTGGTTCCGTCTTTTGACTATGTAATTGTTTCACAGTTTGCACATAGTAAAGAATTCTCATCTGGTTCATTCACACTTACTATTTTTGGGAATATCATCCTATTATCTGTTGGTACCAGGACCTCAAGGCGGAAAACAACGGCATTGGCCCCAGTTTTTTAAAAAATATTTGCAAAATAATATCCAATATTTCCAATGATTGATCATTTTATCTAACATTGCACTATTCATCTCAAAGCCTTGGTGAATAAGACTTGCGTGTGTTTAGCAAATACTATTTGCCATTATTAACTTATTGTAAATAAACACTACTAACACTGTGTTCTTTTTATATTTATCACTCATTTCGGCATATATATCGCAAAGCTAGATTATGAAATATAGATTTGTTATGAATGCAACTGACATAAAAGAGCGCCTCACAGACAAAACCAGACCGGTATTTGCCATTGGCGTCGCTGCCGACCTGGTGGGAGTTTCTGTCCACACCTTACGGATGTATGAGACTGAAGGTCTTATTATCCCACAGCGAACAAAATCTAAACATCGTCTTTATTCCCAGACGGATATCGAAAGACTACAGTGCATTCGGGTCATGATCGAAGATCGTGGCTTTAATCTGGCCGGGATCAAGGGCATGATGTCCATGGCTCCCTGTTGGGAGATCAAAGGTTGCAGTGATATAGATCGAGTCTCTTGTGATGCCTACAAATCATCATTGGAACCATGTTGGGTGGTGAAATCCAAGACCTTAGCCTGTCAGAACAAAGCATGTTCTGAATGCCCCGTTTATAGAGATGTAACAACCTGTCATAACATGAAATCCTTTTTACAACAACATTGGAAGAACGTATGAGTACTCGCATGAATCGACGCAATTTTATTAAAGTCGCCGGTATGGGTGCCGGAAGCATGGCTTTCGCAACACCTCTGTTTGATTTTGCCAAAGGAGAGATATTAGCTCCTGATACAGTTCCAGGCATATATGCCAAAAGAACACCTACATACTGTGAGATTTGTTTCTGGAAGTGTGCAGGTTGGGTGCATACCAATGAGGAGGGTAAGATCTGGAAGATCACAGGTCACGAAGATGATCCTCATTCAAATGGTCGCCTTTGCCCTCGTGGTACTGGTGGTGTCGGCATGTATAACGATGAAGATCGCCTGAAAACGCCCCTTATTCGAACTGAAGAAGGAGGCGTTCAATCTTTCCGCGAAGCCTCATGGGATGAAGCCTTCACATATATTGCTGATGGTCTCAAGAAAATAGCTGAAGAACACGGTCCAGAATGTACTGCACTATTCACACACGGATCAGGTGGAAAATATTTTGGTGATCTTCTCCAAGCATTCGGTTCTTCCAATATTGCAGCCCCCTCCTACGCCCAATGTCGTGGTCCCAGAGAAGTTGGCTTTATCGCAACCTATGGAGAAGGGGTTGAATCACCTGAACGCGTTGATATTCGTGACACCCGTTGCCTGGTGTTGATAGGTTCTCACTTTGGTGAAAACATGCATAATGGCCCTGTCCAGGAAATCGCTCAAGCAACAGATAAGGGCGCTTCTATTATAACAGTTGATCCCCGCTTTTCCACCGTGGCCAGCAAATCAAAATTCTGGCTTCCTATCAAACCAGCTACCGATATGGCTCTTCTTTTGGCCTGGATGCATGTCATCATTTATGAAGGTCTTTACGACAAAGAGTACATCGAAAAGTATGCCTATGGTTTCGAGGACCTCAAAGCCCATGTCGCACAAATGACCCCTGAATGGGCTTATGGTATCACGACCATAAAACCAGAGACCATTCGGGAGACAGCCCGTGAAATGGCCAACGCAAGTCCACGCGTTATCATCCACCCTGGTCGTCATGTTACCTGGTACGGTGATGATACCCAACGGCTGAGAGCAGTCGCCATGTTGAATGCGCTTCTGGGTTCCTGGGGTCGTCGCGGAGGCTACTATAACCCTGAGAAAGTTAATTTTAAGAAATATCCACATCCAGCCTTCCCAAAACCTGCCAGAACCTGGAAAGATGCCTATCCAGGCAAATTCAAACTGGCCGGTCTGGCATTAGCATCTGGAATTTGCGATGCTACCGTGCCCACGACTGAAAGAGATTGCTCCTTCAAGGCCTGGATAGTGAATGGAACTAATTTGATTCACACCCTGCCGAATCAAGCGAACACCCTCAAAGCCATTCAAGCTTTGGATCTCATGGTGGTCGTAGATACCATGCCTATGGAAATCACAGGTTACGCTGATGTGATTCTACCAGAATGTACCTATCTGGAACGCTATGATGATATTCGTGTCAGTAAACATCGTGAGCCCACCATCGCCCTACGTATGCCGGCAGCTCCACCCAAGTACAATACAAAACCAGCCTGGTGGATGGCCAAAGGTATCGCTGAAAAAATGGGCCTGGGTCACTTTTTCCCATGGGAAAACATCGAAGAGAAACTGGATTGGGAATTGAAACAGGTTGGCACGTCTCTGGAAGAAATGAAGCGAATTGGCGTGAAGAAGTATAAACGCGAATATGATGACCTTTATCCCATGCAAGATCTTGAAGATTTCGAATTTAACACCAACACTGGCAAGATTGAGCTTTACTCAACCGCTATGGAAGATAAAGGCTACGATCCCTTACCTAAATACACCGCTCATGAGGAACCACCAGAGGGCTACTACAGACTCATTTATGGTCGCGCCCCCATGCACACCTTTAGTCGAACTGCTAACAATCCAAACCTCACTGATCTCATGGACGAAAACAGCGTCTGGGTAAATCCAAAAATTGCCAAGGAATGGGATTTACAGAATGATCAATACTTGTGGTTAGAAAACCAGGATGGTGTGGTTACCAAGACTCCAATTAAGGTGCGGGTTACAGAGCGAATTCGTTTTGACAGTGTTTATATGGTGCATGGATTTGGCCATACAAATAAAAAACTAACTCGGGCGAATGGCCGCGGAGCCAGCGATGCAGATCTGATTACACGAGTTCATGTTGATCCAATCATGGGTGGTACAGGTATGCGTGGTAACTTTGTCACCTTCCGCTTTGAAGCTGGAAAGGAGGTGTCCTCATGAGATACGCCATGGCGATAGACACCCTGAAATGCGTAGGTTGCAATGACTGTGTTGTGGCCTGCCAAACCGAAAATAATGTTCCTATTGGTTACTGCAGGGATTGGATTGTCGAGAAAACCACAGGAACCTATCCCGAGCTACAATTGGAAATTCGTTCCGAACGCTGTAACCATTGTGCAAATGCTCCCTGTGTGAGGACTTGTCCCACAGAGGCCAGTCATTATGCCGAAGGTGGTATTGTTCTGGTTGAAGAGAGTGAGTGTATTGGTTGTAAAGCCTGTATCACATCCTGTCCTTACGATGCCCGCTTTATTCACCCAGAAGGTTATGTGGATAAATGTACTTTTTGCATCCATCGTGTTGAAAAAGGTCAGGATCCAGCCTGTGTTGCTGTTTGCCCCACCCATTGCATGATCTTTGGTGATCTGGATGATCCCAACAGTGATATTTCAAGGGTGATGGCTACCAGAAAATGGAAATCGCTGATCCCCGAAGCCGGGACTGACCCCAAAGTATTCTACTTAATATGATATTAATGGTTTAAAAAGTATAAACCGCAAAGCACACAGAGAGCGCAGAGAAGTTCTACATGTTGATAAAACACCATAAAAATAGCTTTGATCGACTAGCTTTTAACACAAGCAATAACATCCACGTTTCATCTGTGTTTCATCCGTGGCAACATTTTTTTCATAAGGATTGATATAAGTATGATTGAAGAAATTATCACCAGTGGACGTATGAACCCCGAGATTGATCCCATTCTCCATGTGTGGGGGTGGGAAATTCCCTTCTATCTATTCCTGGGGGGGATCTCAGCGGGTATATTGATTTTCTCGGCGTATTTCACCTTACGAAATCGCCAGGATGAACTACCAGTCGCTGTTAAATGGATGCCTCTGGCAGTTCCTTTTCTTATCGGGATTGGATTGATTGCACTCCTGATGGATCTATCCCATGTTCTCTATTTCTGGCAACTGTTCACCAACATTCGATGGGAATCCCCCATGTCCTGGGGCGCCTGGACGCTCGGTATTATCATGCCGCTCTCCATCGCCTGGATTGCCACCTGGATGGAAGATATTTTTCCAAAATGGGATTGGAAGTATGATGAAGTTAAAACAGCGATCAACTGGCTGAAAGGCCAACGTCGATATATGGCTCAAATTCTGATTCTGTTATCCGTCATATTGGGTATGTACACAGGAATCCTGTTGTCCGCTTTTAATGCAAGACCCTTCTGGAACACCAGTATTCTTGGTCCCCTATTCCTTACTTCTGGACTATCTGCTAGCGCTGCCCTGATTTCCTTCTTTTCTAAATCGGAAGTGGAGAAGCGCTTGTTTACACGCATCGATGTCATACTCATCGGTATCGAACTTTTCATGATTGTCCATTTATTTATGGGGCATCTCGCTGGAACCCAGGTTCACATCCAAGCCGCTCAGATGTTCCTTGGTGGTGCCTTTACCGTTCCTTTCTGGGTTTTTGTCGTAGGACTTGGATTGATCATGCCTGTGATTCTGGAAATACTTGAACTCAAACATAAATTCATCCCTGCCATCGTGCCTGTAGTGCTCATTGTGGCCGGGAATCTCATGCTGCGCGTTATTGTGGTTGATGCCGGACAAGCCAGCCGCTGGTTGTATTAAAACAAGATGGATATGATACGTATAATGAAGTGTGTTGTACTTCGACAAGCTCAGCATGACACACACCCCAAGACTGTCTCCCTGAGCCTGTCGAAGGGTATTGGTACACACCTATTCATGCACAATCCATACGAATTCAATTCACTGTCCATTTTAAATGAAATTATATAAGGGTTATTGATGATGAAAACAAAGTACATGAATCCCTATCTGGCAGGTGTCCTGTTGGGGTTGGTGCTCCTCATGGCATTTTTCTTTTCAGGCCGAGGTCTGGGGGCAAGTGGTGCTGTGAAGAGCGTGGTAGTATCAGCTGTGAATGTGGTCGCCCCTGAACACACAGCAAACTCAAGCTATTACAGCAAATACGTGGGTGAGGGGAAATCACCTATGAAAGCCTGGCTGGTTTTCGAGATGATCGGGGTTTTGGTCGGTGGATTTCTATCCGGTGCCTTTTCAGGTCGCCTAAAATGGAAAGTAGAGCACTTCCCCAAGATTACTGCCAATCGTAGACTCGTCTTTGCTGGAATAGGCGGTATCCTATTTGGATTTGGCTCTCAATTGGGCCGAGGCTGTACCAGCGGATCCGCATTATCAGGTATGGCTAGCTTATCTGTGGCAGGATTCGTCTCAATGATGGCAATATTTGGAACTGCCTTCGCTCTGGCTTTCTTCTTTAGAAAAAATTGGATATAGGAGTCTATCATGGGACCTCTCGTACCTCAAGAAATTATTGGCGCTGACTGGAATCTACTCATCGCCTTCGTTATCGGAATTGGATTTGGCTTTGTCCTCGAACAAGCCGGATTTTCCTCAAGCCGCAAATTGGCCGGAATGTTTTATGGCTATGATACGGTTGTGCTTAAAGTCTTTTTTACTGGAGCCATCACCGCCATGCTGGGACTACTTTTCTTTAGTCTTTTTGGCTGGATTGATCTCAACCTGATATATGTTAATCCCACTTTTATGGGAAGTGCTATAGTAGGTGGAGTGATTATGGGAGCCGGCTTTATCATCGGAGGATTTTGTCCTGGAACCAGTGTTTGCGCCGCCGCTATTGGCAAAATTGACGCCATGGTTTTCATTGGTGGAATTTTTCTGGGAATTTTCTTCTTCGCTGAAGGTTTTCCCCTACTCAAAGATTTTTACATGTCAGGATCCATGGGACCCCTCAAAGTATCAGACGTCTTGGGGATCTCTGGTGGTGTCATGGCGCTATTGGTGATTATTGCCGCCCTCATCATGTTCAAGCTGGGTGAATTGGCTGAAAAAAGATGGCCAAGAGAGGAGTATTAATATGAGTACCAGAAATATAATTTTTATTGGATTACTTCTTCTCGGCGTGGTGATTGCCATGGTTCCTGAGAATACAACCAAACCGTATAAACTTACTGCGGAAGACATGTTGGTTGAAGTTCAGGGTGCTGCCGAAATGGTGACTGCCGATGAAGTGGCTCACTGGCTGGTGTCAAAAGATCCAAGTCTCCAGTTAATAGATGTCCGCACACCTGATGAGTTCCAGAAATATCATCTGGAAGGAGCCATTAACATACCGATATCAGCTATCCTGAAGGATGAATACCTCGATTATGTAGATCAGGGTATTATGATGAATGTGCTTTATTCCAACGGAACCATTGGCTCACATCAGGCATGGATGATTCTACGCCAGCTTGGTTTTGAGAATAACTATGTTATGCAGGGTGGTTTGAATTACTGGTTTGATACCATCATGAACCCACAGAAACCTGCTTTAACCTCGCCTGATGAAGAATTTGCTAAATATGATTTTCGTAAAGCAGCCAGTGCTGTTTTTGGTGGCGGCAGCGGAGTGGCCTTGACTGCTCCAACCCAAACCAAAGCTGACAAACCTAAAGTAAAACGCAAAAAGAAGAAAAAAGCACCTGCAGGAGGTTGTTGAGCCTGCCTGCCAAGCCGAAGCTAAGCCCCGCCAACAGCGGCGGGTGAAGCGTAGGCTGGTCGAAATGAGGCATAGTTTCGATTATTATTTGCTACTCATCCTATAGACACGAATAGCTCGAATTGAACGAATAGACACCAAACAGTTTGGAAAACATGCTTTTTCCTCAAAATCATTTGTGTTCATTCGAGAGGCTTGGTGACATTCGTGTCCAAAGTCATTTTACTTGGCAGTTAATCTTTTTCACCAGTACCTGGGATATTTTATTGAACTTGTGTCTTAAGGCATTAATATTGCCTTTGTTCCAATGAACAGAGGAGTAGTATTTTATGCATGAAATGTCCATTGCCATGAATATTATCAACATCGCCTGTAAAGAGGCTGAGAAGGATGGTGCCAACTCCATATCAAACATAGAACTTGATGTGGGAAAGTTGTCTGGGGTCATGATCGATTCCCTCAATTTTTGCTATGAAGCTGTGTGTAAAGGAACTCTAGCAGAAAATTCCACCTTGTCAATCAATGAGCTACCAGCCATGGCATGCTGTAAGAAGTGTGAGCATACATTTGAGATCGATGCATTTATGGCACTTTGCCCGAAGTGTGAAAGCTATGAAATCGATATACTCCAGGGACGCGAGCTCAAACTAAGGGCTATAAGTGTAAATGAATAGAATTGGCAATGTACTATCATTTCTCGCAAAGCGCGCAGAGGCGCAGAGGTTTTGAGAAATGGAAGAGCCGTTTTGACCAGAGATCGCTTAAACTTTTAGCTCTGCGTCATTTCGACAGGCTCAATGCAACGCTCCGCGATCTCTGCGAGAGGATTAAAAAATATTGAAAGGATATAAATATGTGCGATACCTGTGGATGCGGAACCGACAGTACCACCTTCAGAAAACACGGCGATGACCACCACCATCACGGAGATGGACATCACCATACTCATGACCATCATACACACGATCATACACACGATCATACACACGATCATTCTCATGATCGAACCATTGCTGTTGAGCAAGATATCCTGGGGGAAAACAATCTGCTGGCTCAGCGGAATCGTGGATATTTCGAAGCAAAAAATGTGTTTGCCATAAATCTTGTAAGTTCACCTGGATCAGGAAAAACCACTCTACTGGAAAAAACCCTGACCGCTTTGAAGGATGAAATCCCCAGCGCAGTCATCGAAGGTGATCAACAAACCATGAATGATGCAGATCGCATTGCCACCACAGGCGTTCCGGTCCTACAAATAAATACGGGAAATGGCTGCCATCTTGATGCTGAGATGATTCATACTGCATACAGGGAGTTGGAATTGCAGGACAATTCTGCCCTTTTCATTGAAAATGTAGGCAATCTAGTATGTCCTGCTCTTTTTGATCTAGGTGAAGACAAGCGGGTTGTCGTCATAAGTGTAACTGAAGGTGATGATAAACCCCTTAAATATCCAACCATATTCGATGCCACTGATATCTGTATTATTAATAAAATTGATTTGCTTCCCTATGTGCAATTTGATGTAGCGAAGTGTAAAGAGTATGCGCTCCAGGTGAATCACCACCTGGAATTCTTTGAAGTATCCGCCACCACTGGCGAGGGTATGGATAGCTGGTATGATTGGCTGAGGGAACACACAACAAAGTAGAATGGTGTTTCGCAATACTATCTGTAAATTTCGTCTGGTCATTGCGGGAAATGAAATGACGAAGTCTGCCCTCCGTACTGCGCACTTTCAGGAAGACGGGAAAGCTCGAATTTGAGATCGCCACGCGTCTACTCGTCGCTCGCGATGACACCTAAACAGATTTATCAAACAAATTAAATGCCCAATAGACCAATAAATAGTAGACGTCGACTGACAATCAACGGAATCGTTCAGGGGGTGGGATTCCGCCCCTTTATTTATGCTCTGGCAAGAGATATTGGGCTTGTTGGTTCCGTCTACAATACCTCAGATGGTGTTAAGGTAGAAATCCAGGGAAATTCAGAGCAACTCTCCCAGTTTGAGGCTCGTCTTCGTCCCGAAGCCCCTCCACTTTCAACCATCATTTCAGTAAAGGCAGAAAATATTCCTATTCGAGAGGATGCTGAGTTTATCATTGTTGCATCACATGACAATGCTTCTGTATCAACCCTGATTTCTCCTGATGTAGCCTTGTGTGATGACTGTAAAAATGAACTTTTCGACAAAACGAATCGTCGATATAGATATCCCTTCATCAACTGCACGAACTGTGGACCTCGCTATACAATTATTGAAAATATTCCCTACGATCGTCCTTTTACCTCCATGAAGCATTTTCCTCTTTGTGAAACATGTAGTATTGAGTATCAGAATCCTGCAGATCGTCGTTTCCACGCCCAACCAAATGCCTGCCCAGAATGCGGTCCCCAGGTGTGGTTGACAGATAAGAAGGGTAACAAGATCGAATCCAAAGATCCGGTCTCTGAAACTACTGCACTTTTAGCGCAGGGAAAGATTTTGGCAATTAAAGGCCTGGGTGGATTTCATCTGGCAGTAGATGCCAAAAATGCTGAGGCCGTCGGCCATCTTCGGTTGGCAAAGGGTCGTGATGAAAAACCTCTGGCGCTCATGGTAAGAGACCTGGAAACAGCGCGCACACTGGTACATATCAATCAGGAAGAAACCGATACCCTCATCTCAGTTCAGGCACCTATTGTCCTGTGTAAAAGGAAGGCTGATGCCAGTATTGCCTCGAATGTTGCCCCGGGCAATGATCGTCTGGGAATCATGCTTCCCTACACTCCCCTGCATCATCTCCTCTTCTCTGAGAAGTTGGATACACTGGTTATGACCTCAGCAAATTTCAGTGAAGAGCCCATCTGTATCGATAATGATGAAGCTTTGGAGCGTCTTGCTGATTTAGCTGATAATTTTCTGCTGCATAACCGGGATATTTATTTGCGCAGTGATGATTCCGTGGTCATGGAGATGTCAGACAAAATTCGCCCCATCCGCCGAAGCCGAGGTTATGCACCACGACCCATTTTTATGCAGGACAAAGGTCCATCGATTCTTGCAGTAGGTGCGGAGCTCAAAAATGTGATCGGTTTGTCCAAGGATGAAAAAGTCTTTCTGAGTCAGCATATCGGTGATCTGGAAAACCTGGAGGCTTTTGAGTTTTTCCAGATGACCATAGATCATATCCAGAGAATTTTTGAAATTGAGCCTGAATTGATTGTTCATGATCTGCATCCAGAGTACCTCTCCACTAAATGGGCCAAAGAACAAGGAATTCCCCTCCTGGGTGTTCAGCATCATCATGCCCATCTTGCATCCTGTATGGCAGAAAATAATCTGGATGAGCCCGTCATCGGTATCATCATGGATGGGACAGGCTATGGAACAGATGGTACCATCTGGGGTGGTGAATTTCTGATAGGAGATGCCTCTGGATTCGAAAGGAAAGCTCATTTTGAGCCTATGCCCCTCCCTGGTGGCGAAGCAGCCATCAAATCACCGTGGCGTATTGGTCTCAGCTATTTACATGAAGTTTTTGGTGATAACTTGCCTGACATTTCGGCATTGAATGGCCGTGATATAAACCCCATTATTCAAATGTTGGATGCCAAGATTAATTCACCTCTAACCAGTAGCTGTGGACGCCTATTTGATGCCGTCGCAGCGCTTTCAGGTGGTTGTCAAGAGATTCGCTATGAAGCGCAGGCAGCCATTGAGTTCATGCAGTCTGCACAGAATGAACTGGGTGAAGACGCTAGTATATTTGGATTGAAAGAGGTTGATGGAAAACGGTTTATTCCCATGGAACCCATTCTTGAGAACCTGGTTACCAGAATACAGTCAGGGAAAACGCAGAAAGCGCTTAGTCAGTGGTTTCATTTTAGCCTTGTGAATTCATTCTCACAAATAGCTGATGTCTTACGGGAAGAATGTAATTTATCTAAGATTGTACTCAGTGGTGGAGTTTTTCAAAACCGCCTACTTTTTGAGTCCTTGTTTGATCAGCTTGTCAGGAGCGGATTTGAAGTTTTCACCCACAAACAGGTACCAACCAATGATGGTGGAATTGCCCTAGGGCAGGTAGCTATTGGGCAGAATTTTTTGAGTTTTTGAGTTTTTGGGTTTTTGGGTTTTTGGGTTTTTGGGTTTTTGGGTTTTTGGGTTTTTGGGTTTAATATGTTCGCGAACCCCAAGAACAAGAGGAATCTATGCCTACCTTCAAGCATTTTGAAGAAATTGATGTCTGGCAAAAAGCTAGAGCGTTAACAGTAAAAATTTACCAAATGACAAATACAGGTCCATTCGCACGCGATTTTGGCTTACGTGATCAAACTAGGAGATGTTGCGTTTCAATAATGGCAAATATAGCGGAGGGGTTTGGAAGAAAAAGTTCTAAGGAATTTGCTAATTTTTTGAATTATTCTCATGGTTCCGCAGCTGAATTACAGTCCCACCTATATATTGCTTTAGATTTGGAGTATATTGAAAGAACAGTTTTCAAAGAACTCTATGAAGAATGTGAAAGAATATCAAAAATGTCCCTGCGTCTTCAAAATTATTTAAGAAAAGCTTAAATGTTCAGTATCCAAATATCCCCAACCTTGAACCCATTGAACCCATTGAACCCATTGAACCCATTGAACCCATTGAACCCAATAAACTCAGGAACCCATATATGTGCTTAGCAATCCCAGGAAAATTATTAGAAGTCTTTGACGAAAATGGCCTCAAAATGGGCAATATTGATTTTGCGGGATCTGTGAGCAAGGCCTGCCTGGAGTATGTTCCAGAGATTGAGATTGGTCAATATACTATCGTTCATGCGGGCTTCGCTCTTTCAGTACTTAATGAGGAGGAAGCCAAAAACTCATTCGACGCCTGGGATGATCTCATTGATCGTGCCAATGCTGAAGGAATCGAAATCGAAAAGCTGGAGCGTCCCGATTGAAATACCTCGATGAGTTCCGCGATCCTGTCGTAGCAAAAAAGATTCTCAAGGAGATTTATGCTGTAACAACCCAGCCCTGGGTCATCATGGAGATTTGTGGTGGTCAAACGCACTCAATCATCCGAAATGGGATTGATCAGGTCCTTCCCAAAGAAATTGAGTTGGTCCATGGCCCGGGATGTCCTGTTTGTGTGACCCCTCTGGAAATTATTGATAGAGCCATTGTGATTGCCGGCCGTCCAGATGTGATTTTTACCAGTTTTGGTGATATGCTCCGGGTTCCAGGAAGCCATAAAGATCTTTTTATGGTGAGATCAGAAGGTGGCGATGTTCGTACTGTCTTTTCACCTCTGGAAAGTCTAAAAATAGCCCGTGAGAACCCAGATAAAGAGGTGGTATTCTTTGCTGTGGGTTTTGAAACGACAGCACCAGGCAATGCCATGGCCGTGGCTCAAGCTGCTAAAGAAGGTTTGACCAATTTCAGTGAACTGGTTAGCCATGTCCTTGTTCCGCCAGCCATGGAGGCTCTGCTCTCCTCACCTTCCAACCGCGTTCAAGGTTACCTCGCTGCGGGACACGTCTGTGCGGTTATGGGTTGGGACGAGTACGATCCCATTGCCATGAAGTATGAAGTCCCCATTGTTATCACCGGATTTGAGCCCATGGATGTGTTGGATGGAATTCTGCATACTGTCAAACAATTAGAAGTTGGTACCTATAAAGTTGAAAATAGATATGCACGCATCGTTGAACAGGGTGGCAATAAACCAGCACAGGCTCTCATCAAGGACGTTTTCGAAATTACCAATCGCAAATGGCGCGGGATTGGAGAAATTCCAGTCAGTGGATTCAAAATTCGTGAGAAATATGCAGCTCATGATGCTGAACTAAAATTTTCTGTAGGTGATATTCAAACGGAAGAACCTGAAGCCTGTATCAGTGGTTTGATTCTACAGGGATTAAAAAAGCCCCACGATTGCCCAGCCTTTGGCAAGGAATGTACTCCCCAAAACCCACTGGGTGCCACCATGGTTTCCAGCGAAGGCGCCTGTGCCGCCTACTATAAATATCAACGCATCTTGGAGTAACTAATCATAAGTATCACACGTTCCAAAAGCAGTTTAGCCACGGATTTAAACTGATGAGTATGAGTTTTTCTTTACAATGCAAATTTTTTCGTTCTGTTCGTCTAATTCGTGTAAAAATAAATAGGATCAAATATGGATTTTCCTGAAGCCTTATCCTGCCCTGTTCCCATTCTGAGCCATGACACGGTCCAACTCGCTCATGGCGCTGGTGGTAAACTTTCCAATGAGATGATTGATAAAATCTTCCTACCCCGATTTCTTAACAGTACGTTGGAAAAGATGGAAGACCAGGCTGTTGTGGACAATCCTGGTGGCAGAATCGCCTTTAGTACAGATACTTTTGTGGTGGATCCTATCTTTTTCCCAGGCGGAGATATTGGTGATCTCGCCATCAATGGAACCGTCAATGATATTGCTATGAGTGGGGCTATCCCAAAATATCTGAGTGTGGGGTTCATTCTGGAAGAGGGACTCCCATTTAAAACCCTTCACCGCATTGTTCTTTCCATGGAAAAGGCAGCTAATCTGGCTGGCGTACAAATTGTAGCGGGCGATACCAAGGTCGTAAATCGTGGCAGTTGCGATAAACTTTTTATCAATACCAGTGGCTTCGGCTTTGTGCCCGATGATGTAAATATTTCAGCTTCAAATCTAGAAGTTGGAGATAAAATTATCCTGTCTGGAACTCTTGCAGATCACGGTATGGCAGTGATGACAACACGCGAAGGTTTATCCTTTCAATCCACTGTGGAAAGTGATACTGCTGGCTTAAATCATCTCGTTCAGGATATGCTCGATGTAAGCCCAAATATCCATGCTTTGCGAGATCCAACCCGTGGTGGCCTGGCGACCTCACTCAATGAATTTGCTTCATCTTCAAAAGTGGGCATTCAACTCTATGGGAATAATATTCCGGTAAAGGAAAATGTGCGTGGAGCTTGTGAAATTTTAGGAATTGATCCACTCTATGTGGCTAATGAAGGCAAGCTGGTTGCCATTGTACCCGCGAATATTGCAGATGATATGCTGGCAGCCATGCGCAAAAATGAGCATGGAAAAGCGGCTACGATTATTGGTGAAGTTACTGACAAACATTCTGGAATCGTGGTTATGCGAACAGGTCTGGGAGCCAATCGAATTGTTGATATGCCCGTAGGTGAACAACTCCCCCGAATATGCTAGTTCTCGTCTAGTTCAGGCGTCAATCCATCAACATCCTGTGTAAATAGGTCATCTCTATGGCAGCCATGGTGGCATATTGCTTCAAGTTCGCACCTGCAGCGTGCCCACCTTCTATATTTTCATAGTACATCACGGGATGTCCCTGTTCCATCATGCGAGCTACCATTTTGCGGGCGTGCCCTGGATGCACTCGATCATCCTTGGTGGAGGTTGTAAACAGGGGTTTGGGATATTTCTTATCAGGTGAAAGCCTGTGGTAAGGTGAATATTGTTTAAGATAGGCTCCTTCAATAGGATCATCCGGATCACCATACTCCCCCATCCAACTTGCTCCAGCTAAAAGTTTATGATATCTCAACATATCCAGTAGCGGGACTTTTGACACAACTGCATTAAAAAGATCTGGTCGCATGGTGAAGACGGCTCCCACCAGAAGACCTCCCCCACTTCCTCCCATTATTCCTAATTTTTCAGGAGAAGTAATTTTGCTGTTGATCAGTTGCTCAGCAATGGCAATGAAATCTTCATACGACTTGTGTCGCTTGGTCTTTAGTGCGGCTTGATGCCAGGCAGGGCCATATTCTCCACCACCTCTAATATTGGCCAGGGCAAAGACACCACCCTTTTCTATCCAAAGTTTCCCCGTTTTTGACCAGTACTGCGATTTTTGAGAAATTTCAAAACCTCCGTAGCCATAGAGGAGTGTCGGATTGCTACCATCAAGGGGCATGTCCTTTCTACTTACGAGAAAGTATGGAATTTTTGTGCCATCTTTGCTGGTGGCAAATTTTTGATTTACTTGGAGATTCTCATTGTTATACCGGTCTGGAGATTGCTGAATCACCACTGGATCAATTGTAGCATCAGCGTAATAACCCAGGGTTGTGGGGGTAATCAAATCATTAAAGGTGTAGAAGAAATTCGCATTCAATGGATCAGCCCCATAAATGGAAATTGTACCTCCCTTGGGAAGATCAAGCATTTCTAGAACCCAGGAATCATCTTTCATGCTGACCCGATAAACTTTGTCCACAACATCCTGCTGAATGGTAAGGAGGAGGTGGGTTGAGGAAAAGCTAATCTCCGATATTGAACTTTTGGTATTGGGGATAAAGACATCTTTCTTCACCATCGATTTCAAATCCAGTGCAATAAGAGAACCTTTGGTACTTCCCTTCCAATCTGAGCGAAGGATGGCAAATATTTGATCCTTCCAGATTCCTTGGAAGTCAGCATCAAGTGGAATCACCAGTTTTCGTACTGAAAGATTCTCGTCGACTATCAATATCTCATGTGTCCAAAAATCTTTGGATTTACTGATGAGAGAATAGTTCTTATCAGAAACAAATATGGTCCAACCCCGGAGACCAACGTCTTCATTTGCGACGCGGGCAAGCTCTGGGCTTGTCTCCAAGTCTTCTCCTCTTGTCCAAACGCGTATACTTGCAGGGTATCCACTGCTCGTCATGCTCCCAGGACCAAAATTTGTAGCTACAAATATCTGATTCTCATTGATCCATGTTACAGAAGATTTTTCTTCTGGTACATAGAAACCATCGTTCACAAATGAATGTGTTGAAACATCGAATTCTCTGACCACCACTGCGTCTTTCCCCCCTCGCGATAGCTCAATCAAGAAACGATCGTAGGTTGGAGGTAACCCTGCTGTACCTTTATAAACCCAATTCTCATTTTCAGCGTCTGCCAGAGCATCTATATCAAGGAGAACATCCCACACTGGTTTATTATTCAGGTACGCATTTAGAGGTGAACGACGCCAGATACCCCTGATATGCTCATCATCCCGCCAGAAATTGTAGATAAAATCACCCCTGATTTTGCCATAAACAAGTCTGTCCTTCGCTTCATAGATGGCCAGTGCTTCACTCTCGAATTGTTCAAAGCGAGGATCTGCCTGAAGCTCATTGAGCGTTACTGCATTCTGCTCCCTCACCCAATTCAGAGCGCGCTCACCCTCTACTTCTTCCAGCCAGATGTATGGATCCATTTCAGTCACTTGTGGGACACTTTCTGATTTTGGTATACAGGAAACAACTACCAGGGCAAAACACCCGATAGCTAATTTAATTTTACCCACAATAGTATCTCCTAATTAGGCGCAGTTCACACATTTATCTGATTCAGGTAGCATCATCAGACGACCCAGGGGAATGGGCTGTTTGCAGACTCGACATAGACCGTAGTCTTCCCTGTCGATAAATGCCAGGGAGGTTTCGAGTTTTTGGAGTTTGGCTTCCGTCTTAGACAATAAAAGCTCATTGACACTCTTATTGTTAATGGCTTCCATACGGGAAATTCGTCCAATAGCTGCATCTGGAGCAATGGGTTGAGTCATCTTCTTGAGTTCAATGACCTGTTCTGTGGCACTCTCAATTTCTGAATGAATGCGTTCCCGTAGCTCTTGTTTTTCTTTAGTGTTCATGTATTAATCCAAATAGTAATGTTTCAATAAATTGAAGGTTGACATCCTGTGTTAAAAGTGATTGTGGATTAATTTAACTATAGAAATGGTTATATAAATAGAAAAGGCGACGATAAAATCGTCGCCTTTCTTTATGAATACATCCCATGGAGGAAAACGGAAAACCTGAGATGTAGTTAGTTTCTAAGAGGTCTCCCTCGTTTCAACATGTATTCTATGCGTGCGCGGGTCTTTGGTTCCCCACCAAGAGAAACAAATGCCTCTCGTTCAAGATCGAGGAGATATTGCTCATCCAGTGGTCTCATAATTCCACCCTTATCACCCCCGGTGAGCACAAAGGCCAGTTTCTCAGCAATGTGGGCATCATGTTCAGAGATTTTACCTGATTTCAGGAAGCCTTTCACAGTGCTCTTCACTGCCAATCTGCCACCCTTGCCCGGGAGAAATAAATCTGTCCGCAGTTCAGGTGCTTGATAATCTTCACTCATGGACAAGACTTCTGCCTTGGCCCGTGATACACGATGATCCTGATTGACGATAATGATATCGTCTTTAGTGAGATAACCAATTGATACGGCATGTTTGGCTGACATGGAGACCTTGGCAAATCCGATAGCCTCGAAAGCCTTTTGGGCAACCTGGAAAGCACCGGCACGACCCTTAGAGAGCCTATCTTGAGTCTTCATGATCATTCTCAAGTTTCCACCGGCTCCAGGGATGAGTCCCACACCAACCTCAACCAGGCCAGTATAGAGTTCAGCTGCAGCCACAATGCGATCACAGGCACCAATGGTTTCATAGCCGCCACCCAACGCCATCCAATGAGGAGCTGCGACAACAGGGAAGGGAGCAAAACGTACCTTTTGAAGGGTATCCTGCATGGATTTACTCATGGCATCCAAAGCATCCCAGTCTTGCTCGTCAATGGCACGCAGCATAAGAGCCAGGTTGGCTCCCGCAGAGAAATGGGTGGCTTCGGAGGCGATAACCAAGCCCTTGTAGTTATTTTCGGTTACCCAATCAACAGCTTGATCAAACATACCGATAATGGAACCATCAATTGGATTGAAGGTGGGCTGCAGCACGGAGTGCATAGTTACAGCAGCAACGCCATCACCAAGATCAATCAGGGATGCTGACCAATCTTTTTTGATGAGTCCGCCGGTTTTCTTGATAACATTAAAATCTACTGCCAATGGATGGGTTGGTACGGGCAGCATAGATTCACTTGATGGATCGTAATAGGTCTTAACCTTTCCATCAAAGCCATAGAAAGATGTGTAGCCTTTCTTGATCATGGTCTGAACCCAGGCTGGGATCTTGCGACCGTCATCCTTCATGCGTTTAACGGATTCAACTAAACCAAATGCATCCCAGACTTCAAAGGGTCCAAATTCCCAACCAAAACCCCATTTCATGGCGTTATCGATGTTCACGATATCATCTGAAATCTCAGGTAAACGATTGGCTGAATAAATCAATATTCCTGCATTCAGCTCCCAGAGAAATTTACCGGCAACATCATCAATGCTAACCAGACTTTTCAATTTCCCTGGGAGATAGGTCTCATTTTTAGAAACCCTTATCGCATCGTATTTCTTTTTAACAGAAGGTTCATATTCCAGTGTATCCAGATTGAGGGACAGGATGGTTTTTTTGTCCACTTTCTTGTAGAAACCGCCCTTGGTCTTCTGACCCAACCAGCCATTGTCCAGCATAGATTGCAGATAGTCCGGAATTTGGAAGATATCACGCTCTTCGTCTGCATCACCCTTATCGTAAGCATTTTCAGCGACATGCACGAGGGTATCCAGACCAACCACATCAGCGGTTCTGAAGGTGGCGGATTTCATATGCCCTATGAGCGTACCTGTCAGGGCATCAACATCAGGAACATTCAGGCGTTTTTCCTGGGCCAATTTCAGCGTCAACATCATACCATAGACACCGATTCGATTAGCAATAAAATTGGCCGTATCTTTTGCCCAGACGACGCCTTTTCCCAGATCATCTTCCAGGAAGGTGGCAATATCCTGCATCGCCTCCATATCTGTCTCTGGTCCACCTACCAGCTCCACCAACTTCATATATCGAGGTGGGTTGAAAAAGTGAGTAATGAAGAATCGTTTCTGCATATCTGCTGGCAAGGAAGTTGCCATATCAGCTAGAGACAGACCCGAGGTATTACTGGTGAGAATAGCTGTAGCATTCATCTTGGGAACAATCTTCTCGAATAACCCTTGCTTCCAATCGAGACGCTCAGCAATAACTTCAATAACCCAATCCACCTCACCTATTTTATCGAGGTGATCATCATAATTACAGGGTGTGATCATCTCCAAAGTTTTGGGATTGTATACCGGACTGGGTTTCAGCTTTTTCATTCCCTCCAAACCCTGCTCCGCCAGCTCCTGATTCATATCAAAGAGGTAACTGGGAATCCCGGCGTTTGACAGGTGAGTCGCAATCTGTGCGCCCATGACTCCAGCACCCAGAACGGCTACCTTTTCTACCTTTAAGGCCATGATTAAATCCTCTCAATAATTGTTGCGATACCTTGCCCAGTTCCAATACACATGGTTGCCAAACCATATTTCGTATCATTCTGTTCCATTACATTGATTAATGTGGTTACAATTCTGGCCCCTGAGCAACCCAGTGGGTGCCCGAGTGCAATGGCTCCGCCATTCAGATTGATCTTTTCAATTGGCCAATCTCCAGTGCGAATAACATATAGTGATTGAGCCCCGAAAGCCTCGTTCAACTCGATGGTGTCCATTTGATCCAGGGTCATACCTGCGTTCTTAAGGGCTTTTTCAGTAGCAGGAAGTGGTCCGGAACCCATCAGAGTTGGGTCCACACCAGCAACACCGCGAGAAATGATTTTAGCTCTGACCTTCAAACCCAATTCCTCAGCTTTTGTATTACTCATGATGAGAATAGCCGCTGCGCCTACCGTAATGGGACTGGAGGTTGCCGCAGTGACACTACCATCTGCCAGAAAAGCAGGTGGAAGCGATTTGATTTTGGCCACATCAGGTTCTCTGGGACCTTCATCCTTGGTAACGCGAACACCCTCGATTTCAATAGGGACCAGCTCGTTATCAAATTTCCCCGCAGCTTGTGCAGCAAGCGCTTTTTTATGGGACGCAATGGCAAAGGCTTCCTGGTCTTCTCTGCTGATATTTAACTCCTTAGCCAGGTTCTCAGCCGTTTCACCCATACCCATATAGTAGTCTATTTCATATAAATCTGGATTAAAATCAGGGTTATAACCACCCATTGGCACACCAAACATATCTTCAACACCTGCAGCAATGCCAATCTCTTTGTCCCCAGCTAGGATGGCTGTGCTCAGTTGATGTAGTGCATCCATAGAAGATCCACAAAAACGGTTTACTGTGCTGCCAGTGGTGGTAATTGGCAAACCTGATAGCAGGGCAACTCCTCGCCCCATAAGCATACCCTGATTGCCCTCCGGGAAGGCACATCCCAAGATCAGATCTTCAACCGCTTCAGGCTTTACAGCGGGATTCCTTTTCAGCAATGCTTTGACAACCTGGGCCGTGATATCATCTGGTCGCATACCAATCATTTCGCCATTTTTTACACCAATAGGACTGCGAACTGCATCAACTATTACACTATATCTTTCACTCATTTTATATCTCCTAATTCCTTCATGTTCTCATATCTCGAGTTTAATCATTGAGCGGATATGAACCGCGTTTGAGTGTCAATTGGAAAACTTTCTCCTGCTCTGCAATCACATCAGCATGGTATGCAAGATCCGATAAGGTCTGATCCAGTTTCCTCAATTTGACATTTCGATCATCCCCCAGGATGTGTCTGAGTATCTTTTTCGCATTTGAAACAATGACTTCAAGGTTGCGAAGTACTGAAATCTTCAGGATCGAAGCCACCACATCGCGCCTGACATAGGATTCATCAAGCTGGAGATAGCGTCTCAACACACTAAAGATGACCTGCTGGGCAATCACCATATTGGCAAAGGCCTCAATCTCAAACTGTGTATTTTTAAAATCCTGGCCATATTTCAGGATGAGCTCATGGAGTGTTTTTAGAACGATACCCCGTCCCAATTCGACTGCTTTAATCTCCTGGGTCATGGGATGCCCTTCAGGAATTTTAACATCAAAGATCCAATTCTCACCCAATTCCAGGATCTGATCACGGATGGGCAACTCTTCCAAGATGGCTTTTTTCATGGCGATACCGGAAATAATGAGCTTGTTGATCTCATTGGTACCTTCAAAGATACGATTGACTCTTTCATCGCGCAGGAGTCGAGCTAATGGATATTCTTCAGAGAACCCATAACCACCAAATATCTGCACACCATCATCAGCATTAATCCACAGCGCTTCAGATGAGAATATTTTATTGGTGCTATTCTCGATGGCGTGGTCTTCAATGACTGAATAGAGGTGGTTGTAGTATTCTGGATCGTCCTCTTCATAGCGCTCTACTGCAGCATCAATAGATCCAGTAGACTGATATGTAATGGTATCAGATTCGTAACAGCGAATCACCATATCGGCAAATTTTCGCTGCATCATTCCAAAAGCGATCAAAGGCTGGGCAAACTGCTTACGTTCCTTGGCGTAATTTAGAGCTGTTTCGATGACTTGTTTGGCACCACCCATGGTTACAGCGCCCAGTTTCAGGCGACCGATGTAAAGACAGTTGAAGGCAACAGCAGCCCCCTTATCAACACCTCCCAACACATTTTCGACAGGAACCATACAATTATTAAGGACAAAATTTGTAGTTGAAGAACCCTTGATACCCAGTTTGTGTTCTTCAGGTCCGCGCTCCCAACCGGTGGTTTCCTGATCCAGAATAAATGAGGTCATCTTACCCCCATCAATTTTAGCAAAGACGACACTGATGTCTGCCCAGCCTCCATTGGTAATAAACTGCTTAACACCATTGAGGATATAATGAGTACCTTCCTCATTGAGTTTTGCTGAAGCAGTACCGTTGAGAACATCAGACCCCGCACCGGGTTCAGTCAGAGCATAAGAGCTCATCCATTCACCACTCATCATTTTGGGTATATATTTTTCTCGCTGCTCGTCGTTTCCATACCACAGAATAGGCAACAAACCGATGCCGGTATGATCCGTAACCGTTACCATTAGTGAGGAACTCTCACCAACGCCCATAGCTTCAAGCGCTAATGCCGCAGCGGTTTTATCTAGCCCCATACCCCCATATTGTTCAGGAACGTCTAGACCGAGCATTCCCATTTCCCCCATTTGCTTCATGAAATCTCGCGATAGTTCCTCGTCAAGTTTTTCTATGTCGTCGCTTCGGGGAACAACAGCTTCCCTGGCGAAACTTTGAATCGCTTCAAAAAACTCCTTTTGATCATCACTCCATTTTTCTCTGGTGAAGATTTCATCAACGCCAAAGGGTGTGGTAAGAAATTCGCCACCCTTATTCATTTCATTCTCCTTATTTTGAATATAATTCTAGTATTCTCAACCTTGAATGGCGATGCCGTCCAGGATGAGCTCCATATTCAGGTCTACATATTCTTCAAGCGAAAAGTCTTTGGGTTTGAAAAGGGCGAACCAGATCATTCCATGCAGAGAGGTCATTATGGACATGGCAATCATCCCCTCATTTACATCTCTGAATTCACCATACTGGATCCCACGTTTAATGAGGGTTTCAAATTCATGAAGTACCCTTGCATACAGCTGAGTTGCCATTTCCTTAATTTCTTTATCCCGATTCGCAAAAGCCCAGATTTCAGGCTCAACTAAAAACCAGTTTGGGTTTCTTTGATATAGCTTTGCGGTAAATTTTGCGATGTGGAGAATAATTTCTCTGGATGGCTTCGCACGCATTTTCCCACCACGTTCAATTGGAGAGAACTGATCCATCCAATGTTCTATGAGGGCAATAAACAAGTCACGTTTGCTCTGAAAATGGTGATATAAAGCGCCCTTGCTCAGGCCGATCTCATGTGCGATATCATCCAAGCGGGTATCAGAATAACCCTTTTTTACAAAAATAGTCAGAGCTGCTTCCAATATTTCAATGCGACGTTCTGAGCTAGGTCTTCTCTCGGTCATATCTGCCTTAATAAGTTTTCATTGATTACATACCGACTGGTCGGTATGTAATATAGACCTTTACTAACTTTCTGCAAGCAGGCATTGAGGATCAAGTATGAATTGAGATATTTCAAGCAAAGAGAGCCCCGAACGTAAGAACTTTTATTTTTTTAAGATGCAAATATTGAGGGGACATTTATATTGGTACAGTTTGACAGTTATTAATAATAAGCATTCTTTCTAACGAGGGGAATTTATCATGCGAAAAGGTGTAGTTTTCATCATCATGGCTTTGATGATATTTGTTTTGATCCAGTGTGGTGGCAAGACTGAGCAACAACCACCAGAAGATTTAACTTACCAACAGGAAGTACTGACCAAGGTGAAACCCTTGTTTGCCGTGGTGCCAGAAAAAATGCCTGGATCTGAAAATGATACTGAGGCCAGAATCAAACTTGGGGAAAAGCTCTATTTTGAAACTGCACTATCTAATACAGCCGATATGTCCTGCAATACTTGTCATGACATCGCAACGGCAGGTGTAGACAACAAACCCACATCAGACGGTACCAATGGGATTCCAGGACCAAGAAACTCCCCCACTGTCTTTAATGCTGGTTTTCATTTTGTTCAATTTTGGGATGGTCGTGCTGCAGATCTGAATGAGCAGGCGGGAGGTCCCATCCTGAATCCTGATGAAATGGCCATACCTGACTCTGCAACAGCCGTGGCAAAGATTAAAGCTATTCCTGAATACACCGCTTTATTTACTGAAGCCTTCGGTGCCAACTCCATCGACTTCGAGAATATCACTGAAGCCATGGCCGCTTTTGAGCGCACCTTGGTTACTCACGATCGCTTTGATGATTTTCTAAAGGGTGATCTGAAGGCCATCACGAAGACAGAGGTTGAAGGACTAGATCTTTTTATGGGCAAAGCCTGTATCACCTGCCATATGGGTTCTATGCTTGGGGGTAACATGTACCAAAAGAACGGTCTCATCAAGCCCTACAAAAACCTTGAAGATGAAGGTCGTTTCGAAGTGACAGGTTTGGAACAGGACAAATTTATGTTTAAGGTGCCTGCCTTGAGAAATATTGCATTGACAGGTCCTTATTTTCATGATGGCGGCGTGGAGAGTCTTGATGAGACCATCATCATGATGGGTGATATGCAGCTTATGCAGCAGATATCTACAGAAGAAGCTGCCAAGATTTCAGCCTTCTTAAAAACCATGGATGGGGAACGCTTTAAAAAAGATTAGTAAACCCATCCTGATATCAGGATAAAAGCTTGGTTCTATAAAGGGCGGGGATTCGATTCCCGCCTTTTTTGTTAGTTATGGATGAAGTATGCCAGAATATCGCGACTCAACTCACCACCTAGCAATCCAGTAGCTAGAATCAGGAGTGCTAAGCAGGTACTTATAGCAGGGAATACCCAGCCCTTAAGAGCCCATTCCTTTTTTTCCAAAACGGCGAAAGTCCGACCCACTGCGACCAATACGATGATCCAAACCATGGCATTGCCCAGGGAAACATGCCTGTCAAATGATGCTATAACACTCTTATGGAGGGATTCCCGATTTACCACAGCTGTCTCAGCTAGATTCCCGCTGACCGCGGCCAGGATTGCAGACGTTCCAGCCATTAGCTGTAAAACATAAGCAGTCCATGTATGTTGTTTTAGACTCCTGATGACACCATACACATCAAACAAGGCTGCTACCATCAAAAGAGCTATAGGAAAGTGAACAAAAAAGGGATGCAATTCGGCCATACTTTAATACAAATTCTGTTTGCGTGATTGGAGAATGGCCTTGTCTGATTCTGATTGGATGAAAACCAAAATATTCATGGGACCGGCAACACCATAATCAACTGGCTTTGTCAAAGTGTGCTGGATCGTTTCAAGACCGTTGAGATCGCTCAAAGAGCTAGAGAGCATATCCCGCATCACCTGGTTATGTAAATCTTCCCCATTGGAACCGGTATAATGAATACTGTCTTCTACTATCAGAGACCAGACAGTTAGATCAGTATGGGCAACTCTGAAGGCATTTACATCATATTCCAGATAGAGACTATCAGTACTTTCCAAAACATCAATTCCTGATATATAGATAGTTGGACTGACCAGGCTGGCGTTGATCACCCGTCCTATCCAGTCGTCCTCATCAAGAGTTATTAGCTTCTCGCCGTCTATCACCAGGCTTGGTGCTGCAAAAATATTATTGTAAAGAACTCTAGCCCTGACTTCACCCGGGTTATACAAATTCATTGGATCAAATGGATCAGTCCAACTGACGTGATATCTAACCAGAGCTAAGTCATCGCCAAAATCAGCGGAGATATTGTCCATATAGTGATTTGCTTCAGGACAATTCACACAACCCGTATTGGTAAATAATTCAGCTAGGACTGTCCTATGAATAGAGATGTCAATGTGAAATGTCAGCGCGGCAATTTGATTTCTGTTTGTATCAAAACCTAGAATCGATAGACTTGTAGTTCCTGGTGTTACACCTGTAAGCAACAGCCAGGTTTTTGTGCTGTCCACTTCACCGGCACTAAATTCCCCATCTGCACTGACAGCAATGGCTACGGCTACTGTATCAAGAAGATTCAACTGGTCAGAAGACAAAAATGATGAGAAATCAAGCTGAAGCTGTTCACCTACATCTATCGACAAGGGTATGGACTCTGTCACATGAAGATGTATTAAATATGAATCTGTCATTGGCTCAGCATCAGACAGAGCTGGTGCGGTGTAATAGAAAATTAATTTAAGCTGTCCTGTAGCCATGCCGATGATTTCAAGCTCTATACCATGCTCTGAACTCACCACTTCATTGATGTCAACGATACTATTGTCAAAACCTTCAATATGTGAAAATTGACTGCCTTCGATCTGAACAATTATCGTATCCCCAACAACAAGATTGATATTTTCAACTGTCGCTGAAGCATCCATTTGAATCTCGTCAGGCCGCCACTCACAGGACCAGATAAATATGAGGATAAGTGCAAGGAAAAATAGTCTTCTCATAGTCGCCACTCCAGAGCCAAGCGGAAGCCTTCAAAAGGATTTAGCACACGACATACACCACCCGTACAGCGGACACCCCCTTTTTCTTTACCATAAGATGCGCGCAACCACAATCCATCGAGGGGCTTCACAGATACTTCACCACTCACCCAGTGCTGAATATCTTCATCACCTGTTATCAAACTTGGATTATTGCTGGTATCCCAGATAATGGCAGTGGAATAGTTGTGATTATAGTCTGCACTGACAATAAAATGACCACTTTGAAATCTGTGACCTTCAAGCACATCTCCTGAATATAATGCCCCATAAACTTTTGATGTTTGCAATTCTACCACTGTGGACAGCACAAGACTTTCATTGGGGTGCCAGGACATATAAGCTGGCACCAATGTATAATGTTCCATCACCTCTGCAGCTGACTGTCCGCTAAGAACTGACTTTGTATAAGCGATGAGTAGTCTTTGATAAAAACTGGAGCCAGAATATTCAAATTCTGCATAATATTCCTGCCAGGGATTGCGGTCCAGGTCTTGTGTTGGCAGAATTCCAGCATCTCCACTTGGTGAAGATTGGGATGTTTGCGCTCCATTGAGCACCACAGACCATGAATCAGACAACGTCTTCCGAACCTCCAGATTCCAACCCAGTTCATCTCCATAATCAACAGGATGAGTCACATTACCCAAAAGGCTGATATCATGTTCTCTGATCCCTGTGGGACCCATTTGCCATGGTAGCGGCTTCGTAGCCAGGAGCAATGGATTTCGCTTCTGCGAAGAGGTTTCAGGACCATTTAGATATCGTTTATACTCAAAAAGGGTGGTAAACCAATCCGGGAACCAATTCAATTGGAGATTAAAAGACTGACCCTTCTGACTATACTTTGGATCATCATTTATAAGACTTTGAACATTCTCGCTATGCTGAATACTCTGGTTCGCCACCGGATAATCGAAGGCCTTCCAGGTTTTGTTGTATTCCAGATACAAATCCCAACTCTCACCATAAATAGATTGTCCCCAGCCACCTTGAATAGCATTCATTTGCTGAGTAACGGTATCAGTGACAATCAATCCACGATCTGAATCCAGCTCCTGCCATACAAAATCGGATTCCATACGGCTGGCTACCAAATATGGAATTAGAGACCACATCCCACTTTCGCTATTGAGGGTTGCTTCAGCACCGGCCAGTTCATAAGCAGCCATACCGTCAGGTTCACGTAGATCAGAGCTTGGCGAGTAGAAACGATACTCTTTTTTAAACCCTGCCAATAAATCAATCTCATGGTTTTCCATAAAAACTGATGAAAATCTGAGACCCATGATTTCATTGTCAAAGTCTATGGCCTGATTTTCATCCAGGTTCAGGGCCAAACCTCTACCAAAGACAGCTGAAATGTCCCCTATTTCAAGCGAACGAGAATTACCGATGTAGCTGATAAAAAAGCGATCAACACCTTGATATTCAAATCCATATTCTGGTGGCTGACTGGACTCTACTGAAAGATCCAGGTGCCATAGACCAACCTCAATGGATCCGCTTATAAAATTTTCAAAGTAATTGTAATCGGTTCCTACTTGTTCACCGCGTCCCAAATTTGATTTGAGACCCAGGTTCCAGGACACCCCTTCAGCCAATAGACTTAAGGGAATAGCCAGTATGATGATTGCTCTGAGCAGGAAGAACAAAGGGGATGAATCAGCTCTTTTTCACGGGAGCTAATGCCTTTTTGATTTCAATTTCCATCTGGGCTTCATCACCGGGAAGATATCCAGTATGTTCCCAGAGGATTTTACCCTTTGCATCAACCAGAATGGAAAACGGCATAGCTGTCGTATTGAAATTCTTGTATAGTTTTTGTTCTGTATCGAGAAGTACTGTGTACTCAAGCTTTTGTGATTTGACTATCGATTTAACTCGACCTACAGTACGCGAATCATCAATGGAGATACCTATCACTTGCACGTTCTGGTCTGAATAGGTTTTATTGATGCGATTGAGATGCTTCATCTCTTTACGACAGGGAACACAGTAGGTTGCCCAGAAATTGATCAATGTGACCTTACCCTTAACGAGTTTATCAAGACTTTGGGTCTTGTTTTTCATGTCTTTGAGGTTGACCTGAGGAAGGTTTTTCTCCTGACCAAATGAAAGAGCAACAATCAGGAGTAGTGGCAATATTCGCATCATTTGATCACAACAACCTGTCTGGAGAGGGTTTGTCCTGCTCCGGAAGCACTTATTATGTAATTTCCAGAAGGTAGTCCCTGGAGACCCCATTGTAGATGGTTCCTGCCAGATTTTAACTGGTAGGATCGAGACATGATTTCTCGACCATCGAGAGCATAGAGATTGATTGAATAGTCCCCACTTTTTTCAAGATTTAAATCAAAACTGACTGAGGCATTGGTTGGATTTGGATACATACTTGAGAATTCGAACGCATTTGGTCTCGTGAAGTCATCATTAATACCCACAGTAACAAACTCCATCCTGATATTGACGGAATCGACTTCCATGGTTGTGGAATCCACGGCAAAAATGGTCCATAGCCCTACTCCAGACACACCATTGGGATAGGTATCCAAAGTGAATTCTGCCGTATCTGAACCAGCCAGATCAAAAGTATAGGTATCTAAATGGGGTGGTAAACAGGCCGGACCCACACAAAAAGAGGTAGTCCACGAACTGTCTTTTCCATGAGTAACTCTGATTACTGTGATCGGCTGTGAAGAGGTGGCCCGGCTGATAACCTCACCATGGAGAACGACATAATCTTCACTACCTGAATAAGCTGTATCGTATTGAACAAATTCAAAGTTATTGATTTGTCCAAATGCAGCAGGCACGGCAATTAGTGCCAAAACCAGTAATTTAAACAGTTTGTGTCTCTTCCCCATCATCTTTCCCGGTATCCTTTTTTTCTTTTGGTGGCCACATAAAAACCAGACCAATCATGGCTCCGTAAGCAGTACTGTTGTACGGATTTGATGTAATCGCACAGGTTCCAGAAGCGCAACCAATATAATAGTAATAAAGGTATCCGAGGATAGCTCCAGCTACCAAACCTGATAACATTTTAATGTATCTTTTATTCATTGTTGTATACTTCCTCTGTAAACATGCCCTCTTCCATATACCAGGCATTAAATCCTGCCAGCCTTAGGACACGAGCCCCTTGCCTTGAGCGATTGCCTGTGGGACAGAGAACCATCATAGGTTGATCTTTATATTTGTTTAGCTCCATGCATCTATCCTCAAGTGAAAGCAGAGGTATCTGTATCGTATTAGACCAGGGTGCGGGCTGGCTTGCAATTTCAGATTCCGTACGCACATCGATTAAGATATAATTACTGGAATCAGAATATTGTCGGCTAAATGACGCATAGTTCATGGTTGGAATATCATAGTAATCGCCATAAATACCTTCAACACCCATGTATATGGTGCCTCCGATTCCAAGTAATATCAAGGAATAGGCGATCAGGCGGTAGATCATGCAGTATTATGGTTTTCGATGTGTGCTGTGATTTCAGCAGTTGATGCCAGCATGGCACTTGCAGAGCAATAGGTGTCTTTGGAAAGTTTGACTGCTTTTTCCAATTTTTTTAGTGGCAGATCCTTTCCATAGAAATGATAAGTCATGTCAATTTTTGTGTACACTTTGGGATGATTATCTGCCCGCTCCGTTTCAATATCTATTTCAATATTCTCCACGGGGACTTTCATTTTTTTAAGGATTATCTCTACATCAACTGCTGTACAGCCTCCGAGACCAAACAGAACCATTTCCATGGGCCGGCTAGCTCCGTCCACACCACCAACTTTTTCGTTTCCATCCATCATAACCCAATGTCCAGATTGACCTCTGGCTGCAAAACTAGCGCCTTTGAGTTGTTGTATTTTTATTTCAGACATAGCACATACCTTTATATGTTAATTTCTGTTGATACCAACAATATACAAATTGACGGCAGGTAAAATAGATCCAGTCGCCGGGAATGCTAATCCCCTACTCAGGATAACTTAGCTGGATCAATTTTTATTTGTTGTTTGAGTGTCTCAGTATCATCATCTGCTTCACTGAGAATGGCATTCATTCGTTCCACAATTTCATCAATATTGTCCAGACCTTTTTCAAGAGCTTGAGCTTCCAGGGTTCCCCAGAGAGCTTCACCACATGCGAGACAGACAATGCCCTCATTCTTCAGTGGACCAATTAGCTTAGGATATTCCTGAACCAGATCCTCAATCAGCATATCTTTATGTATCATATGTAATCATCCTTTTAATTATTCTCAAGGAGTACGGAGTTGTGAAATATCATTTCGTACACGCGGGAAATACCATGCGAGGATTCGAATCCTCGCCTAGTTATTCTTCTGACACCCAACTCCTGACTCACTTATTCGCCACATTAGCCGCGACATGAATGGGATCGTAAACAGGTGCAAAGGGTGGAGCATAGGTCAAATCAAGCATACTGATATCCTCAACTGTCATTTTTGCTGTAATAGCAGTGGCGAGCACATCGAGACGTTTGGCAACATCAGCTTTTCCCACTATTTGGGCACCCAAAAGTCGTTTACTGCCTTTTTCAACCACAAGTTTTATCGTTATTGGAGTAGAGCCAGGGTAATAGTGAGCCCGACTTCCACCTGTGATAGTAGTTGTTTCAAAACCCCCCAGCTTCTTGATTTGAAGTGCTTGTTTCTCTGTCAGTCCAGTCTGGGCTAGAGTATAATCGAATACTTTGGCAACTGCTGTTCCCAGAATGCCAGGGAATCTGGTCCGGGCACCAGCCATGTTTTCACCTGCAACTCGGCCACCCTTATTGGCCGATGGAGCCCCAGAGATCCACGTAGGTTCATTCAGAACAAGATGGTTATGCTCAGCACAGTCACCTGCTGCATATACATTTTCAATGTTGGTTTGCATGTACTCATCAATCAGGATAGCACCGCTGTTTCCCACAGAAACACCTACATCAATTGCCAATTCAGAATTTGGTCTAACACCCGTAGAAACAATAAACATGTCAGTTTCTACCTGACCTTTTGAGGTCAGAATCAGAAGTCTATCATTTGACGATTCTATTGCATTAACTCGAGTCTGAAGCTGAAGATCAACCCCATTTGCTCTCACATTCTCAGTTACTTCGCCAAGAAGGTCTTTATCGATTGAGGGTGAAACCTGATCGCTCCTCACCAACATCGTGACGTCAATATTGAGATGTCGGTAGGCTTCCGCCATTTCTAATCCAATATGCCCGCCGCCGATAATGGTTGCATGCTTGATCTCATTATCTGCTATATATTTTTTTATCCGATATCCATCAGCCAGACTGCGGAGTGTAAAAACACCCTTATTATCCAATCCCGGTATGGGGGGCAAAACTGAGCGAGCGCCTGTAGCAATGAGCAGTGAGTCATAAGACTCAACAAAATCTTCACCTGTATTCAGATTTCTCACTTGAATGGTATTACTTGAGGTATCGATTTTAGTTACTTCATGATCGGTTCGGACATCAATGCCACGTTTTTCCCTGGCAATTTCTGGCGTGAGGACCTCTAACTTGCTACCATCTTCAATCACACCGCTAATCCAGTAGGGCATTCCACATGCTGCAAAGCTGATGTGCTGTCCTTTTTCAAAAACGAGCAGCTCAGAATTGGGTTGCATGCGTCTGATTTTACTGGCAGCACTCATCCCCGCAGCATCCCCACCGATTATGACATATTTTTTTTTCATAGGTTTTCCATTTCTTTAACCACAGAGAACGCAGAGGGAACGGAGATTATCTTTATTTCAATGTTATTCATGGACGGCGTTCCCTTTCTTTTATGCATAGCAAATTAAAGCCTTTATTGGAGTATGCACAGTCATGTAAGTGACAAAATAGTTATCATCTTTTTGTATCCCGCTAATAGGTTCACCAGATAAACAAAAAAAGGGAGCATTCCGCTCCCTTTTTTTAATCGATGTAACTCAAAATTAGCTGAGTTTGGCCAGAATATCACTCCGATTAAGGATGAGGTAGTCAGTACCATCATATGCGAGCTCATCGCCAGCATATTTGCCATAGAGGATAACATCACCCTCTTTGACCAATTCCTGTAATTCTTCATCATTACCTACGGCTGCAACACTACCACGACGTGGTTTTTCCTTGGCTGTATCCGGGATAATAATACCTGAGGCTGTGGTTTCTTCCTCTCCTGCAGGGATAACTAATACACGATCATCTAAAGGTTGAATTTTCATTTCTTTCTCCTATAAACCTAATAAACCATTAATTTTATTTCTATCAAAGCCAACGACTGGACGATTATTAATCCACAGTTGTGGAACACCCTGCTGACCTGTTTTTCTTAACATATCTTGGGCAGCCTTTTGATTTCTGCTCACATCAATTTCTTTAAACTTAATTCCCTTTTCCCTCAAATAGCGTTTCGCCGTTGTACAATACGAACAACTCGGGGTGGTAAACATGATAACTTTTTTTGTCTGCTCTGTCAACGTGGCCATTTCTATAGATCCTTCTTCAACTGATCTAAATCTAATACTTTGAAGAGGCGTTCGGATACAGACTTAGGAAGTGCACACTCATCTTCCACAACCCGGTACAATTTTACTGAACGCTGCATGGTGTCATAGTAAACTTTGCATTCTGGACACTCTTCCATAAGCAACTCTACTTCCCGACATAATTCAGAACCAATATCTGCACCGAAATCCAGACAGATTTTTTTTTGTAGTTCTACATCATGTTTTGGCTTTGTCACACCAACCAACCTTCGCGTTTTAAAAAGGTACTCATGTGGTCCCTCAAAAAGAGTCTGGCCCGCATAAGTCTTACTTTCACATTGCTTTCAGAAAGCTCCAGAACTTCAGCTGTTTTCGCAGTGGATAGTTCTTCCAAATCCCTCAGCACAAACACTGAACGGTATTTCTCATCCAGATCATCAAGCGCAACCTTGAGGGCAATCCTAAATTCTTTATCTGAAACCTTGGTTTCGATATACTCCGGCCAATCTGCTATTTTCAGACCATGGAGATTCTCAAAATCCGGTTCCTGAATGGAATAGGAAATCTGCATCCTGGATTGCTTTCGCAATTTACCGAGAGCGATATTCACACCAATGCGGTAAATCCAGGTATAAAAACTGGATTTCCCTTTGAAGGAATGCATCTTTTGGAATGCTGTAATAAAGGTTTCCTGAAGCATATCTTCAGCATCCTCATTATTGCGCAGCATACGCAGTCCCAGATTATAAATACGGGAAGAATACATTGTCACTAAATGTGACTGCACCTTCCGGTCTCCATCTCGGGCTGCCTGGATTAGCTCCGGCGTCTCTTCAATTGTCAATTCACGTTTAATTGGATGCAATTCCTATTCAATCGTTACAGAAGAAAATAAACTTTTATGACAGAACTAAACCTGTTGAAACCAGGGTATAACGCATATCGGCTACTTTGTGAACCGTCTTCTCGGCACGCTCACTCTCGCAGGCTCCTTCACCACTATGTTCTCCACCTTCTGCACAAGCCTGGTGTGACCCCAGAGGATTTGAGATTTTTTCTACGATAAAAAGACCCTCCATATCAACATTGCGACCCACAGAGTTGGCTGGAATAATGAAAGCTTCGTCTTTAAAACGGACGGTTAATACATTCTGACCATCACTGATCTGCATCCAGCAACCTTTGTGCTTGCAGAGATCGATCACGGTTCCTGAAACTCGAACCATCTGACCATTGAGATCCTTGGCCTGGATAAATACATCAATAACGGGTGTCACTTTTGCCATGGTCAGGCTCTGTCCAAATTGATCGCCTGCTATCTCAGCATTTTCAGAATTGCAAGCCATCAAGGCAAGTCCTACTATTAAGACCATCAGTATGTGCGTGTATTTGAACATGTCAAATCCCTTAAAAAGTGCTATTTTTTCTAATTTTGAAATACATGTAAATCCCGGTACTACCCATAACCAGCATAATCACTGCCAGTATATCATAGAGGAGGAACCCGTATTTGCCAAAAAAATCACCGGTATGGAGATCAAGAACTACCCAGCGTAGGGGTACACTTTTCTCCTCCCTAAATATTTCTTTGGTTCCCTGTCTATCACGAGTGGTTTCCAGCCGATTATCATAGTGATCAGGAAGCATACTGAGAGGAACTCGAGACTTCTGGATAACCTTTAAACTATCCTGATGAATGAGCAGAATACCAGTAACCGAAATAACAATAAGCAATACTACAGAAATCAGACTGACCCACTTACTATAACCAAATGTGTAACGGTGAAATTTGCGCCAGGTACGCATGGAACGAGAGGAACGCTTGCTCAAAGTGACTCCAGTCGATTGACCATCTCCGCAGCCACAAGTTTCGCATGAAGTTCGGAAAGATCACCATTGGTAATTTCTTCCAAACGGTATAAGGTCAAATTGATCCTGTGATCGGTTACCCGACCCTGTGGATAATTGTAGGTCCTGATCTTGGCACTTCTATCACCCGTTGAAACGAGTGTTTTACGCATGGCAGCCACTTGACTGTCCTGTTTCTCATGCTCCGCAGCCAACAGACGAGAACGTAAGACTTTCATCGCCTTATCTTTGTTTTTATGCTGAGAGGTCTCATCCTGACAGGAAACCACCATGCCAGATGGCATGTGGGTAATACGAATGGCAGATTCAGTTTTGTTGACATGCTGCCCACCGGCACCACTGGCGCGGAAGGTGTCAATTCTCAAATCTCCGGCATTGATCTCAACATCAACTTCTTCAGCTTCGGGTAAAACAGCCACTGTGGCAGCTGATGTATGAATTCGGCCACTACTTTCAGTCTGAGGGATACGTTGAACCCGATGGACACCACTCTCAAATTTCAAGGTGCCATAAGCATGCTCACCAGTAACCTGGATGATGGCTTCCTTGGTGCCACCGCCACCCAGCTCATTCAAGGTGATAAATTCATATTTCCAGTTGTTTGTTTCTGTATAACGCAGGTACATACGAACCAGATCTGATGCAAATAAGGCCGCTTCATCACCACCGGCACCTGCTCTGATTTCAAGAATGGCTGCTCCTGAATCGAGAGGGTCTATGGGAATCAAGAGAATTTTTAAATCATCTTCTAGTTTTGCTTTTTCAGCCAGAGAATCATCGAGTTCTTCACGAACGATTTCTTTGAGCTCATCATCATCACCACGGAGGATAGACTCACCTTCCTCGATGCTGGTCATGAGTTCTTCATAGTCATGAAAAACTTCCAGAACGTGGGATAGATCATTATGCTCTCGGGCAATCTTCGCGTATTTACGATTATTGGCCATAAGCTCTGGATCTGAGAGTTGAGTCTCCAGCTCTTTAAATTTTACCTCAAGTGCAGGAAGTTTTTCCAGTAACATTATTCAATGGCCTCAGCCACGTATGATTTCCCCTGGTATTTCTCAAGATCATCACCAAAAGCAAATTTAAGAGACTCAAGAGCAACGGTCAGTTGATCATCATCTGGTTCACTGGTTGTGATATATTGCAGCCAGATACCTGGAGCCGCCAAGCTCCTGACCCAGGCAATATGACGATATTTGGAAGAGAGCTTTAAAATCTCATATGAAACACCAGCGACAAATGGAATGAGCGGCAAGTGAGTAAGCAAACGGACCTGCAAGGTCATTTCACCAACAAAGAGACTCACAACACTATCGATGATGGCATATAGTATGATCGAGGACAAGAGTACGATAAATATAAAACTGGTACCACACCTCGGATGCTGAGTTTGAAACGGTTTTGCTGATTCCAGATCAAGAGGTTTACCTGCTTCAAAGGTGTATACTGTTTTGTGCTCAGCTCCATGATATTGAAATAATCGCTTTACATCATCCAGAAGTGAGATTCCCCAGAGATATGCCAGAAAAAGAGTAATTCTGATAATACCTGAAACGATGTTAAAGGTAAAGGCCGTCTCTGAAAGATGGAGCAGATTGCCTGTGACAAAAAGTGGTGTCACAAAGAAAAGCCCCAATCCAATAGTCAGCGCTAACAAAGTTCCAAGGGCAGATAACACTTTATCCTTCAGCGTCATTTCTGCCGAGCTGTCTTCCTCATAGGCAATTTCTGCAGACTCATTGAGGGTACCGATACCCATCTTCATAGACTCGAAGAGAACGATCATCCCTCGCAGGACTGGTTTCTTTAATATGGCAATTTTTTCCGTAAGTGAAGTGAATTCCTGGCGTCTGGTAATAATCTCGCCTTGGGGATTCCTCACAGCAATAGCATATGCACCAGGCACTCGCATCATCACACCTTCGAGGATAGCTTGCCCACCGACCAGAATAGTTTGCTGGGCGGTGAGAAATGCCTGAATAAAAACGCGGATAGAGCGTCGGGGCATCAAATTAGCGTAACGGATCTATTTAGCTTTTTCAGCTGTTCCATATTTTTTACGGAACTTATCGATACGACCAGCCGTATCCATCAATTTCTGCTTTCCAGTAAAATATGGGTGACATTCGTTGCAAATTTCTATATGCAGTTCACCAACAGTGGTATAGGTCTCGAAAGTATTTCCGCAGGCACAAGTAACCTTGTGCAATTCGTATTTAGGATGGACTCCTGGTTTCATTTTATGGGTTCTCCCTTTATCAATTCAATTTAGCGACGACGTCGGCAAATTTACCGAGGCCTGTTTTAATGGCATCCATGGATGTTGCATAGGACAATCTAATATGTTCCGGGGCTCCAAAAGCTGAGCCGGGAACTACTGTAACATGAGCTTCATCCAGTAAATAATTTGTCAGATCAGTGTCATTTTTGATTTCAACATCCCCTGTCTTTTTACCAAAGAGATCTGAGATCTTCGGAAAAACATAAAAAGCGCCCTCTGGCATAAGACAGTTGATATCAGCCATCTCGTTTAATGCTTTAACCATGTAATCGCGACGTTCAACAAATTGTGCACGCCAGTCATCCAGGAATAAAGGCGGATCAGTGAGAGCTGTTTGCGAGGCATACTGGGCGATAGAATTCGGACAACCTGTTGCCTGTCCCTGAAATTTCCCCATAGCACTGGCAAGTGCTTTCGTTGAGGCAGTATATCCCATACGCCAACCGGTCATCGCAAATGCTTTGGACATGGTTTGAACGGTAATCGTTTTCTTATAGGCACCAGCAAAACCGGCCAAGCTTAGATGTTCTCCTTCATACACGAAAGCCTCATAACACTCATCACTCACCATCCAGATATCATTCGCGACACACACATCAACGATAGCTTCTAAACTTTCACGATTGAGGACAGCTCCACTGGGATTGGAAGGTGTGTTCACAATAATCCCTTTGGTTTTAGCGGTGACTCCCACGAGCAATTGTTCTCGAGAGATCTGGAAACCATCTTTTTCATATGTCTCAACATAAACTGGTTTAGCACCACTCACCTTGACTATCTCCGGATATGTCACCCAATATGGAGCAAGTACAATTACTTCATCGCCCTCGTCAAAAAGAGTCATCATAATGTTAAAAAGAGAATGCTTGCCACCATTGGAAATGACAATCTGGTTGGTCTCATAGTCAAGACCATTGTCTTTACTCAGCTTATTGACCACGGCCTGCTTGAGGGCAGTGGTTCCTGATCCAGCGGTATAGCGGGTATGTCCATCTGCAAGGGCTTTATTCGCCGCTGCAATAATGTGGTCCGGAGTATCGAAATCCGGTTCTCCAGCACCAAAGGAAATGACATCAATACCCTGTTCGCGTAAGCGTGCGGCAGCTTCTGTCACAGCCATGGTGGCTGAGGGCTGTAAAGCGTTGATTCTTTTGGCAAAACTCATTTCTTATTTCCTCTTCATAAAAAGCCGCGCAATATATCGGTCAGCCCCCTGCCTTAGCAAGGGAAACGTCACACAATAATCTGGTTTTGATACTCATGGAAATATAACTGGTTCCCCAAAGAAAAGAGGAGCGTGGAAATAGCTCCACGCTCCTCTTATTTAGATTATAATTCGGGTAAAACTATGAATTCATGGTTTGAATAAACTCTTTATTGGTGCTGGATCGCTGCATCCGTTCAAGGAGAAATTCCATGGCTTCAACTGGAGTCATTTCGTTGAGTAATTTTCTCAATATCCAGGTTCTTGAAAGTTCAGCCTTGGAAAGCAAAAGTTCTTCTTTCCTGGTACCTGATCGGTTGATATCAATGGCTGGATAAATACGACGATCACTAAGACGACGATCCAGGACAAGCTCCATGTTACCAGTCCCTTTAAATTCTTCAAAAATGACATCATCCATACGGGAGCCAGTTTCAATAAGCGCTGTGGCCATGATGGTTAAACTGCCACCATGTTCAACATTTCTGGCAGCACCGAAAAAACGCTTGGGTCGGTGGAGAGCATTGGAATCAATACCACCCGATAGAATCTTACCACTATGAGGAATGACGGCATTGTGAGCCCGAGCCAGACGTGTCAGACTATCAAGCAGAATGACTACATCCTTTCCAAATTCCACCATACATTTCGCTTTATTGAGGACCATATCAGCCACCTGAACATGACGCTCTGGTGGCTCATCAAAAGTGGATGCAATCACTTCAGCATCCACCATGCGGCGCATATCTGTCACTTCTTCAGGACGTTCATCAATGAGAAGTACTATAAGGGTAACATCTGGATGATTCTTAACAATTGAATTGGCGATATCCTGGAGGAGAATAGTCTTACCAGTCTTAGGCTGAGCTGTAATAAGACCACGTTGACCCTTACCAACAGGGCTGAGTAAATCCATCACTCGCATAGAATAGCTTTTAGGGCCACGCTCCAGAGTAAGTTTATGGTCAGCATAAAGAGGAACGAGTGTGTCAAACTGAGGTACTATTCTGCCTTCTTCAGGATTCTGATAATTGATCGCTTCAATTTTTAGAAGCGCAAAATAGCGTTCATTGTCTTTAGGAGGGCGAACCTGTCCCCAGACGATTTGCCCCGTACGCAATCCAAATCTTTTTATTTGAGAGGGTGACACATAGATGTCATGGGCACCGGCAAGATAGTTATTGTCCGCATCACGGAGAAAACCATATCCATCGGGCAATATTTCTAAAACTCCTTTGGAAAACATCATCCCGGCACTCTCGGTTTGAGCCTCGATGATAGCCTCGATTAGATCCATCTTTTTCTGGCCCGAAACTGCTGGCACTGCTAATTCCTGGGCAATATCTGCCAATTCTTTCAACTTCTTGTCCAAAAGCTGGGTAAAGGTAAAACTCATTTAAATAAACCTGTTCTTTTGTGATTGATATTTTTATTAAATTTCTGTGAAAAATGTTTACCGGGAGATAAAAACTGCACATTCGGTTAATTTGAATTGCGATTGTGAATTTAAACCCGACCTATACCTTGTCAATTAAAATTCTAATTTATTATTTACCCGCGTGATATATGCCCAAAGGGGCTCTGGAACCCAATATTCATCTTTTCTGATACTTAAATCTGATTTGACTGCTCAAACAGGGGAAAGAGGGTTTCAGCCAGATAGTGACTGCCAATAAAACAAATAGCCTGATCCTCATCAGAACGAATATCTTGCGCTCGTTTGTACGCATCTGCGAGGTTTGAGGATATCATTTGAGGCTTTACACCTAAATGTAAAAGCGCTTCGCGGTCAACGGCTGAGTGCCCGGCAAAAATGGAGAATATCACTTCACCTGACCACTCCGCAAGCATATCCAGCATGGAACGAATATTTTTACGGGCATTAAATGCCGCCACAATAATGGTATCGCTCCTATCCAGTTCATGCAGGGATTCCAGAAGCCGCTGCAGACCTTCAGGGTTATGGGCGACATCATACAGAACCAACGGTTCTTTTTGGAGGACTTGCATGCGTCCCTGCCAGATCATCTCATTGAGACCCCTCTGAATAATTGAAGCATCCAGACCAAAACCCAGCTCATCCAGTGTTGCCAGCACATTGGTGAAATTCTCCACTTGATGGCGTCCAAGCAGGGGTAAATCCACCTCAACAGTCCGATCAGCAATACTTACATGAACACGTTGAGCAAGACCCAGAGGCCTAACAAGTTGAATTTCAACCTTATCTGGCACATAGGTATAATGAGCGCTTTCGAGTAGACTTTTTTGCTCAATGACCCGCCTCACCTCATCTTTGTTCTTCCCGAGAAGTATAGGGCGGCCTGGCTTAATAATGCCTGCCTTTTCCCCGGCAATAGTGGTCAAATTGTCCCCGAGAATATTCTCATGATCCATGGATACACTGGTGATGATACTGGCAACAGGGTCAACCACATTGGTAGCATCCAATCTGCCCCCTAAACCAGTTTCGATGACGGCATAGTCAACAGATTCCTGTTTGAAGTACTCCATCCCCAAAGCAGTGAGAACTTCAAAAAAGGTGATACCTAAAGCATCAATATGGGCTCGCCATTCCTCAACTTTCTGGACAATAAAATCATCAGAGACCAGGGTATTCCCCACCCGGATACGCTCATTGGGTGTGATCAAATGAGGCGAAGTAAACAAACCCGCCTTCTTGCCATAAGCCTTGAGAATAGCAGCCAACATGGCAGCTGTGGAGCCCTTCCCATTGGTTCCTGCTATATGAATAACGGGATAGGCTGCATGGGGCTTCCCCAACCGATCCATAAATTCCTCAACGCGGGACAGTTCCAGCTTAACGCCAGGAACGGTTAACCCGAAGATATAATCGAAAACTGATTTAGATTCCGGGTGCACCAATTTGATTTTTACCAATCTTTATTGAAATGGTTGAAGGGTTTTTATTTATAAGATTCCAGAACTTCGAGTTTAACCTTGAACAGCTTGTCCAGGGGTCTCCCCAAGAAACGGGAGGCTGTTTCTTCGAACTTTTGGGGGAAATCAGATACATAAAATTTGTGTTTGCCTGGATCTCCGGATTCGGGATTCAACAAATCCAGTTCTTCGAGCACCTGCTTCACCCGGGCTGCAGTTTCCTCCCCGGAATCCACCAGGCGAACTGCGGGTCCCATCACTTCCTGGATAATTGTTTTAAGATAGGGATAGTGTGTACAACCAAGGATAAGAGAGTCTGGTTTTTGTATCTTGAACGAAGATAAATAACTTTCCAAGACCTGTGTAACCACACCATCATGGGGCCAGTCCTCCTCGACGAGTGGGACCAATAAAGGACAAGATTGGACGGTCACTTCCATTTCAGGATCAAGAGCTCGAATAGCTGCTCGGTAGGCACCTGATCTAATGGTGGAAGCGGTTCCAATCACACCAATACGCTTATGCTTAGAAGCTTTTACTGCAGCTTCAGAGCCTGGCTCAATCACACCAACTATGGGAATATTAAAACGCTTCTGTAAACTTTCCAGAGCCACAGCCGACGCTGTGTTACAGGCGACCACAATCATCTTGACCTGCTTTTCCCTGAGAAATGATGAAATCTGATGGGCAAAGCGGACCACTGTTTCTTCAGATTTTGACCCGTAGGGTACACGCGCGGTATCACCAAAATAAACGAGGTGTTCGTGGGGTAATAAATCAATAATGGCTCGGACAACTGAGATGCCACCCAGTCCTGAGTCAAATACACCAATAGCTTGTTCAGAGTTTAGTTTGTTCACGGAGATAATAACTTTTCATGTCGTGTTTTATATTTCATCAGGGCATCGAATATACCCTCAGCCGCCTTCTGTCTATAGGCTGCCTGCTTCAATCTACGGGCATCATTCTTATTTGAAATGAATCCCAATTCGATCAAAACATTGGGCATGGAAGCACCTATGAGCACAATAAAACCGGCTTGTTTCACACCCCGGTTCTGTCCCACCAATTTCTTATCAAATTCTCGCTGTATCAGATCTGCCAGTGTTTCACTCTGCTGCATAAAAGAGCTCTGAGCCATGGTTGCCAGTATGAGTTGTTCAGCACTGAGCTTATTGTACTGATTCGTATTTTTCTCCAGTTTGATAACTGCGTTTTCCATCTCAGCTACAGCTACGGCAGCGTCGGTTTTACCGGGTCGCAGCAAATAGGTCTCAAACCCTGAAGCCTTTTTATTTTTATTGGCATTGACATGGATACTCAAGAAAACTTTTCCACCGGCTTCATTAGCAATTTTTGTACGCTCCCAGAGGGGCACAAACACATCTGTCTTCCTGGTGTAAATCACCTCAATATCCGTGCGGGTTTCAATCAATTTCCCCAGGCGCTTCACCACATCCAGTGTGATTTCTTTCTCCCGGAGACCATTGCCGCGGGCACCAGGATCATGTCCCCCATGACCGGCATCCAGTACGATTTTATCCAGCTTCCATTTCTGACGTTCCTTCTCCAGATAGTGGGATTGGTCAATCACATAGGGACGACGAATACTCAGTAAAATTTCGGGGGGAGAATCACGATGAATAACATCAACACCTTCTACCGTCCCACGCAGGCGGAACGTTAGCTGAGAGGTTCCATCCAGTTGATCTGCAGTAACGGTACGGATACTACTGTTTTGAGGAATCTCTGTATTATCTAGTCCAGGTTTATTGACTTTAGCACCTGGCAGGGTGACATAAAGCCATTCCTCACGATTTATCCAGGCTTTGACCGACTTGGCATCATAGCGATTGGCGGTTCGAATCCGAATAACGGTCCCATTTTCCCGCTCTTCAATATTTGCTGACAAAATATCGTAGGGAGAGAATTCCATGGGTGCAGCTTCTTTTTGAGCCTGTAAGTCAGCAGGATCAGATCCAGAGAGAATGGTGACCCCGGATACCAGGCCCACCAATTTCAGAATGCCCACGAAATCATCCATGGGCAGGTAAGTCTCACCATCAAAGAAAATGACAGCATGGGACATTTGGAAAGTTTTGTCTTCTACCATAATATAATGGTTATAAGCCGTCACTTTGAATTTCAGTCGACCCAGACGGAAAACTGTCTTCCTCACAGCAGGATTCAGAAAGGCTGATACCTTGTAGGCATCTAACAAATCCTGGAGGGATATATATTGGTACTCATTGATTAAATAGACAGGCATCGCTGGGACATATCTGTCATCTGCGGCCTTTTGCAGGATGAGCTCTGTTCTTCTCGCCTGCAACGAAGTAATTGAAAAAAGCAGAAGGAGTGCGAAAATTATGTATCGTTGGCGGTTCATATTTAGCGTTCAAAATAGTCGGTTAGGTTTTATAAGACAACGGACATCTGAAAACTCAAAGCAAGTTGTTTAGGGGCGATTAGATCATCAAAGGAATGGGTTTGTACCAACCTGAGTTCCAAATTAAACCACTCTTGAGCTTGCTGCTTCACATAGAGAAACCACCTATCACCATCATCATAGCAGGTATAAAAACTAAAACTTTCAGCTACACTGGTCTCATAGATGCTTAGTCTTAAGGTGTAGTCAGGAACCGCATATCTCACATAACCAAGTGTCCATTTCCAATTGCCCCTGCTACCGTATATCCGTTGCTGCACAAGCAGGGCACTTGCCTTGCCCATGTATGCAGATTTAAGATTTACACGATATTTTAAATCAGATGAAAAATGATGAAGCAGAGAAACAGCGCCTTTGGAAATATTTCTCTGGGTGATATGACCATTCCAGATATCCCCTTCCCAGAGGGCAAGCTCGCGTTTTCTGCTAAAATCAATCTGGCAGACACCCCCGTTTAGCTTTCTCACGAATTGCACTTTGTGATGCTGTATTGTCCTGTAATTGCAATAGGATTGCAACTCAACTGAATTACCCGTCTCAAGGGCATAGCGAATTTGCACCTTCTTAGTGGGTTTAATTTGAGCCCTCACGGAGAGCCCCTCTTCGTTTAAGGCAGATGATCCCAGAAGGGTGAACAGGGAGCCAGAGGGTGAAAGGCTATCAGTGTGATAGCGTCTGTATTGTGCGGAGAGATTCAAGGATTTGGTTGAATATGACCAGGCGAGGAGTAACCGGTGAGCTCTGACACTTAGACTATTTGTGAATACTTGAATTTGATGAGAGACACTCAAGGATCTGGAAAATCCCAGTTCATAAACCAATCCAGGATTCACAGCGGGATTAAATAGAGCGGACCCATAGAGTTGAATTTTCAAAACATGGGTCTTCAAGGCCAGACCCAGGGATTTTGTACGATTTGTATCGAACCATTTCCCGGCTGGATGAATCCCGTCTGCATCTTCCTTAAATTCATGACGACTGCCAAGACCCTGCATCTCTCTATCTGAAAAAAAAGCCGCTCCCTGGATATTCTTTATTGAGAAGCAAGTAGCCAGCCCTTGATAATAGTCAGTTTCACGACTTGAATAATGAGGTCGCATGGCAAGGAGGTTTTTGTGTAAAAGGCTTTTCGGGTTTAAGCTTAGACGAGTTCCTTGCTGATTGAGTATGAGTCCCCCACCCCATTTCACATGGAAGTCTCCCAGGATGACATTGTCGAAATGCGGTACAGAAAAACTATTCACTGTGACAATCGCATGATCAGTCAACTGACTTTCACCGGGATCCTGTTCGGTGAGAATATTCACTGACCCCCACTGATTCCATAGCCGTCCTTTGTTCAGAATACGCCAGCCATCCAGCCCAGGTGAATATTGTATGCGTTGGCGCAATTGAACTTGTGTCGACTCAGCTTCATTTTTCAGATCCTGGGTTAGAAACATGAGATCTTTATCTTCGAATTGCTTGCTCAACCAGTTTCGTGACCCTTTTCTCCCCTTCTGCTGCTGCCAATTGAGAATCAACGCGATGGCTTGCTGTGAATATCCACGCGCCTCCAGGACACTAGAATCTGCGGTCTCGAGAATAACCCTTTGAAAAAGGGTAGCCAGGAGTTGTTCCAGGTATTGGTTTTCATCAGGATCATCCAATGCCTCATTGCCCAGATCGATTCCCGTTTGAGGAAAAGCATGTAGGCTGCAAAGAAGAATTAGTATCGTCACTCTCACGGCAGAATAAGCTCCAGACCAAATCCGTTTGATACAGGTAATTGGGGATGCATGACACATACGTAATGAAAAGCTACTCTTGGAGTACGGATGCGCCAACCCGCTGAAACCATGCCACTCACATCCCTGTATCCCAAACCGATTTCCCAGAAGGATTGAGATGAAATCAGCAGACCAAGACAAGCTTCCAAAGGCAGTGCAGCTTCCTTTTCGAGGACAAGCAACATGTCAATCATCCCCACTTTATAAAGTGTTCCAATGTGGAATTTTTGAGGGATACTCAACTTGTCCCCCACCTGAATTACGTGTTCAATTACAGATCCGAGTTTGAAGTGTTCTCCGAGATGGGCATAAGAGCTGAAAGATAGGGTCATGGCTTGCCGACTGGAAAAACCCGACAAAGCTAGCCTATGGTAATTCAAACTCAAACCCAGCCTGTAACCCTCCCGAATTGTCCAGGAAGTACCATTACCCACTTTGAGCTCAGAATAAAACTCATCTCCAAAGTATTCCAGATTGTGGATATAGAATTTTTGTCGAATTGAACTCAGGACAGATAAAGCCCCAGCCTGGAGATCAAGTGACTGAAAGGGGTTCTGGTATGAAAGGCTATAATGAGGTTGAAAAGTCTCCGCCATAAGAGCGGAATTAAAGGCATAGCAGTCAGGATGATGTCCGAGAACCTTGATATTGGCAGTGGCGGCTGGCCAGCCCAAACCGAGATATTCAAAAGCGCCGATTGCAGGTGATATGTGCAGAATGACTGCATAAAGAACACAGCATATGCACATCACTTTTTTGATGTGTATCATGATTTTTCCAACTTTTGACTTTGAGGATTGTTTTTAAAGTGTAGGCTATATTAATGAATAAATTGGTGTGTCGCAACAGCTTTCAACAAAGGAATATTAACCATGATAAACACCTTCTCCCGCGAGATGAAAGACGAACTCATTCAGCGTATCAAAGAATACTTTACATCTGAGTTGGATCAAGATTTGGGTAATTTTGAAGCAGAGTTCTTACTGGATTTTTTTAGCGAAAATATTGGACCGCACTATTACAATCAAGCTATCAGGGATGTTCAGAAGCATCTATCTGGATACGTTGATACACTTAATGAGCGGATTGATGAGCTTGAAAAGCCTTTACCTAAAGCAACTTAACGATACACCAGAGTAAGGAATACTTTCGGGAGCATATACTCTCGGTCACCATCTTTAACTGATACAAAGCGTGCATCTCCGCGCAAATTTACACGCTCACCCAATTGATATTTTACACCCATTAAAGGTCCCTGCCCCTGCCAGTGATCTGTATCTCGACTGGTCGATGCATAATCAATGACTCTGTCATAGGTTAAATAGCCAATCCAGCCGTCCCAACCTCTATAACTGTAATAAATCTGGATACTCAACTCAGACTGTTCTCGCCTACTGTTGACCTGCTGAATAAAAGAATCCCATTTCAACCTGCCCTCATCTTCCCAGCGGAAGGCTGCTTTTGTAATAATGGACCAGCGTCGTCCAAAATTATAATTGATTTTCTTGTTCAGATCGAGGGATCTATGCACAAAGCTACGAGATGGTTGATCCAATTCGATAAAAATATCATCGTAATCATAGTCAAAATAATTGCTCCGTATTCTGGCACGACCACGACCAGACCAGGCTTGCTTGCTCCATTCCACTCCTGACCACAAAACCAGATTTCGGTTCCAGTGATTTTCAGAACTGCGTGTATTAAAGAGATATATCAAGTGAAACATACCCAGCTTTGTACCCAGCTCAATTCGATAGAATGGCGTGGGCTCCCAAAACATTTTTATCTCCGTATTGAGCCGCCATTCATCTCTGTCATCATCGTTTGTAGTATCAGGAGTATCATACTCTAACCGGGAGAGGGATGAAATCCAGGTCAACGAGTCTACAGGTCCAGCATTTTGCCAGAGAACCGCTTCTTTCAGTTGGTAGAGAACCTGGGTGTAATCTACGTAATACTTGTTTTGTGAATTTTCAATTTTGAAAGCCGTCAAAGTGGAGAAATTCGGATTGTTTAGTTCCAGAGAAGTCTCGTTCAGCAATGAAAATCGTTTGCGATCCTCGCTGGATAGATTGAGCGTTGAGTTTTGATCCACTTTCTTCCGGCTAATTTCTGTTAACTGGTCTCCCCAATCAAGACGGTGAGAGAGATGCAGGTTTTTTCCGAGATGGTAAACAAACAGATTCTGCCAATTCAGATTTTCATTGTTCCGTGATTGGGAACTCCCCAGGGAATCGGTAAAAAATACCTGTAAGCGAGCCTCGCGATGCAGGGTCGTCTGAAAGGTGGAGATTTCACCAAAACGGACGAGATAGTCCCCGTGGGCATTGAGGGTATGATTGACGTGATCCGTCAGCTGATCCCTTGATCCATTTACAAAGAATGAGGATTGCTGTTGAGAGGAGTGCCAGGACTTGCGAATATCCAATTCACTGGTCCAACCTTCATCTACAATTCCATAGCGTTCAACCGTTCTGCCACCTATAAATAACGATAAATTTTCGTTACGCTTGAAACCAGCCAGCAAAGCCCAATTATCAATGGTAGAGGCCAAACCAGTCCTGTGATCCTCATGCTGACTGCTCTCTAACCGTATGCTCCTCGAATGATTTTTTCCCCAGGAGAAGTCGCTTCTGAGGCGGTGCTCAACTGAATATTGTTTCTCATCAGAAATATCATTGTCGTATGAAAACACTTTATATCTGAGAACATCGGTGACTTGCAGAACGCTGCTTGAAAAATTTTGCTTATAATTCAGTTGAAAATCATTATTGGTAGAAAGATTGTCCTGGCGAAAAATATAGGCAAGTGAATCCTGACCTGCGGCATGAACATTGTTTATAAACAATAATACAGCAGCAAACGGGAGTAAAATTTTCTGTAGGAAGGGCAACAACATAGGCTGTCTGTTTAGTGGAGGTGAGGTGGGAGTGGGTCTGCGATATTCAGCCCTGTCCCTCAGGTTAAAATTTTGAAATTGCCAGGTTCGCAATTAAATCTCATTCTTTAGAATAAGGACAAAAGCTGATCTCTTCCAACACTGTTTTCATTTAATGGGTCGGCTTGTCCGCTTTGGTTTCGGTAACGACGTGAAATACTTTTTCACCTGGCTTGGCCATACGAAACCGTTCACGGGCAATACGTTCCAGATAGTCAGGATCGTTTAATAAACGGTCACGTTCACTCTCTAACTCTGCCTTCTCAATTTCCAGGCGAGAGATATGTGATTCCATATCTCTGATTTCCTGTTTGAGTTGTAGCAAGCTATACAACCCCTCATCTCTCATGACAAATATCTGAAAGATAATCAGCAGTATGATTGCACCGGATATCCAGGCAACCTTATTCTCGAATAGGCCGCCCGATTTCCGGGAAGAACGTTTGTTTGTGGTACGTGACCGCTTGGTTGCCATATAAATCCCTATTTAGGATTGAGGGCCTTAAAACCTTTAAAGGTAGCGAGGTCACCCAACTCTTCTTCGATACGCAAGAGCTGATTGTACTTGGCGATGCGATCACTGCGAGAGGCTGATCCGGTCTTGATCTGTCCGACTCCTGTTGCCACTGCCAAATCAGCAATGGTCGTATCTTCTGTTTCACCAGAACGATGGGAAATAACACAGGTCATATTATTCTCATGAGCCAACTTGATTGTATCTAGAGTCTCTGTCAGCGTGCCGATCTGGTTTAATTTGATCAAAATGCTGTTCATGGCAGACATATCGATGGCTTTTTGAAGTCTGACAGGATTGGTCACGGTGAGGTCATCACCAACAAGCTGAATCTTATCACCCAATTTGGCATACAATTTCTGCCAGCCTTCCCAATCATTTTCATCCATACCGTCTTCAAGAGAAACGATGGGATACTTGGAAACCCAGTCAGCATAAAAATCTACGATCTCATCAGAGTTAAGTGTTCGACCTTCACCGGCGAGACTATACAGACCTGTTTTGGGATCATAAATCTCACTTGAAGCAACATCCAGGGCAATAAAGAGATCCTTACCAGCCTTGTATCCTGTCTTTTCAATAGCTTCCAGGATCACTTCCACTGCTTCTTCATTTGAGCGCAGGTTTGGTGCAAAACCACCTTCATCTCCAACTGATGTATTCATTCCCTTGGCTTTCAGAACGCCTTTAAGCTGGTGAAAAGTCTCGACACCCATCTGGAGGGCCTGCTTAAAAGTTTTGGCGCCCAGTGGGAAAACCATGAACTCCTGGAAATCAACATTGTTGTCGGCATGCTCACCCCCATTGAGAATATTCATCATGGGTGTTGGTAAGAGGGTTGCATCTTCGCCACCGAGGTATTCATAAAGGGTGAGATCAAAATCCATGGCGGCGGCTTTGGCTGTTGCCAGAGAGACGCCCAAAATGGCATTGGCACCATACTTGGATTTATTGTCTGTTCCATCAGCAGCAATCATTTTTTCATCGACTTCACGCTGTTCAACAGCTTCCATGCCAATCACAACATCTGACAGAACATCATTCACATTGGCTACCGCTTTGGTCACACCTTTGCCGAGATAAACTGATTTATCTCCGTCACGTAACTCCATGGCCTCATGCTCACCCGTTGAGGCTCCTGAAGGCACGGCTGCGCGTCCAAAGGCACCACTTTCCAGATACACGTCAACCTCAACAGTAGGATTCCCACGAGAATCCATAATTTGACGACTAAAAACATCAACAATCTTTGACATACAAACTCCGATTAAATTTTTCGTTTATGGGGTAATTAATAGTGTTCAGTACGGTATTCATCAGCCCACAATGTAATCTAAAAGCATAGGGTCTGAAAGAGCTGGAGTGCCGAAAGTAATTGCCCTTCATTTGAAACCAGGATGAATTAATTCCCAGCTCGCGCCAACAACCCAATGCAACCCATCAGCACAATAGTGGAGAGTCTATATCGGTCACGAATTTTGATAGCCTTGAGCCCCTGACAAAATTATTATTACGCATGCTGGAAACGAGACTTAAACATCTGATCATGAGTATGCTGGGCATCATCCTTTTGGGGACCACTGGCTATGTCATTATTGAACAGGTCAGCTGGTTTGACGCCTTTTACATGACCTCTATTACCCTGGCCACAGTTGGGTTCCAGGAGGTCTGGGAGATGTCAGATCTGGGACACCTCTGGACCATCTTTATCATGTTTTCAGGAATCGGTGTTTTCTTCCTCATTGCCGGTCATATTGCGCAACAAGCAGTGGATCTCAAACGCTACAGGAGGTTTCGCATGGCGAAACGAGTAAAAAAATTGAACGATCACTATATCCTTTGCGGATATGGCCGCATGGGACAAGCCATTGCAAAAGAGCTTAAAAACGCCGGTAAGAGTTTTGTTGTGATCGAAAAGGATACTTCCAGAATTACCTCTCTTTTATACGATGATATGGTGCTGATCGAAGGAGATGCAACACAAGACGAGGTTTTGTTGACTGCGGGGATTGAGAAGGCTACCACCCTTATCGGTGTTTTGAAGGATGATCAGGACAACCTGTTCTTAACATTGTCCGCCAGAAGTTTAAAAAGTGATCTGTTTATTCTCACCCGGGCGACGGTTCCTTCCTCCATTCCCAAGATGACAAGGGCTGGAGCAGATACTGTGATTAACCCTTATGAAGCTGCCGGAACCAAGCTGGCAAGACAAGCCATGGCACCTGGCGTTGTTGATTTTATCGAACTCATCATGAACAGGGGCAATCTGGATCTCGCTCTGGAAACCATTACCATTGAAGCCAGCTCACAGGCTGAAGGGAAGTCCATCATTGATCTTGAAGTGCGCAAGAATCACAACATCATCATCACGGCTGTTGAACAGCACACGGGTGAAGCCAATTTTAATCCTGATCCAAATTATAAGCTCGAGGCTAATGACAAATTGATTGCTCTGGGTGCTGTGGAAAATCTCAATGACTTTGAAAAACTTTGTGAGGCTTTAATTCAATGACCCGATTCCCGCTTCCTTATGACTCCATTGAGAGCAAACTTGTGGAAGATATGGAAAGAGAACGTTTTGCCTCAACTCGGGGCATACTTCTGGACAAGATTCGTCTAAACCACCAGATCTCCATCGATTATGAATTGTTAAATAGATAATTTAGGAATAGAAATATGGCTTTAACCTGTGGAATTGTTGGATTACCAAACGTAGGTAAATCAACGGTTTTTAATGCACTCACCGCTTCAGATATCCCGGCGGAGAACTACCCTTTTTGCACCATTGATCCCAATGTGGGCATCGTACTCATCCCCGACGAGAAGCTGCAAGCATTAACGAAAATATATGAACCTGAAAAAACCACACCTGCCGTGATGGAATTTGTGGATATCGCCGGTCTAGTCCGGGGTGCCAGCAAAGGTGAAGGTCTGGGTAATCAATTTCTGGGACATATCAGGGAAGTCACGGCCATTATCCATGTTGTACGGTGTTTCGAAGATGAAAACGTCACCCATGTAGATGGTTCCATTGATCCTATCCGGGATGTGGAAACCATTGAGAGTGAACTCATCATCAAAGACCTGGATTCTGTGGAGAAACAACTGTATCGTGTGACAAAACTTGCTCGATCAGGTGATAAAGATGCCAAAGCTGATGAGGCTTTGCTCACCAGAATCCGGAATCATCTTGATGAGATCAAACCGGTGAGGAGTATGGAATTAGATGAGGATGAGACCATCCGCACCAAGGCTTACTTCTTACTCACTATGAAGCCCATTCTCTATGTAGCAAATGTCGATGAGGATGAAATCCTGGCTGAAGAGCGTGGTTCACTAACTCAGCGCCTTTTCGATTATGCCGAATCAACGGGGGCAGGTGCTTTACGTCTGTGCGGCAAGCTTGAGCAGGAAATAGCTTTGCTGGATGAAGCTGAAATGCTTGATTTTTGTGAAGAATACGGTCTCGCTGAGCCAGGTCTGAACAAACTAATTCACCGAGCCTATGATTTACTTCATCTCCAATCATTTTATACGGCTGGTCCAAAAGAGGTCAGGGCCTGGACAATCAAACAGGGCTCAACTGCTCCGAAGGCCGCCGCTGAAATACATACAGACTTCGAAAAAGGCTTTATCAAAGCAGCCATCTTCAAATTCGATGATCTCATGATTCATGGCTCTGAGAAAGTACTCAAGGAAAAGGGCTTGATTTCTCTTGAGGGGAAAGAATACATCGTTCAAGAAGGTGACTGTATATTCTTCCATTTTAATGTATAATTGAGGTCCGTTCTCTATGTCAAAACTGGACCAGATTTCCATCTATCCCATCAAATCCTGTGCTGGAATTGATCTTTCTGCAAGTGAGGTCTTAAGCCGCGGTTTTCCGCTGGACAGGCGCTGGCTCCTGATTGATGAAGCCGGTCAATTTGTCTCTCAACGTACGACCGCGCGCCTCGGTCAAATCAAACTCTCCCAGGAAAACAATCACCTTATTGTAAACTATCCTGAGCAGGATCCACTGCACCTGGACCTGGATGTTCCTGATGGAATTCGCCAGAAAGCCAAGATCTGGCATGACAGTGTTGATGGCGTGTGGGTGAGTCAGGCTTCTGATGACTGGTTCAGTAATGTCCTTGAACGGCAGGTTAACCTTATTCACATGAATGCTGATGTGCATCGACCCCTGATCAAAGATCATCTTCCACAAGATCGTACCTTCGAAGTCAGCTTTGCTGACGGTTATCCCTATTTGCTCGCGAATCAAGCATCGCTGGATGACCTCAATAGTCGCTTAGAAACCCCGGTTCCCATGGATAGGTTTAGAGCAAATATGGTGGTGAGTGGATTTGAAGCATTCGCTGAAGATGACTGGAAAAAGGTCAGAATTGGTGAGGTTGAATTTTTGGTGGTGAAGCCCTGTGCTCGCTGCCAGGTCACCACCATCGATCAAAAAACCGGTGCTGCATCAAAGGAACCCCTGAAAACACTGGCGACCTATCGCAAACAGGATGGGAAGGTTATGTTAGGGATGAATCTGGTTGCGCTTGGTACAGGGAGCCTTCATCTAAATGATCCTATTTTAATCATCGAATGAGACTCCATCATAGAAAATATGGCAGGGGTGAGCCTCTCATCATATTACACGGTCTATTCGGGTCGTCAGATAACTGGCACACTCTGGCACGGCGGTGGGGGGAATCTTTCCTGATTTATACCCTGGATCAACGCAACCATGGAAGTTCACCTCATGAGTCTGCCATGAATTATAAAGAACTGGCTCAGGACCTTCATCAATTTATCACTCAGGAACGTTTGGGACCTGTTCATATTGTTGGCCATTCCATGGGGGGCAAGGTCGGCATGCTATTCGCCTCTCAATATCCTGAACTGGTTAAGAGTCTGACTGTTCTCGATATTGGAATGGAACGTGTGGAAGGAAAACACGAATTTATCCTCAAAGCCCTTGAATCAATCAATCCTGATGAATACTCCAGCAGGGATGAAATCAAACAAGAGCTCGAAGCAATGATTGAAGCACCTCCCGTTCGTCAATTTCTGCTTAAAAATATTCTGAGAAGACTTGATGGTAGTCTGGGTTGGAAGTTTAATCGAGATGCTTTATTGGAGCACTATGAGGATTTAACAATGAGTCTGGATCTTAATCAGCCCTTTATTGGTTCAGTACTGTTCCTCAGGGGTGAAAATTCTGACTATCTGGCAGCAGCACTTTCCTCTGAAGTTCTGCAATACTTTCCCCTTGCTCAATTGAAGACAATTAAAGGTGCAGGACATTGGATACACGCCGACAAACCTGATGATTTATCCACACTGGTTTTAGATTTTATAAGTTGATTGTCAGCATTGTCCCCTACATATTTTAAGCCGATCACATTTTTATGTTATAGCATTTAACAAGCGAGAGAAATCATGAAAAAAATCTTCAGCCCCATTGCCTCATGTCTTAGTCTGATTGTCATCACCAGCCTCATTTTGAGCTGCGGTCCAACACCATCTGCCGCACCAAAGGAAGTGATTGTTGATCCCCTGCGTTTTTCAGACGTGGTAGTTGGATATAAGTCTGCAGATTCATTGAATAAGCCACGACCAAATTCAATTCTTTTTGTGGGAAGTATCCATGGCTGGAAGACTTTGGTTGCTGATTTCCCTGAAGTTCGTGCCGTCAACCGTGGCATGGGCGGTTCTCACATGTCAGATCTGATTTACTATATGGATGATATTGTATTCCCCTATCACCTGAATGCTATTTTAGTGTACGAAGGGGACAATGATATTGCTTCAGGCAAGACGCCGAAGAAAGTTCTCAGCGACTACAATATTTTTGTATCCAAGGTGATGGAAAAATGGCCAAAGATGCCCATCTTTTTCATCTCAATTAAACCTAGCCTCGCTCGCCTAGAACACATGGAAAACATGGCCAAAGCAAATGCACTCATCAAGGCTCGAACCGAGGAAGTAGATAACCTTTACTATATTGATGTCTTTACACCCATGCTGGGTGAAGATGGAACCCCTCGTACTGACATTTTTGGACATGATGGCTTGCACATGAATGAAGTGGGTTATGCCTTGTGGACAAAAGTCATTAAAGAAGAATTGGGACTTTAAGTTACTGAGTTATTGAGTGGCTGAGTTCGATGGGTTTGGGAGTCTTAAGCCTAGTAATGGAACAAATGATCAATTGGCCAAATGATTAATTTTTGGATAAGCCCATTGGCCTCATTAAGACTAAACTTCATATTTTTTACAACGAAATTGACGAAAATTACGAACGTCCATATTTGGATTTGAATGGAATGCTGATTCGCCGAGATCCCTTCTACCTTCTACCTTAAATATCACTCCCCAATAATTTTCACCAGGACGCGCTTGTCGCGTCTGCCATCAAATTCACCATAAAAAATCTGTTCCCAGGTGCCAAAATCCAGCCGTCCGTTGGTAATGGCAACGACTACTTCACGCCCCATGATCTGACGTTTATGATGAGCGTCCCCATTGTCCTCACCGGTACGATTGTGGTGATAGCGCTCCGGGCTAGCGTCAAAGGGAGCGAGCCATTCCAGCCAGCGCTTATAATCTTCTTTCAATCCGGATTCTTCATCATTTATAAAGACTGATGCGGTGATATGCATGGCGTTTACCAAACAAAGACCTTCCTGGACACCACTCTCATGGACGATGGATTCAACATCCCGTGTGATATTCACAAAACCCATTCTTTCAGGAACTTTAAAATGAAGATATTTGGTAGTCGATTTCATGAGACCTCCTATTGAACCAGGATGAGTCCTGATTGCTCTGTTACTACTGCAACTTTTTCCACAGACCCAAGACTTTCTACACCAGCTTGCTTGGCATCTGTGAGAACGGTCCAGGTTCCAGGAGGTAATGAGAATTTAGATTCTGAGTTCTTATTGGCATTGAGCAATACCAATATCTGATGCTCACCCTCCATACTTACACCAAAAGCAAGTTCGTTTGAGCCATCAATGAATGTGCGATAGCCAGCATCCACATTGCGAATCTCAGGATATTTATTTCGGATTGCAACCAAACCACGGTAGTAGCCAACCAATTCCTGGTTGAGTTCCTTTTCATCCCAATTCAGCCAGTTGGTTTCATCGTCTTTTTCGTATGAGTTGTGGTCGAGCTGTCCAGCCTTTGGATCCGTGCCGACACTATTGGCGATCACCTTAGCGCGTCCCCAACTTTGCCCCTGAGCAATCATAACTGGACCCTGACTGGTTAAAAGATTGAGAGCTGCCAGCTTGTGCGTGGTAAGCTCTTCTCTTGATAACTGAGCAACTTCAGCCCGGGTAACTTTTTCAGATGCTCCGACCTTGCCAAGGGACATACGAATAAAATCCCCAATGGTGTTATCATCATGACTTTCAAGATAGTTCACACTTTGCCAGGGCTCTCTAAAATGTCCATCCTCGCTTTGTAAATAGCCGCGCATAAGTTTTTTGTAGTGCTCGGTATCCTTCCCGTCCCAGAGTTTGCCAAAGATAAATCCAAAATTATTTTCTCGGGGATTGCGACCCTTCACACTATTGCGGAAATGATCATTCCAGGAGGCCCATCCATGATCAGCCAGCTCTTGTGGGTTATATCCACCACCGCCCCAAGGTTCACCAATCAAGATGACATCAGGATTGACTGCTTGAGTAGCTGCTGTAATTGCATCTACCGTCTCCATATCAATCATCGCTGCCAGATCAAATCGAAAACCGTCGATGTGATACTCCTTCATCCAGTATATCAGACTTTCGACGATCATTTTACGAGACATGGGGTTCTCGGTTTTAAAATCATTACCACAGCCGCTATGGGAGAGATATTTCCCCTTTTTATCCAATCTGAAGTAGTAGTCCTTATCAATCAGTTTAAAGGGGTTATCATCATATTGGGAAACATGATTGTAAACCACATCCAGGATGACGGTTATACCTTCCTTATGCAGCTTTCGTACCATTTCCTTCATCTCATTGACGGCGCGTCCATCCTGACCGACCCAGGTGCCTCTATCCTTCACGCCATCTGATCCATAGTAAATTTCTGGAGCGAAGAAAAATGAGGTCATATAGCCCCAATGATTCGCTTCGTAAGGGTTCCAGTCATTCCAGGTGCTCAATTCTGAGTTCTTATAATCGATTTCAATATTTCCAAACTCCTGGAGAGGTAAAAATTCGATGGCATTATAGCCCATATCTTTCAAATGAGACACGCCACCTTTTTGAGCGGTTTCTACAAAGCCCTGATACGTGCCTCGCTTGTGTGCCCCGGAGCTTGGGTGAACTGTCATATCCCTCAAGTGGGCTTCAAGGATTATGAGATCTCCAATTGATGCAGAAGTAACCTCGTCTCCCTGCCAATCAAAATTATCCTTTGGTAGTATGACAGATTTGCTGGGATACTTGAAATGATTCTGCCGTACTACTGCATGGGAATATGGATCTGGAATAATGGACCGTTCAGAGCCAGAAGTTGAATAGGCATAAAACTGGGGTAGCCTATCATTGGGAAGGGTAATTTCCCAGACACCATTGGTCTTTTTAAGCATGGCAAGGTTCTCACCCCTATCATCATCGAACTTCTGAAAAAGAACCAGATCAACTTGATCCTCGCCAGGTGCAAATAGACGAAAAGTCACTTTATCTTGATTTCGACTTAGCCCCAGTTTTTCATCAACGGCAGCAATATCTTTATTACTTGATGTCATATTATTTACGAACTCCGAATTAGTGCTACAGGCAACTATCATGGCGATAGAAACCAAACTCAGGATAATTTTCCTGGGACTCATATGAGTGCTCCCCCTTCTTCTCCAAAAACATACTCGAGATACTTGAAAATGACTGCTGGATGACATTTAGACAGTTTTCAAGCAATTGCGAAGAAACATAATGTGAAAGAAGTGATAATAAAGTCATATTCATCCGCCTTCGCAGGTTATCCAGCGCATGAGCAAGGAGAATTGTCAAAAACTTTAGCGCAGGCAGATCATGTAAGGAAACCTGAGTAACAGAAATCTGTTAGAAGCAGACACCGCGAGGACTTCATTGCAGTTATTTGTAACGCGCTGTGTGCAAATCGCTCTAAGAGCAACAACGAAAGAAGGAACTAAATGAAAAAAAATAAAATTATCGCCAGCTCAGCCGCCATCCTCTTTGTGATTTTCGGCGTCTTTATGATCGGTACAACATCTGTATCCGCTCAAACTGCTCCAGATTTTACCCTCACCGATCTGAATGGGCAAAAAGTTTCACTGTCAGATTACAAAGGCAAAATTATCATCCTGGATTTTTGGGCTACCTGGTGTGGTCCCTGTAAAATGGAAATTCCCAGCTTTATCCAACTTCAGGATAACTATCAAGACGATGTCGTCGTATTGGGCATATCTCTGGATAGGGGTGGAGCAAAAGCTGTGGTTCCGTTTGCAGAGAAAATGAACATTAATTATCCTGTTGTATATGGTGATGGCAGTGTGGTACAGGCCTATGGTGGTGTCCGCAGCATACCTACAACTTTTGTTATCGATAGAGATTTCAATATTCAGCGCAAATATGTTGGCTACACTGATCACAAAGTATTTGAGAAGGATATCCTGGCTTTCAAATAAGTGATACACAAAATTATTTGCAATAGGCGTGACTGTCGTTTAGTTTCGCCCCGCTAAAGGACTGGAGGAAAAACTATGGCTAAAGCACAATCATTTGGAGATAAAGTACGCGGAAAGACACGTACCCATAAAAAGATGGTACGTTATATCCTGCCCCTCAAAAAAAACAAAAGCAATTCTCTTCGTTTTAGAGAAGGAATGCTCTCTGTTCCTGAGGATAAAGAGCATGCTGATTACATCACTGAGCAAATGGACTCACTGATTAAATAAGCATCACTCCAGACAACAATTTCAGAGACGCCCCACAATGGGGCGTTTCTTTTTTATACCCCGCCGATTACATTTTCAGCCTATGGATCAACAACAAACCCTGGCACGTATCCGCGAACTCACGGAAGCTCTCAGCGAGCATAATCACCGCTATTATATACTTGATGACCCCACCATATCCGATGCTGCCTATGATGCACTTCTCAGAGAATTACAAGAACTCGAGACCCAATTCCCAGAATTAAAGCAGTCCGATTCTCCCACCCAAAGAGTTGGCAGTCTACCGCTTTCAGGTTTTGATCAACTCACTCACAGCATCCCTATGCTTTCTTTGTCCAATGCCATGGATGAAGAAGAGCTAGTCAGTTTTGATGCAAGGGTCCGTAAGGATCTTGAATTAGAGCAACTTGATTATGTCATTGAGCCCAAACTTGATGGCTTGGGCGTTGAATTAATTTATGTCAATGGCGTGTTCACTGCCGGTTCTACTCGAGGCGATGGTTTTACGGGTGAAAACATCACGCAGAATCTTCGCACTCTTAAAGCATTGCCACTGCGACTCAGGGACAATGCGAGACCTATTCCCCCCTATCTTGAAGTTCGTGGAGAGGTTTTCATGGGACATCAGGAATTCGAGCAATTAAACCAACGACAATTGGATCAGGAAAAGCAACCCTTTGCGAACCCCCGTAATGCTGCTGCTGGAAGTTTACGCCAACTGGATTCAAGGATCACAGCTAGCCGCAACCTGCTCATCAATCTATACGCTGCAGGACGGATTGACGATTTCATTGCTGAATCCCATATGGAGTTTATTCAAGCCCTCAAGGATTGGGGGTTTCCGGTCAATGATAAGTACGCTCTATGCCCGAGCATAGAGCGTGTCATTCAATTCCACAATAATCTTGAGAACAGCCGAGAAAACCTCGCATATGATATTGATGGTACAGTCACAAAAGTAAATCGTCTGGACTATCAAAATCGCTTAGGCATCCGGAGTCGGTCTCCGCGCTGGGCTATTGCCGGAAAATTTAAAGCGCGCCAGGAAATCACAAAAATTGTAAGCATCAGCCCCAGTGTTGGTAGAACCGGTGCAATAACTCCCGTGGCAAATCTTGAACCTGTTCACCTGGGGGGTGTGATGGTGGCCAGAGCCACCCTGCACAATCAGGATGAGATCGATCGTAAAGATGTTCGCGAGGGTGATACCGTCGTGGTTCAACGTGCCGGTGATGTAATTCCTGAAGTAGTCAAGTCCATCCTGGATAAGCGACCTTCAGGTTCTAAGCCCTATATTATTCCAGACCGCTGTCCAGCCTGTAACGGCCATGTCATACGCCTGGAAGGAGAAGCAAAACATTATTGTCAAAATATCTCCTGTCCCGCCCAAATCAAAGGACGCATTGAACACTTCGTAGCCAAACGTTGCCTGGATATTGATGGATTTGGTACCAAGCTGGTAGCACAACTGGTAGATACGGGTCTCATTAGAAGTATAGCGGATATCTATTCCCTCAGTCTGGAACAGCTGGCCAGCCTAGAACGTATGGCAGAAAAGTCAGCTCTCAATATTATGGAAGCGATTGAAGCAAGCAAATCTGCTGATCTCTGGAGACTGATCCATGGCCTGGGGATTCGAAATGTAGGTGAACATATTTCCAAGGTTATTGCCAATAAATATGGCTCGATTTCAGCCATGGGTGAAGCAACTGTAGAAGACCTGGAAGCTACCCATGAAATTGGTCCCATCGTTGCGAGAGGACTGGTAGCGTTTTTTAAAGACTCAGACAATCTTGGAATCCTGGCAAAATTGTCGAATGTTGGATTAAATCCTTCAATTGATGTGAGCGCTAGACAGGATGGGATATTTTTAGGCGTATCCTTCGTGTTTACAGGGAAGCTGGAGCACTATAATCGAGATTCTGCGCGGGTTTTGGTTGAGTCATTGGGCGGTGCTTCTGCAAATTCCATCAGTAAAAAGACAGACTATTTAGTAGCAGGACCAGGTGCTGGCTCTAAAATGGAGAAAGCCAATAAGCTGGGAGTCAAAGTTCTCACTGAAGATGAATTTCGAAGCATGGTAGGAGCTGAATAAATGTTTAAGAAGATATTAATCGCCAATCGAGGAGAGATTGCCTTAAGAGTTATGCGAACCTGCCGCGAAATGGGAATTGAAGTGGTAGCTGTCTTTTCTGAAGCAGATCGGACCGCACCCCACGTGCTTTTTGCAGATGAGGCCTATCTCATTGGTCCAGCTCCTTCAACTGAGAGTTATCTCAATTATGCTAAGATACTTTCAGTTGCTGGAAAATCTGGTGCAGAAGCCATTCATCCCGGATATGGATTTTTATCTGAGAATACCGACTTTGCCAGAGAGGTTTCGGAAGCAGGTATCGTTTTTATCGGACCACCAGCTTCTGCAATTAAGATCATGGGCGATAAAACCATGGCACGGCAGAAGATGCTCATGACTCAGGTACCTGTGGTTCCAGGTACAGAAGAGCCCATTGCCGATATTTCTCAAGCCCTTGATGTAGCCAAAGGAATCGGGTTCCCGGTTCTTATCAAAGCCGCTGGGGGTGGCGGTGGAAAAGGCATGCGAATTGTTAACGCTGCTGATGAATTCGAAGATGCCGTTGGCAAAGCCCAAAGAGAATCGCAGTCCGCCTTTGGTGATGGACGGGTCTATGTTGAAAAATATCTGGAAGAGCCCCATCATATTGAGTTTCAAATTCTGGCCGATACACACGGAAATACGATTCACCTCAATGAACGCGAGTGCTCCATACAAAGACGCTATCAGAAGGTCATTGAAGAATCGCCCAGTCCATTCATAGACGATGAGCTCAGATCAAAGATGGGTCAGGCTGCAGTGGAAACAGCTGAGAGCTGTAACTATATCGGTGCTGGCACTGTTGAGTTTTTAGTTGATAAACATAGGAATTTTTATTTCCTCGAGATGAATACGCGTCTTCAGGTGGAGCATCCTGTCACGGAGATGGTGACGGGAATCGATCTGGTGGCTGAACAAGTTCGCATTGCGTCAGGTCAACCTTTATCAATTAAACAAGAGGATATTTGCAGCACAGGGCATGCGGTTGAATGTCGCATCTATGCTGAAGATGCTGCCCATGACTTTGCTCCTTCAACAGGAGAAATTGTGATGCTGCAAATTCCCGATGGTGCAGGTACCCGCTTTGATGGAGCCATCAGGCAGGGTATGGAGATTACTCCCTATTATGATCCCATGATGGGGAAACTGATATGCTGGGGCAAAGATCGAGAATCTGCGCTTAACCGAAGTGAACGGGCATTACGTGAGTTTTATATCGGCGGCATTGAAACCACCATTCAGTTTTGCCGGTCAGTTATTCGTCATGAGGTCTTCCGTAGGGGAACCTACGATACACACTTCTATGCTAATTTTCGGGATGAATTGCATGCTGACCTGGCTGCTACAACAGATGAGGTACTCTTGGTTGCAGGTGCTTCACTATATCATCACAAAAATCAAATCAAACATCGTTCGAACAAGTCTGGTTCAACACAAAAGGCACGGTCAAACTGGGTTACCACACAACTCGGGAGAAAAGACTGATGAAGTACGAAATTGATGCAAACCAACGATTCTTAGAAGTAGATTTCAATATCGATTTAGACGAGTTAATCATCAAATCGGGTGGAAAGGAATTACGTTTTCAAGCGGTTCAAGTTCAACCTGGAGTTTATTCAGTTTTAGTGAATAATCGATCATTTGTGGTTGGGGTTTGTCCAAGTGAAACAAATCGCGTGAACCTAAATGGGACGCCGATTAATCTGGAGCTCCTGGATGCGGTACATCTCCATCTCAGGGAATTGGGTTGGGATTCACTACAGGAAACCAAAGCCGGCCTGATAAGCGCTCAAATTCCAGGATTGGTCACAAAAATTTTCCATGCGCCTGGTGATGAGGTAAAAGTTGGCGATCCCCTCTTCCTCATCGAAGCGATGAAGATGGAAAATGAAATTAAATCTCCATTGACTGGAGTTGTCAAGAATATTGGTATTGTCGAAGGGCAAACTGTTGAAAAGGGAACAAATATCATTGAGATTGTGTAAGCCTATCTGATGATAATTAAAATATTGGAAATCAAATGCTAGGTAGAATGTTCGGAGCTGGACTCGGGTGGGCTTTTGCAGGTCCTATCGGGGGTTTAATCGGATGGTGGTTAGGCGGTCAAATCGATGCTAACCCCAATATGGGTCAAGGTTCTAGACCCAGAATTTCACAACAGACAAGACCAGGTGATTTTGCAATAGCTATGCTGGTGCTGGTCGCTGCGGTCATGAAGGCAGATGGAAAAGTAGTCAAGGCAGAATTAGATTATGTAAAACAATTCCTCATTAATAGTTTTGGTCGAGATAATGCCCAGGAAATGCTGGTGTTATTAAAAAACCTCCTGGAGCAAGATTATTACATATACGAAATAGCCAATCAAATCAATAGCCATATGAATACGGCTGAAAAACTTCAGCTCATGCATGTCCTGTTTGGAATCAGCCAAGCTGATGGACAAGTCCACGCCAGTGAGGTCGAAATTATCCAGGAGATTGGACAGCACCTGAAGCTGAATGCCAGCGATGTGGATGCTATCATGGCCATATTTGTCAAGAATAACAATTCCTATTACAAGATGTTGGAGTTAGATCCTTCAGCCAGTGATCAAGAGTTGAAGAAAGCGTATCGCTTCATGGCAGCCCGTTTTCACCCAGATAAGGTTCAACATCTGGGACCAGAATTCCAGAAAATGGCAGAGGATAAATTCAAAGCAATTAACGAAGCATACCAGCAAATCAAGACTGAGCGAGGGATATAGGAGCACTCTATGAGTAACCCCGGAGAAAAGGCAGGACAATACCCTTTCACTAAAGGGATTTACGAGGAGATGTATCGCTCGAGGAAATGGACGATGCGTCAATATGCCGGTTTCTCCAGTGCCAAGGACTCAAATACCAGGTACAGATATTTACTGGATCAGGGCACCACTGGCCTTTCCGTCGCTTTTGATTTACCGACCCAAATTGGATATGACTCTGATGATCCCATAGCCGAAGGAGAGATTGGCAAGGTTGGGGTCCCTATCGATACCCTGGCTGATATGGAAGTACTCTTCGAGGGCATCCCCCTGGACAAGGTCTCCACGTCAATGACCATCAATTCAACAGCTATCATTCTACTGGCCATGTATCAGGTTGTAGCAGAAAAACAAGGTGTGAGCAACGCTAAGTTACGTGGGACTATCCAGAATGATGTCTTGAAGGAATACATAGCACGTGGGACCTACATTTTTCCACCCCAGGCCTCCCTGCGTCTGATTACCGATGTCTTTTCATATTGCAATGAGCATATCCCCAATTGGAATACCATTTCTATTTCTGGTTACCATATCCGTGAAGCAGGTTCTACGGCCGCCCAGGAGTTGGCCTTCACTTTTGCTAATGGGATCGCCTATGTTGAGGCTGCCCTTGACGCGGGGCTTGATGTTGACAAATTTGGAGCCAGACTTTCTTTTTTCTGGAATGCGCACAATGATTTCATGGAAGAAGTAGCCAAGTTTCGTGCTTCCCGTCGCATCTGGGCTAAAATCATGAAGGATCGGTTTGGCGCTACAAACCCCAAGGCCATGATGTGCCGTTTTCATACCCAAACAGGTGGCTCAACACTTACAGCCCAACAGATTGATAATAACGTGGTGCGTGTCACCCTACAGGCCCTGGCGGCTGTGTTAGGTGGTACTCAGTCCCTACACACCAATTCTAGAGATGAGGCACTTGCACTACCAACTGAGGAATCTGTCAGGTTGGCCTTAAGAACCCAGCAGATTATCGGATTTGAGAGCGGTGTCACCAACTATGTTGATCCGCTGGCTGGCTCAGAAGTCATTGAATCACTGACAAACAAACTGGAACAGGAAGTTTTCACTTATCTCGATAAAGTAGATGAGCTGGGTGGCGCTGTAAAAGCCATTGAATTGGGGTATTTTCAAAATGAAATCGGTAACAGTGCCTATCAATATCAGCAGGATATTGAGCAGGGGGAACGCATCGTCGTTGGGCAAAATAAATTTGTGGATGAAGAAGAAGATCAACCTGAGATTTTGAAGCTGGAGGCGAAAGCCGCCGAGAGCCAATTAATTGACCTGAAATCTGTCAAAGCAGGCAGAGACCAGGTAGCTCTCGATAGATCACTATCCGATCTGAAAACTGCGGCTCACAACAGTGATACAAATCTTTTTCCGTTCATACTCACCGCAGTACGTGAGTACGCCTCCATTGGTGAAATCTCCAACACCCTCCGATCCGTTTTCGGTGAATATCAAGGTAAATAACATAGCTGATTCAGAGTCATCTTACCCAATAATAGCCCATCCAGACCTGGATGAGGTCATCTTTCTTAAAACAGTGGATTCAACCAATCTCGAGCTAAAAAGGCGACGTAAAGAATTTCGAGGGGCCAATATCCTCCTGATAAGTGATGAGCAAACCCAGGGTCAGGGACAAAAGGGTCGGGCATGGGAATCTGCTCCCGGTCGGGGTCTCTGGATGTCACTTTATCTTGGTAACCCCAAGACACTCTCCCACAGCCTACAACTTCTGTCCATATACTCAGGCACCATCGTACATAAAGTTGTTTCACCACTTATAAATGCTAAAATTCGCCTCAAATGGCCCAATGACATCATGGTTGGATCTAAGAAGTGTGGTGGCATACTGACTGAACTACAATGGCAAGGTAAGGCGGTTTCATCAGCCATAATTGGTGTAGGAATTAACCTGAATCATCAAAGACATAATTTTTCGACCCCCATCCAGGAGATTGCAACCTCCTTACACTTAGAGGGACATGAAAATCCTGATCGTGTAAAGCTGGCTCAATCATTTGTAAACGAATTTTTTATGGATTTAGCTCACTTGGATGAGGGAGCACTATTGGTAGCGAACTGGAACAACAATGCCTTTAAACTGAATCAATTAATTATCTGGGATATGGAGGATAAATCCTTCGAAGGGGAATTTTCAGGCATCAATAATCGAGGTGATGCTCTCATCCTAATAGATGGAGAATTCAAAGCCTTTCAAACAGGTGAAATTCGCCTCAGCACTTCCGCCTAGGTCAGATTGAGCAACCGGGCAACCTGTTTCACCAACCTTGTGTCCTGCATAACATAAAAATGAAGGCACTCAACTCCGTTATTTAGGAGGTCTTCACATTGTTCTAAGGCATGTTTGACACCGATTTCAGCTCTTTCCTGAGAAGATTCAGCAAGCTCAATATTGTTGACCAGGTCATCAGGTATATTCACTGAAAAGGCATGGGGCAGGGAATGTAACTGTGTCTTCCGGGTCACCAGTTTAATACCTGGTATAATTGGAACTGTGACACCTTCTTCCCGACACAGATTCACAAAATCATAGTAGTCCTGATTGTTAAAAAACATCTGAGTCACGATGTATTGAGCTCCGGCATCCACCTTCTTTTTCAAATAGCGAATATCTGAATTTTTACTGGGAGAATCGGGATGTTTTTCCGGATAGCCACCAACACCTACACAGAAATCAGATTCATCAGCATCCAGAATATCTTCCAGATACTTCCCTCGATTCACATTGCTGATCTGATTTACCAGGTCCAGGGCATGAACGTTAGTCTCTCGGCCTACGGGATGTGCCTTTTCATACTGCAACTGGTCACCACGAATTGCCAGGACATTGTCAATCCCCAGATAATTCAATTCAATCAGCGCATCTTCCGTCTCTTGCTTGGTAAATCCCTGGCAGAGGAGGTGAGGAACTGCTTCAACCTGGTATCGATACTTTATTGCTGCGCACAATCCAATCGTACCGGGACGTTTTCTTTTTATATGGCGGGTAAATGAGCCATTGGTCTGTTCAATAAAATATGAATCTGCCGCATGACTTGTTACATCAATAAAGGGTGGCTTGAATTCTATCAGCTCATCAATAATCTCATAGATTTCACGGGCACTTCTACCACGCGCAGGTGGAATGATTTCGAAGCTTACAAAGGGGTCTTTCCTCTCGTGGAGGATATCGCTAATTTTCATACGATATAATAGAAATTATTTTACCCAATGGTATGGATTTGTTCGTACGGGTATAAAAGATTAGCTAAGGTATTTTTCTAAAAGTTGTTTTAATTGAACAACGGTATAAGGCTTGGCCATATAGTCTGAAAAACCTGCTTCATCAAAAGTCTCTAACTTCTCCTTGGTAAAGGCAGTGACAGCTACCATGGGAACCTCATGAAAGCGATTCTCTTTTTTGAAAATTGCCCCCAGCTCCAGTCCGCTGATTCCGGCTCCCAGCGCGATATCAAGGAGAAAAAGATCCGCAGATTTATCCTTCATCAAATCAAGAGCCTCTTCCCCTGTTTCAGCAGCAATGGCCATATAGTTTAGCTTTTTTAGAAGCAATAGTAGATATTGTCTCGAAGAAAAATCATCTTCAACAACCAGTACTGTCATTTTCTCACCCATTCGTCAACGTTTATTTTTGTTTCACATTGAGCGGCATATGTAAGTAAAAAACATTGCCCTCAGGTTCATTGGGACGGACTCCCACTACAGATCCATGTACTTCAGCTATCCGTCTCACAATGGCAAGTCCCAAGCCTGACCCACGCCTCTTCCCATTGGCCAACTGTATACTCCTTTTGAATATGGAAACCTGATCTTCGCCTACAATGGTGGTACCCACATCTTTTACACAAAACTCAATATGACCAGAATCTCTTTTTAGACTCACCTCAACTGTTTCTCCCGAAGGTGCATACTTTAATGCATTGCTCAGGTAATTGCGAAACACTTCAGAGATAATGGGGTTCGCTGTGTAGATAATATCAGCTTCAACACTGATTTGAAGTGGGTACCCCTCGCTTTCAAAACTTGGTCTGTACTCTTCGATAACTTCAATAACCAATTCACTAAGATCTACATCCATCATATTGATGGCCTCACCCAGAGTAATACGTGCTAAGGCGGTTGTATTGTCAAGGACCTTGAGCAAAACATCAGAGCTGTCCTTAATGAGCTGGATTTCCTTGCTGACCCCTTCATCCATAGTCAGAATTTCAGCGACACCAGAGATAACACCGGCAGGGTTTTTCAGATCGTGGGTAAGAATATCAAGAAGCAGGGCTTTAATGTTATTTGAATCACTCAGCTGCAAGGATAGTTCACGATGCATGGATTCTGATTTTCGGAGTTTTTCATCCTCAATATTTATTTTTATGGTCAGGGCAATCTGGTCTGAAACAAAGTTCAACATCTCCATATCACTATCATCATAGACAACATCTTTTGAATAGCTTTGAACAGCCATAATTCCGATTGGCTTGTCTTCAACAATCAAAGGACAACCAAGCCATTGTTCTGAGGGTGTTCCCAGCAGATCAATTTTACCTTCCTTATTCATGCTATAAAACTCTTCTTTCGAAATCAGGGCAGGGATCCCCTGTCTTATGATATAAGCAGAAATCCCTTTTTCGCCTCTCATGGGTTCTGGTGGAGGTAAATCAAATTCGTCTCTGTAATAGGGGTAGGTAAATTCATCATCCTTTTTATTATAAATAGCTACATAAAAATTCCGAGTATCCAATATTTTGCTTAAGCTCGTTTGAATTGCCTCAAACAAAAATGGAAGGTCCTGGAATTGATGAGTCAGCTCGCTAATCTCATACATGACTTCCTTGGCACGCATGGTCTGATTTTTTTCAGTCACATCTTTGATAAGAATGATGCCACCCTGAATCTGATTTGTGCCGGATAGAAGCGTTTCAAAGGCTGCATCAATATCAATTGTTTTCCCCAGAACTTCCAGAGATCCTAAATAGGATGCATGATTCCCGAGTAAGGTCTCCTCCATTGCAGGGATAATGGGTTTCATTTCTTCAATCTCATATATAGATCGGCGCTGCTTTGGTGGAAATTCAAGACCAAATAAGGAAGCGGCTTCTAGATTCCAGTCAGTAATCTCTGCCTTAGGGCTGTACCTTACAAGACATGCTGGAGAATTGTCAAAAATAGTCCTGAATTTTGCCTCTGAATTCTCAATCTTTTTGTATGCTACAGCCAACTCAGCATTTGACTTCATTCTGAAAAGAGTAAATCCCGCAAGCAGGGAGGCAATGAGGAAGGTCCCAACCATGGCGAAAACCTGCATTAATTGAGCGGTTCCCTTCTCTGAGGAACCTGGTACAATCTGGAGCTCCCAGCACTGACCTAGTATAGTGAAATTGTATCTTCCAACCGTTTTCGGTTTCTGAAAATTCTTGGGCTCACCTCGTAGAAATACTCTTTCACCTGATAAAATCACTTCATAATTAAAATCTTTAATTTTGTTGTTAAAGCATTGGGTAATCAACTCCTCAATTCGAAATACGCCATTCAGAAAGCCACTGATTTTATCGTCAAGGACAATCGGCAGGTAGAGGGCAAAACCATTACCACCCTGCACAAGTTCGATCAGGGGAGTAGCAGTATCAATATGGTAGAGTAGTGATCGCGAAAATGCATTAGCTGCTTCTCTGGCAGCATTTTGAACGAGGTCAACTCCTACGACAGGCAGATTGTTGCTCAGAGGCGTAACCCATTGGACGATTCCATTTTTATCTATCCAGTTAATAGCTTGAAAACCAGGAAGCTCACGCTGGATGCGTAGGGCGGTTGCTCTATAATCTGCCTCACTAAGCACAGGTTTTTACTCCATCTTTTCGCGGAAAATATCTAACCGGGTAATTCTGGAATCTAGAAAATCATTTAGACGTATGCCTACCTGTTCAGCAGTAACTTGGGTTTTAATTTCCAGCTTTTCACTTTCCTGACCTGAAACATAGTACGAGCCAACCCTACCAGCGACGAGGACAGTGATAAATATGAGAGTAGGGATATATATGTGTTCTGATAATTTCATTTAATGCGTCAGCTCAAGCCTCTTTTCATTAGAATCGAGCGAGACATTAATCAATTATCTCTATTGGAGAAAGAAAAATCGGGCGAAGTACTTAAGAATTAGGATTTCCCTTACAACCCCCCTCCCTGGATATCCTTAAACAGTGAACGTGGTAAATTATTTCTTAAAAGTGGAGCAGTTTATTCACCTTAATCAAGAAAATATTGTCAGCTTCCAGGTTCAACAACGATCCAAGATCTTCACCCGGATTAAATCTCCAGGTGGGATCATATGCAGATGCACCTCTGGACCAGACCAAATACATGGTTGATCCCGTGCTGTATTCCCAACGCAAAACTATGTTTGAAGTCAGCTCACTATAATTGAAGTCTGAATAGACATAGGAGATGGGTGAATAGTCCACAATACCATCTTGATCAATGTCAACACCATTCAGTGCACCGTTGCCATCAAATGTGAGAAGGTGGTCAGGTAGTTCCTGGAAACGTTGGCTGAAATCTTCCTTAGTGTAGTCATCAACCCGACGGAAGTCGAAGTAATCTGCCCCCATAATAAATGCTTGAGCATAGGCTTGGAGTGAAAGGGTTGTACTCAATGTGACATCGGCTCTAAAGGTCAGAGTGGTCTGGGCTAGTTTTAAACCGGAGAAGATATAATGGTGCTGATCAGAGGTGTCCTCCATCTTGGTAATCCAAGCCCAAGTATCATCCATAAAATGGAAATTAGGACCGAGAGAAAGGGACACATTTTTCTTAGGTCGCCAGGTAAGGGAGGGTGACATATTGACACTGTGGACATCATCTGTGCTATAAAAATAATTGGCACTGATTCCCCCACTCATATCACGACGTCCATCGGAATAGAGGTTGGTCCAAATGCTCATGTTTTTTGAGCTGCGGATAGAGGGTCCACCATGCAAATGGAAGGGTACCATCCCACCAGAATTTAAATTGAAGCCGCCTCCAACACTCCAGTTGTTCTTCAAAGTGGCATGACCATTGACATTTCCACCAATCCCCTTTGATTCACCGCCAAAGGTCCAGTTTGCCCATTGATTAAAATTTATATTGTAGTTGAGAAAGATCACACCTGGTTCCCAGTGCCGATACCCGATCCAGATGAACTCATTAATGTTGTCCACCGATCTTATGAAGCCCAGATCATTCACTTCGAGGCCAGGGCTTGTGGCGAGCACGCCACCAAACATATTCAATTTCCCTTCAGACTTACCCACTATAAATTTCCCGCCCACTCCTGATAGAGATGTGGCGCTGGAATCTACGCTGAGGTGCTCTGCATCTGGTCTTTGAAAATAGCGTGCGGGATGGAGTTGAGTAATCAGAATAGACTCCTCACTCCCCTTCACATGGCTGAATGCAATTGCAGATTCAATTGAGTAAATTCGATCTGAAGATTGATGGTTAAAGTCTAAGCCACCTGTATAGGCTTTTTCTCTCAGCCAATCCATGTTGGTGTCTTCAAGTGAGCGTATCGTAGCTGTAAAAATGCCACCCAGGGTTGTCAACCCACCCCGATAGTCCTGTTGAACACGGGTGAGCAAATAAGAGGTAGCGGGCTCCATGACATTATTGGATTTATGCCCATCATCATAAGTAATGACTGCTTTTTCCTCAGCTGTCGCGGCTGACATGAACCCAATGGATAGACCATTATCTAATTTCCCGGTAAGCTTACCGGCGGCAAGGATACGGGTAAATCCTGGCGCATCAACTGATACTACTGTACCCCCATCAGAACTTGCACTTCCCTGAGTTGCCCTTCCAATGCGTCGGGAGTAGAATAAGGTATTTGAAGAATTGTCTCCATCACCAAACCCCAGAGAAAAATTTAGAATATTGCCACCTTCAATGAAGAAGGGTCTTTTCTCCCTGAAATAACTCTCGAATTCAGTAAGGTTAAATTCTGCCGGATCGGCTTCAACCTGTCCAAAGTCCGGATTAATAGTGCCACTAAATGTGAGCCCAAGATCAAAGTTTTTCCTGATGTCTACACCAATACTGGCTGAGTTTTCATACTGGTCATACTCACCCATGAAAGCATCGTTGACGCCGGAGCGCCCCATCACATATGGCGTAATATAAAATGGCTGCTCAGCCTCAACATTGGTCAGACCATTGAGTTCACCATAATTGGAAACAAACCCCGTCTCCTCATGAAACCAATGATTCCAAATAGTCAGTTCATTGTCATTTCGAGGAAATTCACGATATACATTGAGACCCCAATTCAGGGATTCAGCACTATTAAAACGAAGTTCTCTAAAGGGAATGGCAAACTCTGCCGTCCAGCCCTGGTCATCAATATGAACTTCTCCCTCCCAGACTGCATTCCAGTCAAAATCAGCATTATCATCATCAAATCGTCGCAAATCCTGTTTCACACCGGCTGCATTGAGACCGAACTCAAAAGCAGTTCTGTGATCATGATAGCTATCGATTGAGATGTATAGCCAATCAGAGGGGGAAGATTCGTCACGTCGAGTGAGGATTCTATCTATGAGTTGGGGTTGATCGTCATATGCGCGAATTCCAACAAAGAGGAATTCGGAATTATAGGCTACTGCAAATTCTGTTCGCTGGGTTGTTGCGGAGCCATCATCTGGGTTACGTTGTAAAAAGTCGCCTTGTCTGGGTAGCTCCTGCCAAACAGGATCATCAAGTCTCCCATCAAGGACAATTGGGCTCCCATTCAGGCGAAAGGCTGAAATACTGCGTTCTTGGGCACTCCCCTTTAGTTGTGGAGATCCAAACAAAACCATTGGTACCATTCCCCACATCAATAGAGTAAGTCGTCGCATATATTTCATATTTATTCATTCCTTTCACCTCGATGCGGAAGCAATGACCTTATTGTTTCCGTACCTCTGCGTTGACAATTTTGCCTTTTACCTTGCCACCATTGACCAGATAAACCACGACATTGGTGTTCGGTTCTTCCACAAGAATGGATCCTCTCACCACTGAGTTCATATCAATAATTATCTTTTGCTTATGTGGTACTTTGAAGACTGAAGTATGTTTATTTCTAATGATGATATCACCATCGATGGTGGAACCATTGAAAAGTGAGATATCTCCGGATACGGTTTGGATATCCCCGCGAAGCCGTGAGTCATCCAATTCGATATCTCCACTTACTGTTTCAATACTTTCTTTGACATCCGTGCCAGAGTCACATTTCACATCGCCGCTCACGGTTTCAACGGATCCCGAAACAGCACTTTCCACATAGAGATGAATGTCTCCGCTGACGGTCTCGAGACTCATTGCACTGGCACCCTTCCCAATAGAAATGTCCCCACTTACAACCTCGACATTTTCTACAAACGCTTTGGAGCCAATTTCAATATCGCCACTTACCGCTGTAACATCCGCGTTAATTCTAGCTCCATTTCCTACATAAATATCACCGCTCACTGTTGAGACATTTCGTGACACTTTTTTTGCCTTGGCAATGTGAATGTCACTACTCACTGAATTCTGGGCAAAAGCTGAAGCGCTTAGGCCAATAATGATTGAGATAACTGAGATGAGTGATCTTGATTTCATAATTTGCTCCATGATTTACTTTCTGTCCGATCGTTTTATCATACTGTTTCTGTAATCGGTCGCACGATTCGACAAGAGGTTTTTATAAATAGTCGTTTTTTGCATAACCCTCAATAAACCAATCTTATGCCACGCTACACACCCTGCATACAGAACATTGTATATATTATACTTAGACTACTTATATCTTAATTTATACTGGTGAATACTATGACATATATATCATTTTAACATACTCCCATGTCGGATTGATATAATCACATCAAGGCATTCTGGGCTGATTGGTATCCTGATAGAAGGAGAGCCTCATATAAAACAAAAAAAGCAAACGATTTCTCGTTTGCTTTGTACCGCGGAGAGGGGTCGAACCTCCACAAGCTGAGCTTACTAGATCCTAAATCTAGCGCGTCTACCAATTCCGCCACCGCGGCTTAAAAAAGCGTCGCAAGATAGAAACAGACCAGTTTGAAGCAACAAAAAGCCCCAGTAAAAACCGGGGCTTAATTAAATTATTTTCAGGTCTGAATTATTTGAGCATAACCAGCTTTTTAGTAGCACTAAAACCTGCTGAGCTGCTCATTCTATATATATAGATACCAGACTCAACACGGAAACCATTCTGATTTAAACCATCCCACATAGCGGAATATACACCGGGTTGATGTTCGCCACTGGATAGTGAGCGAACTTCTTGACCAAGCAGATTAAAAATTCCTACATGTACTTCAGATGCTTCTGGTACGCTGTAGCCAATGGTAGTTGTTGGGTTGAAAGGATTGGGATAATTTTGCTTTAACTCAAAGGCTGTTGGCAGTTCGGCTTCATCTTCAACACCAAGTGTTACGGGAAAAGTGTAGTCCTCACCGTTGCTGGGCAGCGGCAGTCCACCTGCAGCAGCAACGATCAAGTCAGAGATGGAAATAGTCAAATCTGACATGGGTGCGTTTGATGCAATCATAAAGTCCACTTGAAGAATGTTTCCTGAACCAGGAGGTATTTCCTCGCCATTGAAGTTGACACCCAGGATCATGGATTGACCATCTACTTCGTTTCCAACAAAGGTAAAGCCAGCACCGCGACCGATCCCTTGAACAGACGCAATGGTGAGATAGTCAGAAATCCCATCGGCGATGTTGAACTGAATACCTTTTACCGGGGCACCGTTGTTCATAGAAATCATAAGTGGCTCAGAAAGATAACCCGGAGATCCGCCACCACCTGAGAGACGTACTTCAAGTCCATTTAACCAGGTTGTGTTCAGAGCCGTTCCATCAGGATCGGTAACTACGAGTATAAATTGGGGATCTGCACTAAGAATTTCGTGGAATTCCAGTTCAATAATTTCATCAGACACACCGGCTGGCTTGTTAAATCTAATCTTGCAGATTTCACCAAAATCCGGGATAATGGAATTGCCACTACCATCATAGATCAGTACACTTACGGTTGAATCGCGATCATTAAAGTGGATATTGAAGGGACCATCATATTCACCATTCAGATTGTGATCCAAAGTGAGAACATCACCAAGTGTCCAATCACCACTGTTATCATTATCGTAGTATTGATCAGCACTGGTCCGTCCAGCTGGAATCACAGAGTGAACTGATAAACTATTAGGAAGATCTTTAAGGCTAAACTGCAAACCACCCACAGCTTCGGTGTTTGATAGAGTAATTGGCACTACGGCAAGAGCATCATCATTCTGAGCGGAGAATCCAACAACTGACACAACTGTCACACCAAAACCAAAACTGGCAATGATTAAAAGGCTGGTGATGACTTGAAAGCTTCTACTCATATTTCCCTCCACATGCATGTGGTTGATCTTCATTAAATCTAATTATTGTACCGAACAAAAATATTGATTCGTATCACAGTCCGGTTCAGTCACTAAACAAGTTGAAAAATAATGTCCTCAAGGGGTGATACAAACCTTATTTGCCTGTGTCATTCCTGTACAAAATTGCTAGTGATCAAGGCTTTACCCTACTTACCATGACATTTCTTGTATTTGAGACCTGATCCACATGGACAGGGATCATTTCTTCCCACCTTTTCTTCTGCCACAATTGGTTTTTGCTTTTGAGGTGGTTGAGGCTGTGAGGAGCTCTGACTTCCCTGCCCACCCGTCTGTGGCAAAGTATTCAGGAAGCCCATATTTGAACTCTCAGCGTGATTGGAAGAAAGATTTCTGGCTCTGCGCATTTTGTTTTCGCGTTCGTCCACGATACGAGCATGGAAGAAGAGTTTAAGAACATCCCGATCAATCAAGTCCAACATTTTTACAAAGAGTGCATAACCCTCTTTTTTGTACTCAATCAATGGATCTTTTTGACCAACAGCCCGAAGGTTAATACCCTCCTTCATCTGATCCATTTCATAGAGGTGTTCACGCCACTTCTCGTCAACAACTCTCAGATAAACAAATTGCTGGAGTCGTTTAAAATGCTCTGCGCTTCCTGTAATCTCAAATTTCTTTTCATATGATTCCCAGATAAACTTCTTGACCAGATTCCTTAATTTTTCAGGATCAAGATCAGCTGCTGGAGATTCTGAGACCTGAACCATGGCGGTTGAGCCAAGATCAGCCTGCAATCCGCTCCAGTCCCATAAATCTATATCGGTTTCAAGACCACTATATTTTTCAACGACAGTATCAACATAGTTCTCAATGACTTCACTGTATTCTTCCTTAAGATCCAACCCATCCAGAGCAGCCTGTCGACGATCGTAGATAACTTCACGCTGCTGATTCATGACATTATCATATTCCAGCAGATGTTTTCGAATGCTATAGTTCCGGGCTTCAACCTTTTTCTGGGCACGTTCCACAGCTTTGGTCACCATACCGGCTTCGATGACTTCCCCCTCTTGCAGGCCGAGACGGTCCATGACGCTGGCAACTCGGTCAGAGCTGAATAGGCGCATTAAATCATCTTCCAGACTCAAATAAAAGCGAGAAGCTCCAGGGTCACCCTGTCTTCCAGCACGACCTCTTAGCTGAAGATCAATTCGGCGTGATTCATGACGCTCAGTACCTAAAATTTTTAGACCGCCCAGCTCCTTGACTTCAGGACCCAGCTTAATATCTGTTCCACGTCCAGCCATGTTGGTAGCGATAGTTACGGCATGTGCCTGCCCTGCCCTGGCCACGACTTCAGCCTCGCGACCATGCTGCTTGGCATTGAGGACATTATGTGGAATCTTGAGTCTTTTAAGCATCCGGGAAAGCGTCTCGGAGACCTCAACGGTGATGGTTCCAACCAAAACGGGTTGTCCCGATTTGTGTGAAGCGATAATCTCTTCTATAACCGCATTAAATTTTTCTCGACGCGTCTTGTAGATTTGATCATTTTCATCCGCTCTGGTGACAGGACGATGTGTAGGTACTTCCACCACGCCAAGCTTGTAGATATTGAAAAACTCTTCTGCTTCCGTGACAGCTGTACCCGTCATTCCAGAAAGTTTTTTATAGAGACGAAAATAGTTCTGCAGGGTGATGGTAGCCAGGGTCTGACTTTCTTTCTCAATCCGAACCTTTTCCTTGGCTTCCAGGGCCTGGTGCAAACCATCGCTATAGCGACGACCATGCATGATTCGACCAGTAAACTCATCAACGATCATGACTTTACCTTCTTGAACCACATAATCCACATCTTTTTCAAAAAGTGAATAAGCTTTGAGAAGCTGACTCAAATTGTGGATAGTATCAGACCGTTCTCCATGTAAGGCATAGAGTTTTTCTTTACCCTCATTCAATTCTTGAACTGAAAGCGTTTCATCACTCTCCAGGTCATTGAGGAGGGTGGGTAAATCTGGAATAACAAATCTATCAGGATCATTGGGAGATAATGCTTCACGTCCTTTATCCGTAAGATCCACGCTATTCTGTTTTTCTTCGATAACAAAGTAGAGGTCATCATCTATTTCCGGCATGCGTTTATCACGGAGATAGTCGTTCTCGACCCGCTGCTCGAGTTTCTTGATGCCCTGTTCCTGGTAAAGTTTTTGAAGACGACGATGTTTGGGACTTCCCCGTCGTGCCTGGAAAATCAGTTCTCCTGCATCATATTCCAGCTTGGGATCTTTGAGCGCTTCCTCAGCTTTGGCAAGAACAGAGTTCACCAGAGTGGTTTGGCGGCGCATGAGCGAATCAACGAGAGGTCGTAAATCTGTATAACGCTGGGCAATCTCTGACTCCACCGTTCCAGAAATAATGAGAGGTGTTCGAGCCTCATCGATGAGTACACTATCGACTTCATCAACAATGGAGTAGTAATGTCCGCGTTGGACTTGATCCTGTTTGCTGATGGACATATTGTCACGGAGATAGTCAAAGCCAAACTCGCTGTTGATACCATAGGTCACATCACAGCCATACATTTCCTGACGTGTTGAAGGCTCCATCTGGGCCAGAATTACACCAACAGTCAGACCCACGTATTTCAAAAGAGCACCCATCCATTGTGAATCACGCTCTGCGAGATAGTCATTCACAGTAATGATATGAACACCTTTCCCAACCAGGGCGTTGAGATAGATAGGCATGGTAGCGACCAGGGTTTTTCCTTCACCCGTCTTCATTTCTGAAATTTTGCCCTCATGGAGGGTAACGGCACCCATGAGCTGAACGTCATAAGGTATCATATCCCAGGTCATTTCCTGCCCCGTGACCTTGATGGTTTGCCCCATGAGCAGAGCGGCGCCCTTTTTAACTACGGCAAAAGCTTCCGGTAATATTTGATCTAAAATTTCTTGCTCAAGATTATAAACCGCTTCTTTGATAGATTTGAGATCCTTACCTTCATTTTCAAGGCGGGATTGGAGCTCAGAAGTCTCCTCACTGATGCGAGTTTTGAAAGCTTCAGTTTTGGAAATCAAGGTCTCCTGAGTGGCTTCAGAGAGGGCTTCATATTTTTCATTGATCTTTGCGACGAATGGAATCAGCTGCTTGGTCTCACGATCAGAGCTGCTTCCGAATATTTTGGTAATAAGTTTACTAATCATGGCGCTAAAATAACTTCCTCGGAGGGTTTGTGAAGTGCTTTATTGCGAGTGTATCATGGAATAATCACCTGCACATTATGCTACACTATCGATGGGCTTATTGTATGTAATTGTTGATAAGCATTCATGTTTTCCGTTGCCATTATATAGAGTCTAATTAGTTTTGTTCCATCATTTTACAGATATTGTGGGGACAATAGTGACATCTAAGCAGGTTGAATTCCATCAACGTTCTTATCGTATCCAGAGTGATTCTGTAAGGTTGAGAATACTCTCCATCCTTTTTCTGGCACCTCTCTGCAAAAGATGGCCTCTCCATGAATTCAGTGCATAGCATACTTGAAGATAGCCAGGGCTTTATGTGGTTTGGAACCCGCTTTACATTCCAAAGTAACAGCCAGTAAAACCTTGACAAACTTTTTGACTTTGTAAAGATTTAGTAAAGATGCCCAAACCCCCAAACTGTTTTAGGTTTACACCAGAATTCAAACCCAAACAAGGAGGGAATCATGAAATGGTTACAACTAATGATTATTGTGTTGGTCAGTGTGTGTACACTCACAGCAACAACAATCAATGTAACCGAAGATGCTGCCACTATTCAGGCAGGAATCGATGTTGCCAATGATGGTGATACAGTCCTGGTGAGTCCAGGTACCTATGTGGAGAATATCAATATTAACGGAAACAACATTACGGTTCAATCGAAGTACGGTCCAGAGTTGACCATTATTGATGGTAATCAGAATGGCTCCGTTGTACTTTTTCTAAATCAAGAGGAAGAGACTGCCGTTTTAGATGGCTTCACTATTACGAATGGAACCGGTTGGAATAACGGGGATGAGGTTGTGGGTGGTGGCATTGCCTGTCGTAGCGGGTCGTCGCCAACAATGAGAAATCTTATCATCAAGGGCAATACAGCACAGGGTGGTGATGCTCCAGGTGGTGGAGGCGCTTCCATCGCCGTAGGTTCAAATCCATCTCTGGAAAATGTCGTAATTAGTGACAAGGTAAACCCTTGGCAACTGGAATATACCTTTACGAAATGAAGTTTACAGGTTCACAGGGTATGCAATTTCATGAAGTCAGAAAGTTTACCCTTTTGAAATAAGTTTGTCATACACGCAAAAGCCCCGATCTAGTCTGGTAGATCGGGGCTGCAACTTGGTTTTTTGATCCCGATTGAAATGGTGGGGACTGTTGGGGTTTTGGAGTTGACAGATTCACCTCCTGGGTTTGAGTTGTATCCCGACTCTGCCAATCCCTCCAGCCCCATCAACTTTTAGATGTATTTACTCAACGGAGTGTTCTTGGAGGATATGAGTGGAAATATGATTACTGAAGCAACAAATAAAATATTAAGGAGGATCTGCCTCCTGGCAATCATCATCCTGGCATTGATTCTTCCCAACACATGTAGCTTTGCCAGTGAATGTCAATGTAGTTCGGATTCAATCTCGTGTGACTTGAAATGAAATTTCTACAAAAATGTGTTTACTCAGATAAGTGGCCATGCTCATCTGAGTTCATTCCATCCCCGGTCTGTGTCACACGGGCCGGGGCTTCCTATTATAAATAACAAGGGAATCACTCTGTTTTGTCACACCGGGAAACTGGGTAGATAGCGTGATATATGCAAACGGGAGGCTGAGTTCATCGAAGCCCCATTCAAGGACGTTTCGAGGGCCTCAACGTCCGGCATAAAAAAGCGTGTCTCCCAACCTTCGCACCTCGTCCTTCGACAAGCTCAGGATGACATTCTCGGTGTTGCAATTCAGGGGACACGCTTTTGAGGTATAAGCGTTTTAGGCTAACTAAATCATGGACATTTTGCCCTCAGACAGAGCATCGTTGAGGATGGCATCCAGGATACCGTTCACAAAACTGCTGCTCTCCTCAGTACTGAATACCTTGGCAATCTCAATGGCTTCAGAAATAGACACCTTGGGTGGAATATCTTTAAAATAAAAGAATTCCGTCAGGGCCATTCTGAGAATCAGGCGATCGATCAGGGCAATACGGGTCAGGTCCCAGTTTCTGGATTTACTGGCAATAAGTTCATCGAATTCCTGTCGATGAGCCATTATCCCGTTTACCAGATCACGGGCAAATTTGAGCAAATCATCAGATAATTCACTCTTCTCTGCCAACAGGTTAAAGGTTTGATCCAGGTTGTCATTTTGAATCTCGTGGGCATATGAGACCTGAACGACAAATTCCCGGGCTCTACGTCTTTCTTGCATGAACTGAGGCCTGATCCTTTCTACGCGTAATCTATATTTTCGAAAACAAACGTTTTCCTGAACGTTGCATTTGCTTCAGACGTCCAAGTTTGCGAATTCTTTCTTCTGCGATGATATCTGCAGCATCCATAGTAGGAATATTTTCATCCTTTGAACGCTGAAAGATTTCCTGAAGAATATCATATATATGATTGACTCGATTATATGATCGTTTCTCGTTATAACCTTCAAACTCACCATATACATTGATAACGCCGCCAGCATTAATAGCATAATCCGGTGCATAGAGGATGCCTCGATCAAGGAGGATTTTGCCATGCTTTTCATAATCAGAAAGCACATTGTTAGCGGCACCGGCGACTACTTGACATTTTAAACGATCAATGGTGTCATCATTTACTACAGATCCCAATGCACAGGGAGCAAATACATCCATTTCTACATCATAGATATCGTCAGGGGCAACACCGGATACATTTTTAATTTTAAGCATCTCTTGAACACGTTCTTCTTTGATGTCGGTAACAACGACTTTTGCCCCGGCCTTTGAGAGGTGCCCTACTAGGTAAATACCTACATGACCCAAACCCTGTACAGCAATTGTTTTGCCTTCCAGACTATCTGATCCCCAGGTCTTATTCGCTGCGGCTTTAATGCCAACGAAAGTTCCATAAGCGGTGAAAGGTGAAGGGTCACCAGAACCACCCATCTCTGGGCTGAGTCCGGCTACATATTCAGTCTCTTCATGGACCCATTCCATCATCTGAGGCGTGGTATTTACATCTTCAGCAGCTACATAGCGACCACCGAGGCTGTCCACTAAACGACCGAAGGCACGAAAGGCTGCTTCATTACCAATATCCCTCACACGACCAATGATGACGGACTTGCCGCCACCGAGGTTCAAACCTGCCAGAGCAGATTTGTAAGTCATACCTTCTGAAAGCCTGAGAACATCCCTCAGGGCAGCAGCCTCATCATCGTAATTCCATACGCGACATCCACCCAGTGCTGGACCAAGACTGGTGTTATGAATTGCGATAATCGCTTTTAGACCTGTTTCATCATCCTGTGCAAAGACAACCTGTTCGTGGTGGTTCAATGCAGGTGCATCAAAAAATCCCATTTCTCATTTCTCCTTTTACAATTCTATAAATACTAATCTGCTAGAAGATGTCTACTGATGACCAATCTTTGAATCTCATTGGTTCCCTCGTAGATCTGTGTAATCTTCGCGTCACGCATCATGCGCTCCACTTCAAATTCACGGATAAATCCATACCCCCCATGAATCTGAACAGCTTCAGTTGCGACATACATAGCCGTATCACCGGCAAACATCTTGGCCATGGAGGCTTTCTCCCCGATGGTCTTTCCTTGATCCTTTAACCAAGCCGCTCGATATACGAGGAGGCGACTGGCATCTACTCTAGTGGCCATATCGGCCAGCTTAAATCCAATTCCCTGAAACATGCCAATGGGCTTACCAAACTGCTCACGCTCCCTGGCATACTGAATAGATCTTTCCAACGCTCCCTGGGCAATTCCCAGAGCTTGCGCACCAATTCCAATACGCCCTACATCGAGAGTAGCCAGAGCAATCTTGAAGCCCTGTCCCTCCTCCCCGATGAGGTTTTCGGCTGGGACGCGACAATTCTCAAATATTAATTCACTGGTATCAGACCCCCGGATACCCAATTTATCTTCTTTCTTCCCAGTGGTAAAGCCATCAAGACCCTTTTCAACAACAAAAGCGGAAATCCCTTTGTGACCGGCATCCCTATCTGTCTTGGCAAATACAACAACAAAATCTGAACTGATCCCGCTGGTAACCCAATTCTTTACGCCGTTGAGAATGTATGAATCACCATCCCTGGTCGCTGTAGTGAGCATGGCTTTCGCATCTGAACCTGACTGAGGCTCACTGAGTGAATAAGCTCCCAGCTTCTCCCCACTTGAGGTAAGTGGCAAATAGGTAGTCTTCAGATATTCAGAACCGAATTTCAGAAGGGGGTTTGAAAAGAGAGAGTTGTTGACTGACATAATCACGCAGGTCGATGCATCAACACGGGCGATTTCCTCGAGCGTGATAGCATAGCTCAGGGCATCCATCTCAGTTCCACCATAAGCTTCAGGCACCTGCATACCCATAAAACCTAATTCGCCCAATTTTTTAATCACTTCTGTGGGAAATTCTGCTTTCTCATCCCGTTCCATGACTCCTGGTTTAATCTCTGCTTCTGCAAAATCACGGATAGTCTCTTTGACCATCATCTGTTCTTCAGTGAGTTCAAAATTCATATTTCATCCAATCTCTAATATGTTTGTCTTGCTGAGCCATGCTTGTCCTGAGCCTGTCGAAGGGAAGTATGACAAACTCTAGTATATGTGTCTATCCTTCGCACTTCGACTCCGCTCAGTGTGACAGCTCAGGATGACATCCAGATACCATTATGTATAGTCATAGAATCCTATCCCCGTCTTACGTCCGAGATTTCCAGCGGCGACCATACGCTTAAGGAGGGGACATGGACGGTATTTGGGATCACCGAGACCATCATGTAGAACCTCCATTATGGATAGACAGACATCCAATCCAATCAAATCTGCCAGAGCCAAAGGTCCCATGGGATGGGCCAAACCAAGGTGCATAATTTCGTCAATAGCCTCTTTGGTGGCGACACCCTCCATGAGGGTGAAAACAGCTTCATTAATCATAGGCATGATGATGCGATTGGCTACAAAGCCAGGGTAGTCATTGGCTTCGACAGGTGTCTTCCCCAGTGCCTTGCAGAGCTCCACCGTGGTAGCAACTGTTTCATCGCTGCAAACATGTCCACGGATAATTTCCACTAATTTCATCACAGGAACCGGATTCATGAAATGCATGCCAATCACACGTTCAGGTCGTGAAGTTTGGGCGGCGATTTCAGTCAGTGAAATGGATGAAGTATTTGAGCTGAGAATCACTTCAGGTTTCAGGATATCATCCAGATCTTTAAATAGTTTGAATTTGATCTCTTTATTTTCGGTGGCTGCTTCAACCACAAAATCACAATCTTTCAAATCATTCAGATTGGTTGTGGGATTTAGGCGTTGGAGCGTATCTATTTTATCGTTTTCTGTAATTTTTTCTTTTTTAACCTGACGATCCAGATTTTTGGTTATGGTAGCGATGCCCTTATCAAGGAATGCTTGTTGAATATCCATAAGAATGACTTCATAACCAGACTGGGCAAACACATGGGCGATCCCATTACCCATCGTTCCTGAACCAATCACACCAACGATACGAATACTCATATCACCCCCCTAAATGCGCTCTACGATAAGTGCTGATGCTTCCCCGCCACCAATACAGAGCGCGGCCATACCAAAATGCGCTTTTCTGGCTTCCATGGCGTGGAGTAGCGTCGTTAGAATACGGGCTCCTGATGCACCAATGGGATGACCAATTGAAACAGCGCCACCATTTACGTTTACCTTAGTATGTGGAATATTGAGTTCATCCATGGCCACCATGGTCACCACAGAGAAGGCTTCATTGATTTCAAAAAGATCGATATCACCCAGCGTCATACCTGCCTTGTTCAACACTTTGGTTATGGCTTTTACCGGAGCCGTGGTAAACCATTCTGGTGCCTGGGATGCTGAGGCTTGGGCAATCACGCGGGCCATGGATTTGAGACCCCGTTTTTCAGCTTCTCCCTCACGCATAAGAACCAGGGCAGCTGCTCCATCATTAATCTTGGAAGCATTGGCTGCCGTAATGGTACCATCCTTGGCGAAAGCTGGCCTCAACTTGAGCATTTTCTCAAAATTGCCCCGTCCAGGTTCTTCATCTTCAGCAACGATCTTTGGATCACCCTTGCGTTGAGGAATTTCAACTGGCGTCAGTTCATTATCAAAAGCACCTGATTTCTGGGCAGCCTGGGCTCGTAGATAACTCTCTTTGGCAAAAGCATCCTGGGCTTCCCGGGTATAATTGTATTCTTTCGCACATAATTCACCACTGACCCCCATATGAATATTATCATAGGCGTTCAAGAGACCATCGCGAAGAATCCCATCTACCATTTCTCCATGACCCAATCTCTGACCACTACGGGCTCCTGGGAGATAATAGGGAACGTTGGACATACTTTCCATGCCGCCAGCAACCACAATATTAGCATTCCCAACTTCAATAGCTTCAGCAGCCAGCATGACCGCTTTGAGACCTGAACCACAAACTTTGTTGATGGTCATACATTCAGTCGCATCGGGTAAACCTGCATATAAGGCAGCCTGTCTGGCGGGGGCCTGACCCTCGCTTGATGTAATCACATTTCCCATGATGACTTCATCAACATCTTCCGGTGCTATTTGACCACTCCTGAGGGCAGCCCGGATAGCTACAGCCCCTAATTTTGGCCCAGTAATAGAAGATAATTCACCTTGAAAGGCACCTACAGGGGTTCGTTTAGCGCTTACTATAGCAACTTTGCGAATGGCTCTGACTCTGCTCATAATGATTCCTTATATTTTTCTCAAACCTGGGACAAGTCTAATACTATTTATCCTGCAAATCCAAGCGGGGACTCAATTCTGCAGAACGTAAATTATTTCGCTAATACAAACGTCAAAAATCGTTCCAAAACTGACTATCCTCGTAAGGATGAATAGTTAAATCCTGAAGCTCAGGATTCTTTCGGTTGGTCATAGGCTCGAATAATCCGCCTGACCAATTTGTGCCTCACAATATCGCCTTCATCAAATTCAACAAACGCAATACCATCAACCTCTTTCAGGATTCTTACAGCTTGGAGTAAACCAGATTCCTCGTGTTTTGGGAGATCGATCTGTGTCGGGTCACCAGTAATAATTATTTTTGAATTCACACCCATGCGGGTAAGAAACATTTTCATCTGCATGGGAGTGGTATTCTGGGCTTCATCCAAAATAATATAGGCATTGTCCAGTGTTCTACCTCGCATGTAGGCGAGAGGAACAATTTCAATGGTTTTTTGATCCATGAGGATACGCACTTTATCATGGGGCATCATGTCAAAAAGAGCATCATACAGAGGAGCAAGATAGGGATCTACTTTTTCCCGCAAATCACCGGGTAAGAAACCAAGGCGCTCCCCTGCTTCAACGGCAGGACGGGTAAGAATGATCTTTTTCACTTCACGGTTTTTGAGGGCAGAAATGGCAAAGGCAACGGCCATATACGTTTTGCCTGTACCCGCTGGACCCAAACCAAAGACCATATCATGAGATGTGGCAGCTGCGAAGTATCTTTCCTGTCCGGGTGTGCGGGGTTTGATGACCTCGGAGCGGGTAAAGAGAACAACAGAGTCAAGACCCGTCTCTCCCAGAGTGGATTTACCGGTCTGACTGAGACGGATAATGGTAAGCACATCATCTTTATCAAGGAACTTTTTCCGATTCAAAACTGCAATCATCTCCGCCACAATATTCTCAACCAGAGCAAGTTTAGCTTCGTCTCCTCGGACAATGAGTTCATCACCGCGCACGTATAGTGCAACTTCCAGATGATTTTCGATCAATTTTAGATTGGTGTCATTGGCGCCGAGTAATTCAACGGGGTTAACCTCCCTGATCGGAAGACGTTTTTCAGCAGCAGATTTCGCAATTGTCAAACCCATATGGCGGGCTCAGATTAATTTCTAAAGTGTGGATTTCCAAACAAAAATTGCTGACGAATGCCCCTACTCGAAATGCAGCAAAATAGCAGATATCTATTGAGATAAATCCCTGCAAAGCAATTGGTGATATTGCCAAAATTATCTGATCCAGGTTTGTTGATATTGTCAACACTTTCAAATTGTTATTTATACTCATATTGGGTAGTTTGGTGCATAGTTTAATTCACATTGGTTTCAATTTATGAGCTGGGGGATTCTTCTCTCCCATCTCTATGGGGAAATGGTTGTGCCATTTTTTCCGATCAGAAATGATTTCATAATTTGAGGGGAAAACCAGATGAATGTTCGTGTTTCAATTGGTGGATCAAACCGATTTACCATGATCACCTTTCTTGTTACTCTGGTACTTATAATACCTATTACACTTCAAGGGGGTGTTACCGGGAAGATTAGTGGTATGATCAGTTCTTCTGATACGGGGGAATCCCTTGTTGGAGCCACGATTCAATTGGTGGGAACCAACTTTGGCAGCACCTCAGACCAAAACGGTAGATTCGCAATTCTGAATATCCCTCCGGGTAACTACGCAGTGAAATTAACATACATCGGGTATGAAAGCATCCTGCTGGAAAATGTTCAGGTGTCTGCTGATCTTACAACTCACCTGGACCGCGCTCTGAATGTTTCCATTTTAAAAGGGGAAGAAGTCATTGTCCACGCTACTAAGGATATCATCGAAAAGGATCTCTCCGGAACTCGAGCCGTCGTTACCCAGGAACAGTTTGATGCTCTCCCCATTACCCAAATGGTTGAGGCTCTGACCTTGCAGTCCGGTGTCGCAAATAGTGGAAACTATCTATACATCAGAGGCGGACGTGCAAACCAGGTGGCCTATCTCATTGATGGTGTTTATGTACAGGATCCCCTCTTAGGAACCTTTGCCAATGACCTGGGTAAGAATGCAATTCAGGAACTCACTCTCCTCAGTGGGACATTCAATGCAGAATATGGTAATGCCATGAGTGGCATTGTAAATATTGTCACACGTGAGGGTGGTCGAACCTGGCGATCAAGAATTGAAAGCAGATCAGGGACTTTTCAAAATAGTGATGATTTCAAATCTGAAGGGGAACAGATAAACTGGAATATCGGGGGACCTCTTCTAGGCGATTATCTACGTGTCTTTGTCTCCGGTAACCATCTGAACTTAGACAAATATACGCCCTGGGGTTTCTATGATAAGAACTCCTACACAACCAAACTGACCTTTATAGGAATTCCCAATGTAAGAATGAATGGTATGTATAGAAATTCATGGATCAGTCGGAAATCTTATCAGCATAGATGGAAATATATCCCGGAGCAATACTATCTGCACGAGTCGATCCGCAAGCACTATAACCTGCACCTCACCCACACACTCAATCCGGGTCTTTTCTATGAGTTGAGACTCTCGGAGTACGAACAAGACTACCGCCAGGGAATCTGGATAGACTCTACCTCCTCCTGGAAGGATAGTAGTGAATACACGCCCTATAGCGATTATGACTGGAACCACGAGGCTGGGAACGGATATGAATTTTTCGCCCGTCGAGACCCCCCAACCTATACTATCTCTGCAACCAAGACTTTTGACCTGCGTGGGGATGTGATCTGGCAAATGAATGCATGGAATGAACTCAAAGCTGGCGTTCAGTATAAACGCCATGATTTGACAATCTTGAATCCCTATGATCCAGGGAAGTCGAATCCAAACCGGGATGAGTACAATTACATTCCAATAGAAACGGCTGCCTATTTCCAGGATAAGATGGAGTTCCCCTATATGGTAATTAATCTTGGGCTACGATTTGATCAGATGGATGGTGGGGTGAGTTATCGCGTGAATCCTCTGGATGAAACCACCAGGACGACAGCAACGCCAAAAAGACAGGTCAGTCCCAGGCTGGGAATTGCCCATCCCATTACAGATCGTACGAAGATCCATTTCGCTTATGGTCATTTCTTTCAGAATCCGCCTTATGCCTACCTGTACAATCGACTCAATTATGATGTGACAGTATCGGCCCCCGTTTTTGGGGACGCTGATATGGATGCAGAGAGAACCATTGCTTATGAAGTGGGTCTTACCCATCAATTCAGCCCTGCATTTCTGGGTAAATTTAATGCCTTTTATAAGGACATTTCCGGACTGGTAGGCACCCATTACTATGCTCCCTTCGCTGAGGATGCACCGGATCGATATGCTGGATATACGCTTATTATTAATGACGACTATGCCTTCTCAAAAGGGGTTGAGATCAATCTGGATTATGATCCCACCAAGATGGTTTCTGCCAAATTCACTTATACCTATTCTATTGCCAGGGGTAGTTCATCCTATGCAGATGAGCAGTATGGGGGGACTACTGAAACAACAACGCTCTTTCCATTATCTTTTGACAGAACCCATGGGTTGAACATTTTTGGGTCCATTCGAACAGGTAAAGGGCAGGGCTGGCAACTTCTCAACACCCATCCTTTTGCAAGAACAGATTTAGGCTTTGTGTTCCGGGCCAATTCCGGTCGACCCTATACACCTTCGGGACGGGACATTGGTCTGGTGGAGAAAAACTCACACCGCAAGCCATCGACCTACTCTCTGGACATCGTTGGGGGCAAGCGTTTTTCACTGGCGGGGAAACTATCAGCCCGGACCTTTCTTGAAATACAAAATCTTACAAATGCTGTCAACGCCATCTATGTTTTCACCACTACAGGTGAACCAGATTATACGCTCACACCTGGACACAGTGAAGAATATATGAAGGATCCGTCGAATCTAGGTCCTCCTCGTACCATCAGACTCGGTCTTGCACTGGATTGGAAATAATTATGAATAATTTTTCAAGATCTATCTCTCACAAGGACTGGTTGAGTTTCGCTCGAACCATATCTATGATCCTCATGATTGTGCTTATGATTTCAAGCGCGGACGCCAGGGATAAGTATCTTACCAAATCCGAGGAGTACAATCAACTCGCTAAAATCGCTGGTGTGGAAGATCAGGCCCGTGGAATACACAATGCCAGTAATATCGGTTTACTTTTCGAGAATCGGGGAATCTTATACCCCCGTGCGTCATCGTGGGGACCCTCTGGTGAATTTCCCATAAACAGTGATCGGAACTATATCTGGAGAATGAATCCCCTGGTAGGTGTAGCACCCGATGCTGTGAGTGGAAGAGAATCCAACGTCATACAATCAATATGGGTAGCTAACCGAGAATGGCAGGCCGTTGGTGGATACCACAAAGCAGGTACCACAGACATTGCCTTTAGTGATGCCCCGGCAACCTGGCCTGGAATGGACTGGTTGGTACAGAGTGATGCCAACGATCCCCTCATCTTTTCTACTCAGGATAGTTATTGTGTCTACAGGGATAGCGACAATACAGTTGAAGTTCTTGATATTCAGATCGCCCAGACCGGTTATGCATATGGGCTCCCCTTCGCTGAGGATCTGCTTTTCTTCATCTATGAAATAACAAATCAATCCACCAATACCTATGATAGCGTCTATTTCGGGATCTATATGGACTATGACGTTGGCGATTCCCCTGGAGGTGCTAGTGAGTGGGAAGATGATATGTTTAAGTTTGATGCAGCGAATAATTTTGTCATGGCATACGATGCCCTACACTTTTCCACTGATTGGGATGATTCAACTGGTATGATGGGAGTCACGTTGCTGGAGACTCCCTTCATTCATGGTAGCATGGCAGGTATCACTGATATGCATTACAACTTTTACGCTGATGATCATGATGATGATGACTTGCAGATGGCCATTCTTTCAAGCAACCTTGATTACCTACCTACAGGTCTTGATAGCCGGGACTACTTCCATCCAGGTGTGGCTGGCAATCTCCAAAAAGATGATACCGATATTCTCGATCCTGACGGAGATGATTATATGATCACCATATCTTCGGGACCCTTTGACCTTACACCATCTGATACTTTGAGATTCATCTCATGTATTGTTGCTGGCAACAATGAGGAGGATCTATATAGAAATCTGTATGCTGCCCAGGGTCTTTACTCAACCAATTTCGTGGCCCCAAAACCACCGCCTTCACCCACACTTAGTGGCGTGGCTGGACACAATGAAATAACTTTGTATTGGACCAACGAGCTAGAAAATGAGTTCGATGAGATATCAGGTGCTCAAGATTTCGAAGGGTACAGATTGTACAAAAGTATTGATCATGGATTGACTTGGGATCAATTAGATAGAAACATTGTTCCTGATATAGGACTTGAGCCCATCCCCTTCACAAGTTTTGACCGAATAAATGGATGGGGAGATGACAAGGGACTTCAATACACCTATGTTGATGACAACTTAATAGACGGCGTCGAGTATTGGTACTCCATCACAGCCTTTGATCACGGAGATTCTCTCATCGGGAGTCTGGAAGCTCCCATTGGAAATTCTGTGGACGCCCGTAATGTCATCAGTATTCGTCCTGTATCTGAATCTGTAGCTTATGTGGCTGGTGATGTTTCAAACTTAAACCACTATGGTGGTGGAAATTCAAATTACAATTTGAAGATTACTCCAGCTACCTCAGAACAATTGGGTCAATTTACCTACGATCTTCATTTCCTGTATGCCATCCAAAATGAGATAGGTAATTCCGGGATTGGGGCCACCATTGAAATCATTGACTCCATTCTTGTATCAACAATACATTATGGCATTCTGTTCACTGCTGAGAACCAGATAAGTATTATAAATAATGATACCAAGACAGTGTATTGGTCTGGCCCACTCGGATTCGAAGTCCCCTATCCATTCGGGAGTGCTTTCTCAGTTTTCTTTCATCAAATAGATACACTAAATCTACCCAGTTACGGTGATCTTTTAAGTTTGAATTTTTGTGCTGAACTTTTACGTTTCGATGGCCTGGACACCACTCAGGTGATTGCTCCCCAACGTTTTGACCCTGGCATGAATCTGGTCTCTGATGACGGCTTGATTTTAAGTTTTACCCCTCAAGATGAAATTCAGAATATCAATGTACCCCCCATTCTGGATTTTGAAGTCGAAATTGAAGTAGCAGATTTAGATTCAATTCAGGATATGGATTATCAGCTTACCATCACCAACTCAGGAGTGGATACTGATAACAATACCTTTATTGTATTAAGAACTACAGATGAAAATGCTACTGTCATTGGTGCAGCTGATACACTTTATCATGGATGGGGTATCCAATACCGAGGCTGGACAGCCTGGTTTGAATTTGATGCAGCCAACCCACCACCAGCTGGGACAACCACAACCTTTTCAACCTTGCCAGCTATAAGGCCAACCATACAGGACTATTACCAATTTGGGATTGTCGATGCTCATACTAACCCTGATCAGTTGGCAGATGAGTTAAGTGAAATCCGTGTTGTGCCAAATCCTTACATGGCTGGATCTCTCTGGGAGTCTGAGCATGGTAGTTTCGTTCGCGAGCCCGTTCGCCAAATACAATTTACCAATCTCCCTGTGGAATGTGAGATCAACATCTTCACCTTGTCAGGTGATCTGATTAAGACACTTGAGCATGATGCTACGCATGGGACAGAGACCTGGGATTTGCGGGCTGAAGGAGGTCGGGAGATTGTCTCCGGTATTTATCTCTACCAGGTGAAAAGTGCTGGCAAAGAATACTTAAACAGATTTGCGGTGATCAAATGAATCACATAAAACAGAATTTAAAAGTGAAAATAGTCCTCATTCTCCTATTACTGTCAAGCGTCTCAATAGCCCAAAATGCTAATCTGGGAACAGCCGGTGCGCAGTTTCTCAAGATACCCATCGGGGCTCGTTCTGCCGCTCTGGGAGGGGCAGTGACTGGTATGTCTATGGACGCTACAGCCTTATTCTGGAATCCCGCTGGTATCATCCACAATCATACCCATGCTCTTCATGTTTCCCGTATCCCCTGGATGACCTTTTTTGATGTCAATGCTCTCGCCTATACCTTGAATCTTAAGGAGCAGGGCGCCATTGGATTCTATATCCGAGCTTTGGGGATGGAGAAAATGGAAATCACCACAGAATATCAGCCAGATGGAACCGGAGAATTTTTTGATTCTCAGGATCTTGAAATCGGTGTGAGCTACGCCCGCAAACTTATCGAGCAATTCAGTTTTGGGGTCACGACAAAATATATCAGCCAGCGTATCTGGAATGAAACGGCTTCAGGATTCGCCTTCGATTTTGGCACTCATTACAATATTGAATTCCAGAATGCTTCCATCGCCATGTCCTTGAGAAATTTTGGTCCAGACCTAAAAATGGACGGTCCAGATCTATTGGTTTTTTATGATGGGTCAGATGAATACCCCAATCGACTCATTCCATCCAATAAAAATACTGAGGCTTATCCCCTGCCCTTGATTTTCCAATTTGGGATAGGGATGGATCTGTTAAAAACACAGTTTTTCCACTCCAGGTTGGCTCTGGATGCCATACACTATAATGATAATGATGAGCAATTTCTAATCGGTTTGGAATCAACCATTGCCCAGCGATTTATTTTGCGTGGAGGTTATCGCTTCAATGAGACAGAAAAACAACCCAGTCTGGGTGTAGGTTTACATCAGCGCATTGACAAAATGGTAATTAAGCTGGATTATGCCTTTGTTCTACACAAGCATCTGGGAGATACTCGTTTTCTATCGCTGGACATTGTGTTCTGATAATTTGTTTTGGTAGGGTTGTAGCATGCTACAACCCTACCAAAACAAATTATCCCCGGGCTTCGGCCAATATTTTCCGCATCACGGTAAATTCACCAGGATCATGATCAAAGGGAATGTATCCCAGACCTGTACCACCATGGACCACATCTACCGGCCGTTTTTTTCCATTGAATAATTCCTGCACCACGATTTCTACAGTATTGTCAGGGGAGATAATCTCCAGGGTCTCTCCCACTCTGATTTGATTCTTAATTTCAAATTCCAATAACTGTGACGCAGCATCCCATGTGGTAACCATTCCAGCATTTTGATGGGTAAAATCCTGTGATGATGGATCCACATAATTCTGACCATATTCCTGAGGATTTTTGGTGTAGAATCCAGAAATATATCCCCTATGAGCAATACCAATGAGGTCTTCCAGATTCTTTGTGTCAAAGGGACGATCTGCCTGCATATCATCAATGGCTTTCCGATAGGATCGCGCCGTCATTGCTGCATAATACACAGATTTGGTCCGTCCCTCAATCTTATAGCTCACAATACCGGCATCTCGCATTTGTTGAAGCAATTCGATGGAACAGAGATCCTTGGCATTCATCATGTAGGTGCCATGCTCATCTTCCTTCATATCGAAATACTGTCCGGGTCGCTTCGGTTCTTCCAGGAAATAACCATCCTCAGGAGGGGTGTACGGGGCATCAATTTTTATGATATCCTGACTCTCCAGTTCCAGGAGACTCGGGGATTTTTGGCCAAAGTTGTAGCCCCAGCGACAAGAGTTGGTACAGGTCCCCTGATTGGCATCCATGTGATTCATATAATTCGAGATGAGACATCTGCCTGAGTAGGCAATGCAAATGGCACCATGGACAAATGCCTCCAGCTCAACATCTGGGACTTTAGCATGGATTTCTGTGATTTCTTTCAAGCTTAATTCTCTAGACAGGATGATGCGTGTGACCCCCTGGTCTCTCCAAAAATCTGCACTGGCCCAGTTGGTACAATTGGCCTGGGTAGATAAATGAATGTCTAATTCAGGGAATTCTTTACGGGCGAGGTGAATGAGACCAGGATCAGCCATGATCATAGCATCGGGTTCATACTGAAGCATGCGCTCCATCTCATCCATAAAGCCCTTAATTTTGGAATTATGAGCATAGATATTCATAGTAAGGTATAGTTTTTTGCCAAGAGCGTGGGTGTATTCAATACCCTCGACCAGGGACTCTTTCCTGAAATCGTTTTCACGAGTTCTCAGAGAATAACGTGGTACGCCGGCATAGACAGCATCTGCCCCATAGGCAAAGGCATATTTTAATTTCTCGAAATTACCAGCTGGCAGCAATAATTCGGATGTGGTTTTATTCATAATGGTATTCACCTTGTTGTCATAATATTGTACTCAAATAAGCTATGCATAGGCAGATAATGCAAACACTATATTCTTTTGATTCAGCTCACATCAGTGATGCAAGCGGGTTCAAAATGCCTGTTGGACCACTGAATGTTTTCTCACGCTTCGACATTATTTTATCTCTCAGAAATTAAAAAATTTTCAGCTCGAGGTGAGTGACTTTAGAGGAAACCTCAAAGCCTACTAGAGATGATCTCTCTAAGCTCTAGATATACAACATATTGAGTTGATATACCTGAGAACCCCTAATAGTTGTGGGTGTCTATCGTTCTAGTAGAGTATAACAGAATCCTAACAAATTGGTGGTTGACAGGTAAAAAAAGTGAATATATCTTGCGCCGTAATGGATGGAGAATTTTAAGTAAATTTATGGAGTTCATCTGGGAAAAAATTCCCCGCGGAACCTATTCATCACGTGATGTCTATCACAGTCATTGCAAATATCGTATGTCCACTAAAAGGAGGAAAACAAGAAGATGAGTAAACGTTATCTATTTACTGTATTGCTCGTTGCGGTAATGATTCCAGCTATGGCCCTGGCACAGGGTACCATTACTGGTTCCGTTACGGACGGAAATACAGGCGACGCCCTTCCAGGCGCTAATGTGATCGTTGATGGCCAGCCCTATGGTGGTGCATCAGATCTGTCAGGTGCCTTTGTTATTGAAGGCGTTCCAGCCGGTACATATACCGTCACAGCTTCTGTGATTGGTTATGAATCAGTTACAATAAGTGCTCAGGTTGCCAGCGGCATTGCTACAACCATGAATTTTGCTCTAACCAGTGAAGCTCTGGAAATGTCAGCATTGGAGGTCGTTGCTTCCCGTGCTAATCGTGAAACACCTGTAGCCTATACAGATGTTGCTAAAGAAGAAATAAACCTTCGTCTCGGCTCCCGTGACATTCCTCTGGTGTTGACAACCACTCCAAGTGTTTATGCCACTGAGCAAGGTGGTGGTGCTGGTGATGCCCGTGTAAATGTTCGTGGATTCAACCAGCGCAACGTTGCCATCATGATCAATGGTGTACCCATTAACGATATGGAAAATGGCTGGGTCTACTGGTCAAACTGGGATGGTGTTGCAGATGCAACTTCCTCCATTCAGATGCAGCGTGGTCTCAGCGCAGTCAACTTGGCTGCTCCTTCCATTGGTGGAACCATGAATATCCTCACCGATCCTGCAACCCATGCTAAAGGTGGGGTTGTTAAACAGGAATTGGGCGATGGCAGTTTTATGAAAACAACTGCCAGTTATCACACCGGAATGGTGGGTCCTCTGGCTTTAAGTGGTACTATTGTTCGCAAAACAGGTGATGGCGTTATCGACAAAGCCTGGACAGATGCCTGGGCATATTATTTTGGAGCCAGTTACGCATTAAGCGATAAGAATCGCTTTGAGCTGTATGCACTTGGTGCTCCACAACGTCACGGTCAAATGCGCTATGCACAGAATATAGCTGCTTTTGATAGTAGCTATGCCAAGGGTCTGGATGACTATGATGAAGGTGGTATTGCTGCATTTCCAGAATCAGATAGAGGTCAACTCTATAATGAGAACTGGAACACAGTAAGCGAAAGCTATACAGGTCAACAATATTTTTACATGTACGGCGACAAAACTGTAGACCGTCACGCTTCAGATTATCTGAATGAAAGTGAAAATTATTATCATAAACCTCAGGTCAACTTGAACTGGTACCTGACTCTGAATGATATGATGAGACTTTCTTCCATCTTTTACTTCTCTGGAGGTTCAGGTGGTGGTACAGGTACTTTTGATGATCTGATGTGGGATTATAGTGGTCCTTCGCGTGCCGTTGATTTTGACGCCACCATTGAAATCAACGAAGGCACCGTAGACCGCAAGGGTAACACCAAGGCTGCCGGTCAGTCTGTGGGTTACCTGAGAAACAGTGTCAACCGTCAGTGGACAGTAGGCGCTATCTCCAAGCTCAATATTAATATGAGTGATGCCCTTAAACTGCAAGTTGGTCTCGATTGGAGAACAGCTGAGATTGAACATACCCGCGAGGTTCGTGATTTACTCGGTGGTACCTATGTAGTAAATGCTGATTATGATCCTTACTCAGGTGCATACAAAACCTCAGGTTTTTACAATGAGTTCGATCATGTTTACAATACTGATGGCACACTCGATTATGATGCTACTTTCGCCAATGCCAGTGGCAATAAATTGGGTGACAACATCAATTATAACAATACCAACACTGTTGATTGGTTGGGATTCTTCGGCCAGGCTGAATATAAAGTTGGTCTCTTTTCCGTCTACGGAATGGGTGGATATTCCATGGTAAAATATGGTCTTACCGATCATTTCAAGATGGCAGAGAATTACAGCTTTGATGCCACAGATGATGGTGAAGTATTGATTGAATCAGATTGGCAATCAGCAATCCAGGCCAAAGGTGGCGGTTTATTTAAAGTCACCTCTGACATCGATGTATTTGCCAACGTTGGCTATGTCCAAAAAGTGCCAATCCTGGATAATGTGATTGATGATATTAACGTTGCTCTGGCAAAAGATCCCAGCAATGAAAAATTCATCTCAACTGAGTTTGGTTTGAATATGAGTGCTTTGAACGGCATGCTCGCAACCAAATTCAATTATTATCTCACGGATTGGAAAGACAGAAGTCTGACTCGCTCGGTTACATCAGGACAAGGTAGCAGTGGAGACACCGATATTATCTTCCTTACTGGTGTAAATCAACATCATACAGGTTTTGAAGCAGAAATTGCTTTTCAACCGATGCGGATGTTCCGTCTGGATATTGCAGCTTCTATCGGTAACTGGACCTATGATGGTGATGCAGATGGAACATACAAGGATATCGTCCATCAGACATCAGAAGATTATTCCTATGCACTTGATGGTCTCAAAGTCGGTGATATGCCCCAGACAATCTATGCACTTACTGGCTCATTGTTCCCAGTCAAGGGCTTAGCCCTCTCAGGAACTTATCGTATACATGATAATTTCTACTCCAACTGGGATCCAGGCGATCGTGAATTCACTCCTGGTGACGCCACTGACCCAGCTGACCGTGCAGATACCTGGATTGTACCCGCATACAATGTGTTAGATATCCACGGAACCTATGATCTGCCAATTAAAGTTGCCGGTTTTGGTGCCCAGGTATTTTTCCATATGTTCAATGCACTGGATGAAGTTTATGTCTCTGATGCACTTGATAATAGTTCTTACAATGCATATAGCGGTGACGGCAAAAATCATAAAGCAGACGATGCTGAAGTCTACTTTGGTTCCCCTCGTCGTTCAAACTTTGGATTGGCCATCAATTTCTGATCGTCGAATTCCAAGTAATAAAAAAAGGTCCCGGGTTTCCGGGACCTTTTTTTATGTCATGTTTATTAGATCAGATATTTTCTAATCAGGTAAAATAATCCACCAAGAATTGCTACCACAGCCATCGCTGGCGCAATTAACACACCTCCCACAAAAGAAATGACAGCAATACCACCCAATAATTGATTCAGCACTGGAATCACACCAATTTTGTCATTGATGGTATCAAATATATTGTGAATGAAAACCATGACAGGGAAACTGATAACAGCCACGGCCAGCAGGGTTCCAAAATCCCTGGCACTTCTCCAATGATGGATCATACTGAAACAGATGAATACTAAACCGAGATATGTGAGTCCAACACCTGGCGGATTATCGCTGATTCCAATAAATAACGCAATCATAATAAGAACCATCCCCACGCCAAAAAGTGGCCAGGTGAGAGTTCGACTGAATTGCTGTTTTAGATAAGCTGCGATTTGAGTCATAGAGTTCTCCCAGTTATCAAATATAGGTCTCCAGGAAATTGTTGTGATGAGGGGTGTATCCAGGCGAGGATTAAAATCCTCGCCTGGAATTATCATTTGTTAACCATTTCGGGTAAAAAGGGATTTAAAAAATTCTCCGATGGTCAACTCTTTGTAATCTCTGAATTCTCCAGCATCGAAATAGACTCCCTTACATTCAGGGCAACGTTCATAATGAATATGTGGTTGTTTTTTATCCGACTCCGGTAGCATCAATACATTACATCTTGGGCAAATAGCTTCGCTGTTCTGATTCTGTTCCTTACCGACATCAGGATCACCCATATCAATGACTTCTGATCCTGAGAGCACTTTTAAATCCTGAAGTTCAAATCTATCGAACCAGATTCCATAGCACTTAGTACAGCGTTCGACCTGAACATGCTCGAACTCAATACTTTTCATATAGCCCTTACATTTGGGACAATTCATATCTCCTCCCCTTAACTTGCCTTGAATGCTTTACTCTTTTTGGCAGATTTTTCGTCAACTGGTTCCAATGCGAGTTCGATAACATCACAAATCTTATCTACGAATTTGAATTCCATCTCTTTCTTTACCCGATCTGGTAGCTCCACAAGATCTGCTTCATTTTTCTTGGGTAAAATGACGGTGGTTAATCCAGCGCGATTGGCAGCCATGACTTTCTCACGAATTCCGCCAATAGGCAGCACAGCGCCACGGAGGGTAATTTCACCCGTCATACCCAGATTGCTCTTAACCAGTCGTTCGGTCAGGAGTGAAATCATGGCAGTAAAAAGGGTAATACCTGCTGAAGGTCCATCTTTTGGAACTGCCCCAGCAGGGATATGCACATGGATATCCAATTTCTTGTAAAAATCTGGATCGATATCAAAGCGTGCGGCATTTGAGCGAATATATGAATACACTGCCTGGGCAGATTCCTTCATTACATCGCCCAGTTTACCAGTGAGTTTCAAACCACCCTTGCCTGGCATTTTCATGGCTTCGATAAATAGAATATCTCCACCCACTGCTGTATAGGCCAGACCAATCACAATACCGTAATTGGACATACGTTCAGCAATTTCACTGTGGCGTCTTGGTGGCCCCAATAGCTTGGTGATACTGCTTCTGGTAATGCGACGCGGTTTCTCATTTCCTTCAGCTCGCTCTCTGGCAACCTTGCGGCAGACATTGGCGATTTGACGCTCAAGGTTACGCACACCAGCTTCGTAGGTGTAACGACCAATTATTTCAGCAATAGCCGTATCCATAAAGGTGATCTGCTCTTCTTCCAGAGCGTGCTCTGTAACCTGCTTGGGGATCAGATAGGATTTGGCTATATGGATTTTTTCTTCTTCAATATATCCAGGGAAATCAATCATCTCCATACGATCACGGAGTGGACCGGGAATGGGATCCAGCCAGTTTGCTGTGGCAATAAACATGACCTTGGAAAGATCAAAAGTAACTTCAAGATAGTGATCGCTAAAGGAAAAGTTTTGCTCCGGATCAAGTACCTCCAGAAGAGCCGAACTTGGATCACCGCGGAAGTCAGTTCCCAATTTATCGACTTCATCCAGCATGAATACTGGATTACGTGTTTTGGCTTTTTTCAGTCCCTGGATGATACGACCAGGCAAAGCACCGATATAGGTTCTTCTATGACCGCGGATTTCAGCCTCATCACGCACACCACCCAGTGAAATACGGATAAATTCTCGACCGAGGGCATCGGCAATGGACTTACCCAGCGAGGTTTTACCGGTTCCTGGAGGACCCTGGAAACACAGGATGGGACCTTTAATTGGTGCATCAGGACTCTGCTCCATTTTTAATTTTCGAACTGCAAGGAATTCAAGAACCCTGTTTTTAACCCGCCTCAATCCGTAATGGTCTCTATCAAGAATAGTCAACGCTTCCTGTATATCCACTCGATCTTCAGTTTCTTTACTCCATGGCAATTCCACCAGCCAATCGAGATAGGTACGAGAGACGTTGTATTCAGGAGATGAAGGAGGAATTCTCTGGAGACGATCAATTTCTTTATTGGCTACTTTGAGAGCTTCCTCTGGCATACCTGCTTCGAGGATTTTTTCTTCCAACTCTTTGATCTCGAGAGTTTGATCATCTTCACCCAATTCTTTCTTGATGGCCTTCATCTGCTCTCTGAGAAAGTATTCGCGTTGACTCTTGGAGATTTCTTCCTGGACCTCTGTCTGAATTTTTTCGCCAATTTCCTGGCGCTGTATTTCCCGATTAATGAGGACAGTCGCCTTCTTCAAACGCCCTGTGACATCAGTTTCTTCCAGGATATCCTGTTTCTCACTATTGGAAAGCTGCATCATGGAAACGGCACGGTCCACCAGACGGGCAGGGTGCTGAATATTGGAAAGCAGGGAGATATGTTCCTGGGTAATATAGTCAGCTACTTTTGAAAGCTCACGGAACAGGGTTCGAATATTGGCAGACATGGCATCAGTTTCCAGATCTGCATCATAGATTTCTTCAATACCTTCAATGCTGGCTTTAAAATATGGATCGGTTTGTGAGTAATTTTTTATGCGGACGCGTTCGCCACCCTGGACAATAGCACTTTGACTGCCATCCGGCATATCCAATATCTTCATGACCGAGGCAGTTGTTCCCACATCGAAAAGATCCCCGACCTCTGGATTTTCTACAGAACCCTCACGTTGTGCTACGACAACAATGGTTTTTTTCCCTGAGGGAAGTTCACGTAAAAGCTTCAACGAGCGTTCTCTTCCGATATACAGCGGGATAACCTGCTGAGGAAAAAGCACTGTGTTGCGCAGGGGCATCACTGGAAATGTGGTTGAAGGGATTATATCTGTCATCGTTTGCTCCGAATATATTTGTTCATAATTAGAAATCTGAATCGTACTTGAGTGTTTCGTTTACACGCTGGGTCTGGAAATGTTTCAACACATTTAGGACCCGTAAAGTGACAGCAAAGTCACCCTGTTTATCCCGACCGACGATACTGGGCCATAAGCCCGTCTTCAGTTGGGCATCGATGAGCCAATCAAGCAATTTATAGGTTTTACGTTCGCTGTTTTTTCCATCGATTAATTTGATGGTCTCCAAATATCTGAGTGTACCTCCCGAGATAATGCTCAAGCCACTGGTTCCAGAAATTAAAGTATCCCAGACTTGCATACCGGGCAGGAGTTTGCTTTCACCATCGAAAAGCATCCTAGCCTGAATATACTTCAAGCCCTTTTTAATGGCTCTATTCTCACGAAAATTTTCGGATTGCCCCAGGGTCCACAAAAAGAAAAGCGTGCTCCAATAGCAAGAAGTGGGTTCATCAGCTAAACTGGACCATCCCCCATCTGAATTCTGTTGAGCAATCAAATCCCGTATCAACTGTTTGATGATGGGGCTACCTTCAAGCCGATAAATAATTGCCAGATAAACAGCCTGTGTCTGATGGTGGAGGCGCAGGGGTAACTCTTGTTCTGCTAAATTCCGCAGGACTTCCCGCATCCCCAGCTTAACCTTTTCTTGACTATGGGTTACCGAAAAATCAAGTAGCTCGTGCAACACCTCAAGTTGTTTGAGTAATTGCAGCGTTTGGATTTGAGAATCATTGAGACCCATCGTGTTTCCATCGATGGACCATAGGCCATCCGCCTTCTGATCTCCCAGAAGTTTTCTACGAGGCTGGTGTTTTCTCAAATTCTTCTGTAGGGCCAGGAAATCATCAGAAGATGAATCTTCCAGAATATCAATGAGTAGTCGATATCGAATTGGCAGGGGAGCAGCTTTTAGCAGGACAGGGATGGGATCCTTTTTAAAATTGATCATCCATGGATATTGGTCAAGATTCTTATCATCATATAGCATATGGATAAGCTAAGACCAAAATCCAGTCTAACAAGTCAAAGAATTGTAGCTAATTAAGGTTTTTGGTGAGTTAACACGATTTTTGTATAAGCTGGGACAATAATTGCATCTGCTAAAAGACCATCCTTATCCTCTGGGACAAGTTAATGGCCATAATTTGTGACATTTTATCCAAACTTGTACTCAATGTGTCTTTTCCCTTACGAGAGTTCATATTCGTCTTCGCCACTTGCAACGCCCGTGACGTGTTTCAGGCTTGGGTCTTCGCCTTCGGCTACGCCGCGATTATTCCAAAACCTGTGGTTTTGGAATAAAAAAAACCCTGGTGATGAGCCAGGGTCTTGTTCGAGGAGAGTTACGGTCTTAACAGTTGCAGCTGCCTCCGCAGTTGCAATCGCCACC